>Ga0105104_10000984_pt1 | contig 22178 bp, 17 predicted proteins | sample PPLLaktember2015_3_FD_87034 | JGI IMG/M metagenome (GOLD analysis project Ga0105104, IMG submission 87034) | Freshwater sediment microbial communities from Prairie Pothole Lake near Jamestown, North Dakota, USA - PPLs Lake P7 Core (6) Depth... | ecosystem: Environmental > Aquatic > Freshwater >... | reverse complement strand
TTTCATATTCGTTGCGGCCGGCTTCAAAATCCTTCATCTGGAAATAACAGAAGCCCAGATTGGTGTATGCAGGGAGATATTTTGGATTTTGCGCGATTGCTTTTTTCAATGCGGCGCTTGCGAGATCATATTTTTCCACCTGGATCATACACTGAGCGTAGTTGATCAATGCCGCTACTGCCGTGGTATCGAGCTGAACACGTTTCAGGAAGAAATCCGCCGCGCGGTCGTAGTTTTTGAAATACATCCAGATGGATCCCAGTTCGCCGTAGAGAAAGGACCTCAGCGCCATAGGCTGGGTGGTATCTTTGAGCGCTTCTTCCCATGCCGCTGCAGCGAGCGAATCCTTTTTCATATGCCGGTACGCCATACCGAGCCACCGATAATCATCAAATTCCATCGTATCGAGCGTCGCAATTTTTTTGTACGCATCAATCGATTGCGCGTATTGCTTGTCGATAAGATTCCCGTAAGCAATGGCCCGGTATGCGAGGGTCGAGTTCGGATCAAGTTTCAGGTATTTTTTTGCTACCTCGGATGCTTCTTTATATTGTCTGCTTTTATAGAGCGCCTCAAGGAATATGGATAGGACATCTTTTGGAGGATTCTTTTCGTAGTTAAAATATTCCCTCAGGGTTCCGGCACAATTTGCATATTGTTTCGCGCGGTAGAATAAGCCGGCCAGTTCTAGCCTCGCTGCTTCATTCTTTGGGTCCAGGGCAAGGATACGCACATAGACCTCCGCCGCTTTCGTGTACTGCCGTTCACTTTTAAACGTGTTGGCTAATTTGTACAACACCCCCTGTTGCAGGGAATCGACTTCCAGCGATCTCTCATAATTGCTGATCGCCATCGGCGCCACTTTTTGTTTTAAATACGCATCGCCCATCACCTCATAGGCAACCGGATTTTGCGGATCTAATTCTTTTGCTTCCGCTGAAGCGACCAGCGCGGCATCGGCAGAATCCAGTGCAATAAGACTTTGACCCAGGACGATGAGCAGCGGGGGGTTTTTCGGCTGCTTGCGTTTTGTCATTTTTAAACCTGCCTTTGCCGTGGCATAGGCTTCGGGCGCATTTTTCTTCGCAAGTTGAATCTGCCCGAGGATGGTATATCCATCCATCAGCTCATCATCCAGCTGGACGACCTTCTTTGCCGCAATTTCTGCGGAATCGAGACTTCCGGTGTTCCGTTGTGATTTTGCCAGAAGCAGCCAGCCATTTTCATCGCGCGAATTGGATTGGAGATAGAGCTGGCAGACCGCCGCTGCTTCGTTATACTTTTGTTGAGAAAACAATTCTTTTGCCCGTTCAAGTGATTGACCAATGGCCGTTGTACTTCCGGCGATGAACAGAGCAGCAGCAACCAAGAGGATTCGCTTCATTATTATTTCACTCCGCATGTAACTGAATAGTCCGATATGGAATGGAGACAGGCACCAAGCCTGATTCCTGAAAAATCTTTTGCCCAACTTGTGAAAGCACCAACGAACTGAAGCCCACTCCCACCGCCGCTTTGGCTTCTGCGTTGTAAAGATACAAAGAATAATGGAATGGATAAAGAGATTCGTGAAGTTCTAACTGTCCCGCAAAATATTCCTTTGTTTCGCCGTTCGCTGATTTCGTCAGAACCGGGACTACTTTCACCTCTACCGGTCCCTGTTTCAAAATCGATGCTGCCACAAATCCAACGGCATCCGGGTGCGTTGCAACGTATTGTATAACGTCGCGCTGACTTGTCATCACCGTCGTCGGTTCCAGCGATTTCGATACGTTAAAAATCTTTTTCTGAAGTAATTCATATATGCCGGAATTTATTCCTGTCAATACGAAATCAACCGGTCCGGTCCGGTGCGATTCTGCAACCTGCCGCCACTCTGTTGCTGTTCCGGTAACGATGCGCTCCACTGATTCTGCGGTCATATTGGGAATGGGATTCTGCTTGTGCACGATGATCGCTATGCCGTCATCGGCGATCTTATTTTCCACCAGCCGGATGGAGGCCTGCTGTGCAACTTGCTTTTCCTCCTCGTTGAACGGCCTGTCAATCACAATCGTCGAGACACTGTCATTTAACAATGAAACGATCGCTCCGCGAGTTGATGAACTGCGCACTTGCATCCTGACATTTGGGTATAAGCTGAGGAATTGGTCAACTTCCTGCTGCATCAACGGGAGGTAAGGTTCGGCGACGAGCAGCAGTTGATAACCGGAGATTGCCGGCTCGGGTTTATGACACCCGCCGACCAGCAGAAGAGTCAGGACAAGTATTGAACGATACAGCTGCTTCATTCTTCTTCCTCACATTCGTTTCGACGGCGACTCTGGACCCGGGTTGAAACAAATCGATAAATTCCCCACAGCATCAGGACAACGCCAAAGGTTATCCGCAATTGGGCCGGTACATACTGGAATGCCATGCCGCTGACAATGATACTGCCGAAGAGAAATGTAATAACGGAGACAGAGTAACTTAAATACGCCGATATGTTGCTTAGTTTCAGCACGATGATCACCCCGCCCTTATAAACGTACAAAGCTGATAAGGTTCAGTATCAGATCATCCCAGCCTTACAGGACGCGCTGTTTCCTTTCACTCATCAGCCTCGACGTTGTCAACTGGTTATTTATTTCCCGTCAGTCTGAACCGGAACGGGATTGAAACCCAAACCGAAACCGGACCTTTCTGCATCACTGCCGGGGTAAAGACCCATTGCTTTGCTGCTCCAATTGCCGCTTCTTCAAAAATCGGAGCATCACTCTTCAAGAGAACGACCTTACGCACTTTTCCTTCTTTATCGACCCATACTTTCACGAACACGTTGCCTTCCAGGCCCGCGCGTAAGGCGAGATCCGGATATTTCGGTTCAACCCGCTTGACCACGGTAGGCTCTTTTTCGTACGGGACGAAGTCCGGTGGTGCGACGTCGTCGTTAATATTTAAATCTTGTTCAATCTGAGCAGCACCCGCACTGGAGGCGTTTTGATCGATCACCGGCGCAGCTTGCTGGCTCAATTCTGTTTGTGATGCTATGGTTTGTTCCGGGCTGACTTCCGCGTCAGGTACGGGAACGGGAACACCGATGCTGGGCCGCACGGCCGGACCGGAAACAGCGACGGCAGGCGCCGCTTGATTGGTCAATGACGGCGGCGGTCCGAGATCTGTATATTTCATAATGCGGACCATATGAACAGGCTCCTCATCTTCGTTCAACCAGACGGCGAGATGATACGAACCGGCTCCGGAAAGACAGACCAGGGTACCTGCGATAAGGCCCATCAGCATATATTTTTGGGCAACCGATTTTAACTCGGCTGCGCCGTATGGAACTGGAACTGTTATTGTTTGCGCCATATCGTCTCCTATCCTGCTACTTTCGCTATCAACTTCTTATCAGCATCCTTCATAGGGGCAAAGCTGAATTTCGTGATATTGGCGAGGTTAAGCTCATCCATGATGTCGACCATATCGTTATATTTCGAATCCCGATCGATCTGCACCAGCGTTATGAGTTTTGGATTGCTGCGGAGTCTTTCGACCAGCAGCGGACGCAGTTCTTTAAATGTTAATTTTCTCAAGACCGTCGGTTCATTGCCCATACTCCAATAGATCGTCATATTCGGCATGACGCGCACGGTGAGGAGCGTGGAGGCTGCAACTTCCACCTGCACATTATCATCAGGCGGTAAATTCAGTTCCATCGTCTGGGGTTTATTGAAGACCGTCGTGAGCATGAAGAATGTCAACAGCAACATGGCAACATCAACCATCGGTGTCATGTCAATGTGTACACCCGCGCGCTTCTTTTTCTTCTTTTTGCCTTTTGCGTGCGATTTTGATTCAGCAACTTCTGCACCGGCCATAAGTTATGCTCCTTTATCCAAATCTGTGATGAGATTAAAGCGGGTAATTTTCGCTTTCACCAACACATCCATCACGTCTTCCATCGGTCCATACGGCGCATTTTTATCGCCCTTGATAACCGTACGGAGTTTTGGATCATTGATACGTGCTGTTATGAGTAAATTGCCGAGTGTATTTTTATCCACTTCGACTGATTTTCGATATTTGTTTTGCACACCAAACAGGCGCTCCATCAGGCCCTGTGAATCAACACCAAGCCAGATCTTGCCGTCTTTGGTCACATAGACCATCATGATATGCGATTCCGGCAGTTTGAATTCCGAGTGCGATGCCGGTATAATAACATCGACATCCTCAGGCGGTTTAAACTGCGTCGTCAACATGAAGAACGTCAGCAAAAGCATCGCGACGTCGACCATGGGGGTCATGTCGATGCGAGTGCCTAGTCTTTTCTTTTTATGTTTTGGCATAACGTCACCTTTCCCAGTTACTTCTTATGCGGTCTGCGTGAGGCTAATGATTGAATTATGGAATAGCTCGCTTCGTCAATCATGTAAGTGAAGTTATCGATTTTCGTGACAAAGAAGTTATATGCAACGATTCCACCGATACCGGCAACAAGACCGCCGGCGGTGTTGATCAGCGCTTCTGAAATACCAATGGCCAGCTGAACTGCATCAGGCGCACCGGCGCGGCCCATGGCCTGGAATGAACGAATCATACCGATCACCGTTCCGAGCAATCCGACCATGGTTCCGATGGACGCGATGGTGGACATCATCGACAGGTTGCGTTCCAGCATCGGTACTTCAAGCATTGTTGCTTCTTCAATGGAGTGTTGAATGCTTTCCATCAATTCTTTTTGACCCTTGACATCGCCTTCTTCGACGACTGATTTATATTTTTCCAATCCCGCACGGAGAACATTGGCGCAGGAACCGCGCTGCTTGTCGCAGGCGGCAAGAGCTGCATCGATATCGCCGGAATTTACTGCCTGTTGTACATTCTTTAAAAATACAGTTAAGCTGCTTTTGCCATTCGCTTTTTTCAGCGTAAGCCAGCGCTCAACAATGACCGCGATCAGCATGATAACAAGTGCAATAAGAGAAATGACGAGCGGACCGCCTTCTTTGATGAACGATGGTAACATATACTCGAAAATCACCCAGCCAAAGACAAAAGCAAGGACGATAACGATAGCATTGAACGTGGAAGTCTTCATGAAACGTTCTCCTGATTTGTGTGATATATATTGAGTGTGATTGTGAATTACTCTTTGAGACTGCTGATTGCCTGCTGACGATCTTCTTCTACATCAAAAACGCTCGTCAATTTTGTAATAACAAATACATTCTGTACACCCTTCGCGACATTGCACAGCTTAATTTTGCCATTCGATTTTTGATACAACGAATGAATTCCCACTAATGCGCCAATTCCCGAACTGTTAATATACGTGATGCTCCCAAGATCCAGGATGAGCTTTTTATTCCCCTGTTCGATCAAATTCTTGGCCTTTGCCTTAAATTCATCTGTTTCTTCACCGCCAATGAGCGAACCGCGCGGTTCCAGTACCGCGATGTCTAAATTATTGAGCGTCGTAAGTTTTGTTGCCATATAATCCCTCGGTTTAAGGTTCATTGAACTAGCCAATTCCACTATTCAATTATAGTACCATACAATTTCGGTTTGCTGCGGCTATTCTAGAACAATTTCTACAGTTCGGAGATATCAAAAGATATGGCATGGGGAAAAATTCCCTGCGGTATTTGAATAAACATCCTAAAGGCGTGAATTCGCGGAGATTTGCAGTGAAAATGGATGAGGAAAAATGCCCCGTAGATTTACACTTACAGACCGAACTTCTTGCGCTTATTCAGCAGCGTTTTCCGGTCAACACCGAGAATGTGAGCGGCTTCATCATAATCTTTAGAAATTTGCAGGACTTTTTTTATCTGGAGTTTTTCTACTTCTTCCAGCGAAAGGGCGTTCGGTGTGCTGGAATGACAAATTTCTTCCGGCAGGTGTGCAGGTTCGATGACTCCATTTTCAGCCAGAAGCGCCGCGCGCTCAATGACGTTTTCCAGCTCGCGGACATTGCCGCTCCATCGGTACGCTTTAAGAACTTTGTCGGCTTCCGGCGAAATAGTGAACTCGCGGTCTTTCGAAAACTTCTTCAGAAAATGATGGAGGAGCAGCGGCACATCTTCAGGACGCTCCCGGAGAGAAGGCAGTTTTATACGGACGCCGTTTAATCGATAAAAAAGATCTTCCCGGAAACTGCCTTCCTTCAACGCTTCGTCCAAGTTACGATTCGTTGCAGAAATCACCCGGACATCCACTTTTCGCGTGACATTTTCACCGACTCGTTCGAAGTCCTTGGTCTGAAGAACACGCAGCAGTTTTGACTGGATCGCAGAAGGCAATTCTCCGATTTCATCCAGAAAAATTGTGCCGCTATCCGCCAGTTCGAACCGCCCCTGCCGGTCCTTGAGTGCGCCGGTAAACGCCCCGCGGACATGGCCGAACAGTTCGCTTTCTAACAGCTGTTCCGGAATTGCCGCGCAATTCACTTTAATGAACGGTTTATCCGCACGATTACTTTTTTTATGGATGTAATGCGCCACCAATTCTTTTCCGGTGCCGCTTTCACCTTCCACGAGAATGCTGATGGCACTTTCTGCAACACGCGCCGCGATATCGAGCTGTTCAATCAACGTGCGGTTACGCGTGATAATTTCACCGCTGCCCTGCATCGAGGCGAGTTCCTGACGAAGCTCCGCTACTTCATGAACCAGCTGATGGTGTGCAAGAACTTTCTGCGTGAATAATTTTAATTCTTCAAAGTCAAAGGGCTTCTGCAGATAATCATGCGCCCCTTTTTTAATTGCGGCAACCGCTGTTTCGACAGAGCCGTGAGCGGTCATAATAATGACGATCGTCTGCGGCGAATACTGCTTGATCTCTTCAAGGATTTCAATACCGTCCATCGGAGACATCTTTAAATCGACAAATGCAATATCGAACACATGGTTCTGCAGTAGGTGCAGGACATCCTGCGGCTTGGCACAGAGGGTGGCATCAATGCCGATCGATTCGAAACAAATCCCTATAGTGTTGAGAATATTCTTCTCGTCATCCACCACCAGTATTTTGGGCTTTTTTCTCTCCATCGGTCTTATCCCTCTGATTGCAGCACGGTCGGGAGCGTGAAGTAAAATGTACTGCCGATACCGATCTGACTTTCCACCCAGATACGTCCGCCGTGGGCTTCTACCACTTCCCGTGCAATGGCCAGACCTAATCCCACGCTTCCCGGCGTCGTTTCCGTTGAACTTTTGAGCTGAACAAATTTATCAAATACGGTGTCTAAATTCTCCTGCGGGATTCCGTGCCCTGTATCGGCAACACTCACCAGCAGCCCGGTATTGTCCTCTTTCGCCGTCAATTGTACTTTCCCGCCATTATCGGTATAACGAAGCGCATTGCTCAGTAAGTTTGTCACCACCCATGTCAGCTGATGGGAATCGGCTGAAAGGGAATGGAGATGTTCGGGAATCGTCAGCTCCAGACGTATCTGTTTTTCCTCAAAAGGAAGCCGAAGGGGCCGGACGGCATCTGCAACAAGACGGCGAAAATCGACCAGCTCCTTTTTCATTTCGTATTTGCCGGATTCAAGTTTGGAAAGATCCAGCAATTCTTTTACCAACTTTCGAAGCCGTTCCGAATCGTCCTTTGCAGCTACCAGGAGGTCCTTCTGCCGCGGGTTGACGGATCCGACCACTTCCTGCGAAAGAATATCGATCCCCATGCTCAAGGACGTCAGCGGAGTGCGAAGTTCATGGGAGACCGTTGCAATAAATTCGGATTTCATCCGGTCAAGATCCTTGAACCGCGTGACATCCTGCAACAGGGTCACGACGCCCTGGATATTACCGTTCTCGTCGACGATGTGGGCCTGCCGCGGCCGGAAGTATAATTGCAGATCGTTGCGTGTAAACGCAAACAGGGGATCGCGGTGTTCCTGCTCGATGCGCCGGGTGCCGCCCAGCTCCAGCATTTCCGCCCAGCTTTGGTTTCCGACGACCTCGCGCAATGGTTTTCCCTGCCAGTCCTCACCGCGGACATCAAAGACCGTTGCCGCAGCCTGATTCATCAACACGAGGACGCCGTGCTCATCCGTGACGATCACCGGATCGGCAATACTTTCCACAATGGTCTCGGACTTTTTCTTTTCCGCAATAAGCTGCTGGATATTGAGCTGTTCATACGATCTCAGGCGTTCAGTCATCTTGTTGAATTCCTGACTCAGTTCGCCGATCTCGTCATCGGTATTCACATCTATTTTTTGATTAAGCTGGCCGCTGCTGATGCTTCGGACGGAACGAGTGAGCTTCTCCGCCGGCAGGAGGATACTCCGCGAGAATCGGATACTGGTAAAAATACTCAGGAATACAGCAACGAGAGAAATCGTAATGACCGTGACCGTTGCGTCACTTGCCAGTTGATTCAGTTTATTTTCTGTCAGCGTCATGGCATCCTGATTGATTTCAAGATACTCAAAACATCCCTCCTTCAATGAGCGGGCAACGGGGAGAATAAAATTCGTTCTAAATTCTGCGGCAGCAGCGGTACGCCGTGTCACCTGGAGAAGCCGATACAACGAATCGGTCAACTGAGTATAATGATAGGAATCCAGTGTGATCCGGTCCAGTACGACTTTCTCCCGGTCATTCAGGCTGCCCTGTTTTGCTTTTTCCAGCCATCCGAGAAAACTATTTCGATTCGTACTGAACTGGAAATAGGCGTCATTATCCTGGATCATCATCGAGAGCTGGGCATTTTCCTGTCCCCCCAGGGCTTTGAACATATTTTGCGCAGCACGGACGCTTTCGTAGTTATCATGAAGCATAAGACTGAAGGTATCGCGGAGGTTGGAAAAACTATAGACCGCAAAGGCACTCGTTGCCAGCCCGATGACGACAATAACAAAATAGCTGAACCCGATTTTATATCGAAGACTGGTCACTGTTTCCGCCCGTTCCCGCTCAACACCTTCCACATTTCGTCCAGCAAATCGCGAACACCTTCTCCCGTCACCGCCGAAATGGGAACCGTCACGACACCGCGGCCGAATTTCATTTTTGCAAATTTCTTTTTTTCCCCTTCCTCTGCGATATCGCACTTCGTCAGCACGACAATTTTTTTCTTTTTGAGAATTGCAGGATTGTACGAGGAAAGTTCATGGAGGAGAATCTGGTAATCTTTTTTGAGGTCCTCGCTGACGATGTCGATAAGAAAGACGAGGACACGCGTCCGTTCAATATGCCGGAGGAATTGAAGGCCCAGCCCTTTGCCGGCATGCGCGCCTTCGATCAGTCCGGGGATATCGGCAATAACAAAACTTTTCCCTTCCGCATAACGGACAAGACCTAGATTCGGCGTGAGAGTCGTAAACGGATAATCTGCAATTTTAGGCTTTGCTGGAGAGACAACCGAAATCAGTGTGGATTTGCCTGCATTCGGAAATCCGACGAGTCCGACATCGGCAAGAAGTTTCAGTTCCAGGATCAGTTCGCGTTCCTCACCCGGTGTTCCCGGTTCGGCAAACCGCGGTGTCTGGTTGGTCGGTGTGGCGAACTCCCCGTTTCCGCGCCCGCCTTTTCCTCCCTGGGCTATAATGTATTCATCACCATCATGAATAAGATCGACAATGACCCTGCCGTTTGCTGCATTCCGGATGACCGTTCCGCACGGAACTTTCACCACTTCGTCCTGTCCTGATTTTCCTCCCTGATCTTTTCCCCGGCCATTTTCCCCGCGTTCCGCACGATAGCTTCGTTTATATTTAAAATCGAGCAGCGTATTTAACTGTCGGTCCGCCTGCACCATGACGCTTCCGCCGCGTGCGCCGTTTCCGCCATCCGGTCCGCCCTTCGGAATATATTTTTCATGCCGGAAACTAATGCATCCATTCCCGCCGTCGCCTGCTTTGACAGAAATTCTTGCTTCATCGATAAACTGCATAGAGAACCCGCCTGTTAAATTTTGCCTGTTTGCTCTTTGGCAATGGATGATTGAAAATGCGCATGGAGCTTATCCGTAAATCCCACGGCTTCCGCGCTGAAGGGATCGGTCTGGTTGGCCAGAAAAAGTTTGTCGAGGTACTGCGCCACCTGATCCCAAGTCCGCAGCAGGCTTATTTCCGTGACAGCCCCGCGAAATGCCGGTTCATCATTAGAAAAAATATTCCGAACAATGAGTTCAAATTCTTCTCCGGGGAACAGATCAAGAATCTCCTTCTGTTTTGCACTGGGCGTCGACGCGAGATATTGTTCATCATTCTCGCCAAACACGAGAACCGTCGTCTTCGACTGTGCGGATTTCTCGTCCTCCGGCGCGCCGGCCTCATGTTCATCCGTCACGCCGCTCGCGGTGATCTGTCCTGTCACATCGGGTTCGTCCGTGTGCACCGCCGCATCGGGAGTTTCGCTTTGCGGAGACTGCAGCGGGGCAGTCGCATCTTCATTCCCGGTTCTCACAATTTCGATGATATCCGCCAGCCGGTCGGAGGTAATCTGAAGGACTCGATGGTGGTCGCGTTCGAATTCCAGCCGGTTACAAATTCCCTGATTTTTTTTATCTTCAAAAAAAACTATGGCCGCATTAATGGGAAGCGTTTGCTGTTCAAATTCCACCTGCGGCACCATTTTACCGGATTCTACGAAATCATACAGCGCACGCGTCATATGGGCCAGTTCAAGACTGGAATGCCGGGCGACCACTTCCTGGTCGATTTTTTCGATGAGCTGCTTGAATTCTTCATACGTCACTTCTGCCAATCCGTGATCGGCGATATACCGTTTTATCAATTCAGGGAAGTAGGTGTAATCAACACAATATCTCAGTCGTTTCTCGATATGTTCCGAACTGACTCTCCGTTGTTCACCGACGATAAAATTTAAAAGTGTCCATTGAGGACGGCAGAGGTAATTAAATTGAAAATGCACCGACTCTTCAAGCTGCGATTCAAATTCCTCCGGGCTGAAATGATAATTCTGGACAAGCAATAAATCGATCTGTTCTTCCAGGCTCCGCACTTCGGGAAGTGCATAGGAAAATTTTTTCGACCGATATTCCAATCCCCGCTCCTGCCGGAGTGTCTTTTCGACTTCCGCTTTGAAATATGCTTTAATGGCAGGATGAATTCTTGCGAAGAGTATTTTTTTTAAGACGATCCCGTCATCCTCGCCAATCGTCCGAATGCGGACCGCATGGATGATAGATTCGATTTCCGCTTCAAATATATAACCCATGGTGAATTGAGCGATTTAATGAATAAGTGATTTCAAGAACCCAAGCTTCGGCATCAGCAGTTCATCGATGATTCGATGGCCGGAACTATTTTTTAAGAATGCCTTTGACCCGGTCGATTTCTTTTTGCGCTGCTGTTTTAAACTGGACATCCGTGTCTTTCCGGTCAATGATTTGCTTGTACATGGTCATGGCCTGATCGTACTTGGACATTTTTTCATATGATTGGCCGGCCATGTAATAGGCGGTCGAAATCCAGTCGATTTTTCCTCGTTGCGTAACGAGATACGGCACTTTCAGGAATTCTAAAACTGCCTGCTGTAATTCTCCCTTGTAATAGTACGCTTCACCAATATAGTACCGCAGCTCTGCCTCCAGATCGCTGTTGCCGGCTTCAATGAGACTTTGCAGTTGCAGGACCGACTGATCATAATATCCTAACTTCTGATAGAGGACTCCCATATCGATTTTCTTATCGATCAGGTCCGTCTCGTTCGGATACCGGTCAATATACTTGCGGGTCAATTCAAGTGCGCCGTCAAAGAGCTCCATTTCCTTGTACGTCATAATCAAATTGCTCATAGCGAGCGGCACGAGATCCGGGGAGCGCTGTTCATTATCAAGAATGAAACGGTATTGTTTGGAAGCATTGTCCCATTGTTCCAGGTTGTAATAGGCGTTTCCGAGACTCAATCGGGCGCGGGGAAGAATGTCGCTGTTCGGATAATTGCGTACTAAGGAATCGTACACCTGTACCGCCTGCGGCATTTTTTGATCAAGCTCATAGACCCGCGCAATCCAGAACAGGGCTTCCGGAACAATACGGGATTTGCGATATGACTGCACGACATTGTCGAATCGCTCTTTTGCTTTCACCAGTTCTTTTTTTCGCACCTGGTATGTTCCGCGCTCAAACTCAAATTCAGCCGCCTCGTTATATGCTCCCGCATTGTTCCCTTTGACAAATTCCACCGCACGTTTGTCGGCTTCCTGAAGATTATCGAGACGGTAGTAGGAGATGACGATTCGCGAGAGGATGTACTGTTTCAGGCTATCCTTGTCGGCCCGGGTTAATGCTTCGTTAAACTTCGAAAGCGCGTCGGAATATTTTTCATTCCGGAACAACAATTCCGCCGTCTCCAGTGCTACGGACGCGCTTTGTCCGCCGGATTTCGCAGCGATGCGGCTGACATTCTGCAGATAAGCGGTTGCCGCTTCGACGTTGTTTTCTTCTTTTGCAATGGATGCAAGCGCATAATATGCCTGCCCTGCCCGTTCGCTCACCTGATCCCGCGTGACATAGTCGGCATAGTATTTTTTTGCCGATGCCCGATCGCCGAGTTTTTCACAGCACACCCCCATATGAAAGATGATCGAACGTTCGAGATTCGGATTACCGGCCGCAGCGAAGAAATCGGACTGCATTCTCTTCCATCCCTGCTCATACCACTCCATCGCATTCTTATAATCTTTCGCAATAAAATACGCGTCTGCTTTTTGAATGTCGCAAGTGGAATTCAACGGGCTGTAGTAATACCGTTTTTCCAGCATACCAAAAAAAACGAGCGCTTTCGTTAATTGCGCGCTGTCCGCTGCCGCTTTCGCAAGATAGGCTGCAGCTGCCGCGCTGTACAAATGATTGGGGGTGTCGGCAAGAAATCGATCAATCACCAGAACAGCTGAATCTTTATCCATCATTCCGTCCAGTGCCATGCCGAGATGGAATCTTGCAGACGGGGCGGACTCACGGGTTGGGTATTTTTCCAGCAAGAGCTTGTAGGTCAGGATTGCGTTTTCATACTTCTTGGCGGATAAATATGAATCACCGAGCAAGAGCAGTGCGGCGTCCTTACCGCTTGCGCCGGTGGACTTCGATAAAAATTCCGTTCCCAGGGCGCGCAGATCCTCGGGCTTCCCGGCCGATTGCAGGCGGAGCATGAACGCTGTAACCACTGCCTGATCCGCGATTTCTCCAGCGGGAAAATGCGAAACGGTCGAGTCGTATAATGCAATAGCGTTCGAGAGGTATTCTTTTCCTTTTTTGCTCGAATTGCCTTCTCTCAGCGCGAGCAATTCATTCGACTGCGCTTGTTTTGACCACGCAGACGACTGCAGGGATTCTTCCAGATCGAGGGTCAGGGCATATGCATATTGCGTTGCGGCAAGCTGGTAATCCTTTAAATCGAAGAAATAAATATCTGCAAGGCGGTACGCAAGGTTGCCTTTCGATTTCTGGGCGATGACATCACCCACGAGGAGGGCGAGTTTTTGGAGGCTGGCATCTCGGCTTCGTTGATCGAAAGCGTTGATGAACCGGATTTTCTTTTGCGCTTCCGGAACAAATTCGCTGCTTGGATAACGGCGCTGCAGATTATCAAATGCCTCGATAGCTCCATCCGCATCACCGGATTTCATCCGGGCTTCGCCGAGAGCAAATGTCGCATCATCAATCCATTCACTCGTTTGAGAATTTTGAAGAACCCATTCACAATACTCTATCGCTGTTTTCTGATCGTTCAATTCACTGGATGCAATTCCTGCACCGTCAACCAGCAGATGCGGTAAATTCGAATCCGATGAATATTGCCGGCGGTAATCATTCACCAACCGGACTGCTTCTGCGTAGTTTTTTGTCGTTTTCGCCGCCCGGTATGCACCGATGATCAGGGCTCGCCGGTCTGCCTGCCCGAGACTATCGGTCAGTGCACGTGAATAATATTTTGCTGCTTTTGCGGTATCACCCGATTGCTCAGCTGCGACACCCGCGTTGTAGAGTACTTCACCATTCCGTACTCCCCGGATTTCCGCCGCGCGTTCAAATAAAAATAATGCACGGGGAAACGACCGGACATGGTTGTTTGCTTCCGCCATCTCTATGTACGCATCCTGCCGCAGCTGTTTTGGCGCCTTGACACTATCCTCGGCCAGTGATTTCCATGCAGCGATCGCACCGTCCGTATTCCCTGCCAGATTTTTCAGAACCCCCAGCATGAAGAGTGCATCATAATAACTCGATGTGGATTTAAAGTTCTTTGCCACTTCCGAAAGTGCATCTTCCGCATCTGCAGATCTGCCCAGCCCGATCAACGACTGCCCCATGGTGAATAACGCACGCGCTTTCAGCGACGCATTGTTGGTTGCATCCACCACACGTTTGCATTCCTGACGGGCTTGTTCAAACTGGTCTTCCGCATTCAGCAGTTCTGCCGTCCTCAGCCGCGCCGGCAGGACTTCATCCGTCGTGTACTCCTGCGTGAGCAGCCGGAGAACCCGCATTTCATTTTCCCTGTCCCCGAGCCGGTTGTAATACTCCGCCGCTTTCGACAGCGCCATCGGTGCGAACTTGCTCTTTGGATGAAACGTTTTCACGCGTTCAAACGCCATGGCGGCTTCACGTTCATTCTTCATCGCCGCGTATTCCTCGGCGGCATTCATCCATGCTTCCGGGGCTTTGTTATTGTCGGCATAGGCAAGGGCAAAATTTTGGAAGGTAAACCGGGCTTCATCGTGTTTCCCCAGTTTGGATTGCACCAATCCAAGGTAAAACCGCGCTTCGACCCCCTGAGCCGTATTCGGATACAAATTGATGAATGCGCTCAATTGTTCCAATGCGAGATCATAGAGCTTATCGCGGTAAAGGTTGACCGCAAGCTTGAAATCGGCATTTTCTTTCGAATCTTGCGCTCGTACCGGAGCCGCCAGGGGAAACAGGAGGGCAAATATCAAAATGCTATGTTTCATGTCGAAAAATGTAGCCAATAATCATTCGATTAGCAAGGTGAGGGAAATATCATCTCTGGACCATTCCTGATGCATGACGTGCGGATTTTTAAGAGGCGTATTGAAATGAATGACGGAATTGATTACTTTGATAAAGCCTTTTTGACTCAAATCAAAAGTCCAGCTATCGCGGGATTATGAAAACAAGTTCCAAAAAACATTCGACGAAACCGTCCAAAAGAAAAGCTGAAGTTTGGATTGTGGAGGATAATGTTTTTTTTCAACAATGCCTCGTTGAACTCATCAACTGTGAAACCGATTTAAAATGCAGTCATTCGTTTATTTCATGTGAAAAAACCATAGAACAATTGGAAAAAAGCACGGCCCCCAGCATCATTTTATTGGACATTGGATTGCCGGGAATGAGCGGGCTGGAAGGGATACAAAAATTTAAGCTGCTGGCCCCTGCCACTCAAATTATTATCATTACGGTCCGCGAAGACAGCGATACCGTTTATCAAGCCATCTGTGCCGGCGCAGCGGGATACCTGCTGAAAGAAGCCCCCGGGGTGAAAATAATCGAGGCAATTCGCGACGTTCAAAAAGGCGGATCGCCGATTAACTCGCAAATTGCAAGGAAAGTTTTTATGGCCTTCGCAGCGCTGAATACACCCTCCCCCGACTACGCACTGACCGATCGTGAACGTGAAATCCTTCTCCATATGATCAATGGATTGACCAAAAAAGAAATCGGCGAGAAGCTCTCCCTCAGTCACCATACCATCGATACTCATGTACGGAAAATCTACGATAGACTGCATGTGAACAAACGCAGCAGCGCTGTCGCAAAAGCCCTTCAACAGCGCATCCTGTAAAGCGGCAGGAACATCGTTTTTCAACTCCATAATTCGAGAATTTAAAAAAAATTAAAATTCACGCGTTTGCGTGATACCGCATTAAAGTGGAGACATTTATATTGTGGGTGCAGTTGTAGCCCACCGATGGTTAGTTGGAACCACCTACAAACTGCATCCAAATAATTGGATTTGTTCTACCATAAAGGCGATACGCTCCACCTAGTGCGATCAGCTGGACGAAGCAAAAGGGTAAAGCTGAGTCAAAGGGGTGTTTGGGGGCTAGATAAAATTGAGGCCGGTTGAATGATTCGATTCAATCGGCCTCATTTAATTTCTATCCGTTCAAACCGGAAATACAACTCCCTCTTTCTGCGAAAGATGCATGGCCATGAGTTCATGAATCCTCTGATGAGAGGGTTGAAAGAGACTCCAAAAGGGAATCGACACAACGATCAAAATCGAATCTCGACAGAGCATCCTCGCGGGCTTCATGGCCGAGTGACCCCCGGAGGGCAGCATCGTTCAGCAGACGAAGGATCGCCCCGGCAACGGCAGAGGCATCCCGCGGGGGGACAAGCAATCCCGTTCTACCGTTCGCAATAATTTCCGGCACCCCGCCTGCATTCGTTGCGATGACCGGCAATTCCATGGCCATCGCTTCTATCACGACCAAGCCGAATGTTTCGGAGTATGAAGGGAGAACAAAAATATCCAGAGAAGCCAGGAGACGGGGAACATCGTCCGTAAAAGGCAGATATTTTACGTACGGTTCAATCTCAAGTTCCTGCGCCAATTTCAATAAATATTCTTTGTACCCGTGTTCCCCTGCCGTTTCATCGCCTGCGAGTACAAAGAGAACATTCGGGGCCTGTTTCACCACCGCAGGAATTGCCTGGAGTAAAACATGCTGCCCTTTTAATTTATCGAGCCGGCCAAGAACGCCAATGGTCAGGACAGAATCGGGAAGACCGAAGAACCGCCGGGTTTCATGCGTATGATAGTCTGCGGGATTAAAATACCGGAGGTCAGTACCTAATGGAACGACGATAACTTTTTCCCGGGGCATCCGTGTATACACCAGAACATCTTCCTTCATCATGCGGGTGAGAGAAATCCAGAGGGAGATTTTGGAGTATAACCACGAATGGATCACATCACGTTTATTGTATCTGGAATTCATTTGTTGATAAAAAACCAGCTTCACCTTCCGCGCCAGGCACGATGCCAACACCGCGAGGTGGATATCCGCCGATTGCATGAGAAAGATCAAATCGATTTTCTGATCGCGGATAATGCGCGCAAGACGGAAAACCGACCGAACATCTCCGTATTTCCAGCGGGGCGAAATGGTGATGACATCAAGATGTGCATCGTTCGCCCTCTGTTCAAGCGGCGACGATTGCGGCACAATCACAACGACGGAAACGCCTTTTTGTGTCATCGTTTGAGCAATGCGCAATGTAGAAAGTTCAAGGCCTCCGAGCGCATGTGAAAAACACACGAGGGCAATTTTTTTCAGCGGTACGCGCATTACTATCTGACGACTCCGGATCGACATTGTTTCTGGAATGAAGCCTATTTATTCTAAGGTACAATTTGATTTGACAAGAAAATAGACGACATTGTAATAAGATGTCGTTTATTGGTATTATTGAAAGTACGGATCATGACGGATTCGCGAGTACATTCATTTCATATTCCAGTGCTGGGGCTTGCATTCTCAGTGGATACGCCGCTCCGTGTCGCGAGGTTCGGTATCTCCTCGGTGATTTCTATCGTCGATGATATCCTCATCGAGCATATGCGGAAACATTACGCACGCGTGTACGGCGTGGCCTACAACCCGATTACCGTGCGGGATGAAGATTACCGGGCAAAAAGGATTACCGCCTATCTGAATCTTCTCCATCATATTGTTCAAAAACAAATTGCCGATTTGAAAGCCTCCGCATTCGAAAAAGGAAGCGAGATTGTCAAATATTTCGAAATGCTCCCGGAAGACTCGCCGATCAAGTCGTTGTACCATTGCATGGTTCATGCGACCACTCAAGAAAAACAATCGGAATTACAGCAGGAGTTGCGCAGCAATATTGTCGCGGGTGACATCGATGTCAACATTATGACAAAATTGGACAAAGTGAATTTCGGCCGTGATGAAGAAAAGCTGCCTGCAGAATACTCCGACGCGATCGCCTCGTTACGCGGTTTTGCAGAAAGCGATGTCAGCGCTTCGGTGATTCTTTCCGCGGGTTTGAATTCACGGTTATTCAGTTATCTGGGACAGCGCAAAGAGTTTATTCCGGATGAACAGGGCCGCTTCAAAAAAAGAGTTATCCTCAAGGTCACCGATTTCCGCTCTGCGTTTATCCAGGGCAAGATCCTTGCGAAGAAAGGCATTTGGATATCCGAGTTCCGGATCGAATCCGGACTGAACTGCGGCGGTCATGCGTTTGCCTCCGATGGATACCTGCTCGGGCCAATTCTGGAAGAGTTCAAAACCAACAGGGAAAACCTGTATCAGGAACTCTCGGACCTGTATAAAACGGCTCTGGAGGAAAAAAGTCTGCCACTGCCTTCGGTCCCGCTGCATTTCCGCATTTCGGTTCAGGGCGGCATCGGCACTGCGAAGGAAGATCAGTTCCTGCGGAAATATTATCACGTTGACGGAACCGGCTGGGGTTCGCCGTTCCTGCTTGTGCCCGAAGCGACGAATATCGACGACGCAACGAGAGACCTGCTCGCGCATGCGACGAGAGAAGATTTTTATATCAGCGACGCTTCACCGCTCGGTGTGCCGTTTAACAATGTCCACGGCAGTACCAGCGATCTGCAGATCAGGAAGCGCTTCAACGACGGGAAGCCCGGAAGCCGTTGCACGAAAAAATTTCTTGTTTCTAATACCGAGTTCACCACGGAACCAATCTGCACGGCGTCCAGTCAGTATCAAGAATTGAAAATTGAACAATTAAAGAAACAGAATTTGCCGCCGGATGTGCTCGAGCAGAAAATTGCAAAAGTGGTTGCCAAGGCCTGCCTCTGTGAAGATCTCGCCGCATCAGGCCTCATCAACAGCAATGGTCATGGCCCCGTCAAAGAACGCGCTGTTGCCGTCTGTCCAGGACCGAACCTGGCCTATTTTTCAAAAATCGCATCTTTGGAAGAAATGGTCGGACATATTTATGGCCGCATACAACTGATGACCGATCCCGATCGTCCCAATTTGTTCATCAATGAACTGCGGTTATATGTGGATTATATGAAAGACGAAATCCAGAAGCGGCTCGAAACGTGGAATGTGAAGGAGCAAAAATATTTCAACACGTTCAAAATGAACCTGCAGGATGGAATCAATCATTACAAAAGCTTGATTCCCAATCTGCTCGAAGAATCCGACCGGTACCGTGAAACGATGCGGAAAGAATTGCTCGAGCTGGAGCGTGAACTGACCGAGATTATGATTCCCGCTATCGCCTTGTCGTAAGAAACGCCTTAGCTGCTTTTCAGATCGAAATAAAAAGTACTTCCTTCTCCGGTTTTGCTCTCCACCTGTATCCGGCTGCCGTGTGCTTCCACAATATGTTTCACAATTGCCAGACCGAGCCCTGTACCACCGAGTGAACGCGACCGGTTGTTGTCCACACGGTAGAACCGTTCAAAAATCCTTGAAATATGTTCGGCAGGGATGCCCACTCCGGTATCCTGAATACGGACGTGAACGCCACGATCTGTTTTTTGAGAGACAACGTTCACCGATCCCCCCGGCGTGTTATAATTCAATGCATTGCTGATGAGATTATTGAAAACTTGTCTCAGGCGATCCTTATCCCCAAACGCCTCATCTTCGTTGCTGGTCTGGAGTGCAAGGGTTAACGTGACACCGCGTGCGGCCGCCAACGGCTCATGATCCTTCGTCACCGACTCAAGAAACTCGTTCAGACGAAAGTACCGCAGACTCATTTTCATTTCACCTGATTCAATCTGCGATATGTTGATCAGGTCCTCCAGCAGAACATTCAGGCGGCCCAGGTTCGACTGTGCTTTTTCTAAAAACGAACGGTTCACGGACGGGTCATCGACCGCTCCGCCGAGCAGCGTTTCCAGGTAGCCCTGGACGGCAAAGATCGGTGTGCGAAGTTCATGGGAGACATTTCCGAGAAACTGGCTGCGGACCTGTTCCAGTTTTTTCAGCTGCACAATATCCGATTTAAGTTTCTGCACGAGTTCATTGACCGCTTTTGCCACCAGCCCGATTTCATCGTTCGATGAAATAACCAGCGGTACATCCAGATCTCCGGAACGTATCTGCTCTACCCCCCGGGCGATCTGGACCATCGATTTTGTAATCCGGCGTGAAATAATAACACTGACCGCAACGATGACCAGCAGCACCCCCAAGCCGACAACGATCACCATTGAACGGATCCGGTTGATCTGATTTTGCACATCTTCAAGCGGCACGCTTAATCTGATAAACTGGAGCGACGCAAATCCGGTTCTGTTCGTCAATGGACGGATCCGTTTTGCCATATAAAGATAATCATGGTCCACCGTTGCGCTGCGGCGGATATCGTATCCCACTTCATGCTGCAGTGCACCCTGAATTTCCGGACGGTCGAGATGGTTCTTGACACCGGTTAACTCCGGAAGAGGAATATCGGAGTCCGCCAGGACATTTCCATCTCCGCGAATGAGCGTGATACGGAGATGTTCGAGCCCTCCGATCAATTTCACCTGTTGATCGATTTGCGGAAACGAGTTCGTTGTATCTTTCTCAAGAATGTAGTACACCAGGTCCGCCTGCCTGCTGAGTTCGTCCAGAAGACGCTCCTTGAAATACGATTCCATGCGCATGCTCGTAAATGTGCCAAGACTGGCAACGATCAAGAGCTCAAAGACGACATAGGTTGCCGTAATTTTTGTTTGGATTTTCATTTAGGCCTTGAACCGATATCCGACGCCGGAAACCGTTTCGATATATTCAGAATAAGAACCGAGCTTCTCGCGAATTTTTCTCACATGGACATCCACCGTCCGGTCCACGACATGAATATTCTCTCCCCAGACTGCATTCAGTATCGATTCCCGCGAAAGCACTCTGCCCCGATTGCGGATAAGATAAACAAGGGTCTCAAATTCTTTTCTGGGAAGGAGGAGTTTTTGTTTGCCCATGCGGGCAGTATAACTGGAAACGTTAATCTCGAGATCTTTTACTGTAATAATATCCATCTGCGGTAAAGCCTGTTGAGCGGCCTGTTCCTGCCTGCGAAGCACGGCATGGACCCGCGCTATAAGCTTGCCAATTTTTACCGGCTTCACGATGTAATCATCCGCTCCTAATTCCAGCCCGACTATTTCATCCGTTTCCGAACCTTTTGCGGTCAAGAGGAGAACAGGGAGAACAGCGGTCTTCTTCTCTTTTTTCAATTCCTGAATGACCTGCAGCCCGTTCATTTCCGGCATCATCACATCGAGGATCATCAAATCCGGTTTTTGCTTCGCCCGTTCCAACGCTTCGCGCCCGTTGCGCGCGGTGATAACGGCCAGGCCTTCTTTATTCAGGTTATAGGATAAGAGATCGACAATGTCTTTTTCATCATCGACCACCAGAATTGTTTTTTTCATAAAGGGTATGAAACGTCCGGATTTATTCCATTTAATATAGAGGTTAAGGTTCTCTCTTTCAAGCCATCCTCATCAACGAATGAACAAATCCTGACTATAAAAGAACTGTTCCATTTGAATAAGAAGCCGTTATTTCCCGTAAAAATGGAATCATGAAAACCCGAATTTTGTTATAAAATTTAGTAACTTAAGAATAGATGGTGGCGAAGAACCATGCACCATCATACGGGAGAAATATGATGAGATATTTCCTGGTATTGGTACTTGCTTCGTTCGCTTCCACTGCAACAGCTCAAATTCATTGGTGGGGTATTTTCGACTTTGAATCCCGAAAAGGCGGCGAAGACAGCGGATTGGAAAAGAACGGCCTCCCCAACGAGTATCCTCAATTAACTCTTCAACAGCTGCATCTTTTCATGGATGCAGACATTACTCCTACAATTTCATTCACCGCAAAACTTGCCAACAATCCCGCGAAGGCGCTGGACTTTAAAAGTCTGGAGATGCAATGTGCATACCTTACTTTCTCCCAGCTTGCCGGAAACGCGCTCTCCATTTCCCTGGGACGAATTATTACACCTTTTGGCACATTTTCCAAACGTCAGCTTCCGACGGATAACCCATTCAATGGCCAGCCGTTATTTGTTTCCTATGGACAAAATGTCTCGTCGCAGACTGGATTTCTCAATCCCCATTCTCCGACTCCGGTCAATACTCTCTACGGCGGGCGACTCACCACGATGTACGCGGGTGGGTACTATACAGGAATTGAAGCAGCGGGCTCGTTCTTTTCCGGCATAT
>Ga0105104_10000983_pt1 | contig 22186 bp, 14 predicted proteins | sample PPLLaktember2015_3_FD_87034 | JGI IMG/M metagenome (GOLD analysis project Ga0105104, IMG submission 87034) | Freshwater sediment microbial communities from Prairie Pothole Lake near Jamestown, North Dakota, USA - PPLs Lake P7 Core (6) Depth... | ecosystem: Environmental > Aquatic > Freshwater >... | reverse complement strand
AAACGGGTATGGGCGACGCTCTCGATAGTGCGGCCCTGAATCAAGTCCATCAGCATTCCATAAATGACGTCCGCGGGCGGGGGACAGCCGGGCACATGCAGGTCAACAACCACGACGTCGTGTACGGGAATAACTTTTTCCAAAAGCACGGGAAGTCCGCGAGTCGGTTTTTGCGGCGCGGTTTGCGCGTTCTCGAAATAAGCGCGTTGAAACGTCGCTTCCACGCCGAAGGGATTCCGCATGGCGGGAACATTGCCGGTCACGGCGCAGTCTCCCAAGGCAATTAAATATCGTGAGTGCGCTCTGACCTTCCGGATCTTTTCCATATCCTCATTCGTGCTTACCGCTCCTTCGACAATCACAATATCCACCATCTCCGGAAATTCCTTCGCGTCCACCAGCGGACTATATACGATGTCGGCATGCTGGATCAATTCGAGAATCCGCTCGTCCATATCGAGGAAAGACATATGGCAGCCCGAACAGCCATCGAGCCAAACCGTAGCCAGTTGAGTCTTGCTCATGACTGTTCCTCGCGCATGGTGGTCAGGTAGGGGAGAAACCCGCGGCGCTCGAATTTTTCAGCGAATGTCCGGCCTTTTTCCATGATGGCTCCCGTGGGGCAGACTTGCACGCATTTGCTGCAGCGCGTACAGGTAACGGACTCTCCCCACGGCTGATCGAGATCACTGACGACGCGGGACAGAATGCCGCGTCCCATGAAGTCGAGCGTATGCGCGCCTTCCACTTCTCCGCACACGCGAACGCACCGCCCGCAGAGAATGCAGCGGTTATTGTCCGAAACGAAGCGGTCATGAGTGGCGTCCACGGCGAATTTCGGATGGCGATATGGAATGCGGACGTGATCCATGCCGAGTTTTTCCGCCAGCGATTGCAGCTCGCAGAATCCGTTGGCTACGCACACCGCGCAAACATGGTTGCGTTCCGAGAACAGCAGTTCCAGAATCCAACGGCGGTACCGGGTCAGGCGCTCTGATATCGTGGTGACTTCCATGCCTTCCTGAACCCGCGTCACACAGGCCGGCAGCAGCCGATTCAAGCCTTTAACTTCCACCAAACACAGGCGGCATGCTCCGATAACCGAAAGTCCTTCGAGGTGGCAAAGCGTCGGAATGAAAATGTTATTCTGTTTTGCGACGTCGAGAATGGTTTCATCGGTGCGCGCACCGACGGGAGCGCCGTCAATAATCAGGGTGATGACCTGCACGTTTTGCTGAGCCCGGATCATTGGACACCTCCGTGATTGTTCGCCGCTGCCTGCTCGGCCGGACGCAGGTACGATTCATATTCCTTGCGGAAATATCGCAGTGTGCTTAAAACGGGATTCGGCGCGGATTGTCCCAGTCCGCAGAGGCTCGTATTTTTAATGACGTCGCATAGTTCTTCAAGAATGGCAAGATCGTGTTCGGTGGCTTCTCCTTTCAAGACACGGGAGAGAATATCGTGCATCTGCGACGTCCCGACGCGGCAGGGGACGCATTTCCCGCAGGATTCCGAAACCGAAAATTCCATAAAGTAGCGAGCCACGTCCACCATGCTCGACGTTTCGTCAATAACGATCATGCCGCCCGATCCCATGATCGAGCCGACCTGCGCGAGCGATTCATAATCCACCGGCATGTCAATCTTGTCTTCGGGAATGCAGCCGCCGGTGGGGCCGCCCGTTTGCACGGCTTTAAGCTTCTTGCCGTCGGGGATGCCGCCGCCGATATCGAAAATGATTTCCTTCAGCGTGGCGCCCATCGGCACTTCGATCAGTCCGGTGTTTTTTACCTTGCCGGCCAGCGCGAATACTTTCGTGCCTTTGCTCTGCGCGGTTCCGATTTGCGAGTACCATTCGCCGCCGTATCGGATGATCGGGGCGATATTCGCCAGCGTTTCGACGTTGTTGATCAGTGTGGATCGCCCGAACAAACCGCTCTCGGCGGGATAGGGAGGACGGGGGCGGGGCGTGCCGCGTCCGCCTTCAATAGATGCGATCAGCGCGGTTTCTTCACCGCAGACATAGGCTCCCGCGCCGAGCCGCAGCTCCACGTGGAAGCTGAAGGTGGTTCCCATGATATTCTTGCCGAGAAAGGTGCCCTGTTCCGCTTGCTTAATGGCTTTACGCAGCCGCTCAATTGCCAGCGGATATTCGGCGCGAATATAGATGTAGCCTTGATCCGCGCCGACGGCATAGGCCGCGATCGCCATGCCTTCCAGAACGCGATGGGGATCGCTTTCGAGAATGCTGCGATCCATGAAGGCTCCGGGATCGCCCTCGTCGGCGTTGCAGATAACGTATTTTTGCTGCTTGCCCGTTTTGGCCACGGTGGTCCATTTTAAGCCGGTCGGATATCCTGCGCCGCCGCGTCCGCGCAATCCGCTCTTGACGACTTCCGCAATCACTTCGGACGGCGTCATGGTCGCCAAAGTTTTATAGAGGGCGTGATAGCCTTTGGCTGCGATGTAGTCGTCAATCTCTTCGGGATCAATGCGGCCGCAGTTCTCCAGCACGATTTTCTTTTGACGTGTAAAGAACGGTTCATCGGTGGACATTTGCAGCCGTGCAACCGGCTCCCTGTCGAGTTTTTCAACAATTTCTTCCGCGTCAGACGGCTGCACTTGCGCATAATAGATGCCTTCGGGTTCGATGCAGACTAAAGGTCCTCCGGCACAGGGTCCCATGCACCCGACGCCCTTGACCAGGCAGGTGGATTCCAGTCCGCGCTCCTGAATCGTTTTCTTCAGGGCGGCCAGGACGTCCGCGCTGCCTGAAGACAAGCAGCCCGCGGCAACGCACACGTGAATACGGTGCTTGCGCCCAGCGAGTTCCGTCTGAACCCGCTCGCGGACGTGGATTAAATCTTCAAGATTGGTGGTGAAGCTCATGATGGATAACCTCTTCAAGCCGCTTAAGGAGCGACTCGGGTGTAAGTTTGCCCGCCACGTGGCCGTCAATTACCGCTACGGGAGCGAGACCGCAGGCGCCTACGCAGCGCGCGGAAAGCACGGACAGTTCACCGTCGGCTGTGGTTTCGCCCAAGGTGACCCCGTATTGGGCTTGCAGTGAATCCAGCAATGCGGGAACGCCTTTTATATAGCAGGCTGTGCCCGTGCAGATCACACACGTGTGTTTGCCTTGCGGCTTGAGAGTGAAGTAATGATAAAATGTGGCAACGCCGTACACCTTGCTCAGCGGAAGGCGCAGCGATCCCGAGACAAAAATGAGCGCCTCACGATCAATATAACCGAATGTATCCTGCACGGAGTGCAGGGCTTCGATTAAGGAGTGAGGCGAAAAACCGTGTTTGCGCATTTGCGCCTGCACGATGCGCCATCGTTTGTCGTCTGATGGCAATGTAGGTTTGATGTAATTCAGCACGATAGTGTGTTGGTTGATTCCATGGAATGATAATGCAGTGTGGAACCCGACTCGCCCAAGCAACCGAACATCGCAAGCCTGATAGATACATTCCAGTGTATTTCAGATGCCAATATACAAAATGACGTTCATATCTGCAAACTTCGATCGCATTGTAAGTAGATAATAATTAAATTCTTATTTGTGAAATCAATAAAACTCCATACTTTTCGACCATGCAGTAATAATTCGCTTAGAAACAAGAGCTTCACCGCGTCATTCCGATCGTCAAATTCGAGTTAAAAGCGTTTAGGCGTTTGATTCAAGCAATGTCTGCTTAAAAAAACACGTTCTGAAGGGGAGATATCCTTAGTCACGAAGATTTGCTGTTGAAACAATAGAATGTCTCAATAACGTACAGATGAGGGCGACAACAGAACGATATCACTCTCGTCAGACGAGGTCAGTGTTGATCGGTAAAGAAATCCGCCGTTGTTCGGTTGGTTGCAGTTTGATGCGATTTCGTTCGCGAGTGAACGGAACGTTGCGTATGGTACGTATAGTTTGTATATTCGCAAGAAGGGTGACCCAGCCCTAAATGAGTTGCGGGATGATGAAGGTTGCGGATTCTTCCGGGCTGAGGCGCGGCGGAATCCGTTTTTTTTAGGGGGAGACGAACGGATGATGGAATGGTGAGCGGCGGATGGTGCTCTGACTGGGGAAGGTTTGATTCGAAATTCTCAGGATATCCTGTTCTGATAGACTTTCAACAAACCGGCAAAGGAGTCGAATCATGCAGCGCGTCATTATTCTTCTGATCGTGCTTCTCGCGGCACAAGCCACTTTCGCCGAAGAGCGCACCGTCGCGATTGACGGTTACTGCTATCTGGAACGGCAGACCGATCACAGCGGAACGAAAGTCAAGTTCATTGCCGATCCTTCCACTCCGCTGGCCCAGACGGATTCCGTTTACACGAATGCAGCCGGATACTTCATCATCCCGGAACTGCAAGCCGGTTATTACGATGTGGAGTACACGCACTTGAGTTACAACACGTACCTTTATGCCAACCAATACCTTTTAGGTGGCCGCACTCTGCCCTCCGTCACACTCGCATGTCAAACTTTATCCGGAAACGTTCGCGGTGTGGTCGGTCCCGGCTGCTGCACGATGGTCGGCGATATCACCATTGTTGCAGGCGACACGCTCCGTATTATGCCGGGGACAACGCTATATTTCCAGTGGCCGTTTTACTTCAGAATCTACGGTACTCTTTGGGCAGTAGGTACGCAATCGGATTCTATTGTGTTCACACGATTGGATGGAAATGGATGGAGGGGCTTGCGATTCTTCAATGCTGCAAGCTCCGGCAGCCGGATGGACTACTGCGTCGTAGAGCGCGGACGGGGGTACGGATCAAATTACTGGGAAATATATGGTGGCGGTGTGTTCTGCGAAAACACATCGCCTCATTTTACATGGTGTGTCTTTCGAAATAACTTTGCCGATGCTGATAACGGTCACGGTGGCGCGGTGTTTTGTCATAGCAATTCCAATCCGGTTTTCGACCACTGCACCTTCATCGGTAACGCTGCCAGAATCCGCGGGGGGGCAGTATATTGTAATCAGTCTTCGTCGGCGGAGTTCAATAACTGTCTGTTCAACGGCAACTGGGCACAGGCCAATGATGGCGGCGGCATGGCTTGCGGTTACTCATCCCCCCGCTTCGATTCTTGTAGATTCAGCAACAATCAAGCTGGGAATACAGGGGGCGGCATTTGGTGCTATAATTGCTCTCCAAGTTTTACGGGATGCGTAATAAACAATAACTCCGCACAATCCGGCGGCGGAATTATGTGCGAGCAGAGCTCCATGTCCGGCTTCACAAATTGCAGCATTCAAAACAACAGAGCCACAAACGGTCACGGCGGCGGAGTCTATTCTTCAAGTGCTTCGCCAAGCTTTAGCGGCTGCACGCTGGCCAACAACGTCGCATCACAATGGGGTGGCGGAGCGTATTGCGCGGGATCATCTTCGCCAAGCTTCACGAGTTGTCAGTTTGTCGGCGACTCAGCAGAATCTGCTGGAGGTGTCATCTGCTATAATTATTGTTCGGCTGTCTTCACTAATTGCCTTTTTAAGGAGAATAAAGCAAGAGGTTGGGGAGGAGGTGTACATTGTTATATGAACTCTTCGCCCCGCTTCGTCCACTGTACAGTTAGTGCCAACCGCGCATACGCCAATTATGGGAGTGGAGTAGTCTGTGCAAGCGCTTCGCCTGTGTTTATCAGCACGGTTATCACTTCCTCCAGCGGATACAATCTATTATTCCAAAGCAGCCCGTCCAGTTCCTTCCGTTACTGCGATATTTTTGCGAGCGGCGGAACCAACATCGGGAATCCATCCCATGGTCCTACAGCCATCGGTCAACTTTTAGGCACCAATTCCAACGGAGATTCAAGCGATATCTATCTGAACATTTTCAACAATCCTCTATTTGTTGATGAAGCAGGCGGAGATCTTCATCTGAAGGAGTACAGCCCCTGCATTGGTGCGGGAGATCCGGTTAATCCGCCTGTGACTGATTTCGAAGGCAATCTCCGCCCGAATCCGGCGGGTTCGCATCCGGATATTGGCGCTTACGAAAATGAGCGGGATGTGCCATTGCGGCTTTGCGGTTCCCTGTCGGGCATACTGGGTCCGGGAGTTCTTCATGTTACATGCCCGATTCAAGTCAATACGGGCGACAGCCTCCTCCTGATGCCCAATACAACTATAATATTCGACGGACCGTACCCGTTTGACATTTATGGAACGCTGATGGCAGAGGGTACGGCTGCTGATTCTATCTATTTCCGAACCGATACCTTGGCCAATCCGGACCGATGGCGAGGTTTGCGCTTTTTTACAGGAAGCAGCGGCAGCCGCCTTTCCTACTGTTCCATTAAATACGGATTGGCAACAGGAGAGGGCTCAGCGAGAAGCGGCGGCGGCATCTATTGTGAAGACACATCTCCGGTTTTTACACACTGCGCCGTTTTTCGCAATCACGCATACGAGAACGGCGGAGGGATAGCCTGTGGCCTCAATGCGCAACCCGAATTCTTGAACTGCACCATCAGTGGCAATCGCGCCGAGAACGACGGCGGAGGAACAGCAGGGAATGGAGTTTACTCACACTGTACAATCAGCGGCAATAAAGCCGTGCAAGGCAGCGGAGGCACAAGCGGCGAAACTGATCTGACCGACTGTATTATCAGCATAAATGAAGGCTATTCATCCGGAGGCTTCCGCGGCGGAACATTTACCCGTTGCACAGTTTCCGGAAACCGCGCACTTGCAGGGGCCGGTGCAGGCTGTCAAGGCATGTTCATAGACTGTCGAATCGCCAACAACATTGGTTTGTCCGGACCGGGCGGCGTGCTCGACGGTATTTCTTTCACGAATTGTGTCATCAGCGGCAATTCGGGCAGCGTGGGCGCACTGGAAATCCACGGTTCAACAACTTTTTATAACTGCACAATCAACGGCAATACGGGAGCGAACGGAATTGTCCGGTGTATTGGCTGTTCCGCGGTCTTTAACAGCAGCATTCTCAGTTTCTCGAATGGCATCGGTGCAAAATTCGATGGAGACTGCTCGGGCTGTCAGTTCCACTATTGCGACTTCTACGGTAACAGCGGCGGGAATTTTGCGGGCAGTATTCCCGCCGGGCTTGGGAGTTTAACGACCACGAACATCAACGGAGATCCCTGCGATGCCACTTGGAATGTATTCGTTGCCCCGGCATTCGTGAACGCCGGAGGAGGAGATTTCCACCTTAGTCAATACAGCCGCTGTCTTGGGGCGGGTGATCCGACAAATCCGCCGCCTTTGGATATGGAAGGCACTTCACGACCCAATCCCGACGATTCGAATCCGGATATCGGGGCGTATGAGAGTCCGTTGAACGCTCCGTTGCCGCTGGATCATGGTGACCTCGCTGCCTGTAATTACCCGACTCTTTTCGGGAATCCTGCCCATGTACTATCCGAGATCGCTTGGCTCGGTGCGGCGGTGAGTGGAGAAAGCAGTCCGAAGACAAACAACTTGGACACGTACGATGACGGCGTGGTTTTTCTGTATCCGCCTTGGACTTACTGCCGGATGCAGATGGTGCAGGTCGCGGTTACGGCAGGTCCCAACTATCAAGCCTATGCCGATACCGGCGGCGTTTTGTATTTGAGTGCGTGGAAGGATGGCAATCTGGACGGTGATTTTTGTGATACGATCAACTGCGGAGAGCAATTGGCCCCCGAATGGATCATTCAGGATTTGCAGGTGACTCCCGGAGTGTGGACAATTTCTCTATATGATCCGGGAGACTGGCATCTCGGCTTTTTCAACGGAGTGTTCCGCTTCCGCTTGACCAGCCAGCCTGTCGGTCCGCTGGGTTTCGGCAAGCTCGACCCGGCAGCGTGTCCGCAGATGGTTTACGGAACCTACGATCGCGACATTTTAGGAGAAGTGGAAGATTACATCCTGATGGATTTCCAGACCAGCGTCGAGCTTCTCGGTTTCGAAGCCATCGCGGGTGACGGCGAAGTCCGTCTCACATGGGAGACGGCAAGCGAGACGGACAACGATCATTTTGAGGCGCTGCGGGACGGCCGCGTACTTGCGGAAGTTCGGGGGGCAGGTTCGAGCACGGTTGCGCACCGCTATCAATATGTGGACCATGATCTGACGAACGGAGTTACGTATAATTACATCCTGATGAGCGTTGACATCAACGGAATTCGCGAGCAGCTTTCACAAGCATCGGCTGTTCCGCTTGCCCGCGAGGTCGCGATCACCGAATATGCGCTGCATCAGAACTACCCGAATCCTTTCAACGCCGCCACGCATATCGTATTCGATCTGCCGGAAAACGGACACGTGCAGCTTCGGCTATACAATCTCATGGGACAACAAGTCGCGGAACCGGTAAATGGCCCGATGTTGTCCGGTCGGCATACGATCCGCGTGGACGCCGGCTCGTTGGCATCCGGTGAATACTTGTATAGACTCGCTGCGAACGGCTTTACATCAACGAAGAAGCTGCTCATCATTAAATAACATGTGAAGCGGCCCATCGAAGCCGGCGAGCAATCGCCGGCTTTTTAATAGTACGGCAGCCGAAAATCAGTGCCTTGCGATCATCTGTATCTCTTTATTCGCGGACAACACTCCGAAGCTCTCCGGCGGACAAAATACAAGGAGTATACTTAGTACACACAATAGACAACGGGAAATCACGAAGAATATCATTTGTTTGTTCGAAGAATCCCGCGTCTCTTGACGACAAACACAAATAATATGAAATTGTACTGTTAATGAACATGGATGTTTGCACAGAAAGGATGTTTGTATGAAGCGCTTGTGGCTACTCTGTATACTCATGATTTCCACAATTTGGCTGCCCGCATCTGCTTTCCAAGTGGATATGGGAAACCTGCCCACCTGCTATCCGACCCTCCTCGGAAACCCGGGTCATAGCCTCTCCGGTATTGCCTGGTTGGGAGACACGGTGATAGCCGACCCGGGTCCGGCGAATGTAAATGTCGCTCCCGATGATGACGGTATCACTTTCATTGGAACTCCGTGGACTCCCTGCACGCGTGTTTTAGTCGAAGTGAAAATAACCGCCGGGCCGAATTACTATCTCCATCAACAGCAAGGCGATACGCTGTTTCTTAATGCCTGGAAAGACGGCAATCAGGACGGCGATTTTTGCGACACACTATGTAACGGCACAGCCCCGGAATGGATTATTCAAGATGAAATCGTTGTTCCGGGACTTTGGCCTTTTTCCTTTACTGATCCGGGTATTTCCAACAACGGAGTTCCCTATCCGGGCATTTTCCGTTTTCGTTTGACTCGCGATCCGGTCGGTCCTTTTGGCTTTGGTTTGTACGATCCCACGGCTTGTCCGGACGCGTGTCCGGGAACTTTTGCCTATGACTCGCTCGGTGAAGTGGAAGACTATGTCTGGCCAGACATGCAGCTGGCTGTGAACCTCAGTGAATTTACGGCTGTTCCGGACGACGGCGCAGTGGCTCTTTTCTGGCGCACGGCATCTGAAACAGGCAACGACCATTTCATTATGGAACGGGATGGCATCGAGATCCAATCCATCCCCTCTCAGGGAAGCAGCGCCACCGGGAACTCCTATCGGTTTACGGACAACGGTCTCCGCAACGGACAAACCTACAGTTATCAGCTGGTCTCCGTGGATGTCAACGGTATTCGGCAGGGTTTAAGAACGATCAATGCAACTCCGACTGAAGCTTCGGCCACGCCGCTGGAATACCGATTGCAGCAGAATTATCCGAATCCGTTCAATCCCAGCACGCAAATCACATTTAGCTTGAAAGAAAACGCGCGCGTGTCACTCAGCGTTTATGACGTTCTGGGCCGTCAGGTTGCCTCTCTTGTAGACGGCCAGATGATTCACGGACAGCATACGATAACGTTCGACGGAACGACTCTTCCGTCCGGTCTGTACATTTGCCGCCTCAAAACGGACAGCTTCAGCGACGAAATAAAGATGCTGCTCTTGAAATAGCCGCGGTAATTTTCCGGACGATCTCCCGCATGTGGGGCAGGTTAATCACCTGCCCCGCGTCGCTTTTAATACCCTCAAATAGACTTGGTAGGGTTAGTTGGATTGGTATAATTCCAACGAGGGATGCCGCGGGCGTTTCCGCGGATTTGACATGAAGACATGTTCAGTTGATGAATAGTCATTCGGGAGGAGAGCATGAAAAGATTTTTCTATGCGGTGTGTGTGCTTGCCTTGGTGTCTTTGAATGGTTGGGCGCAGGAGATTGACATGGGCGATCTCACGGCGTGTTATCCCACCCTGCGCAGCAATCCCGGACACGCCCTTTCTGATATCGCCTGGCTGGGCGAGTGCATCACCGCCGATGTTCCTCCGTTGGTTCAGAATCAAGATACCTGCGACGACGGCGTGGAGTTCTTGAATCGTCCGTGGACGCCGTGCACTGAGGCACAGGTACGGGTAACGGTAAAAGCCGGTTTCTGGTACCATTTGTATCAACTACAGGGCGAGAAGCTGTATCTGAATGCCTGGAAAGACGGAAACCTCGATGGCGATTTCTGCGATATTCATTGCGACGGTAGAGCGCCGGAGTGGTTCATTCAGGATTCGATGGTCACGCCCGGAACTTGGCTGTTCAAGTTCATTGATCCGGGTGTCGAGGATTTTGGAATCTATGAGGGTATTCTGCGGTTCCGATTGACGAGCGAGCGGGTGGGTCCGCACGGTTTCGGCTTGAAGGATGTGCAGGCCTGCCCCGATCTGGAGTGCGGATCGTATGCCATTGACCATCTCGGCGAGGTGGAGGACTACATTCTTCCCGATCTGCAGCTCGCCGTGGAATTAGGACGGTTTGAGGCCGCGGCAGGAAATACGGCAATCACACTGACCTGGACAACGGCTACCGAGACGGATAATGATCATTTCGAATTGCTGCGGGACGGCAGTCTCCTTGCCCGCATTCCCGGTGCAGGGACCAGCGCTACGCAATTGAGCTACCGCTTCGATGATCGCGATCTGACCAACGGCACGGAGTATTCCTACTCTTTGAAGTCAGTCGGAGTAAACGGCAACAGTGCGGTGATTGCACATACTTCCGCCATCCCGCGCGGCAGCGAGACAGTAATCACGGAATATGCGCTGCATCAGAACTACCCGAATCCGTTCAACGCATCTTCGCAGATCGTGTTTGATTTGGCCGAGAACGGATTTGTGCGGCTTGGACTGTACAACTTGATGGGTCAGCAGGTGATGGAGTTGGTGAACAGCGAGATGACCACCGGCCGGCAGACGATTCAAGTGGATGCAGGCGCTCTTCCGTCCGGGCAGTATCTGTATCGGCTGGAAGCCAATGACTTCGTATCCACGAAGAAAATGCTCCTTATCAAGTAGATTTTTCTGTAAAAAATCGAAAAGCCGGTGAGTAATCATCGGCTTTTTATTTGCGGACCAAGGCAAGTATTTGCCAGGGATGAGTAAAGACTCTATCCGAATCTTTCCCGGAGCTTGGCCGACAGGCGGCGGCTCATGATGATTGGCTCTGCGCATCCTCTGAGAAAAAGACGATAGGAAAAATTAAACCAGTCTTCCACGCGTTCAACATATTCCAGATTCACGATGATCGAACGGTGCACGCGGCAGAAATTCTGTTCCGGTAGGCGCGACTCCCATTCTTTCATGCGTTTCGTGGTCAACGATTTTTGGCCGTCTGCGGTAGTAACTTCCGAATAATCGCCCGCCGCGTTGATAAGAACAATATGATCCAGTTTAAGAAAACGCATTTGCGTGCCGAGCATCAGAAACAAACGATCACTGTACTCCAGCTTTCGCATATCCGATGTTTCGACTGCGCCCTCGTAAGTCAGTCGTTCAATCGTTTGGCTGAGCCGCTCCGGATCTATCGGCTTCAATAAATAGTCCAGCGCATTGACCTCGAAAGCGCGCACGGCATATTCATTGAAAGCCGTAACAAATACGATTCTCGCCCGCGTTTGAATTTTTTCCAGCAGGTCGAATCCGGTTTCTCTGGGCAGTTGGATGTCCAGAAAGAGTACGTCCGGATTCTGTTCCGCGATCACTTTAATAGCCGAGGGAACATCTTCCGCTTCACCAACAACCTGAATCTGCCGGAAATTCGACAGCAGAGCGATCAGCTCGCGGCGTACCAACCTTTCATCGTCAACCACAATAGCGCGCAGCGGCTTGTTCATGAGCGCAGTCCCGATTCAAGGATGATGATTTTTACGTGAACCCCTCCGTTGCCGTGCTTAATATCAAAGCGATGAGTATCGGGAAAAGCGTTGGCCAGTCTGTGCCGGACATTCGTAAGTCCGGTTCCTGTCCCGTCCGTGAAGCCGGATTTTTCGGATGCAGGTTCCACCCACATGCCAGTATTGGAGATCGCAATTTCGAGCCGCTGTGGAGTCCGTTGTGCCGCGACGCGAATTTGCAAGGGATTGCCGCTGGTCTGCATGCCGAATTTAATCGCATTTTCGGCTATCGGATGAAGTAAAAAGCCCGGGACGATGATGTTTTCTGTTTCCGGATCAATCTCGAAAACAACGCCTAAACGCTCATCGTAACGAATTTTCTGAATAGCGAAATAATGACGAAGAGCCTCCAATTCGTCGCGCAGCGGAACGTCCGTTACATCCTTACTCACGAGCGAATAGCGAAGAAACTTGGACAGCTCTGTAACCATTTGCTTTGCACTCTCTTTATCTTCGTCAATCAAGGCCCGAATCGAATTCAAGGCGTTAAAGAGGAAATGCGGATTCAACTGGTACCGGAGCATTTGCAATTGCGCGCTATGCGCAAGCGCATCGGCCTTTTCCGCCCGTTCCTTTTGCATTCTCCAACCAAGCCAAAACTTCACCGCGAAGTAGAGCACGCTCCAAATGAGCATGGTGGAGCCTTGCACTGAAAATGCCATCAGGTACTCCGACCATTCGAGTTTTCCGAAAGCTTCGGCAGGACCTTGGGCTATCAAGCTGATCAGCGACCCGATCCAGAACCATACTTGCGCGGCCAGGATGGATAATCCGATTACCATGCCGATCAGAACACTGAGTGGCCGTGGAGTATTAGCCAGTTTGCGGTAGGCTAATCGCAAAAGGCTGCTGGCGATGAATCCTGTGCCGTAATTCATCGCCAGGCCGGCGGCCGCACCCGGCACACTGACTCCACTGACGGCGATAATGCCCATATAAAAAGTCCATAAGCCGCCCCAACCGCCGATTTGGAGTAGCCAGAACAGCCAGCCGGGGGCAATACCGCTTTTTGCAGGTTTCATACCTATAATATACAAAACGTAAATGCCGTTGAAAAGACCCCGGTATCCCCGTCGTAAAATTTTTTAAACCGCTTATCCCCGGTTCCCGTCTGCGCTTCGTACCTTTTACCGACTGAAATAACCGCTTATCGAGAAATCGTTCCTGCTGAAATAGAATAGTTGCATATTTTCGCAGAAACCTGCCGATTCTACTTCTTGACGAAGGAATAATCACATGTCTTTGCGAACAATCTTCCTCCTTTGCCTCCTCGCTATGTCTTGGGAAGTTGCCGTCTGCCGGGAAACAATACGGGTTGCTCCTGTTCATCTGATGAATTGTACCGGGACGAGAATCTTGGATGAATCTGAACCGGATACGCTTTTCTATGACGACAACGGACAGAGTTTTTCTATCGGGTCCATCTCCCACTACTACAGCCTTGTTCGTTTCACGCCCTCCGCGGATTTTCAACTGCGCAGCATTTACATAGGCATCAGAGATAGTTTAGGTTCAATGGCTCCCTGTTCGATATGGGTGTATCTTCCCAACGGTCAGCGTCCGGGACAGGAACTTGCGGCGATCGTAATAGATCTGCAAGTCGGCGCGGCGATGTATGACATTACGTTAAGTGACGGCATTAACTTCTCCGGCGGGCAGGATTTCATGATTGTCGTGGGCCGATCGCCCGGACCATCGGGATGGTCACCGCTTCTGGATGGAGGGAGCACGGTAAACCGCAGTTATGTCACACTGGGAGACCGGGCAACCGGCGATTATCAGTCCATCCCTTATGATTTTCGCATTCGGGCGGGCGGATCATTCCAAACTTTCGCCGACGCATCGGTCGAAGAATGCTTTAATCTGGTGAACGGTTCGGAACCGGCTTTCCATGTGCAACCGGGGGACTCCACTTTGTTTAAAGCAAGAATTCGGAACGTCGGATTCTTGCCGATTTCATCTTGTGCCGTGCAGTGGACGGTTTATGATCGGTATGGGAACGAAGTATTTGCAAGTTTCAACGGAATCTGGGATCTCGAACCTGAATCCGAACGCGTTGCTGAAACCACAACGGCGTTTATCCCGGCGGCTGCGGGAGAATATTTGTGCATTAGCCGAATATCAGCCGAAGGAGACGCGGACAGCACGAACAACATATCATCCTTCCGCATGTTCGCCGTTCAAGGTTCGGAATGGTATCATTATGACGATTCGGAACCGGACGGGGGAGTGGTTCACGGACAAAACTGGATGATCGGTGTTTCCTTTCAGCCCGCCGCGCCGGCCCGGGTTGAAAGCGTCCGCGTGTACTGCATCACGTCCGGAGTGGCTGATGTCGGCATCTACGCCAATGATGAGCAAGGTATGCCCGGATCAACGGCGCTCTGGACAGACTCACGATTCTTCAATGAAGGATGGAGTATTTTCGCAGTGAATCCTCCGTTGACGATAGCTGAAGGCGAAACTTTTACGGCGGCTTTCGTTTTCAACGGTTCCATCGCGCTAGGCAATGATTATGATTCGCCCAACGCTTCCGCCATGCCCCACATGAGCCGGATTGCCTGGCTGCGCGGAGCGACGGGCTGGCAGGCTGATCACAGCGGCAATTGGATGATTCAGGCCTTTGTGAGTCATGCGGAATCGGCTTCGCTCGATTTGCTGCGCGCTCCCGTTAAAAACTTTTCCCTTATGCAGAATTATCCGAATCCGTTCAACGCGACAACTACCATTGCCTACGAAATGCCGCACGCCGGATTTGTTTCGCTGCGCGTATTTGATCTTTCCGGGCGCGTGGCGGCCGTGCTGACCGAGGGCTTTGTTGAAGCGGGAAGCTATCGTGTGTCATTTGACGGCAGGAACACACCGTCCGGAGTCTATTTTGCCCGGCTAAATGCGGGAGCCTTCTCACAAACGAGGAAACTTGTGCTCCTAAAATAGGCTATATACGCATCCGACAAGCAGGCTCCTCTATAACGGGGGAGCCTGTTTGCTATAAATGCACTTAATGCGAGAGATATCATGCATTTGTTCGTCTGCTTCTGCATTGAAAATTGGTTGGGATGGATTTTAGTTGAGATTGCCAAGAAAAATAGTATATTCTCAGGCGTGAATTTGATAATAATCGGAATAAGCCGAGGTCATCCATGCGATTCTTCTGGAGTTGTCTTCTTGTCACAATGGGATTAGTCGGATTGACTTGCGCCGCTGAAGTAACAGGCGCAGAGGGTGTTTGGACGGTTGGAAGCGGCGATGCCCGTGTGGAAATTTTGCGCGAGTCGGACGGAGTACTTAACGGCCGTATTGTGTGGCTGCGGATGCCGCTTTACGATGACAAAGATGCCGAAGCCGGTCAACCGAAACATGACCGGAACAATCCGGACGTCGCGCGACAAGGCGATCCGCTCATCGGTCTGGCGCTGCTCCGCAATTTCCGTTATGATGAAGACAATGTTTGGAAAGGCGGCACGATTTATGACCCGAAAAACGGGAAAACATACAAGTGTAAGTTAAAGCTTGTTGATAATGAACATCTGGATGTCCGCGGTTTTATCGGCATCTCTTTATTGGGACGTACGGAAACCTGGACGCGCTTTTCGGAAACGAAATAAATTCTACTGACGAATTCCGAGGTTTCGATAAAAGAGAGAGCTCCCCATCAGCGGGAGCTCTTCTATGTTGCTGCGAGAGTTGCTTGTCGAATTGAGGGCCATCCCGCAACTGACATCAGGCAGCCTTCACCTCTTAAGAACTTTCTAATGATGCGCAGGCGAATGCCTTGTCTGAGCATTTGCACTGGCTGATATCCTCGATCATCGCAGGGAGCCCCCCGGATTAGGGAATAATTCCAATTCTGCTGCGAACGATACTTTGTTCATGCAAATTGACCTTTCGTTCAGAGATTGGAGAAAACCAACTCGGATTTGATTGGATTTAAATACATTATTTAACAAAATGTTAGGTATGCAACCCCTTTTTAGATTTAAAATTAGATTCGCTTATCAAAAATATTGTTGTTCATCATGACCACGTATAGAGTAAAATCTTGTATTTCTATGTTATCATTATTATTAGAGAAAGCTATAAAGAAAGATAGTTCGAGTTGCATGTATTCACCTTTTGTATATCAATTGCTCGACATATTTTAACAACCGCATTCGCAGGTATTGATTTGTCTGTTTTAGATCGGTAAATTGAATGTGTATGCAGTGGGGATTTATATCAGATTGTTGTACCGAATTCAGTGGGTACGCGCTGACGCGGACATGAGCGGTATCCACAGGTTTCATGCTTATAGAATGCATCGCCCTTCCACGTTTTAATAAAGGCGGTGCGGTCCCGAGGGACAAGCCATGAAGAATGTCATTCTTTTCAATAGCCGGATTGCCACCCGGAACGGTCTTGGTGCAATCATCAGGAGAGGTGCAGACTTATATTCGAAAATAGAAAAACACGCGACTGCAGAGCCGCGTGTTTCTGCTTCAGTCTCATCCCGTCAAACGAGACGAAATAACAATCCTGTGAAAGGAGTTATTGTGGCTAAAAATCGTATTGTCGGCTTCCTTTTTTTGCTTACCTGCATTTTATTTGTTTGCGTAGCGGACGGGCGCGCCTGGATGGAATTCAAACAAGAAGATTTGACCTTGCAGCCTCCGCCTTGGTGTGCGGATGCCGATGCGATGTTGCTGGATAAATATTACAACACGGCGTCGAACATCACGTCCGTCCGGATAAAAATCTTTACGGAAAACGGCAGAAAGTACGGTGATTTATGGGTTCCGGCGACCCCTGAAAACGTGCATGCGCGAACGATTACGCCGGACGGGCGAACCATTGAAGTCAAATCGTCGCACATCGAAAAGCTTCAGGAAAAAGCCCGTGGCCGGCGCGTTGACGGAACGTTCGGATCGAGGATTGCCTTTCCGGAAGTCACGGCCGGGTGCATTCTCGAATGCTATTACAAGCCGTGGAGATGGTTCAAAAGCGGCTGGTATCGTTCGGATTTCGACTATTACGATTTTCCGATCCGTCATTCCATCGTCACATTCACCTCTTTAAAGAGCGAGGAATACGAATTTATTCCGGTCAATTTAGACAAGTATGACTATGCTTACGAAATGAAGGATGAATCGCTTCCTTTGGGAAAGGGAACTCGCTGGAATGGAGTGATCAGCGAATTCCGTATTAATCCTGCGGAAAAATACTTGCCGCCCGACGACTACTACAAACCGCATGTCTATTTTCTGAAGAAATGCGAGAAGTTCACGTTGGGGAAAACGGAACTGAATCAGGGCTGGAGTACCGCCGTGGACTGGATGGAATTATACTTGGCGGAATTCCAACAAAGCGGCGGAAAACTGAAGCCGCTTTCCCGACGGCTTACCGCCGGGGAAACGGATTCTTTGGCCATAGCCCGGAATCTCTATTGCTGGGTGTGCGACAGTCTGGAATCTATTGATGACCGGTATTGCTTTCATTTTGGGTTTGATGACGAAGGCGATCCGATAAAAATGATGGACCGCGTGAAAACCCTCAAAGCGACCGGCGCCGAAAAGGCTCTTATCCTGCAAGCGCTCTATGACTTGGCCGGCGTTCCATCCCGGATCTTGCTTTCCGTGCCGATCAATAAAGGTTTGCCGATTGCCGCGATGCCCGTCCTCGGTCAATTTTCCGAGATGATTCTTGAACTGCCGGTGAACGGGAAAACGTATTACCTCGATCCGGTCGAAAAAAACACTCCCTTCGGCATGATCCCGTGGTATTTCCGCGGCACGATGGCGCTACCGATTGCCAAGGGAGTAGATACGATCATGACGGTGCCCCTGACGCGCAAACCGAATATATGCGATTATCAGCTTCGCTGCACGTTGAGTGAAACAGGCGATCTGTCCGCCGCCGGCACGCTGTCACTCAGCGAGGAGTATCGCCTGAACTATTTCAACGATCTCCTGAACGCGGATGATGCCGAACGTAAAAAGATCCTGACGGGCACATTTCTGCGAGCCGTGGATGAATCTCAAATATCGCGCGTTGAAGTTCGCATGGACTCCGTCCGTCCGTCCCTTTTTTTTGTGGACGTCGAATTTGCGATTCCCGATTATGCCGCTGTCCTGGCCGATGAAATTTTATTGCGGCCGGATTGTGCCATGCGGTTTCCGATGGACATGCTTCCCCCGTGTCCCGAGCGCAAGAACGATCTCTATTTCGATTTTCCGCGCAGCCGTGTTTTTAACATTTCCTATGAGATTCCGGCGGGGTTTGAGTTTGCCGGTGAAGCGATCAGCCTTCATGAAGGCGGAACGGCCGGTCTGAATTACTTCGCCGCCATCAACAACGATGCGGAAAGCGGTCGTCTGGTTTATCAGCGCAGCGATACTCGGGAGCATTCGTTTTATTCCGCTTCCAGCTATGCGGAGCTTCGTGACTATTACAATACACTGGCCAAGCATGATGCGCTTGAAATTGTTTTAAAGAGAAAACCATGAAAGTTGCCATCCTCCTTGTATCGTGGGTCATACTGTGCAGTACGGCATTGGCAGGGCTGCCCGAATGGGCAAGCCGGTTCGCGATTTCCCCTTCGCTTGGCGCGAAAGCGACATCGGACCGCCAATTGTTTTCGCATCTTATGATCGAATATCCAAGCGGCGGCGATAAAACGGAAATCCGGACTCATCTTGTTTTTCTGGTCGGCGGCAGCGGTTCCTTCGCCGATTTCCACTACATGGTTCCCTATACCGGCGAGGATTTCAAGTCGGCGTCAGCGTGGATTATCGAGCCGAAAGGGAAGGTGAGGAGTGCCGACAAGGATAATTTATCCCACCACCTGGCCGGCACCGACGCGCTCTATTCGGACAGCAAATACGCCACATGGTTCCTCAATAACATTCCGGCCGGCTCGCTGGTCTGTCTGGACCATACCTTAGTAACGAAAGTCATGGTTGGCTGCGGGCAGTTTTATGTGCAGGAGGCGGCATGGGACGCCGACAGTTCCGTCATCGAATTTCTGCTGCCGCCGTCCTGGTCGGTTTCATTGTCGTATGAAGCGGCAGATTCGGATCGTGCCGTCATCTCCGGGAATCGGGCCTGTTTCGGGAAGATGAAAAAGTGGGAAGAAAAACCGTTCGGCGGATCCATGGATCTTTCGGCGGCGCGCGTTCATTTTAAAGTCTATCCGAATGCCGATGCCGTTCCGCAGAAATCCTGGCAGGAGGTGAGCTCCGAGACCGCGCGCAATTGGGCTAAATTGAAAGACAGCATCGGCGAACTGAAGTATATTGCCGAACAGCCCGTCATTCTGGAAAGCGCGATCCGCCGCTTCGAACGCGAATTCCGGTATGTGGCTATCGAAATCGGAAAAGGACGGCTGATTCCGCATCTGCCCAAGGACGTGCTGAAGGTGAAGTATGGAGACTGCAAGGATCTGTCGTTCTTCCTGCGCAGCGCCTTGACGGAAGCCGGATTGAAAGTCTATCCCGTTCTGGTTCGTATTCCCTATAACGATCCGTTCTTTCCGGACTACCCATCCGGTTTGCAGTTTAATCACTGCATCATCGCGATCGTAGGCGAATCGGATACGCTCTATTATGATCCGACCGCCACCGGATTCGACTTGGGAACGCTTCCTCCGCCCGACCGGAATGCTTATGCTCTCTGGATCAAGGAGGATTCACCCTTAATCAGGCTTCCCGACGTTCCCTCGAATATTCCGCAAACCGCGGCATTGACCGGTCAGTTGAACACCGAAGGTCATTTCGCCGGCACGTTGAAGATTGGATATGCCTGCCAGCGGCGAAATCTGGCGGCGATCTTCCCTACCCGTCAATCCATGGAGGACGAAATACGGCGGCTGCTGCGAAGGAACTATGTGATCGAAATTATGAGCACGGATACAAGTGAAGCACGGCGGGAATTGAGTGCCGGGATTTCCCTGAAAAATTTCGCGCGCGTGATTAATTCGAACATCTACTGCAATCCTTACCCGTTTAATGTCATTGAAGATTCGGTGGAAAACCTCGCCGCCGGATATTTTGTTTCCGCTGTGGATCCGATGGTAACGGATGTCACGCTCGAATTTCCCGACGGCGCGGTTCTGCCCAAAGACACCGTTCTTTCGTACGAATCCGAAGTCGGTTCGACAGCGTTTACATCCCATGCGGACGGACGAATGCTCACCACTCGATGGTCATACAGATTTCTTTCACGTCACTATGATCGTTCCGGCAAGCCGGGACTGGATTCCTTGCTTCATGGTATGCATAAGCAGCAAAGTCTCGCTATGAAATTCGCGCTTCGGCCATAGAATATTGGTGATATACACGGCTTGACCCGGCGGCCAAACGTCGTTTTGTTGCATTAAGACTGCTTATAATCGAGATCTGTTGTCTCAGCAGGTCTCGATTTGTTTGCATAAAATATTGCGGATGAAGCGTGCTTGCTTGTTATCCCATTTCCATTAGATTTGTATTGCTTCGATAGGGCAGTGTTAAAGGAAAGGACATCGGATGAGTACTCTTCATAGAGTGGAAAAATACCTGAACACGCTTTGCGTGACTATCCGCAACCGGCGCACGGGTTCGCCGGGAAATCGCGCGGCGACGGAGTTCTTCGCGCGCACCATTGAACCATGGGGATATATGCTGGATACGCATCCGTTCGCCTGTCTCGATCATGAGAGTAAGAGAGCGGCCTGCTCCTGCAACGAGGCGAGTTTTCACGTTGAAATCAGTCCCTATTCACTGCCCTGCGACGTCAGCTCTGAATTAATCAGTGTGACAACGGTTGAAGAACTTGAGCGCACTGAATGCAGGAATAAAATCCTCCTCATGCGGGGCGAAATCTGCGCAGAACAACTGATGCCGAAAAACTTCGTATTCTATAATCCCGACCATCACAAGAGACTATACGCGCTGCTGGAAGCGAAACAACCGGCAGCCATCGTCACGGCCACGGCCAGGAATCCCGATCTGGTCGGAGCGTTATATCCCTTTCCATTGATCGAAGACGGCGATTTCGACATTCCTTCGGTTTTCTGTACGGATGTGGTCGGTGTGGAGATCGCCGCTAAAACCGCGAAAATGTTTCATTTGAAAACGGAAGCCCGGCGTATCCCCTCTGCGGCCTATAACGTAATTGCCCGCAAGAATCCGGAAGCCGAAGGGAAAATAATCTGCTGCGCGCACATAGATACCTATATCAACACACCCGGTGCCTCCGACAACGCTTCGGGAGTCATCGTATTGCTGCTTCTCGCGGAGATGCTGCGGTATACGCCCGTCAAAGCCGGAATAGAGATCCTCGCGATGAACGGCGAGGACAACTTCAGTGCGGGCGGCGAAATGGACTATTTACGCCGCTATGGAGACGATTTGAAGAACGCGTTGTTCGCCGTGAACATTGACGATTTGGGCTATCGAAAAGGGAGATCGGCTTACTCCTTCTACGAATGTTCCGGTGAATTTGCACAGACTGCACATGCGGCTTTCGCGCGTTATCCCGGTTTGATTCCGGGAGATTGCTGGTATCAAAGCGATCACATGGTATTTGTACAGAATTCCGTACCGGCAATTGCTCTGACGTCCGATCAGATCTCCGAACTCATGGCCAATTTCACGCACACGCCGAAAGACACGCCGGATATCGTGGACTGCGAAAAACTCGTCGAAGCAGCCGAAGCCCTGCGCGATCTTTTTGCGCGGTTCTGAATCTTCGAATCCTTCCTTGAGCTTTTCGCTTCTGCTTATTCACAAGCATGGATTATCGCGCGAGAGGCGCGACCTTCAACCTTGCAGAGCATTATTTCCGGCAAGAAATGTGCTATGTGCATGCGAAAAAGCATCTCTGATATAGAATCCTATATAGGAATCATGGAGGATTGCAGTGGATATTATCGCGCATGACACTGTATATATTAGTGTTATCTGCAATAATTAACGAAGATTCTTAGAGTAGGTTCTTGCAATAATGGAATAAATTTT
>Ga0105104_10000982_pt1 | contig 22247 bp, 18 predicted proteins | sample PPLLaktember2015_3_FD_87034 | JGI IMG/M metagenome (GOLD analysis project Ga0105104, IMG submission 87034) | Freshwater sediment microbial communities from Prairie Pothole Lake near Jamestown, North Dakota, USA - PPLs Lake P7 Core (6) Depth... | ecosystem: Environmental > Aquatic > Freshwater >... | reverse complement strand
CCAGCCCGTCGGTGAACGGCATGCGAATGTCGAGGATCGCCATGTCCGGGGCGCGGGTGTGAAAAATATTCAGAGCGTCGTGCCCGTCCGCGGCCGTCAGCACCTCGTGGCCGAGCGTCGAGAGGACGGTTTTCAACCCCATGCGGATCAGGGATTCGTCGTCGGCAATAAGGATTTTCAAGCGTCTCATTCTGCCTCCTCAAATGCTTCCGGGAGCGGGATGTGCACCGCCACGCGCGTTCCGGCGGCGTCGCTCAGAAATTCAATCTTTCCGCACAGGTCGTCGCGGACCAGGGTGTTGACGATTTCCATGCCGAGCCGCTGGCGCGGGGCATCCGGGGAAAATCCGGTACCGTCGTCGCGCACTTCCACCAGTGTTTCCTCCGGCGTGCGGGTGATGAGGATCCGCACGCTGCCGATCGTGCGGCCGTGGAACGCGTGCTCGAGCGCATTGTGGACCAGTTCGTTGATCACCAGCGCCAGCGACGTGGCCGGCCGCGAGGGCAGGAGCAGCGATTCGCCCTCGACCGTGATCGCCGCCTTCAGGTCCGGGCGCACCATATGCTGCGCGGTCAGGTGCGCGATCCGCTCCGCCACCGGAAGGATATCCACCAGCCGGAACCCCTGCCGGGAAAGGATCTCGTGCACGGCCGCGATGCTGAGGACCCGCCCGATGCCGGCCTGCAGGGCCGCGTCCGCCGGGCCGCCGTTTACGCCGTCCTTCTGCATCGCCAGCAGCATCGCCACCGTCTGCAGGTTGTTCTTGATGCGGTGGTGCATCTCGCGAACGATTGCGGCGCTGGTGGCCAGGCGCGCGTTGTCGATCGCGAGCGCGGTCTGGTTGGCGAGCGTCGTGCCCAGCGCGATCCGTTCGCTGGAGAAGCCGGTCGGCTCCCCGGTGTAGCAGTTCATCACCCCGATCGTCTTCCCGCGCACCAGGAGCGGCACCGAAAGCATCGAAGCCAGCCCTTCGCGCCGGGCCATCTCGCGGAAGCGGTAGCGCGGGTCGGTGCGGACATCCTCGACCACGACCGGTTTGCCGCTGCGGATGACCTCGCCGACGATGCCCTCGTCCGGCCGCAGGCGCGGGCGGCGCCGGTAGTCGGCGCTGCGGCTCCAGGCCGCGCGCATGACAAGTTCGCCGCGTTCCTCGTCGATCAGCTGCAGCGAGCAGACTTCGGTGCCCAGCGCGCCGGCGGCCATTTCGGCCACCAGCTCGAGCATCTCGTCCGGCACCATCGGGGATGTGACCGTCCGGCTGACTTCGGCCAGGGTCGTCAGTTCGTCCAGGCGCTTGTGCATGCTGTCGTACAGCAGCGCGCGGTCGAGTGCGCCGGCCGCCAGGTCGCCGATCAGCTGCAGCAGTTCGGTTTCGTCTTCGGTGAAATCGCGCGGCGCGGTTGTCTGAACGTTCATCGCCCCGATGATCCGCCCGCGGTTGGTGAGCGGGACGGCCAGCAGGGAGCGCAATCCCTCCTCGTTGGTTTCCGGGAGCAGTTTGAAGCGCGGATCGGAGCGGGCTTCCCGCACGGCGGCCGGCTGCCCGTTCTGCGCCGCCCAGCCGGTCAGCCCCTCACCCAGGTGCAAAGACGCCCGGCCGAGCGACTCGCGCGCCAGGCGGGTGGAAGCCCGCAGGCGCAGGATCTCGCCGTTCGGATCCAGGAGGTACAGCGAGCAGGAATCGGTTCCCATGACATGGTTGGTGCGCCGCGCGATCAGGTCGAGCGTGGTGTCCACATCCCACTCGGCGGAAAGCGCCTGGGCGATTTCGCGCAGGGGACTAAAAATAGCGGTGCGGGGGCGAGCAAGGTCGGGTGTCTGGATTGCCATCGATGTGCCTTGGTCTTCATCGGCCGCGATGCGGCAGTCATGCCCCGGTTTCCGAGCCGTACCAGCGCCTGTGAAAAAAGAACGGCCTGAGCAAGGGCGGGGACATGCTCAGGCCAAATGGCATACCGGAGCCTGTTCGGACCTTCACGGTACACCGACATCCGGATAATCGATTGCAAAACCAGTGTATTCCCGGCGGTCCGGCCTGTCTTCCTGCATGCAGGCCATTCCCGGATACCCCGTTTGGGGTATGGGGAAAGGGGATCCGCATCCGCGAAATGTGCGGGATTTATGGCCGCGATCGGTGGGAATTTTCAGCCGCTTTTGATGATCGCTGAAAGCGGGAAACGCAACCGGTGTCATTGCGAGCCTGTCCCCGCGGAGCAAAACTGCTCGCCTTTGCTCCACGAGCAGTTTTGATTGCGAAGCGGGGGGAGCGAAGCGACCCCGGCCTACCCCAACCGGGGCAGGCGAAGCAATCTGCTGATTATCCTTAGAAAAGGGAGATTGCTTCGCTCCCGGAGCCTGCCCTGAGAATAGCGAAGGGATCGCTCGCTATGACACTCTGATCTTTTTTCAACAGCCTGCGAAATATTAAATTTATGCTCATTGTTCTCTTTACGGCCTTCATTGCCACAACAGGCACAAATCGCACCGCTCTAAATCATTTAAAAAGTGTGACTACTCAGACGGACTTCCTTCTTTGTACACGGATTACGCCGAAAAGAGCCGAGGACACCGAAAAGATTTTAGGTTACTCTTCTCAATCAACTGCTATCTCATACTGGGAATAGAATTTTCGGTGTTATCGGATCTTCTCGGCGTTTCGGTGCACGTTTTCGTTGAAAATAATCCCGCAAATCCTGTCTATTGATTTTCCGGCCGCGCTTACGCGAGCTCCTCCAGCGCGTAACCCATCCGCTCCACCGCTTCGAATATTTTCGCCGGTCCGACACGCGTTTCGTCAAATTCGATTTCCACGAGGGATTTCGGATAATTCGCGCGGACGCTGACGACCCCCTCCAACTCGTCCTCCAATCCCTCAATCCGCATCGCGCAATTCGAGCAGTGCATGCCGGTCACACGAAAAGTCTTTTTCACCATCGAATTAACTCCTCGGGTTATCTCGAGCAATTCATAGCCGCAAAAGGGGTCGCTCGCTTTGACACTGTCCATTCCTTTCCGCCTCAATCCTGAAAGATGATCCAGCCGCTGTACATTCCCATCGAACACGAGAAGTAGATCGTCTTCCCGGCTTTCTGGGCCGGAAGTTCGATTTGGACCAGGCCGGTCTGGGGCAGCAATTTCTGGATTTTCAACGACGGGATCACAAAGGCGCGCGAGCACGAGCGATTGTCTTCCGTAACCAGGGTCAGTGTCACCGGCGCCCCGGCCTTGGCGTACAGCACGCCCGGGTAATACCCGTCGTTGCGGGCGGTGAGGGTCAGTTCGCTCGCGGCGGGGGCGGGCGTTCCAGAAAATTCGGGCTGGGACCAGTTGCCGACCGCCAGCCGCGAACCGGCGAGGGTTAGTCCGGAATTGATCGAGATTACCGCCAGCACCAGGACCACAAAGGCGGTCAGGCGAAGGAACCATTTCTCGAGCCGGGCTCCGAGTTGCGTCGCCAGGTAGGCAACGAGGAAAAACACCGGGCTGGTGCCGAGTGTAAACGCGAACATGATCGCCGCCCCCTGGAGCGGAGAACCCGTACCCATCGCCACCGCCATCATGGCTTGCGTCACGCCGCACGGGATCAGCACCGTCAGGGCGCCGAGGAACAGCGGGGTCGCGTACGTTTCACCGTTCTTGGCCGTCCGGCGGATGTAACGGGTGAGAAAGCGCGGCGGCTGGATCGCGAAGTAACGGAATATCGGATGCACGTCCAGCATCCGCAGCGCGTTCCCGAGCATGAAGATGCCGATTCCGATGAACAGGACGGCCTGCATCGCCGGGGTCAACTGCAGCATGGACCCCAGCCAGCCGAGCAGCAGGCCCAGGATGGTGTATGCGACAATTTTAGCCCCCAGGAAAAGTAAAATCGGGAGCGCGGAATTCGGGGGCGCCGCGGATTCGGACCGTCGCTTTCCACGCTTGGGCTGCGGTTGATATTCTTTTTCAATTTCCTGGGCTACCGAACTGGCAAGCAGACCCCCTTGAACCGCAAGGCAACTTAAGCCGCCCGTCGTCAGGCCGGTCAGAAAGGCGATAAATAAATTAGGCATGAGGTCTCCATCAGTTCTGCGAGTATAGCACTTTATCGGCCGGATTAGTCTTATTAATCAAACGCTAACAGTCAAAATGAAAGCGTAGGGCGGTTTCATTGATATCGACCCTCTTTGCTTCCCACGCTCGCCCTGTCCTAACCCCCTCTCCCCGCCCTCGCCCCGGTAGATCGCCGTGGCTCAGGCACCCCTCTCCCCCTTCCCTTTAAGGGCCTGTCCCTGAGCGGAGCGAAGGGAGAAGGGGGAGAGGGGTCGGGGGTGAGGGGGTTAGGACAGAATTTTGAGAAAGGGAGATGAAGGGAAGGAAATTCCAAAAGGGAAACGAAACAAGAATTGGAAATTATGGTTGCCTCAAAACGGTTTTTCGATCAGGCCGGCGGGAACGCACCTTCCAGGGGCGGCATTCCAAAGTCATCGCCTATGGCGGTGGTAATTTACTTTTTGTGGTCTTTGTGGCTATTCATCGCCACAAAAGGCACAAATCGCACATAGAATAAAATCAATTTTAAAATCCTGTAAATCCTGTCTATTATTTTTTCGGCCGCGCCTTCGCCATCGATGGCGGCGGGGCTACAAAGTCTCGGTTTCCAGCTCGTGCGTAGAAACCATCGTCCAGATTCCGCTCGGGCAGGCGGCGGCGCAGAAGCCGCATCCGGTGCACAACTCCTCGTCCACCGTGAAGGATATATTTCCGTTCTCCACGATTCGCCGGATGGCGCTTTGCCCGCAGACGGAAACGCAGATGCTGCAGTCGCGGCAGGTGCCGCACGAGATGCAGCGATCGGCCTCGGCCAGCGGCTCGGAAGGCGGGTAGCTCGGCTGCGGGATGAAGTATTCCAGGTGCAGCCGCTCGCGCGGAATGGCCTCTTTGCGCGGCGGACGGAACGGTTCGCCGGTGGAATCGGCGTGCGCCGCCAGGGCGGCGGTCCGCCCGCTGCCGATCGCGTCGGCCAGCAGGCCGGGCTTCACCGCATCCCCGGCCGCGTAAATTTTCGGATCGGCCGTCCGGCCTTCCCGGTCGGCGGCGAGGTAGGAATTCTTCACCCGCCCGATATTCTCCGGCAGCCAGTCCAGTTCGGGGATTTCCCCGACCGCGACGATGACGGTGTCGGCGGGCAGCGGCTCCCCGTTTTCGAAAGCCAGCATGCCGTCGCGATACGCGCGCACGTTAAGCGGCCAGAGGATGCGGGTTCCCAGCGCAAGCGCGGAAGCCCGTTCGCGGCTGGAGGAAGCCGGCGCGCGCACGTCGACCGCGGTCACTTTTCGCGCGCCCGCTTTCCACGCGATGGAACAGGCGTCCATCCCCACGTCGCCGGCGCCGATGACGGCGACCTGCTTGCCGTGGAGGTCCATCGGCAGGGCCCCGGCATTGGCCGCGCGCAGGAATTCCAGCGCGGAGACGGTTTGCTCGTGGCCCGGGAAGGAAAGACTGCGCGGCTTGGTCGCGCCGGCGGCGACGATTACACCGTCGTGCCGGCGGCGGATGTCTTCGAAAAGTTCCCGGTCAATTTGGACTCCGGTGCGAACCTCGACCCCCAATCCCAGCAGGCGCTCGATCTCCCGGCGGACGATGTCCTTATCCAGCCGGTCATGCGGGATGGCGGAGAACATCTTTCCGCCCAGACTTGAATCCCGTTCATACAGGGTGACCTTGTGCCCGCGCAGCGCGAGCTGCCAGGCGGCGGAAAGCCCGCCGGCGCCCGAACCGACGACTGCGAAGGATTTTCCCGTCGGCGAGGCCGGCTCCGGCGCGGGCAGATCCAGCGAGTATTCCCCGAGCGGGCCGGCGAGGACCGGAAAATCGATGGCCCCGCGGGTGCAGGCCGCCATGCACGGATTGGGGCAGGCGACTCCGCAAACCGATCCGGGAAACGGGCTGTACTCCAGCACCAGCTCGAGCGCCTCGCGGATCTTCCCCAGCCGCAGAAGCCGGATGCGTTCCTGGGTCGGGATCCCGTTCGGGCAGGCGTACTCGCACGGCGCGGCAAAGACCGCGTTGTTCCAGAGCGGGATGGCTGTCCGGTATTTCCCGCGCGGGACGAGCGGGGTTACTTCGCCGGAATCCTCCAGCACGTCGCTGAAGATTCCGCCTTCCACCCACTGCGAGGCGTGGAAATCGGAAAGCGCCCGCCGCGCTTTTGCGGTTTTCAGTTCCTTCGCGGTTTTGGGGACGATCTTGCGCCACTCCGCGTGGGCCGTCAGCGCGCCCAGCAGATCCAAATGCCCCGTGGCTTCCAGGAAGCGCGGCATGCCTTCGGAGAGAAAGCGCCAATCCTCGCCGTCGAGCGCTTCCACGACCTTAACCTCATTCGAGAGTTCCTGGACCGGGCCGCGCACGTACACCGTCCCGCCCACCATCCCAACGCAGGCGCGCTGCCCGAGGACCGAAGGCAGCGCCTCGCATTCGTAACCGCATACAACCGCGATCCCGCCGCCCATGAATTCGAAAGGGAACGAGCCGGTATTCTTGAGGATCCAGAGTTGGGGCGCGGCAAAGGCCGGATCGTGTTTCATCAGCGACCCGGTCCGCGTGCCGGCCCGCCCGCCGATGTAGATCACCCCGTCGGCGGCGCAATGGCCGGTCGTGTCGCCCCCGTCGCCGCGCACAACGATCCGCGCGCCGGCGTTGAGCCAGCCCACGTCGGCCGGCGCGGAGCCTTCCACCACAATTTCGGTTCCCGGCATGCCCATCGAACCCACGCGCTGCCCGGGATTGGTCACCGTGAAATGCAGCTGCCGCCCGAGGGTATCCCACAGCGGGCCGCCGATGTCGTGCTGGCCGGCCGCGTCGATCACGAACTCGGTTTCGCCCTCCGCCATGGCGGCATAAATCCGCTGCAGGAGATCCTGCGTCGAGGAGCGTTGGTTGTCGGAAAAGGTCGATATGTGAAGCATGGTGTCTTCCTTCGTCTGTCCAAACCCCCTCTCCCCGGCTTCGCCCGGGAAGAACTCCCGGTCCAAGTCACCCTTCCCCGTAAGGGGAAGGGTGAGAGGGGGCGGGGGTGAGGGGGTTAGGACGGCGTCAGCACGCGTACCCGATTTGCAGCCGGTCGGCGACCACCTTGTCCATCGAAATCAGCGCATCGCTGCGCCCGATGGGCAGGCTCGAATTGCCGATCGGCGCCATGAGCTTCTTGAATTCCTGATCGGTGGCCAGGAAATAATCGACGATGTTCTGCGCCGCTGCGTCGACATCCAGCCGCGCCACCAGCGCCGGATCCTGGGTGCAGATCCCGACCGGGCACTGGCCGGTGTTGCAGGCGTTGCAGCGCCCCTTCTCGTCGCCGACGCACCCGGCCGCCTGCAGGAAGATTTTGGCGGCGAACACGCCGTTCGCGCCGAGGCAGATGGCTTTGAAGGCGTCCGCCGCGAGGTTGCCCGTCTGGCCGAAGCCGCCCCCGGCGAAAATCGGGATCTGCCCCTGCAGCCCCTGGGCGGCGGCCTCCAGATAACAATCGCGCAGCTTGGAAAGCACCGGGTGCCCGGAATGATCCAGGCTCACCTCGTGCGCGGCGCCGGTCCCGCCCTGAATCCCGTCCATGAAGAATCCGCCGACGATGTGATACGGATCGCGCACCAGGTTGTTGAATACTGAGACCGAGGTCGAGGACGCCGCGACTTTGATCGCCACCGGAACCCGGAACTGGAACGCGGCGTTCATGCTCAGGAACATCTTCTGGACGCTTTCCTCGATGCTGTACAGCCCCTGGTGGTTGGGCGGGCTCAACAGGTCGGCGCGCGGCACGCCGCGGATGGCCTGGATATGGGGCGCCACCTTCGCCGCCGGCAGCAATCCGCCGTCGCCGGGCTTGGCGCCCTGGCCGATCTTGATCAGGATCGCGGCCGGGTCGGCCGTCATCTGCGGCATCGCCTTGATGATCCGGTTCCAGCCGAAATGCCCGGAAGCGATCTGCAGGATCATGTATTTAAGATGTTTCGAGGTGAGCAGTTTTACCGGAAGGCCGCCTTCGCCGGAGCACATCCGCACCGGTAGGCCGCACTCCTCGTTGAGGTAAGCCGTGGCCAGCGCCAGCGCCTCCCACATCCGCCAGGAGAGCGCGCCGATCGACATGTCCCCGATCAGGATCGGGTAGATCCAGCGCACGGGCGGCACCCGGCCGGCCGGCATGAGTTTTCCGTTTTCCACCTTGAGCGGAAGCTGGTCGGCGGGAAGGCTCCGGCCGAGCGGGGTCAGCAGTTCGAAAGTGTGCCGGGCGGCGTCGAGGGAAGGATCCGTCATCTGGCTGATCCGCCCGACTTTGATCGAATCCAGCACGCGCCCGGAGATCAGGTGCGCGCGCCCGCCGCGTTTGATCGGAGCCCCGCCCTGGCGCGCCACAACCGCGAACCGGTTGTGCAGGTTCGCGACCGGGCGGATCGACCCGGTCGGGCACACCTTTTCGCACATCCCGCAGCCGCGGCAGGCCAACGCCTGGTCGTTCGACTGCCGGATGGCGAGGATGACTTCGGTCGTATCCAGCGGAACGGGGACGCGGCCGGCCGAGACGGTGTGCCCGCGGCGCTGCAGCTTGGGGTTCAATGAACCGAACGTGCAGGTGGCGACGCACGCGCCGCAGCGGATGCAGGTGTCGGGATTCCATTTGATCTTCCACGGCTGGTCGACGGCATGCGCGTCACGCACAAACACCGGCGCCGCCAGCGGCACGCGGGTTCCCGCCGCCGGCTTGGCGCTGCCGCAGGGCGGCCGCGATCCGGCGGGTTTGGGCGCGAGGGAAGAGGATCCCTGCCGCTGGTCGATCTCCCAATCGGTTATTGCCGCCATCGCTGCACCTCCAGGTCCGAACCCACCACCACCATTTCCCGTTCGCCGGGATAAATATCCTCATCGCTGTCGCGGTCCGGGAGAATCCGGTTGATCCCGCACACCTCCGACGCGGCGACCACCATCCCGCCGCCCCTGCCGATCACCACCGGGCGCAGTTTTTTCGCGTCGCAGGCGATTCCCATCCGCCCGTCGGGCAGGGTGAAGACCACCGTGTTCGGCCCGTTGATTTCCAGGTTCTGGCAGGACTGGCGGATCTCGTACAGGACCGGGGCGTCGGGGCGAAGCGCCATCTCTTCGAAGGGGAGCGGCGTGATCACATGTTTGTAATATTCCACCGGCCAGCCGAGGACCTCCACCACGTAATGCAGCGTGTAGAGGAAGCTCTGCGTGTCGGATTCAAACCCGATGTAGGCCGGGCTCAGGGTCTGCTGGAATTCCCGGTTCTTCTGGAAGAAGGTGTTCTCGCCGTTGCCCATCAGGGTGTACCCCTCGAGGAAAAACGGGTGGGCGGCGTAGCGGACGATCTGGTAGTTGGTGTTCTGCCGGCACTGGGCGCTGATCACCCGCGCCCGCAGCGGATGATCCTCATCCGAAAGCCTGAACGCGGTGCCGATGTCGCGCGGATCGCCGATCTCCTTGAGGGTGAGCACATCCGGCCAGAAGGAATAGACGTAGCCTTCCCCGCCCTCAGAGAGGGCTTGCCGCAGGGCGAGCTGGGTCTCGACCAGCAGTTTCTTCTGCTCGTCGAACGGCCGGCTGCGGAACTCGTCCGGGTAGCGGTAATTGCGGAAGACGTACAGGGGCATGCGCTGAATATCCAGCGCGGCGGAAGGATCCACCCCGGGCTGCCAATCGAATTCAAGCCCGAAGCCCAGCCGCGCCATCATGCGCTCGGCCAGCTCCAGCCCGGCCGGGGTGCAGGCCATCGAGAGCAGGGGGACGTCTTTGTGCGCGGCAAACGCGCCGTCCAGGTCCTGCATCACCATCGCAAAACCGGAGTTGTCGTGGCCCTTCTGCATCGCGGCCATCATCTGCAGGATGGGCGCGGGGGAGATTGGTTCTTTGGATTTGATTGCGGCGATACGGCACATGCTTCTATCCGCCTTTCAGACGGTACGCTCGATGGGCCTGTTTTTCCATGGATTTCAAGCCTAAGTCTAGGCCTTGGCGGGCAAAACGTCGTCCTGATAGCAGGCCATTTCGCTCTTTACCCCGTTTGGGGGGGAATTCATGCGGGTGTTGGCTGAACCAGTTATAAAATACGGCGCAACATTTCAGGGGGGAGCCAAAAAACACCCAAATGGGGAATTGCCCGCAGGGCTGGACTGCGCGAATATAGGGGAAATCAAATCGCAGTCCCGGCCGCGAAGCCCCCGGAGGAAACCCATCCCTCCGGGGATTTTTATTTAAGGAGAAAACCGATGCCCGAGATCAACTCCGGAGACACCGCCTGGATGCTGATTTCCACCGCGCTCGTGCTCGTAATGACGCCGGCGCTCGCGTTCTTCTACGGTGGAATGGTCCGGCGAAAAAACGCGCTCTCCACACTCAATCTCAGCTTCATCACGATCGCGCTGATCAGCCTGCAATGGGTGCTGTTCGGCTACTCGTTTTCGTTCGGAAAGGGCCTGGGAGCCTTTCTCGGCGGCTTTACCTACCTTGGGTTGGAAGGGGTGGGAGCCGCGCCGAACGCCGAATACGCCGCGACCATCCCGCATCTGGCCTTCATGGCCTACCAGATGATGTTCGCGATCATCACGCCGGCGCTCATCACCGGCGCGTTCGTGGAACGGATCAAATTCAAGACGTATCTTCTGTTCACCCTGATCTGGGCCACGCTGGTCTACGACCCGGTCGCGCACTGGGTGTGGGGCACGGGCGGATTCCTGCGCAACCTGGGCGCTCTGGATTTCGCCGGCGGGACGGTCGTGCACATCCTGGCCGGTTTCTCCGCGCTGGCGTTCGCGCTGGTGATCGGCGCGCGCAAGGGTTTCGGCAACGCGCCGATGGAGCCGCATAACATCCCGTTCACGGTCCTCGGGGCGGGCCTGCTGTGGATGGGCTGGTTTGGGTTCAACGGCGGCAGCGCCCTGGCGGCCAACGGGCTGGCGGTGAATGCGGTGGTGACGACGAATACGGCGGCAGCCGCGGCGGCCCTCAGCTGGATGCTGATCACCTGGCGCCAGAACAAGCCGAGCGTCCTCGGGATCGTGACCGGCGCGGTCGTCGGCCTGGTCGCCATCACTCCGGCCGCCGGATACGTCACGCCGCTGGCGGCGATCGTCATCGGGGCATTAGCCTCGCCGATCAGCCTCCTGGCGATCAAAGCCCGCCAGAAGATGGGCCTGGATGAATCGCTCGACGTTTGGGCCTGCCACGGCATGGGCGGCACTTGGGGCGCGCTGGCCGTCGGCCTGTTCGCCACGAAGGCGGTCAATGCCGCCGGCGCCGACGGATTGTTCTACGGCAACCCGGCCCAGTTGCTCATCCAGGCGGCGGCCGCGGGCGCGGCGATCCTGTTTGCATTCGGGATGACCTACCTGCTGGCCCGCATTCTGAAAGCCCTGGTGGGCCTGCGGGTGTCGCACGATGAAGAGGAAGTCGGCTTGGATATCAGCGAACACGGTGAGCCGGCCTACGCCTAGCGCGGGGCCGAAAGGAGAAAACAGCATGACAAGGAAAATCGAAGCCATCATCCGCACCGAGAAACTGAACGACGTCAAGGACGCGCTTCACCGGATCGGGATCATCGGGATGAACGTATCGGAGATCCGCGGCCACGGCCGCCAGGGGGGGATAAAACTTTCCGGCCGCAACGGGGATTACACGGTGGATCTGCTGCCGCGGATCCAGTTGAACATCGTCCTGAGCGATAAAAACGTCGATAAGACGGTCGAGGTCATCCGCCTGTCTGCGGCGACGGGCAAGATCGGCGACGGATTGATCTTCATCTACCCGGTCGAGGATGTGATCCGCATCCGCACCGGCGAACGCAATCGCGAAGCGCTTCACTACGCGGGCGATATCGATGAGAAGCAGGAAAACAAGGGCGAGGCGATCGGCGCCAAGGCCGCTGCGGTACCGATCATGGACGATATTCTGGCCTTCACGGAATAGACACGTACTTCCTCATCCCCACCCCCAACCCCCTCCCCCTTCTCCTGACTTATGCCAGGAGGAGGGGGAGGGGTGGGGATGAGGCACCTTCCGTAAAACCATTTCTATCCACGGAGCTCACGGAGAGTCACGGATTTATTTACCGGATTCTTCCGTGCATATCCGTGTTTTCCGTGGGTGGTGGAGGTCGGATCCTGACGGGGGAGAATAATGACATACGGATCTTACGCAATAAAAAAAAATAAAATGAACTGGTAATGGCACACCTTCCCTCAGGTGTGTTGAATCAAAGCCGCCGCCTTTGGCGGCGTTGATTTTTGCGCTCTTTGAGCCCTTTGTGGTTTTATATTGCTCGCCGTAAACAAATCAACCGTTTATTTCGCGAACCGGACCCACTGCAGGACAAGCCCCGCTAAGGCCAGGAGGAGCAGGATCCCGAGGCTGATCGCCAGCGCCAGGAGAAGCTGGTTGCGCAGGTAGGGATCAGCGGCGGGTTTTCCACCCGCCGTTTGCAGAATGGACAGGTCGACCGCCTCCGGGTGATCAAGCGCCTGCAGAAACGCGCGCACATCCGCAAAGCGGTCGTCCGGTTTTTTCTGCAGGCAGCGGACGATGACCGCCGCCAGGGCTTCGGATACGGCCGGCTGTTCCTCGTCGGGGCGGGGGATCGCGCCGAAGACGTGCTGACCCATCACCGCCATCGGGCTGTCCCCTCCGAAGGGCGGATGCCCGGCCAGCATCTCAAAGAAAATCACTCCAATCGAATAGACGTCGGTCCGCCGGTCGCCGCGCTGCCCGTCCACCTGCTCGGGCGCCATGTATTCGGGCGTTCCGGCGATGGAAGACAGCCTGGGGTACGTCACCCGCCGCCCTTTGCGCGTCAGCGCCAGGCCGAAATCCAGGATCACCGGCTGGCCCGCGGCGGTGATGAGAATATTTTCCGGTTTCAGGTCCCGGTGGACAACGTCGTTCTCGTGGCAATACGCGATCCCGTCCGCGATTTTCCGGATCATTCCCGCCGCCCGGTCCGGGGGAAGCGGCGCTTCGGCGTCGATGATCTCGCGCAGGGAACGCCCCTCGACGTACTCCGCGACCAGATAAGGAATTCGTTCGAATACGCCCGACCCGAGTCCCTTTTGGATTGTCGGATGATGGAGGGTTTGGGTGACCTCCAATTCACGCTGGAAGCGCTCGAATTGCACCGGATCGCCCAGCCCCGCGGCATCCGGGATCTTCAGCACCACATCCTGCCGCGTCGCCGGATCGTAGGCGCGGTAGATGTCGCTCATTCCGCCGCGGGCGATGTGGGATCGGATCTCGAACCTGTCGAATCGGTCTCCTGGTTTTACCATGGTCCTCCGGATTATAGCATCGGGTCTTTCGCCGGGCGGCTATTTTTCAGGCCGGGGCGCGGCCGTCCCGCCGCCCAGCAAACGGCGAAACATGCGGGCCGGGAGCCGCTCCTTCCCCGGGTCCGCCGCGGGCAGCGTATTCAGTTGAATAACGATGGCCGAGACGTTGTCCTCGCTTCCGCTTTCCATGGCGAGGTCGACCAGAGTCCGGGCGAACTCCCGCGGGGATTCCCGGGCGGCCGATAAATTCGCGAGTTCCTCGTCTTCGACGGCCGACCAGACCCCGTCCGTGCAGAGTAGAATCCGGTCGCCTTCGCGCACGTCCAGGCCCTGGATATCCGGCTGCGGGAAGAGTCCCAGTCCGAGCCCCTTGGTCAACTCCGAGCGGCGGTCGTGGCCGCGGATTTTTTCCGGAGCGAGAATGCGCATCCGTACCAGCTCGCCGACGGTCGTATGGTCGCGGGTCAGGCACTCGGCGCGTCCGCCGCGAATCAGGTATGCCCGGCTGTCGCCGATGTGCGCCAGGTACACGCGCGCGCCATCCACATACGCGCCGGTGAGGGTCGTTCCCATGCGCGGAATGCCGAGCTGCTGCATCGCCTGCTGCAGCCCGAATTGCGCTTCCTCCATCGACCGGCGCAGCGCATGCTCCGCCTTGGCCCGGGGATCGCGGAGGAAGGATTCAAAAAACACCTGCAAGGCCACATGGCTGGCGAACCGTCCGTGCTCCAATCCGCCCATGCCGTCCGCCACGGCAAACAGCGCGCGCAGCGGGGGATGGCCGCCGGACGCATCGGCCATTCGGAAGCCATCCTGGTTATCCCCCCTTTGCGTGCCGGTATCGCTGATCCCGATCCCGGTCAGCATATTGGAAACCGTCATCGCCGTGGAAAGCATCGAATGCTGTGGAGATCCCGCCGAAGGCAGGACCGTTGTCTGCAGGGTCACTTCCAATCCCATGGGGCCACCTCGTCAAAACCGCCGAGCCGGCGGGAATGCGGGTGCCCGCATCCCCGCCGGCCGGTGGAAGAGAACCGCCGGTTATCTCGTTCCTGCGGTTCTCGCCGCGGGCAGGATCGCCCGCCCTTGTACGCGGCTGTTCCATAAAAGATACATGCCGCTTGCCGCCGCCCACAGCGCGGAAATTCCCAGCGCCACGATCGTCGCGCTGCGCGAGGATCCTCCCGACGCGAGTCCAATCCCGGTGATCGCGAGCAGCATTCCCAGGTTGCCGATCAGCCCGAGCGCTGGAATTAACGCGTGCTTCCATGCCCGGAACTCGCTTCGCCCGGCGAAGGCCACCACCGTCAATCCGCAGATCAGGGCGTAAAGGATGAACGTGCCGACGTTCGAGGCCAGCGTGATCCCGGTCAGGGCGACGATGTTCTGGGCGCCGATCGCCCCGAAGACGGCGGAGACGGCCACCAGCAGCCAGATCCCGACGTAGGGGGTTGCGAATTTCCCGTGCAGGACACCCATCAAACCCGGCATTTCCTTGTCCTGCGCCATGGCGAAGGAAATCCGCACCGCGGTGTTCATCGCCGCGAGGGTCGTGCCCAGCACCGCCAGCCCGACGGTGAAGGCGATCACGATCATCAGCGCAAACCCGTTCCCGGCCAGCATCGCGTCGCCGATCTGTTTGACCAGGTCGCCGATTGGGGCGCCGGACGCGGCGGCGGCGGCCATCCCGGTCACCGTCGTCCCGTCCGCGGCGGTGGCGGTGAACTTTTCGGAAATCGCGAAGTTGGCGGCGAAGTACTGCAGCAGATAGGCGAACAGGCCCTGGATCGCCAGCGAGAGGATCACCCCGCGCGGAATGTCGCGGCGCGGATTTTTTGCTTCGGCGGCAAGCGACGTGGCCGATTCAAAGCCCACCAGGATCAGGATGGCGATGGTGGATTGAAACAACATGGACCCCAGGTTGTGGGGCAGCACCACCGAGACGGCGGTGGGATGGACCCACTCCGTCGCCCCGAGCGGATTGGTAAGCCGGAAGGCGATCGCCAGGACGGAAAAACCCACCAGCGAAACGAGCTGGATGATGTTGATCACCATGCTCACGACGGTGGAACCGTTGATCCCGCGCACCGCGATGAACCCGACAATCGCCGAAAAGGCGGCCGCGATCACAGCCAGGCCGAGCGGGGAGACCTGGACGCCGAACTGGCCGCAGAGGTAGGCGACCAGCGTCGCCATCATCGCCACCATCACGCCGGGGTAGACCCAGTAGAAGAGGTGTGCCGCCCAGCCGGTTACGAATTTGGATATGCGCGCGAAGCGGCGGTGGGCCGGCTCGTCGCGGTCCAGGAACGCCTTCTCGGCGAAGTAGTAGGATCCCCCGGCGCCGGCGTCGGGGTACTTGCGCGCCAGTTCGGCGAACGAAAGCGCGGTGAGAAAGGCGATGATCAGGGCGAACAGCACGCCGCTCCAGATGTCCTTGTCCATGCCGGCACCGTTCACGCCGGCGGCCGCCTGCAACTGGAACGTGATCCAGAGAAAGGCGCCCGGCGCGATCAACGCCATGGCGTTGACCGTCACGCCCGTGAGGCCAAGGGTTTTTCGCATCGTGGTCCCGTTCGGATTGTTGCCCATCGTATCCTCCGGATTGCTGAAATTTTTCCACCCCCGGAACGTGTCCGTCGTGCGGGGGGAATTGCCGTATGGTGCAAAACCGGCGTTGCCTCCGGATCCGGGACCCGGCGTCTTATTTTCTGGAAACCGGAAGCCGGATGATTAACGCGGACGCCTCCGGAGGAAATCCATCCGGAGGCGTCTTGGCCGGTTTGCTTTTGAATATTTTACCGGGTTAACTCACGCGGGAACCACCTGTCTGGGCCAGTCTGAGGGGTATTTGCCAGGCCGGGGTTGTGATGAAGGGCGGTATCGGTTCCTCATTCGGGCCATTTAATAAAAAACGTGACCACTCAGGCCGGAATAACGTGCACCGAATTACTGAGTAATTCCGAAAAAACGTAATAAATTAAATCTTAACGGCATGCGACGTCGATGGATAAGGATAAGGAAAAACCAAATACCTGTCGGTGTATTCGGATCTTTATAGTGCTCCGCCCCGAGAGTGCGAAGCACGAGAGGGGTAATCCGTGTACAGAGAAGGAAGTCCGGCTGAGTAGTAATAAAAATGGAGATTGCGAATCAGGAGGAGCAAAGCAATACGGCCCCCACCACCCCGGTGTGACCCCACGCTTTGCTCCTCTCGGCTCGCAACCTCCTAAAAAAACGGAAAACGCTTCGGATTAAAAAAAGCCCCCGGCGTTGGTATCGCCAGAGGCTTCGCGGCCTGTTCGAGATGTTCTATTGTCGGACTATCTGCAAGTATACCGGGGAGAAATGGTTCTTCAACCCCCGAATGGGCCAGTTCTCCCTACCCAATCCGGAGGAGTATCGAGAGGGCTATTTTGGGCTTCCGGAAGATGGATACCCAGCGCCTTGGCTACCGCTCGGTGCTCTCGAACAGATCCCGCTGATGGCTCTCGCGGTCCTTATCGACCACAGCTTCGGCCTCGGCATCGCTCAGAGTGCGGATTCCCTTCCCGGTGCGGAATGGAAGGTTCAGCCGGCACGGAAGGAGGATGAAGCGGGGCGTGCCTGGTGCGGAATCCTGATGTAAAAGGCGGAAAAGGGGATCCTGCGGACGCGCCATGCGGTTGTTGGATCAGAACCGCCAGGAGCGCACCTTCCAGGTGCAGCATTCCAAAGCCGGCCCCGTCGCGATCGTAGACGGAGCCGGCGCCTCCGGTGGCGGCAAATTGACTTGTGACAATCCTGCGAAATAATCCAAAGGTAATAACAGCCTCGAACGTTGAAATCGTTCGAGGCGTAGTGTATCAATTTACCATGTGATGCAAAACCGGGTGATTACTTGCCCAGTGCTTGTGCCAGTAATTCCACCGCCAGGGACGTGTCGTCCTGCCCGACAACGGCTCCAACCAGCGTGCCGTTCGAATCCGCAGCGGCCAGATTTTCCACCGCGCCGCCCGCCAGCGCCTGCAATCCGGCATCCGCCCGCGCGGAATCCGGATACTCCACCAGAAGCAATTGCCATTTCGCGCCGCCCATTTGGTAGACGGCGAATACGGCGTCGGTATCCGTTCCGAGTCCGAGCAGGTTTTCTCCGCCCAGCCAGAGCCGGTCCTGGATCGCCAGTTCCATGTGAAAAAATCTTTCGGAACCCGGGATCAGGCCCTCGGCCGGCAGGCGGCCGAGGATCGCCGGTTTCCCGCCGCCGGCGGGCAGCGCTTTGGAGATGAACTCGGCGAACTGGCGCAGGTCGTCATCGCTCACGGTGGTGAGGGCGACGAGGTTGACGTAGAACCTGTCCTGCCAGAAGAGCAGCCGGCTGCCTGTTTCGAGCGCGGCTTCGTTGGCGCTTCCGAGCGCGATGGCTTCGCCCCCGGTGCGGCCGGTGAACAGGCCGAAAGCGTCTTCGGGGACGGCGAGCTGCCAGACTTCGGCATGCAGCGCCAAGCCGTCGGATTTGCCGTACCGCTGCACCGCCACTTCCTCGAAGGTATAGGTGAAGAAATATTCCGACGAGCCGTTGATGTAATCGAAGAGGGTTTCGCGGTTGAAGGTCTGCGCCTTTTCGGAGGGCGTCCACCCGGGGATGGCATTCGATCCGGGAAGAGTCTCACCCAGTTGGAAGGATGGGGTCTGCGCGCATCCGGCCAGTGCGGCGAAACAGAGAGCGAGTATCGCCGCCCCGAAGTACGGCCGCCCCGTCCTCTTCCGCGAAAGATTGGAACCACCCGGTTCTTTCTGCACGGTCACCCCTCCTGCTGCGTCCTTACACTAGACGGTGAGTTCCACCAGATCGATATTTTCCGGCACGTTGGTCCCCAGGCCGAGCGCCGCGGCGCTTGTCAGGCAAGGGAGCGCCATTTGGGTGTCGCTCACGGTCGAGACGCCTTTTTCGGTAAGCAACTTGATGAGAATATCCAAACCGACGGTATCGTGGGCCACGGGGTCGAAGCTCATCAGGATCGAATCCCCGCGGTAGTCCGGTTTCCAGTAGGGGTACGATCCGGAATATTGAAGGTTTGCCTCGAGGACATCGCCGATGATCAGGCGGGTCCGGTCCCTGATCTGCGGAAGCGCATTGAGCGCCGCCATTTTCTCTTCAATGGGATAGTGCAGGGCCGAGGGATTCAAAGTGGAGCCGAAATGATTTTTCAAGGCGAAGGTGATCCCGGAGATCATGTGGGATTTCAACACCGGCATATTGATGAGCGCGGTGCAGTCGTCGAGAATCCGGCTCAGGCGCACATCGCCCCCGCCCAGGTCGGTGCTATCGATGTAGCCGTCATCGGTTCCGTAACAACGGACTCCGTCTCCGTCGCGGTTGGTGGTAAATCCCGCGGTCTCCAATTCGGACGTGAAATAATCATACAGGACGATTTGGTTTGCCGGTACGCCGGCATCCTGCAGCGCATCCGTCACGGCCGTCACCAGCGGGACGTGCGTAAAGATCAGGCTGTTGCGGAAAGCGTTGACTTTAATCGCGATCTTGTCGTCCGGAGAAAACCGCGACGCCCACGCCTCGCGCGCGTCGGTCAAACCGGTCAGCCGGGTGATGGATGTGTCGAGCATCCGGCGCAAGGCCGCCGGAGAAAGCGCATCCCCGTCCCAGACTCCTTCTCCGTGGGTCCGGACGACGCGGCTGAAAATATCCGGCTGCTTGCGTTTCGTCTCGGCTGGCTGCGCCGTCAATCCCGCGGTCGGGGTCGCGGGAACTGCGGTGTTGGCCGGCGCAGCGGCCGGCGCGGCCTGGCATCCGGTGAGCAGCCCCGCCGCCGTGCCGACGGCCGATAGTTGAAGGAATTGCTTGCGGGAAAGGGATTTTTTCTGGTTTCTTTTAGCGGTCATGGTTTACTCCAATGGTGAACCCTTTTGTGGGATTTATGGTAACAGAATCTCAGATGAACGATAGCAACTGGATGTTGAAAAAGGCACCGATGGTAATCGCGTAGCGGTTTTTGCGTATCGAGGCCACCGGTAATTTGGCGCGGTCTCGATACGCCCGCAAAGAGTGCGGGCTCGACCGGCTTTTTCATCACTCCGGTAATATTGTAATGTCATTTATATGGAAAATTCTGTGGTTAAGCTGTGAAATCCGGGGAGGAAAATGGAATCCAGAAACGGATCGTCGTCCCGTTGCCCGGGAGGCTTTCCGCGCTGATCTCGCCGCCGTGCGCTTCGACCAGCCGTTTGGCGATCGCCAATCCGAGGCCGGTGCCGCCGGAATCCACCGATTTTACGTATCGGTCGAAGATGTGCGCCAGCAGTTCCGGGGGTATCCCGCGCCCGTTATCCTCGACGCGGAATTCGAGCCGAACGGGATTCCCGGGCTGGCGGCGGCAGGCGACCCGGATATTCCCGCCGCCGGACGTATGCCGGATGGCGTTGGCAACGAGGTTCTCGAGGACTTCACGGATGCGGGCGCTGTCCAGGTCGGCCGGGGGCGTGCCGGCCTCCGCCTGATCGGCCAGCGTCACCCCCCGTCTTGCCGCATTGGCCTGCATCGCATTCACCAAGTCGCGCACCATCCGGACCGGATCGCACGGTTCCTTCTGCAGGACCAGTTTCCCCGTCTCCACGAGCGAAAACGTGCGCAGATCCTCGATCAACCGGGAGAGGATCCGGGTCTCCTCAAGGAGCAGCTGGATGTGCTCCTCGTCGCGCGGGTAGACGTTGTCGAGCATTCCCTCCAGGTTGCCCTGCAGGACCGTCAGCGGGGTGCGCAGTTCATGGGAGATGTCGGCCAGCATGCGCTTGCGTTGTTCGTCGTAGGCCTGCAGCCGTTCCGTCATCGTGTTGAAGGAATGCGTGAAGGCTTTCACCGGCGGCGGCCCCGCTTCCTTCAACCGCGCGCTGTAATCTCCGGCGGCGACCTTGTCGGCCGCTTCCATCACTTCATCCAGCGGGTTGACCATCCGGCGCAGGATGCCGCCCAGGACGATCGACAGCAATAAGAACACCAGGATCGGCATGAGTATGTACCCGCGCGGGGTGTCCTGTGAGAAACCGTATTGATAGTAGGAGATCAAACCGGCGGCGATGCACCCGAAGGCGGAGAGGGAAAAGAACAGCGGTAGAAGGCAGCCGATCCGGAATCGGAACGGATGCCGGAGAAACCGGCTCCGGTGACCGTCCGCTTCGGACCAACGCGACATCCGGCGGCGCATATACGAATAGCCCGGTGAAGGGGATCCCGGCGCTTGTCCATCCGCGTGTTCGTCGGGAGGGTCGGAGCGAGCCCGGCGGCTGGGTCTCATGGGGTGGCTGCTCCGCTTTCGCTCGATTCGGCCAGCTTGTACCCTACCCCGTAGACCATGATCAGGTACACCGGCTCCTGCGGATTGGGTTCGATTTTGCGTCTCAGGTTTTTAACGTGCGAGTCGATCGCGCGTTCGAAGGATTCGAAGGATACGCCATGGATGGCGTCCAACAGCTGGGCGCGGGTGAATACCCGGCCGGGCTGGCGGGCCATCACCGCGAGCAGTTCGAATTCGGTCGCGGTAAGCTCCACTTCCAGGTCCTTCACCCGGACCCGGTGGCGGGCCAGGTCGATTTGCAGATTCCCCGCGTGCACCACGTCGCCCGGAGAATCCAGCTTATTGATTTCGCCCCGCCGCAGGATTGCCCGGACCCGGGCGACCAGCTCCTTCGGGCTGAAGGGCTTGGTCATATAGTCGTCTGCGCCAAGCTCCAGCCCAAGGATTTTATCGGTCTCTTCGTCGCGCGCGGTGAGGATGATCATCGGAACGGATGATTCCTTGCGGAGGGTGCGGGTGACATCCAGCCCGTCGATGTCCGGGAGGCCCAGATCGATGACCAGCAGGTCCGGCTTGCGTTCCCGCGCGGCAGCCAGCGCCTCGCGCCCGTCGGCAGCGGTCAGCACCTGAAATCCCGCCCGGACCAGGTAATCCCGGACCAGATTGGTGATTTTTAATTCGTCGTCCACAACCAGGATGGTTTTCATGGCGGCCGCGATCGATTATACCTTCGGGGGAGGGACCTCACCCCCATCCCCCCGTAGGGGCGCAGCATCGCTACGCCCCTACATGGGGATGGGGTGTGGGGGTGTGGGGAGCGGGAGGGATCAGTCTTTCGCTTTCTTTTCCTCGTGCATGCGCCGGTGCCATTCCTCAATTGGAGGCGGGACGTCGCCGCAGCATTCGCCATCCTGCCGGCGCCCGTGCATGTGCATAGGCAACCGGTGCGGGCCGAAGAGCATCCGCAGCGGCATACAGATGAAAAAGCCGAGGAAGAGCGGGGCCAGGCACAGCAGCGCGGGGAAGAACATCAGCCCGCGCCCGGGGTGGAACCCCCACCCGGCGCGCCACAACTCCGCGCTTCCGGTTTCCGCCGCGGCGGGGACGGCCGTCTGCCCTTGCGCAACGCCGGCGGTGAAGGCGAAATAGCCGACCGCGGCGATCCCGGTCAACAGGACGATCACTCCTACAATCCGCAATATCCATAAGTATTTCATCGTGTGCTCCCTCATAGGCGGTCGGTTTGTTTTTTCGATGCGTATCGGGACCGCCGACCCGGTACGTCGACATTGGAAGTATGACTTGGAATAATGGAGAATTTGTGGAAAAGCCGGGGAAGGAAAATGGAGACTCTCCTAACCCCTTGCCCCGCCGTAGCCCCGGAAAATCACCGGCGCTTCGGCACCCTCCTTTCGCTTCGCTCGAGGACATGCTCTCCCCCTTCCCCGTAAAGGGAAGGGGGAGAGGGGATGGGGGAGAGGAGCTTAGGACAGGTTCACTTAGGAAAAAACCTCCTCCTCCAATCCACTGCCATTTGCTCAGGAAATCGGAATTATTTTAAAAATAATCGTAAACCGGATGGGAGAGGAAAAATGAGGGAGAGGGTGATGGGATGGCAAGCCAGGAAGCTTGCCGAAGCTGATTAATT
>Ga0105104_10000981_pt1 | contig 22254 bp, 24 predicted proteins | sample PPLLaktember2015_3_FD_87034 | JGI IMG/M metagenome (GOLD analysis project Ga0105104, IMG submission 87034) | Freshwater sediment microbial communities from Prairie Pothole Lake near Jamestown, North Dakota, USA - PPLs Lake P7 Core (6) Depth... | ecosystem: Environmental > Aquatic > Freshwater >... | reverse complement strand
TCTTACACTACCGCCCGCGCAGCGCCATTCTCACCAGCGTCGAATTCGACCATGCCGATATCTATCGGGATCTCCACCATGTGAAAGCAGCCTTCCAGCGTTTTGTGCGCATCTTGCCGTTGGATGGCTACCTGGCGGCCGGCATCGATTTTCCGCATGTGCTGGACTTATTGACCTCGGTGCCATGCCACTGGGAGGGGTACGGCTTTTCAGAGCAGGCGAACTGGCAGGCGGTCAATGTTGAAGCCGAGGCGGAGGTGACGCGATTCCTTGTCCAGTACCAAGATCAGCGCATCGGCACGATGTGCTGGGACCTCGTGGGGCGCCACAATATCCAGAATGCACTGGCCGTGATCGCTGTGGCTCACCGGCTGGGCGTGTCATTCGACGATATTCACCAGGGCATGCAGTCCTTCGCGGGGGTGAAGCGCCGTCAGGAAGTCCGCGGAGTCGTCCGAGAGATCACTCTCATTGACGATTTCGCGCACCACCCGACGGCGATTCGTGAAACGCTCGCCGCCCTGCGCGCCCGGTATAACGGTCGTCGGCTCTGGGCGATCTTTGAACCACGCTCGGCCACCAGCCGGCGGGCCACGTTTCAGGAGGATTTTGTCGAAGCTTTTGCCGAGGCCGATGGTGTGGTCATCGCCGGGCTCTTCAATCCCGAGAATATTCCCTCCGACGCTCGACTGTCGCCCGAGCGCCTAGCGCAGGATATTGCCTGCCGGTATGCGAAAGAGTCCGTGTATTTGCCGGCGGTGGATGCCATCGTGGATCATGTGGCGGCTGGCGTCCGACCCGGCGACGTGGTCGCGATCATGTCGAACGGTGGGTTTGGTGGGATTCATGAGAAGCTGCTGGCGGTCCTGCGAAAAGATGAGAGCAAAATATCTCTCTCTCCCGCCGGGAGAGGGTCGGGGTGAGGGGACTCTGAAAACGCTGCACGCCTATTGCAATCCCTTGAGTCCGGTAAAGATGCCGGCGATCCCCGCCGACAGCGGCTTGAAGGCGACCGCTATGAAGCCCTGTGCGGTCAGCTGTGCGCAAAAATCCTGCGGCGGCGGGAACTCCATGATTGAGTCCTTCAGATATTGAAATGGCTGCCCGCTGTGGTAGAGTAGTCGGGCCTGGAGAGGTAAGATCCACTGCAGATGCCAGCGGTACAGTCGAGCCAGCAGCACTGATTGCGGTCGACAGATGTCAAGGATAATGAGTCGTCCGCCTGGACGCAACACGCGCCACATCTCGTGCAGGACCAGGTCGGCTGCGGGGAGCAAATTGCGCATGGCGAACCCATTGGTCAGGCAATCAAACGTGTCGCTGCGAAACGGCAGCGCCACCGCGTCTCCCAGAAGATAGCCGACCGACGCTGGCGTGGATTGCTGCAGCGGCTGCGTCTTCTGCACCGCCACGGTCAGCATATTCGAGGCAAAATCGAGTCCGACGGCGTGCCCCTTAGCACCCAGGAGGGGCAACATTTTGACGAGTAACTCTCCCGTTCCCGTGCAGAGGTCGAGCACTCGACTGCCAGGGGGGATAAAGCTGACCGCGGTGCGCCGCCAGTATTCATCCAGGTAGCAGCTGGCCAATCGGTTCCACAAGTCATAACGCGGCGCCAAATATTGAAACATACGTTGGATGGCAGAGGGCGAGAGCATAGAAGTGCACAGCTCAAGGTTCGAAGCGCGAAGCTCGTCGTTCAACTGTGAATCTCGACCTTCGCACCTTGATCTTCTTTCAAAGGCTGGCTAACGCCTGATCCAGGTCGGCAATAAGGTCGTCGGCATCCTCAATCCCGAGCGACATCCGCACCAGTTGATCGGTGATGCCGATGGCAGCCCGATCTTCCGAGGTCATCTCGTAATAAGACATCAGCGCTGGCTGCTCGACGAGGGTTTCCACACCCCCCAAACTCGGGGCGATGAACGGAATGCTCAAGTGATCGATAAACGCCGAAGTGGTCTTCATGTCGCCGTTGATCTCAAAGCTGACGACCCCCCCAAACCCCTTCATCTGCTCGCACGCCACTTTATAATCGGGATGACTCGATAGGCCGGGATAATAGACGCGCCGCACCCGGGGATGCTCCTCCAGGAAGCGGGCGACCGCCATCCCGTTCTCGTTCTGCTTACGCAGGCGAAGACCGAGCGTCTTCACGCCGCGTAAGAGTAAATACGCCGTATGCGGATCGGTGATACCGCCCAGCATCGCCTGCATGTCGCGGATGGCCGAGACCAGGCCGGGCGAGCCCACGACGACGCCAGCCATAAGATCGTTATGGCCGCCCAGGTATTTGGTGGCGCTATGGATGACCAGGTCGATGCCGAAATCCAGAGGTCGCTGGTTATAGGGTGTCGCAAAGGTGCTGTCGATGGCGATTTTCACCTGATGTTTACGGCCGATCTCCGCCAGCCTGTCGAGATCCATGACACGCAGATGCGGGTTGGTGGGCGATTCGGAAAAGAGCAGCCGCGTGGTCGGACGGATAGCGGCCTCGAGGGCCTCATAATTGCCAGTTTCCACAAAGGTATGATCGATGCCCAGGCGCTGCAGCATGGTACGGCAGAACTGCCGCGTGCGCCGATAGCCATCTTCCGTCAGCACCAGGTGACTTCCGCGCCCCAGCATGGCCAGCAGCGTCGTGGTGATCGCGCACATGCCGGTCGAAAACAATAACGCCGCCTCTCCACCATCGAGCGCCGCCAACTTGCGCTCCACCACGCGCTGCGTGGGGTTACCGTAGCGACCATACTCCTCCCGCTCGAGATGGCCCTCCATGTAGTCGATCAGCTCATGGCTATCGCGAAACGCATATGTGGCGGTCTGAAAGATCGGTGTCGTCACCGCGTTCTCAGCTTTTTCACGTGCTTCGCCAGCGTGCACCGCCTGCGTCGAAAAGCCCTCTTTCTCCATGCCTGGCATCCTTCTCAGACCCGATCTGATGGCATCCTGCGTCGCATTAGACCCTTGCCTTCAGCCGTGCGTTGATCGCATCCATGACCGTACCGTAGCTCGGCGGTAAGAAGACGGGCGGGTTGGCGTGTTTCGAGCTGATCCCGTCAAGTCGGCCCTCGTGATAGGCGATTTTGAAGTCGCTGAATTTTAACCCATGGGCGGTTGAAATCACGACCACCCGCTCATGTGGCGCAATCCACTGGCGCTCCACGAGCTTGAAGAGGACGGCCAATGCCACGCCCGTATGGGGGCAACTGTACATGCCGGTGAGATCGGCGCACGCCGTCGCATTGGCCAATTCATCCTCATCCGCCTGCTCGACGATGCCATCGAAGAGCTGCAGCGTCTTAATGGCGCGATCGATGCTCACCGGATTGCCGATTTGGATGGCGGTAGCCAACGTTTTCTGGGCGATGATCGGCTCATAGGTCTTGAACCCTGTCTGGTAGCTGCGGTAGAGAGGATTGGCGCGCTCGGCCTGGGCGCAGACGAGACGTGGTAGGCGATCGATCAACCCCAACTCCTTCATCATCCAGAAGCCCCGTCCCAGGGCAGAGATGTTACCCAGATTGCCTCCAGGAATGATGATGACATCCGGAACTTCCCAGTCGAATTGCTGCACCAATTCGATGCTGACCGTCTTCTGCCCTTCGATGCGCAGGGAGTTGAGGGAGTTGGCCAGATAGATGTCATGCTCCTGGGTCACCTGCTGGACGATTGCCATACAGCCATCGAAGTCCGTGTCCAGCGACAGAACCAGCGCCCCGTTGGCGATGGGTTGGATGAGCTGGGCGCTGGAGACTTTGTCCTTCGGCAGAAACACCACGCAGGGAATGCCCGCTGCGGCGCAGTATGCCGCCAACGAAGCGGAGGTATCCCCCGTCGAGGCACAGGCGACGGCCTTGATCGGGGTGCCGTTGGCGATTATCTGCCTGACGACGGAGACGAGGACCGTCATGCCCAGATCTTTGAATGAGCCCGTATGGCTGTTGCCGCACTGCTTCACCCAGAGATCGCTCAGGCCGAGCTGACGGCCGAGGCGCTCGGCCCAGAAGAGGTTCGTTCCCCCCTCATACATGGAGATGACGTTTTCTGGCTCGATCGTCGGGCAGACCCACTCCATCTTGCCCCAGATGGCGCTGCCATAGGGATAGCTCGTCCGCATGTAGCGCGTGTCGAAAAGGTCCTTCCACTGTTGCGCCGAGCGGTCTCGCAGCGCCTCCATATCGTGGACCACTTCCAGGAGCGAGCCGCATTTTTTGCAGCGATAGACAACTTCGTACAGTGAATAGCGCTCGTCGCAACCCTTCTGACACTGAAACCAGGCCTGATAACCCATGGTTCTGCCCCCTCCCCTTCGCCTCACAAGGGTAGGTGTGTTGCATTCACGGATGGCTCTGCAGAGCTTACCAACCACGCAAGACTGTTTCAGACTGCACCCGTTGGCTCACCCTTGTCAAGCGAAAACATGGCCGCGCGGGCCTGCCATCTTAACACGGTACGGCATCACCGCCTGCCCAACAGGGTTCTCTGCAGCATCGCGCCACTTTGGCGATACATCGGCCGCATCGCCCCGAAGCGAGGTCGTCAACAACTTGGGAAGCTGGTAAAATGCTCTCGTCATATGGGCCAGCAACCGAAAGGTGTCCAGGCGACATGAGCTCTCATACGGGTGTCCTTGCGCTCAATGATGCACGGTTCCAGCCCTGGAGGTCATTATGCAGCCACTGCATGTCTCCACAGCAATACCTACACGTGCCTCGACGGTCTCGCGTCGGCACTTCTTGCGCGGCGCCGTCGCCCTCGCCACGGCGAGCTTGATGACGCCCACCCTGAACCGACGGGCGCGTGCACAGGTCCGATTCACGGGGTATCCGTTCACCCTCGGGGTGGCCTCGGGGTGTCCACAACCCGACAGCGTGGTGCTCTGGACGCGGCTCGCTCCCGAACCCTTCACTGGGGGCGGCATGGAGCCTGGGCGGGTGGAAGTGCACTGGGAAATCGCGCACGACGAACACTTCCACGCCACAGTGCAGAAAGGCAGCGTGTGGACGGCCCAGGAACTCGGGCATAGTGTGCACGTGGAAGTCTACGGGCTGGAACCCGCTCGCTGGTATTGGTACCGCTTTCTGGTGCGCGATGAGGTCAGTCCAGTCGGTCGCACGCGGACGGCGCCCGCCCTCCATGCCTCATTAAATCGGTTCCGGTTGGCTGTCGCCTCGTGTCAGCATTATGAACAGGGATATTTTTCGGCCTATCGCCATATGGCCGAGGACGATGTGGACCTCGTCGTGTTTGTGGGTGACTATATCTACGAATCGTCCTGGGGCGATCAGCTCGTGCGCCGGCACGCGGGTCCCGAACCCTACACGCTTGTGGAGTACCGCAACCGCCACGCGCAATATCGCACTGATCCCGATCTGCAGCGCATGCATGCGCTCGTGCCATGGCTCGTGACCTGGGACGATCACGAGGTGGATAACGATTATGCCAACGACCAATCCGAGCATCTCGATCCGCAGTTTCTGATACGGCGTGCGGCCGCCTATCAGGCGTATTACGAGCACATGCCCCTGCGGCATAGTGCGCGGCCGCGCGGACCGTACCTACGGCTCTATGCTCGTTACACGTTTGGCAGTTTGCTGCAGATGTACGTGTTGGATGACCGGCAATACCGATCGCCGCAAGTCTGCCCACGGCCTGGCATGGGGGGCGGAACAGTGGTGCAGCCCGCGCGCTGCCCAGACCTACGCGACCCTGGGCGCACCCTCCTCGGTGCGGAACAGGAGGCGTGGCTCCTGGAAGCACTTGGCACCTCACCGGCGCGCTGGAATGTGCTGGCGCAACAGACCTTGATGGCCCAGCACGACTGGCAACCCGGCTCCGATCAAGCCTTCTGGACTGATGGCTGGGATGGCTATCCCGCGGCGCGGTCTCGCTTGCTCAGCTTCATCGCGCAGCAGCGCCCCGCAAATCCGCTGGTCATTGGCGGGGACGTACATAGCTTTTGGGTGTGCGATCTGAAGCCCGATTTCGACGACCCTCAGTCGCCCGTGGTCGCCACGGAGTTTTGCGGCACGTCCATCACGTCACAGGGGCCGCCCCAGGAGCGCGTCGATGCCTCACGCGCCGACAATCCGCACGTCAAGTTTGCGCACAGTGAGAAACGCGGGTATGTCCGCCTGGAGATTACGCCAGAGCGCTGTGAGGCCCACCTGCGCGCGCTCGACAATGAAAAAAAACGGGCCAGTACTGTGGCAACGCTAGCCTCTTTCGTCGTCGAACACGGGCGGCCCGGGGTGGTGACGGCATAGCGTTAGCGTCTCGTCCGCAAGCGCATATGACGCAATTCATGAGTTGGGAGCGCGCGCGAGGCCAACAACTGGTCAGGCCAGAATGTGGTACGATGGAGCAACGCCGAGTATGATCGGCTCTGGGAAGAGGCCGCGAGGGAGTGGGGCCGGCGAAGTGGGGTTTCCCATTGACCACGCATGTCCTTCTGTGATAAAGGAAAACAGTGAAAGGAGCTGCCTCATGCCGATCGCAGAACCAGAGCTGCGTCAGTGGGTTTGTCGTGTGGTCGAGGGTAAGGCGAGCCGTCGACAGTTCATGCGCATAATGCTCGGGCTTGGCCTCTCAGCCCCCTTCATCGCGAATCTGCTTACAACCTACACGCCTGCTGCAGCACAGGGGGCTCGGGTCGCGCCGTCGGCGTTTACCCCCACCAAACGCGGCGGCGGGGGCAGGTTGCGCCTGTTGTGGTGGCAGGCCCCGACGATTGCCAACGTGCACTTGTCCACCGGTACGAAGGACAACGATGCCTCACGGGTGGTCCACGAGCCCTTAGTCGGATTTAATCGGGATGGCGAGTTTATTCCGGTCCTGGCGGAGGAGATTCCCAGCTTCGACAATGGCGGCCTTTCACGGGACGGCACGGGGGTCAGCTGGCGCTTGAAGAAGGGGGTAGTTTGGCATGACGGCAAGCCCTTCACTGCCGATGATGTCATCTTTACCTGGGAGTATGCCGTTGATCCCGCCACCGGGGCTGTGACCAGCGGCAGCTACCAGAATATCAAGCAGATCGACAAGCTCGACGAGCACACCATCAAAGTGACGTTCGTCGAACCCACCCCGTTCTGGTACGATGCCTTCTGTGGCGTCCGTGGTCAAATCCTGCCCAAACATCTGGTGGGCGAGTACAAAGGGCAAAACTCCCGCAATTCCCCATACAACCTCAAGCCCGTCGGTACGGGACCATACAAGATGGTCGAATTCAAGCCAGGCGACGTGGCGCTGTATGAGATCAACCCGCACTACCATGTGCCCAACCGACCCTTTTTCGACATGATCGAGCTGAAAGGTGGTGGCGATGCCGCCTCCGCAGCACGGGCCGTCATCCAGACCGGCGAGTTCGACTACGGCTGGAACCTGCAGGTGGAGAAGGATGTCCTGGAGCGCATCGAACGGCAAGGGACGCGCGGCAAGGTGGTGATCTTTCCACAAGCCAATCTTGAGCACATCCAGCTCAATCGCACCGACCCCTGGACCGAGGTGGATGGCGAGCGTAGTAGCCTGAAAGCACCGCATCCCTTTTTGACCGACCTGCTCGTCCGGCAGGCGTACAACGTCGCCGTCGATCGCCGCATCATCGCCGAGCAGCTCTATGGCGCCGCGGGTCAGCCGACAAGTAACTTCATCGATAGTCCTACACGCTTCCAGTCGCCGAATACGAGCTGGGAATATAGCCTCGAGCAAGCCGCGCAACGGCTTGACCAGGCCGGGTGGAAACGTGTCAGCGATGGTTTTCGGGCTAAGGATGGCCGGCGCATGAAGCTCGTCTATCAGACCTCGGTGAATCCGGTGCGCCAGAAAACCCAGGCCATTGTGAAGAAGGCGTTCGAGAAAATCGGCATCGAGGTGGAGCTGAAGGCGGTGAACGCCGGTGTCTATTTTTCCAGTGACCCGGCAAACTCCGATACGGTCTCCCACTTCTACGCCGATATCCAGATGTTTTCGTTTAGTCCGGGCTCACCCGATCCCCAGGCGCATCTGAATCGTTTCGTCAGCTGGCAGATCGCCCAAAAAGCCAACAACTGGTCGGGGCGGAATGTCGTGCGCTGGTCGAACGTCGAGTATGACCGCCTCTGGAAGCAAGCGGAGGGCGAGCTGGATCCTGTCAAGCGGGCCGCGCTCATCATTCGCATGAACGACCTGCTGATCGAGGATGTCGTGCTCATCCCGGTGATTTGGCGCAATGGGGTGCGGGCGATGAGCCATCAGCTCCAAGGGGTGGAACTGAGCGATTGGGATTCCGATTTCTGGGCTCTGGCCTATTGGTACCGGGAGACGTAGGGCGTGGGGAGAAGATGTGCATAAATACCTACTGCGCCGTTTTCTCATCACCATTCCGACGTTGATCGGCATCAGCCTCGTACTGTTCACGGTGCTGGCAATGGCGCCGGGGGATCCCTTCGAGGAACTGGCGCTGAATCCCAACATCCCCGCTGAGGTCCGCCTCAACCTCCGCCAACAATTCGGTCTCGATGACCCCATTCCGGTGCGCTATGTGCGCTGGTTCACCTCCATGCTGCGCGGCGATTGGGGCTATTCCTTTGCGAGCCGAGTCGATGTCGATCGCTTGATTCTGCAGCGGCTGCCGACCACACTGTTCGTGCTCGGCACGGCCTATGGTCTGGCGCTGCTGATCGCCCTGCCGGTGGGCGTGATATCGGCAGTACGGCCATATTCGCTCTTCGATCAAATCGCCACGACGCTTGCGTTTGTTGGCCATTCCCTGCCGACGTTCTTCAACGGCCTGCTGTTTATCCTGCTCTTCAGCCTGTATCTGGACTGGCTGCCGTTTATCTACAGCACAACCATCGAGGCCAGCGGCATACGTTGGGTCGTAGAACATCTCAGACAGGCGGCCATGCCCATCGCCGTCCTTGGCCTCTTTGAGGCCGCCTCGTTGACACGCTTTATACGGGCGTCGATACTGGATGTCATTCATCAGGACTTCGTCACCACCGCGCGGGCCAAAGGCCTCACGGAGCGGCGCACGGTCCTCTGGCATGTGCTGCGCAATGCGCTCATTCCGGTGATCACCATCGTGGCTCTGCAACTGCCAGGGATTTTTACCGGGGCAGTGATCACCGAGCAGATCTTTCGCGTGCCTGGCATCGGTTCGCTGCTGATCACGGCGATCCAAAGCACCGACACGCCGGTGGTGATGGCCATTACCTTTGTTTACGCCATGCTGGTCGTGGTATTCAACCTCGTCGCCGACATCATCTATGGCTTCCTCGATCCCCGTATTACCTACAGTTAGGGGGAAGGCTATGGGCACCCAGCACAAGGTCGCGGTTGTCGACTACACCCCTACCTCCACTGCCAAGACGTTTGAAGCCTATCCGCCGCGCACCTTGTGGGGCGATGTTTGGCGGCGCTATTGCCGACATCGCCTGGCCATGGCTGGCACCGTTGTCATGCTGCTCCTCAGCGTCGCCACGCTAGCGGGGCCGGTGATCTATCCGGTGCCGATCGACGACATCGATTTCGCCGTCAAGCTCACCGGTCCCAGTTTGGTGCATCCATTCGGCACCGACGATCTGGGGCAAGATTTACTGGCACGTATCCTCTACGGTGGGCGGATCTCCATGGCCGTCGGCCTGGCCGCCATGCTCATCGCCATCCTATTCGGCATGGTCATCGGTGCTTTGGCCGGCTTCTTTGGGGGCGTGCTCGACAGCATTCTGATGCGGCTGGCCGATCTCTTCCTGTCGCTGCCACAGTTGCCCTTGCTGTTGCTGGTAGTGTTTCTGTTCCGTGACCGGATGCGTCAGGTGTTTGGGCCGGAATTGGGGATCTTCATTCTGATCGTCGGCGTCATCGGCGGCCTGCGCTGGATGCAACCCGCACGCCTGGTGCGCGCCTCCTTTCTGGCGCTGAAAGAGAAGGAGTTTGTCGAAGCCGCCCGCTGTGTGGGTGTGCCGAGTGCATGGCTGATCGTCCGTCACATCCTGCCCAATGCCCTCAGCCCAGTCATCGTCGCCGCCACCTTGGGCGTCGGCTCGGCGATTCTCGCCGAGTCGTCGATTTCGTTTCTGGGGCTGGGGTTTCCACCGGACATGCCGACATGGGGGCGGATTCTGTCGGATGCCAGGGATTATCTGGATCTCGCACCACACTGGGCGCTCTTCCCAGGCTTGATGATTTTTCTCGCCGTAATTTCCATTAACTACATCGGTGATGGCTTGCGCGATGCCCTCGACCCTCGCAAGATCCTATGAGGCAGCGCGCCCTACTACAGAGACCATACCATCCCGGCAGGTCTCAATGCCGTGCAGGTGGGGATATTGTTTGACAAACCGAGTAACGACCTCTATGCTCTCACATAGTGGCTACCGATCTTCCATGCATCCAACCCTGTGGCAAGATGGCAGTTGCCTGTGATCGCTACGTGGTGTATGCGATCTTACCTCCCGAGGCCATGATGAGGGCACTTCATACAGCTGGGTAGACGAGATGCTGGGCCGATAGGAAGCGACCAGCCATGCGTGGCCTGGCGGCGATATCGACCCTGACAGAGGTAGGCAGGGCTGTGGAGGACAGACGATCCAACGGTGCCTAGCACTGTGGATAGCGTTTTCCCCACAAACGGGTTGGGTAAAGGGCCGGAGGGTATGCATGACGGTGGAGGTCGGAAATGGTCGGCAGGAGACCACCCTCACGCGAGAAAGGGCGACATCATGGCAACGGGGAAAATCAAACGGATGGTGCAAGAGCGCGGGTTTGGGTTCATCTCGGCTGACGATGGGCGCGAGATCTTCTTCCATCGATCGGGAGTCGAAGGCACGACATTCGAGGCATTGCGCGAGGGGCTTCGGGTCGCATTCGAGGTTGAGAAGGGGCAGAAGGGCCCACGTGCCGTGCATGTACATCTCGCCGAGGCGGCGCAACTGAGCTGATGGGGCCTGGCCGTCGCCTTCAAGGGCATCGCGGGGAGTGCCGCGGCAGGCATCATGAGGTGGCATATCCCCGGTGCCGCGTGCATTGACCCGAGGGCACAGGCGACACCGAGACGAGTGAGGGGTGCTGTAGGCCCCGATCCGGATCCGGCGTTTGATGAGGAGCCCCTAGGCGGGGAGAAAGAGGGAGGTAGTGATGGTGCGGGTGATAGACCAGCAGTTGGACAAAGCTCTCCGCCTGCTGAAGCGCCAGCTCTCCAGGGATGGCACCTGGCGCGAGCTCAAGGCCAGAGCCTTCTATGAAAAGCCCAGCGTCAAGAAGCGTCGACGACAACGCGCGGTGCGACGGCGCCTGCTGAAATTGGAAAAGATGTCGGCAGAATGAACGCCAGAGGCGAGGGTCTGGTCATACGGAAGGGAATGTCTTATGAAGCACATGCTGAAACCCGCAGAAGAATCGACGACTGGAGGACCAGTACAAGGGCAGGTGCCGCATGTGCGCGTCCGCTGCAAGGAAGAGTTTAGCGCCGACGAGCTGGCACTGCTGCAAGCCAAGCTCGAAGGGTGGATGCGCGCCGTGGCGACCAAATCGGAGGGCAAACGACCTCGACATCAGTTTGTGATGAAGGCCAAAAATGCCGGGCGCGTGTAACCTCCAATCCGCGTTATCGCGCCATGAAACCTGGCTGAGACGCTTCTGAGAGTCAAGTCTAGCAGTGACCACACCAGTGATGATGGCCGGGACCTCATCGCCAGTTCCGTGCCAGAGGCCAGAAAGGGGTGCCAGTATGCTAACACCTCCTGACCCACGCAAATCGGCGGGGCCGAAATTGCGTATTAATCGTATGATCCGTGCCCGCGAGGTACGGGTGATCGGGTCGGAAGGCGAACACCTGGGTGTTGTGCCGTTGGAAGAGGCATTCACAATTGCCGCCGCACAGGGGCTCGATCTCGTCGAAGTGTCGCCGGATGCCGAGCCACCGGTGTGTAAGATCATCGATTATGGCAAGTTTCGCTATATGCAAGATAAGCGTGGGCGTGAGGCGAAAAAGAAACAACGGGTGATCCAGGTCAAGGAAATCCGCATGCGCCCCAAGACCGAAGAGAACGATTATCTGGTCAAGAGCCGCCAGGTCCGCCGCTTTCTCGAGGAGGGGAATAAAGCCAAAGTGAGCATGCGATTCCGTGGACGAGAGCATGAGCATGCTGAGCTCGGTCAGCAGAAACTTGAACGTCTCATGCTCGAGATGCAAGACCTGGCCAATATCGAACAGGCCCCGCAGATGGAGGGGCGTATGATCACCATGGTCTTAGCCCCGAAACATTGAGCCGTGCCACCCAGCACAGCCATTCCCGCGAACTGACAGAGCTGTCCGGCCGCCGCGGCATGATTGCACCTGTCGATACGTCGCCTCAGAGAATGCCATGGGCCTCCGCCGGTATGGCGCGGGATGAGCCGCGGGAGGATGCATGACGATCGGATATTTGGGGCCAGAAGGAACCTACACCGACGAGGCCGCCAAACAGCTGTTTCCTGCGACGACCCGCACACCCCACCCATCCATCGATGCCGTCTTCGATGCGGTCGCGTCGCATGCCATTAGCGCGGGGGTGGTGCCGATCGAGAGTCTGGTGCAGGGACCGGTCACAGAAACGTTGGACAACCTCTTTCGGTATGCTGGCCAGGTGACCATCGGCGATATGCTGGTGCTGCCCATCGATCATGCCATCGGGGCGTTGGGGGGGCCTGCAGACATCCGTCGCATCCTGTCCAAGGACCAGGCGCTGCATCAATGCTCGGAATATATCACGCGTCAGTTCCCGCGTGCGGCGCTGGTTGAAACCCCCAGCACCACCGCTGCGATGGAGATGATCGTCCAACAGGGGTGGCGCGACGCGGCCGCGATTGGCAATGCCGCAGCCCTGCAGCAGTATGGCCTGGATGTGCTTGCACAGGGCATTGGTAATCCGCCTCAGAATAAGACGAAATTTGCGGTGCTCGGCGACCGCTATCATGCTCGGACCGGCACCGACGCCACCTCCCTCGTCATCTACCCACATCGCGATCGTATCGGCCTGCTGGAAGACATCTTACATCTCATCAGCCGTGAGAGCGGTTTGAACCTCTCCTCGATTCATTCGCGCCCCGACACTAAAGGGGGCTTTCGGTTTTATATCGAGGTCGAAGGGCATGCCGAAGATCTGGCCGTGGCCCGTTGCCTGGCGGCGATGGAACGGTCCTTGGCCTCCGATGGCGTCGAAGTACGGGTCTTTGGCGCTTATCCGAGGCGCATGTTCAACGAGCCGCGCCTCCATACCATTGGCTTGATCGGCGGCACAGGGCTGATGGGACGCTGGTTCAGGCCGTTCTTCGAGAAGGTCGGTTACCAGGTCTTGATCAGCGGCCGCACCACACCCCTCACCTATCAGGAATGCATCGCCCAATCGGACGCAGTGATCATCAATGTCCCCATCAGCCACACCATCGAGTTGATCCACAAACTGGGGCATTTCTTCCGGCCTGGGCAACTGATGGTCGATAATACCTCGATCAAAACGCAGCCGGTGGCGGCGATGCTGGAGGTGGCTCCGGAGGGGGTCGAAGTCCTCGGCATGCACACGGTCTTTGGTCCGACGATTACCGAGTTGCGGCGCCAGAATGTGATTTTTACATCCACTTCTCAATCGGGCGAGCTGGCCCAGGAATTCGAGGGGATTTTCTATAAGTATGGGGCGACGATCACGCATACTACCCCAGAGTATCACGATCGGCAGATGGCGTTTCATCAGAACCTTGAGCATTTTACCAAAGTCGTCCTGGCGGAGGTGTTGCGCACACAATTCGGCGCTCCTGAGGTGATGGGGAGCTATAGCTCACCGAACTCGCGCCTGTCGCTCATCACCATGGGGCGTGTCCTCAAGGGGGATCCCGAATTATATGCAGAGATTCAGACGCAAAACCTCCAAGGGGCCGGGATGCTCCAGGAGTATCTGCGCATCGCTGGCGAGATCGGTCGCGCTTTGATGCAGGGGGACGCCAGCCACTTCGCGCAGGGCATGCGTCGCTCTGCAGAGGTGTTTGGAAGCGATTTTCTGGCCCACGCCGTTGACACCTCGAATGCGATTCAGGAGGCGACCTCAATACCTCTGTCTCGCAGTCGTCTCCCCTAAACCACTGTCCATCCGCTGTTCTGTCAGGAGGCATGATGTCCGAGGCTTATCAGCCTGTGCGTGACTTGGTGCGCCAGGCGCTGCTCGAGAGCGATGGAAACTGGAACGCGGCCGAGCAACTGTGCTATCGGCGGCTGGCAGCAGACCCCGTCCTGCAAGAGCAGATCGCGCAGATCTGTATGGAATGGGTCATCCGTAATGTCATCACGGCCGAGGGGCGGCGACAACAGCAGCAGGAGGCCGATCGGTTGCGGGAAGCGCGCGAGGTGGCGGAGCACGATCAGCAAATCAAACAAACCGTCGACGAGTTTCTTGAAGACCTCCGAGGCAAGAATGGGGGGATATCCGGTCGCTCCCATGAGGCATAAACCACATCGCAGCGAGATGAACCACCCAGATAATATGCCCTCTTCCTCTGAGAGAGGGGGCAGGGAATGCTCCTGTGGGAACGCCAGGCTATGGTCACCGTCCGCAGTTCTGAGAATACGATCTACCCTTCATGTCAGCTGCATGTCATCTGGTACTAGGTTTACGTCGATCCCCGCTGCATGGCACGCCAGATCTTCTCAGCCGTGAGGGGCAAGTCGAGGTGGCGGATGCCGTAGGGGGTAAGCGCATCCATAACGGCATTGGCCACGGCCACAGGCGCCGCCACAGTCGGAAGCTCCCCGATCCCCTTCACCCCAAGCGGATTCGTCGGCGACGGTGTCTGTCGGACATCCAGGTGAATGACTGGGACTTCGTCGGCGCTCAAGATGGCATAGTCCAACAAACTTCCGGTCAACGGCTGGCCGTCGGGGCTATAGGTCATCGCCTCAGTCAGCGCTGGGCCGATCCCCTGGGCGATGGCACCATGCACCTGCCCCGCCAAGAGCGTGGGGTTGATCACCCGTCCACAGTCGTGCACCGCTGCATAGCGCAGAAACTGCACTTCCCCCGTGGCGCGATCGACTTCGATGACCGCGATATGGGCGGCGAAACCGAAGGGATTCTCCGGCAGCATAAAGCTGACCAGGCATTCCAGCCCTGGTTCCATGCCGGAGGGCAACCCTTCGGCTCAGTACGCCGCGGCAGCGACTTGCGAAAACGTCAGGGTCTGATCGGGATAGCGCCGATCGAAGACGCGTCCGCCCTGGAACACGATTGCTTCGGATGGACACTCCAGAAAGCGGGCGGCGATGCGTGCCATCTTCTGGCGCGCCTCGCGTAGCCCGACGTACACCGCGGAGCCGCCAATGGTCAGGCCGCGACTGGCAAAGGTGCCCTGGCCGGCCGGCAGCATGTCGGTATCCCCGTGCAACACCTGGACATCCTCGACTCGCACCCCCAACTCATCGGCGGCGATCTGGGCAAACGTGGTCTCGGTGCCCTGGCCGTGCGGCGACACCTCGGTGTATACCTTGATGTGGCCTGTGGGTTCGACGCTGATCCGGGCCTGACTGGTTTTCATCTCACCTCGACCACCCGACGCTTTGACCACCGTGGCCACTCCGATGCCGATGAGCGACTGCTGCGATCCCCTGGCGCGCTGATGTTGACGGAAGCTGTCATACTCCGCCAGCTCCAGGGCGCGCTCGAACGCCGGTAAGAAATCTCCGGAGTCATAGATGAGACCTGTCGCCGTCCGATACGGGAAGTCCTCCGGCAGAATAAAGTTGCGTTTCCGCACCTCGCTCGGATCGAGGTTGAGCTCATGGGCGATCAGGTCGATGGTGCGCTCCATGAAGAAGGCGCCCTCCGGGCCTCCCGCACCGCGATAGGGCCCGGTGGGTGGCTTATTCGTCAGCACGCCCAGGCATTCGACCTCCATGGTCGGAATGGCATAGGGTCCGGCGACCCGATGCGCTGCGTTAATCGGTGGCCCCGCGGTCGCGGTCAGGAAGTAGGCCCCCACATCGGCGACAATGCGGAAACGCATGCCTAGTATGGAGCCATCCCGTTTCACCGCTGCCTCCACCTCAGCGCCATAGCCGCGGCCGTGGTAGGCGAGGAGATTCTCCCAACGCTCTTCGACCCAGTTGATGGGTCGTCCCAGGGCTATAGCGAGGTAGCTGAGAGCGATATCCTCCGGCCAGGTCTCCACCTTCTGGCCAAAACCCCCACCGACGTCTGGGGCGATAACGCGCATCTGGCGTGGCGGTCGCATCAGGAGCCGTTGCACAGAGTTTTTCAGCCGATGCGGCACCTGCGTCGAGGCCCACAGCGTCAGGAGGTCAGCCTCGGGCTGATACTGCGCCACCAGGCCTCGGCCCTCCATAGGAGCGGGGGAGAGACGTGGCACGTCGTAGCGGCCTCGGATGATGGCATCAGCCTGTGCAAACGCGGCCTGCACATCCCCGCGCCCTTCCCGGATACGCATCGCGACATTGCTCCCGAACCCCTCGTGAATGGGCATGGCGCCCTCTTGCGCGGCGTCCCAGGGGTCCATGACAGGTGGCAGGGATTGATAATCGACCTCGATGTGGTCCAGGGCATCGCGGGCGAGGTAGCGGTCATGTGCCACGACTACTGCCACCGGCTGGCCCACATAGCAGACCTTATCCCGCGCCAGCACTGGGTGCTCAGGGACCGAAACCCCTTCCAGCTCCGGTGTGGGCCGGGGTGGGATGTCTTTCACCTTGCCGACGAGATCCTCGGCCGTCAGCACCTGTACCACACCCGGCAGCCGCCGCGCTGCTGATGCGTCAATGGCGTGAATGCGGGCATGAGCGTGGACACTGCGCAGCACCACCGCATACAGCATATCTGGCACATGCAGGTCATCGACGAAAGTGCCTTGGCCTCTCAGTAGCCGAGGGTCTTCAAAGCGTTTGAGTGGTTGACCGACATAGCTCATTGTTCTACGCTCCACCTGAGGTTGGCATGCCAACAGCAATATGCCAGCGTATGGTAGTCCGTGAGGGGTATGCAGGCAAGAAGAAAGCGTGCGGCTCTGACAAAGCGAACACTTCTCAGAGGAAAGGATAGCATGGTGCATCTGGGCTTGACCCTTCTCGATGGCTCGGCTATCCTGCGCGGCATCCATCCGTCACCCCTTGGAAAGGAGAAATGAGCCATGGCCACGCTTGCGGATTATGCCGAAAAATACCAGACCATCCGCATGGAACGCCGCGACGGCATCCTGCAGATGACCTTCCATACGGACGGCCGTACCCTGCAGTGGGGCGAACTGCCGCATCGGGAATTTCCTCAGGCTTTTCACGATATCGCCAGCGACCCCGACAACAAAGTGGTGATCATGACTGGGACTGGCGAAGCGTTCTCCGGCCCGCGCGCCACCCCGGACGCGAGGCTCCGACGGACGGCCGCTGCCTGGGATAAGACCTATTGGGAAGGGAAGCATCTATTACTGAACCTGCTGGACATTGAGGTGCCGATGATCAGCGCCATCAACGGCCCGGCGCTGCGCCACTCCGAGTTACCGCTGCTGTGCGACATCGTCCTGGCTGCCGAGGAGACGGCGTTCCAAGACTCGGCGCACTTCGCCAATGGCCTGGTGCCAGGCGATGGCATGCACATCCTCTATCCGCTGCTCATGGGGCTGAATCGGGGCCGCTACTTTCTCCTCACCGGCCAAACCCTCACCGCCCGGCAAGCGCAGGAAGTCGGCCTGGTCAATGAGGTCCTGCCACGACAGGATCTGCTGCCGCGGGCCTGGTCCTTGGCCGAGCAGTTGGCTCAACGACCGCCACTCGTCTTGCGCTATAGCCGAGTGCTCTTGACGCAACACCTGAAGCGCCTGATGCATGACCTGCTTGGATACGGCTTAGCACTGGAAGGGCTGGGAGTCGCGGCTGAATCGTAACGCCACCAGCAGCGCGTGATTGCCATCCTGGCAGGCTAGACCTGTCCGGACAACGTTTGTCTCGGAGGTGTGCTCATGTTTCTCATGCGATTCACGGAACGCGCCTATGTCAATTACACGGAAGAAGATGTCAAAAACAGCTTCCGCAGCGCCGTGCGCTTGACCTTTCCCAACAGTCACTTCGACCCACGCCTCGGGGCTGATCTGTATCACCAGTATCTGGATGAATACGAGTACGCCGAAGCGATGGGGTTTGATGGGCTGATGCTCAACGAACACCATAATACCCCCACCTGCCTGGGCGCGGCGATGAACCTCGAGGCCGCCATTTTGGCCAGGACCACGAAGCGGGCCAAGATCGTGCTGCTGGGCAACCCACTGCCCATCTTCGACAATCCGGTGCGACTGGCCGAGGAATTGGCCGAGATCGACATGCTTTCCAGAGGTCGGCTGGTGTCGGGCTTCGTGCGCGGCACCGGGGTCGAGACCTGGGCGACCAACATCAACCCGGTCCATAACCGGGAGCGCTTTGAGGAAGCCCACGACCTGATTCTCAAGACCTGGACGACGCCGGGACCATTTCGCTGGGAAGGCAAACACTACCACTTTCGGGTTGTTAACCCGTTCGAGCTGCCGTTGCAAAAGCCGCATCCGCCGGTATGGATTCCCGGCACCGGAAGTCCGGAGACCCTGGTGTGGTGCGCCGAACACCATTATCCGTATATCTATCTCGAAACCGATGTCGAAGCCACCCAGGACATGATAGGGGTGTATGCCGAGACAGCACGCGCACACGGCTATGAGCCTGGTCCACAGCACTTTGGGTACCTCGCGCGCATCCATGTTCAGGATACCGACGAGAAGGCCAGAGAGGTGGCACGAGGCTACCTCGTGGGCAATGTCGGTGTCGGACGTATTCCCCTGCCGCCCGACTATATGAGCCCACCTGGGTACAATAGTCGCGACGCTCGTTTCCGCAAGCTCAGCGAACGCATCCGTCGCGACCCGTTGCGGGGCGGTGGTGTCGACACGGCAACCTACGAAGCCATATTACAGGCTAATCGCATCATTGCCGGCAGCCCCGACACCGTCATCGAAAAGCTGCGCACGGTATTATCGGCGGTGCGGCCGGGGATCCTCGGCGTGTGGACCAACGACGGCTCCATCAGCCACGAGGATAGCATGCGGTGCCTGACGTTGATGGGGCAGGAAGTCCTGCCTGCACTGCGGGACATCGCCAAAGACTTGGAGCTTACAGACCCCTTCCAGACACCGCCCTAGAGGAAGGGAGCACAAGAGCCATATGAGCCGATGAGAGCGGGCATGATCATTTCCATTTGTCGTCATCGGAGATATATGGCTCCAGCATTGGGTCTTCGTGGCTAGGACGGACGCCGCGGCCAGAAGAAAAACGCCACGAGCGCCGCAAGCACCCCCACGACCGCTATGGTGCCGATGAGATCCCCGAGCGTCCATTGGCCACGATAAGCGGTGCTGCGTGCGGCCCATGCTACTCGTGTCGAGAGCAGCGGGCTCCCAAGAGCCCATAGCCGATGGATTGCAGGGTAACGAGGCATCGTCCACCCTCCTATGAGGCAGGTTCTTTCTCTGCAAGCATACGCACCTCGCGCATCCGGATTCTACCCGACCATGGTTGGAAGCACAACCGTGGATAGACTAACTCCGTCTGACGCTGGGCGGGGTGCAAATCGCGCTAGTGCCCGCGCATGTGAGTATGATCTAAATGTGTTCGTGGAGGGCCAAAACGTCCAGGACCACGTCTTGACCCCCGAAGCGTTTCAGCGTATGTTGGGTACCTCGCCTGACCACCTGAAGCTGGTGGTCCAGTATGCATATTACACGGCTGTGCGCAAAGGAGAAATTTTGAGGCCTACATGAAATCGGGTAGACCCCGAAGGCAGGGTTATCCGGTTACAAGAGGCGGATGCCAAAACGGTGGAATGTCACAGTCTCCCCGTAGAAGCAATCTATGCTACGTATTGCCGGGGTGGCGGAATGGGTAGACGCACAGGACTTAAAATCCAATTTTAGCCAATTCCGCTAACCGCAAGTGGCGCCGTCAAAATTTCAAAAAACCTTTGACTGGCGCCACTTTGAAGGTCTTCTATAATGGTGGGTTCAATCCCAAAATTTCCGCTGACATCTGGATTTTACGCAAGGTTTTATCACAAAACTGGCACATCTTCTCTTATCCCCCATGCCACCAAATCCCGAGCCCTTACCCACTTATTCCCTACAGTTTTCTCCTCCAATCAATAGGTGCAGTTACCCACGGCGTTCCGTATTTATCTTCTTCCCACTGCTGCAGGGTCTGGAGCCGTCGCACTGTCATTTTTGGCCTCTTCTTGGCCTCGGGGTTTTCAATCCGCTCTGCCTGGCGTCTTGCCTCCAGCTTATCGAGAATCCACGGGACGATTATGTCCTCGACCCCTTCATCGCGCAGCTGTTGAATAATCTTCGCCACTTTTTCGAGGTCCTCCTCGATTAGCCGACTGCGCAGCCGTTGTTGGTTGACGGCGTTAACCACCCGCTGATGAGGACTGCGGTACCAACACGTCTCGGAATAGTACAGATCACGTGGTGACAGCAAGAAGAAGCGTTTGCAACCGCATGGGCACTCACGTAAACGGGCCTTCTCGCAACTGTTGAGAAAGTCCCACAGATCCCGGCACAGGAGATCTACCGGGCAGGTAGGTCTGGGGTATAGGGAGAGTGTGCTTTCGGCTCGCGTTTTTGCGCGAGCACCTTGGTACGGGAAGTACGACAGAAACCGAGAGGAAAACTGAATATGCTCATGCGCGTGCATGCTGAAGAAGTGCTCACTCTCTAGGCTTCGCGCGCCCTCAATGCTCTTGTGGAGGAGGCGGCGGAAGGGGGCCTGGTTGGTACACCCGGAGCTGCTCCAGTGCCTCCTCGGGCGTCCACGGTGCCCGCTCCGACTGCAGGGGCTGCGGGAGTGAGACCCACCAAGCCCAAAGCTGATCGGATAAATTATCAGTCGCTAAGGCCTCTCCAATATTTCCGTACGTGACAAAACTCGGCTCTTCCCCATCACCCTCCTCAGAGACTACCTCGATATCCCGGATAGCCATATCATCCATGATGTTCCTCCTTAACGGAGGCAATTCCGCTCATCGTCTGAGAGCTTTCGTATGGTACAAGTTGACGTGTAGCCGGACAATAGCAAAATCCCGTAATCCGTTCCAGATTACGCATTCGGCTCGCCAAGCGTAGCTCTCCGGCCTACATTCCCGGTAATTGTCGTTCAGCAGATGAACAAGACATGCAGCCGCAGGGCAAGCGATACGTAAAACCCCAGACAATGGCTTTGGCTTTGGACATCAGCACGGAGCGGCTGCTGGCCAAAGCCCGGAAGGGGGAGATCCCCTGTCTCAAACTTGGCAAGGGCCCAAAAGCCCGCGTCCGGTTCGACCCAGAGGCGGTCATCGAGGCGCTGCAAGCCAATGTGTGAGGCCGAAGAAGGGTCACATGATGGAGCGCCTCCTAAGGATTGAGGACGTAGCCGAGTGGTTGGGGGTCAAGCCCTCGACGGTTTACTCATGGCTCCAGCGGGGCCGAGGCCCTCCGGTCGTGAAATTGCCGAGCGGTGCTGTACGATTTCGCCGCGAGGCCGTCGAGGCGTGGGTGAAGAAATGTGAGCGCGTGGGCTGGCGCAGCCGAGCGGACGGCGACCAGTCCCATGGGCAAACACGCCCGCGCACTCCTAAGGCGGACTGCGCTGGGAGCGGCGCACCCTGAATTCTCCCGGGGACGATCGCTCCTAGCGGTCATACGACTTATGGATGAGCGATTAAGCCCTCGGAGCGCTGGTCGACGCCATTGAGGTGTTGCACACCAGCATCCGTACTACACTCGCGCAGGCCAGGCTGCAGGATCCACCCGAGGAGCAACAGACGCTCTTTGAGGTCATCTGTCGATCGCTGAAGCGGCTGGCCCTCGATCCAGCGGGGATTGACATGGTCATGCATCCGCCGCCTAGTCCAGAAATCTACGACCGCGCGGTGGTCATTCTGGAGGCCGTCGAACGGGCTTTTGCCCCAGAACTCCAACAATTGCGAGACCTGGTGGCGCCTTATCGCTTCCGGGACGTGCCGTTAACCCTCTTCGCCGATCCGGATGTGCTACGGGCGGCACAGGAAGGGAGGGTGGCGCGAGGACCCCGGCGGCGCGCACTACGTCGGCGGTAGGCCATAGAGGAGCACTTCAAGAACCAAGTCAGGTTGAAGAGGCGCATGGGGCGGGCTGGACCGTGGTGCCCTTGTCACACCGCTGCACCATTGCAGGGTCTGAGCGGTTCCCTCGCCACTGTCGGTC
>Ga0105104_10000980_pt1 | contig 22258 bp, 21 predicted proteins | sample PPLLaktember2015_3_FD_87034 | JGI IMG/M metagenome (GOLD analysis project Ga0105104, IMG submission 87034) | Freshwater sediment microbial communities from Prairie Pothole Lake near Jamestown, North Dakota, USA - PPLs Lake P7 Core (6) Depth... | ecosystem: Environmental > Aquatic > Freshwater >... | reverse complement strand
GGGCCTAATGCTAAACCTACTAAAAAATATGCAAGCATGGCAGGCAGGCGGAATGCGCGAAATAACGCTACAGCAAATACTGAACTGATCAGCAGGATTAAAATTAACGGTAATGTATCGAACATATTTTTTGGATGCTAAGTTAAATCAGCGACTTGTTTTTTTTATATTGTTTCACATTGGCGTGCGAGTTAGAAATTTTTTTACTTACTTAAATTTTGAGTAGGTTTTTAGGATATAGGCTTAACTGGCAAATGCTTGCTTAGCAAAATCTATGCCTATTATTTGATTCTTTTTAAAGATTTTGCCTAAAAAGGTACTATTCATGTTGCTTTAGGCTTTATAACTGGAGCATTCCCTTTTATACTACCTATTAAATATGCCAATTTAAATAAGTAAAATCTTCATTACTATATAAACTAAAGCGAAATGCCATTATCACATAACCTTAATAAGCCATTGTCGCGCGATCAGAAACAGGATGGTCAGCAGCAAGTGGATCAAAATCAAACGTTAAAGTTGGCAAAAGAGGTTTTGCAACTGGAAGCCAGTGAAATCGATATGCTGGCACAGCGTCTGGATAGCAGCTTTAGCGATGCTGTAGCCTGTATTTTGCAATGTCAGGGGCGTGTTGTGGTAAGCGGTATGGGTAAGTCAGGGCATATCGGCGGGAAGATTGCTTCTACATTTGCCAGCACTGGAACCCCGGCTTTTTTCATGCATCCGGCAGAGGCAAGTCATGGGGATTTAGGCATGATCACCACAGGCGATGTTGTGATTGCGTTGTCGAACTCTGGGGAAAGTGACGAGATTCTTGCGATTGTGCCGCCACTCAAAAGATTGGGCGCAAAGATCATCGCTATTACGGGCAACGATGCATCTACCTTGGCTAAAGCAGCCGATATTCATTTAAGCGCACGTGTGGCAAAAGAGGCTTGTCCGCTTGGTTTGGCCCCTACCTCAAGTACCACTGTGGCTTTGGCGCTTGGCGATGCGCTTGCCTTGTGTGTGCTGGATTTGCGTGACTTCACTGCAGAAGATTTCGCACGCTCACATCCTGGTGGCAGCCTGGGGCGTCGGCTGCTGGTGCGCGTGAGTGACTTGATGCGCACCGATGACAACATGCCGCGAGTATTAATGGGGGCATCTCTTGCTCAGGGTTTGCTTGAGATGTCGCATAAAGGTTTAGGTTTAACAGCGGTAGTCGATACCGGCAATAAACCCATCGGTATATTTACCGATGGTGATTTAAGACGTGCATTTGAGCAGAATGTTAATGTAGCTAGTGCAAAAATCGGGGAAGTGATGCATCAAAATCCGATGACAATTCATCAGGATGAGTTGGCGATTGCAGCCGTTGAAGTAATGGAGCAAGGTAAAGTTAACGGACTTTTGGTAGTTGATGATGCCGGTATTTTAGTTGGCGCAATAAACATGCATGATCTATTGCGGGCAAAGGTGGTTTAGATGGGTACTATAGGCGACAACAAAGACTTAAATCAACGTTTACAAAACATCAAACTGTTAATTCTGGATGTAGATGGCGTTATGACAGACGGCGGTTTAACTATCGGTGACGATGGGCAGGAATATAAAACCTTTCATTCACATGATGGTTTGGGTATGAAATTGTTAAAAGCCACTGGTGTTTCGCTGGCGATCATTACCGGTCGCACCTCAAATGTGGTCAAAAAACGTGCAGAAAGTACAGGGGTTGCCCATTTCTACCAAGGCGTAGAAGATAAATTGCAGGCATTTCATGATCTGATGCAATCCAGCGGACTGCAAGCCGAACAATGTGCTTTCATGGGCGATGATGTGGTGGATTTGCCGCCAATGCTGCAATGCGGATTGGCGATTGCGGTGCCTGATTCGCCGGCTTTATTGTTGAAATATGCACATTATGTGACCTATAAGGCAGGTGGCCGCGGTGCGGTGCGTGAAGTATGTGAGTTGATTATGCAGGCGCAGGGTACATTTGATGCCCAGATGGCGCAGTTTTTAACTCAGGCTAATATTTCCAATTAGGAATCGAAATGCTATCTATTGTGAATATGTCATGGTTGCTTCGCGGGAAATGAGTATTTAAGTATGCATATTGGTACACGATCTGCGATTGCTTTTCCTATTGCTTTGCTTATGTTATTTGCTTTACTGACGTTTTGGATTAACAGGACAGTGCAACCGCCGACAGTTAAACTGGATGGCAGCAGTCGACATGATCCAGATTATATAATGAGCAATTTTGTCACCACGCAAACTGATGTTAATGGGGATTTGCGCTATAAGTTGGCAGCAATAGAAATGCGGCACTTTCCTGATGACGATACTACGGTGCTGCAAAAGCCGCGTTATACACAGTTTGCGGTTGGTAAGCCATATACACAAGTAGAGGGCATGCGCGGCTATGTGTCGAGTAATGGAGAAGAAGTGCAACTGGTTGATAATGTGAAAGTTACCCGTCAGGCATTTGAAGGTAAAGGTGAAATGACGGTGGATACGGATTACCTGAACATTCGTCCCAATCAGGAGCTTGCTACTACGGAGAGTCCAGTTGTCATACGCCAGGCCCCTAAAACAGTAATTTATGCTACTGGGATGATTTATGAAAAGAAAACACGTACGGTGACTTTGCTGCACAAAGTCCGTGCGCATTATGAAAAACCAACGACTGCAATTAGTGCAGCCAAACCTGCAAGCACTAACACTGGTAGTAAAGCTAAGGTTGGTGTTGGACAGGCTGTCACTAGCGAGCAAACACTAGTGCCCAAGCAGACAAATGTTAATCAAGATAAACTTACGCAAGACAAATCCAACACCAACAATGCGCGCATTCGGAGACGCTATGAATAAGCAACTTTTCACCGTAAAACCTGATTTGATGATGGGCGTCATTATATTTAGCCTGTCGTTGCTGGGTTTTTCGAATCGCGTTCTGGCTGAGGCCGCCGACCGTGATAAACCTATCGATTTAGAGGCCGATACAGTGAAGGTTGATGATTCCAAACAAATAAGCATCTACACCGGCAACGTTATCTTAACGCAAGGCACACTAATAATTCATGCGGATAAGCTTATTGTGCGCGAAGATCAGGAGGGATTTCAGCATAGTACTTCATTAGGCAACCCAACCACATTCAAACAAAAGATGGAAGGTAAAAACGAATACATGCAAGGAAGCGCACAGCGTATTGAATATGATGGCCGTATGGACAAGGTGCAGCTTTATACCAAAGCCTGGGTTAAGCGCGGTGAGGATATAGTGCACGGTGACTATATTATGTATGACGCTAATGCAGAATATGCTGAAGTAATTGGCGGTGGCTCGCAGTCAGCAACACCTGGCACGCCGAGTGGTCGTGTGCGCGCTATTATTCAACCTAAAAACAAAAAACCACCCACTACCAATCCTGCCCCCGCTAAGCCTGCAGAACCTGTAAGCACAGTTAAGCCTCCAGTAAGCAGCAATGATGTTGTCCCGGCCGTGAAAAATATGCGTTTTAGCCGAAGTTTAGAAGTAAGCAGTCAGCCGAAATAAAAAAGAGACTATGTGATGAGTGAACTCGTTGTAGAAAATTTGCGTAAATCGTATAAAGCGCGCACCGTGGTGCAGGATATTTCTTTAACGATAAAAAGTGGCGAAGTGATTGGCTTGCTGGGACCAAATGGCGCAGGCAAAACAACCAGTTTCTACATGATGGTAGGCTTGGTGCCTTTAGATGAAGGCAGAATTTTACTGGATGGTGCAGATTTAAGCCGTATGCCTATACACATGCGTGCAAGAATGGGTTTATCTTATCTGCCACAGGAGCCGTCTATTTTTCGTAAGCTGACGGTATCTGAAAATATCCTGGCGATACTGCAATTGCAGGAGATTTCTGAACAGGAAATGGATGAGAAATTAGAATCTCTGCTTGAAGAGCTGCATATCACGCATATTCGCGACAGCGCAGCAGTGAGTTTGTCAGGCGGCGAACGGCGCCGTGTAGAAATCGCACGTTGCCTGGCATCAGACCCCAGCTTTGTTTTGTTGGACGAGCCTTTTGCTGGCATCGACCCCATCGCCGTGATCGACATTCAGCAAATTATTCGCTTTCTAAGTTCGCGCAATATCGGTGTGCTGATTACTGATCATAATGTACGCGAAACGTTGGGCATTTGTGATCGTGCTTATATTGTCAATCAAGGGCACGTGTTTGCTTCGGGTATTCCTAGTGAGATCGTGGCAAACGAAAGTGTAAGAGAAGTTTATTTAGGTAAAGAATTCCGTCTATGAAGCAAGGTTTACATCTCAAATTTTCACAAAATCTATCGCTGACGCCGCAGCTTCAACAAGCGATTCGGTTACTGCAGCTTTCAACCTTGGAGCTTAATCAGGAAATTGATGTGCTGATGCAGACCAATCCACTGTTGGAACGGGGGGATGACAGTGAAGATGAGTATGGGAATGCTGTCGATAATGATGCTGAAGAGGCATCATTAAATGGCACTAGCAATCTTGATGCTCCTACCCAGGACATTGCTGTAGCACAAGATTCTGAAAATTTTGATTCTGAATTTCCAAATCAGGATTTTCAGCCGAATGCCACTGAGTTAAGTCCATCAGAAGCAAACCAGCTCGCTGAGTCTTCAGATTTTGAACCAAGCAGCACAGATTTTTCTGATACATATTCAGCAGAGTTTGATGATGAATTTGATGAATTTTCAAATGGCAGCCGTTGGGATGAGAATAGTGCGCCTGCCGATGATGACAGCGACTTTAAGCAACAGGAAACATTGCAGATAAGTTTACGGGAGCATCTGCTTTCACAGTTAAAACTGATGCCATTATCTGAGCGTGATCAGACACTGACGCTACTGTTGGTGGATAGCATCAATGAAGATGGCTATTTAGAGCAATCACTGGAGGTAATTGCCGAGCAAATGCCGCCGGAGCTTGAAATTGATGCATTAGAACTGCAAACCGCGCTACGCCATATCCAACATCTGGACCCCGCTGGTGTTGGCGCACGTAGCTTAAGTGAGTGCTTGCTACTGCAGCTTGAAGTGCTGCCTAAAGACGCGCCGCACTTGGCTTTGGCCAACTTGGTTGCAGGACAATATTTACCGTTACTGGGCGCACGTGATTTTGCCAAGTTACGTAAGGAACTGGGTTGTGATGAGCCTACACTCAAACAGGTGCAGCAGTTGATTACCAGCTTAAATCCACGGCCTGGCGCTGCTTTTAGCCTGATAGGATCTGAGCATTATATCCAGCATGAAGTGGTGGTGAAGAAAGTCAAGGGGATATGGATTGCCAGTCTGAATGAAAGTGTAATTCCCAAGCTTAAAATCAATCAGTTGTACGCTGGGATTCTAAAGCGCAACCGTGACAGTTCTAGCCAGTATCTGCAAAGCCAAATGCAGGAAGCTAAATGGATGATTAAAAATATCCAGCAACGTTTTTCTACGATCTTGCGCGTGTCGCAGGCAATTGTTGATCGCCAGCGTAACTTTCTGGAGTATGGTGAAGTGGCGATGAAGCCTCTGGTGCTACGTGAGATTGCCGATGAACTGGATTTGCATGAGTCGACGATTTCGCGTGTGACCACTAATAAATACATGCTTACGCCGCGCGGTATTTTTGAGCTTAAATACTTTTTTGGCAGTTCTGTTTCAACGGATAGTGGCGGCACCTGTTCAGCAACAGCAATCCGTGCGCTCATTAAACAGTTGGTGGAGCAGGAGAATCCCAAGAAACCTTATTCTGATAATCAAATTACCGATTTGTTGGCAAAACAGGGCATTGTGGTAGCGCGACGTACTATCGCAAAATATCGGGAATCACTGAATATCGCACCTGCCAGTTTAAGAAAATCGCTTTAAATTAGAAGCCTTGATTAAGAATGAAAAAATTCTTTATTTCAGTGCCACAGACTCATACTAAAGTAGTAAACTGAAACTGTTCGACAAGTTTTTTGGATTTGTTAAATCGGTTCAAACTTGAAGAATATTTTCAAAAGGAGTAAGTCATGAATTTACAATTAACTGGTCACCATTTAGAGATAACCCCAGCTTTGCGCGATTACATTACAAGCAAACTGGTTAGAATTAGTAATCACTTTGATCATGTGATCGATGTCAAAGTGACCATGAGTGTTGAAAAGCTCGCCCAAAAGGTGGAAGCTACACTGCATGTTCCTGGTAATGATTTACACGCAGAATGTCAGGATGAAAATATGTACAGCGCGATTGATATGCTGACTGATAAACTTGACCGACAAGTGGTGAAACACAAAGAAAAAAACGCAGATCACCACAAAACGAATGGGGCAGTTAAGCACCAGAACGTTGAATAAAACGCATTATTAAATATTATTTCTATCATCATTTATGGCTCAAATAAACGTCGCTGAGCTATTCAAACAAACCCGTCGTAAGCTCAAGCTGAATTGGATAGCCGGGCTTAACGGCGGGTCTAACACCCTCACTAGCGAAACAGTTACAAAACCATCACTGGCTCTCATTGGCCATCTCAATTTCGTACATCCAAATCGCGTACAAGTATTAGGTTGTGCTGAAATGGATTATTTGCGCAGCCAGCAACCTGCTGATGCTGTGCGTGCAATTGAAAATTTATATTCAACTGACTTGGCCGCCGTGATTGTTGCTAACGGTGAAAAAGCGCCTGATTCGCTGATTGCTGCTGCCAATACGCATGCTGCCCCACTGTTCACTTCTCCGCTGCGTAGCCCAGAACTCATGGATATCTTGAGCCATTTTTTGGCGCAAGCTGTTGCGGAATCAGTGAGTTTGCATGGTGTTTTTATGGAAGTTCAGGGTTTTGGCGCATTAATTAAAGGCGAGGCAGCCATTGGTAAAAGTGAGCTTGCATTAGAACTCATTTCACGCGGACATCGACTGGTTGCTGATGATGTAGTAGATTTTTTCCGAATTTCACCAGAACGTGTTGAAGGCCGCTGCCCTGCATTGCTGCAGGATTTTTTAGAAGTGCGCGGTTTGGGCATATTAAATATTCGTGCTTTGTTTGGGGATAACTCGGTCAAACCGACCAAGCCGCTTGATTTGATTATTCAGCTGGAAATGGCAGATAAGCAATCGCCGTTGGATAGACTGAATATCAAAACGCAGCATGAGGAAGTGCTTGGGGTGAAGGTACCCAAGGTGCGGATACCAATTGCAGCAGGCCGCAATATTGCCGTTTTGGTAGAAGTTGCTATACGCAACCACATGCTATTATTGCGGGGTATTAATGCCACCAGACAATTTACGCAGCGGCAACAGCGTGAGATGAAGAAACACAAGTAGCTCTATATATTATGAAGCAATTGATTATAGTCACAGGCCTTTCAGGCTCGGGTAAAAGTATCGCGTTGCGGGCGCTTGAAGATAGTGGCTATTATTGTATCGATAATTTACCTGCTACGATGTTGCCCCATATATCGGAGCACTTGAATACTACAGATCATGAACGCGTAGCGATCAGTATTGATAGTCGTAGTGCCGCTATTGAAACGCTCCCTGCGCATATCGAGCAGCTGAGGTCGCAGAATATTAATACGCAAGTGCTGTTCCTGGAATCCAATGTAGAAACTTTGGTGAAGCGGTTCAGTGAAACAAGACGTAGACATCCCCTGAGTAAAGACACGACGACTCTTGCTGAAAGTATTGCATGTGAACGTGATTTGTTAGGAAGTCTAGGTAGTTTAGGGCACGTGATTGACACCAGTCACCTTAGTGCTAATACTTTGCGCGGTTGGGTGAAAGAGGTGGTCTCGAATGAACGCGCCGGGCTCACATTGTTGTTTACATCATTTGGATTTAAGCACGGTATACCGTTAGATGCAGACTTGGTGTTTGATGTGCGCTGCTTGCCTAACCCGCATTATGATCCCGATATGCGCGATCTGACGGGGCAGGATGAAAAAGTTAAGGTATTTTTACAAGAGCATGTAACAGTGCAAGATATGTTAAACGACATCCGAGACTATGTGGAAAAATGGTTACCATGCTTCGTCATTGATAACCGCAGTTATTTAACAGTTGCTATCGGGTGTACCGGTGGGCAGCATCGCTCGGTATATTTTGTTGAACAGTTAAGCGAGTACTTTAAACCGCGACAAAAAGTACTGACACGGCATAGAGAACTAACCTAATTTCAAGCAATTACATTGGATATTTATAAAGAATGATTGGTATTTTAATTATCACACATGGCACGCTGGGCGAAAGCTTGATGGAGTGTGCAACTCATGTATTGGGAAAAGCTCCTGAGCAATTGGTATCATTAGCAGTAAGTAGTAAGGATGAGCCTAACAGCTTATTACTTAAAGCTTTGGAATTGGTTGATCAGGTTAACAGCGGCGAAGGTGTGCTGGTGTTGTCGGATATGTATGGTGCTACACCATGCAATGTCGTTGCCAGGATATTGCAGTCAGGATTGGTTGAAGGTGTGGCTGGTGTGAATCTGCCGATGTTAGTGCGTGCCTTGACTTATCGGCATGAGTCACTCTTGACGTTGGTTGAAAAGGCAGTGAGCGGGGGGCGCGAAGGTGTGGTGGCTTTTAATCGCGAAAACTGCGAACGATTTGAGCAAGCTCCATTAAATGACAGGTTTTAGATCAAATGATTAACAAAGAATTAGAAATTATTAATAAACTAGGCCTGCATGCCCGCGCCTCAACCAAGCTTACACAAACTGCCAGTAAATTTGTTAGTGAGATTTGGATTGAACGTAACGGCCGCCGGGTAAATGCCAAAAGCATCATGGGAGTGATGATGCTGGCAGCTGCGAAAGGCGCGATTGTCAAACTGGAGGCAAACGGTACTGATGAAGCTGCAGCAATTGACGCATTAACGGCGTTGATTGAAGACTATTTCGGCGAGGGCGAATGACCAGCTTTAGTATTCATGGCGTAGGTGTTTCTAGCGGCATTGCCATTGGGCAGGCACACCTTGTTTCCAATGCATTGTTAGAGGTGGTGCATTATCAGTTACCTAAACATTTAATTGATGATGAAATAAAGCGTTTTAACAACGCAATCTCGACAGTAAAACAGGATTTGGCGCAAATTAAAGGTAGTTTGCGTAAAAGTGCACCGGCAGAATTGACTGCGTTTATCAGCACGCATCTGATGATGCTGGAAGATAAATCCTTATCTGAAATTCCTAAAGACATCATAAAAAATGAGCAATGTAATGCCGAGTGGGCAATTAAGCTGCAAATGGATGACATTGTTGATCAGTTTGAGCAAATTGAAGATGAGTATTTACGTGAACGTAAGCAAGATGTAATTCAGGTAGTTGAACGTATTATCAAGGTGCTGCTCGGGCACCAGAATCAATTAAGTACAGAACAACAAACCAGTGCAATCCATCAGGAGCGCAAGCTGATTTTAGTGGCGCACGATGTTTCACCGGCAGACGCGATTCAATTCAAGCAGCACCAGTTCGCGGCATTTATTACTGATGTAGGTGGTGCAACCTCGCATACTGCAATTCTGGCACGCAGTCTTAACATCCCGTCGATAGTCGCTTTGCAGCATGCGCGCGATTTAATCAATGATGGCGAGTTAATTGTTGTTGATGGTGAATTAGGTGTGGTTATTGTTAATCCATCTAAGGAAATTCTGGCGGAATACAAGCTGCGTCAAGAGCAATGGGAGTTGGAACAACAAAAACTTCAGCGCATTAAAACTACCAAGGCAGTGACGATAGATGGAACAATCATAGAGTTGTTAGCTAATATTGAAGTTCCCGAAGATGTGTCAGCAGTTAAGGCGTCAGGTGCCAGTGGTATTGGTTTGTATCGAACAGAATTTTTATTTATGAATCGGCGCGATATGCCGGATGAAGAAGAACAGGTTGCTGCTTATAAGGCAGTAGCAAAAGCCATGAAAGGCGCGCCGGTTACCATCCGCACGCTGGATTTAGGTGCCGATAAGCAAATGAATCCTGACACTGTGGTGAATTGCGCCAATCCTGCTCTGGGTCTGCGTGCAATTCGTTTATGTTTATCCGAGCCGCAGATTTTTCATACGCAATTGCGTGCTTTGCTACGTGCCTCGCATTTTGGCAAGATTAAAATCTTGATTCCCATGCTTTGCACCTTGGCAGAGCTGCGGCAGACTAAATTATTGCTTGAGCGGGCTAAATTAAGTTTGCGTAAAGAGCATATTCCATTTGATGAAAATATCGAGCTGGGCGGCATGATAGAAATTCCCGCCGCGGCTATTAATGCAGAGGCCTTTGCCGATGAATTGGACTTTTTATCTATTGGAACCAACGACTTAATCCAATATACCCTGGCGATAGACCGTACCGATGATGCCGTGGCGCATTTGTATAATCCATTGCATCCGTCAGTATTGAAATTAATATCCATGACCATTAAAGCAGGTGCCAAATTAGGCAAGTCGGTTTCGGTATGTGGCGAAATGGCTGGTGATGTAAAACTTACCAAGCTCCTTATCGGCATGGGATTGCGTCAATTCTCTATGCATCCTTCGCATATATTGAGTATCAAGCAGCAGGTTTTGCATAGCCAGCTGAGCGAACTTAATACTCAAGCGCGTAAAGTGTTAGGTTTAACCGATATTGAGAAAATTGAACTCGTTGTGAACAAATTTAATCTCAGTTAAGCAGGTCGCCAATAATTACCGGTTTTCGAAGTAACCAACTATTTAAACTAATCAACAATCAGAACAACCTAAAGGTGCCACTATGACTACCGATGTAACTGTGCCTAGCAACGACGATAAAAATATTGCTACCATCACGCACTTGGGCGGCATATTATTTTCATTTATTCCATCACTCATAGTGTGGTTGTTAAAAAAGGATGATAGTGAATATATTGCGGCGCAGGCAAAAGAAGCCTTGAATTTTCAAATCAGCGTGCTGTTCGCACAATTTGTTGCAGGTGTTTTGATTTTTATTCTGGTTGGTTTTTTACTTTTGGCAATTATTTGGGTCATTAATGTTGTTTTATGCATTATCGCCGCCATATCTACCAGTAAAGGTGAAAGTTACCGTTATCCGTTCACCTTACGTCTGATTAATTAATATCTATTTTAAAAAGAAAGATTCGCCGCAGTGACTATTTCACTATTAGAAAACAACCCACTTTTACATTTTTCTGGCTTACCTAAATTTAATGAAGTAAAGGCAGAGCACGTTTCGCCAGCCGTTGATTATTTACTGGTTCAGGCGAGAAAAACAGTAGAAGGACTTGCCATAAGTGAAGGTGCTGTGACATGGGATAATTTCGCTTCCAAGTTGGAAGATATGGAAGAACGTTTGTCGCGGGCATGGTCGCAGGTAGGCCATATCAATGCGGTGGTGAATAGCCCAGAGTTGCGTGAGGCTTATAACGAAAACTTATCCAAGCTAACAGATTTCTACGCTGATTTGGGCCAGGATGAGCGTCTTTATGCCAAGTTTCGCACTTTACGCGGCAGTGAGCAGTTTGAGCTTCTCTCACCGGCACAGAAAAAAATTGTAGAAAACGAGTTACGCGATTTTCGTCTGGGCGGTGCCGAGTTGCCCGCTGAGCAGAAAGCGCGCTTCAAAGAAATTCAAGAACAGCTGTCAAAACTTTCTTCCAAGTTTGAAGAAAACGTACTGGATACTACCAATGATTATGCGCTGTATGTGCAAGATGCTAACACCCTTAAGGGCATCCCTGATGACGTGCTGCAAGCCGCTGCTGATGCTGCAAAAGCTGACGATAAAGCAGGTTGGAAATTCACATTGCATTTTCCGTCCTACCTGCCAGTGTTGCAATACGCTGATGATCGTCAGTTGCGTGAAACACTTTATAGCGCTTATGCCACACGTGCATCTGAATTTGGAAAGCCCGATGAGTCTGGCAAACCAAAGTGGGACAATACTCCCATCATTGCACAAATCCTGAAATTACGCCTTGAAGCCGCGCAATTGCTTGGTTTTGAGAATTATGCAGAACTTTCAATTGCCACCAAAATGGCAGATTCGGCGCGGCATGTAAAAGACTTTTTAGAAGATTTGGCAGCAAGAGCGAAACCTTTTGCTTTGAGAGACAAGATCGAACTTGAAGAATATGCAGCCAAGCTTGGCATCACCGATATGCATGCTTGGGACGTGTCTTATGTTTCTGAAAAATTACGTGAAGATAAATATGCGTTCTCTGATCTGGAAGTAAAACAATACTTCCCGGAAAACAAGGTGCTGGAAGGATTGTTTAAAGTCGTTGAAACAATTTTTGGTATCCATGTAAGTAAGTCTGTAGCTCCAGTGTGGCATGAAGCGGCAAGTTTTTATGACATCAAGGACCACACCGGCGAGTTAATAGGTCAATTCTATCTGGATTTATACGCACGCAATAATAAGCGTGGCGGCGCATGGATGGATGAGGCGATTACACGTCGCAAATCAGCGGGTGGACTTACCAAGCCGGTAGCCTACTTAACCTGTAATTTTTCTGCACCGGTCGGTGGCAAGCCAGCCTTGTTTACGCATGATGAAGTACTGACGATGTTCCACGAGTTTGGCCACGGCTTGCATCACATGCTCACACAGGTTGATGACTACGGTGTGTCTGGCATCAAGGGTGTGGAGTGGGATGCGGTGGAGTTGCCAAGCCAGTTCATGGAAAATTTCTGCTGGGAATGGGAAGTACTGCGTAATATGACTACTCATGTGGATACTGGTGAACAATTGCCGCGTGCACTTTTTGATAAGATGGTTGCCGCTAAAAATTTCCAAGCCGGTATGCAAACGGTGCGTCAAATAGAATTCTCATTATTCGATATTCGCCTGCATAGTGAATTTGACCCATATGGCACCGCAACAGCGTTAGACCTGATTGAGCAAGTGCGTGATGAGGTGGCCGTGGTGCGTCCGCCCAAGTGGAATCGCTTTCCGCATAATTTTACCCATGTGTTTTCTGGCGGCTATGCGGCTGGATATTACAGCTACAAATGGGCAGAGGTTTTGTCTGCAGATGTTTATAGCATGTTTGAAGAAGACGGCGTATTGTCGAGAGAGACTGGCCAGCGTTATTGGCAGGAGATTTTGGCGCAAGGCGGTTCGCGCTCTGCGATGGAGTCTTTTGCTGCCTTTCGTGGGCGTGCACCAAGTATAGATGCATTGTTGCGCCATAGCGGCATGACCGCTTAAAGCAACGTTTTTTGTATTTCGAATTACTGGATACTCAAGGTTACACTCATTGAAATTTGCTACTTGGAACGTAAATTCTTTAAATGTCAGGTTGCCACATGTTTTGGATTGGCTAAGAGACGCGCAACCTGACGTGCTGTGCCTGCAGGAAACAAAGCAAGAGGACAGCAAATTTCCATATGAAGCCCTTAAGCAAGCTGGTTATGATGCTGTGCATGTCGGGCAAAAAACCTATAATGGCGTGGCAATTCTTAGCAGTCATCCTCTAAAGAACATCCAATGTAATATCCCTGATTTTGATGATGATCAGCAGCGTATTATTGCAGCTGACATCAATGACATCCGTGTTGTCTGTGCCTATATTCCAAACGGCCAGGCGCTGGATTCCGATAAGTTTCAATACAAACTACGCTGGTTAAATGCTTTGAACCAGTGGCTTAAAACTGAGCTGGCCTCACATCCAAAATTACTGCTGTTGGGTGATTACAATATTGCCCCAGAAGACCGTGATTGCCATGACCCAGCGGCTTGGGTCGGGCAGGTCCTGGTTTCCCCGCCTGAGCGAGAGGCGTTTCAGCAGCTTATTAGACTAGGCTTGCATGATAGTTTCAGGTTGTTTGAGCAACCGGAAAAAAGTTTCAGTTGGTGGGATTACCGTATGGCAGGGTTTAGACGTAATCTAGGCATGCGTATCGATCATATTCTGGTGAGTGATGCGCTCAAGGCGTCCTGCGCCGAGGCTTATATAGATAAGGCGCCACGTAAGCTTGAGCGCCCATCTGACCATACGCCTGTGGTACTGCAACTAACTTGCTAATGCACGTTCAATAATTTCTCGGCAGTATTTTCCGTATTTTTCGAGGGTGGCTCCGCTATTTTTGTATTGGTAGTTTTCGGAGTCAATACAATGTCAGGCTGTAATAACTTTTGTGGTTGATTTGGAGGCGGTTCTGCAGAACCTTCGTTACCATTAAACAAACCATCAAACAAAGAGGGCAGTGAAAACTCGGCTTCGGGAGGCAGATTTTCGTGATAAAAATATTCGTAAATCCCATCTTCATCGTTGTCTGCACGCACCCCTGTGGTTGGGTCAATTCTGAGTGCCAGTACGCCATCAGGTATAGCAATCTCTTCTTCAGGCATGCCTCTTAGTGCTGCTGCCATGTATTTGATCCAAATTGGAAGCGCCGCAGCGCCACCGGTTTCGCTGCCGCCCAGCGGGCGCGGTTTGTCATAGCCTATCCAGGCAATCGCGACTTGTTTGGGGTTGTATCCCGCAAACCAGGCATCAAAATGGTCGTTGGTAGTACCAGTTTTTCCGGCAAGATCGCCTCGGCCCAATTGAAGTGCTCTCGTCGCCGTACCGTGTCTAACCACGTCTTGCATCATTGAATTCATTATGAACGCATTGCGCGCGTCAATCACTCGTGGCGCCCCCTGTTTTGCTCGCATAAACTTGGTTTCGGCAATTACTTTGCCATGCTGGTCTACAATTTTAGCAATCAAATTTGGCTTGATGCGATAGCCGCCGTTAGCAAATACCGCATATGCGGTTGCCATCTGCCATGGTGTCACGGAGCCGGCGCCAAGCGCCATGGTCAGGTAGGCTGGGTGGTCTTTGGCTGAAAATCCAAAGCGGGTAATGTAGTCTTGAGCGTAGCTTGGCCCTATTGACTGTAAAACGCGTATGGATACCAAATTTTTGGATTTTACCAATGCTTGCCTTAGGCGTATGGGACCTTCAAACGTATTGTCAAAGTTATGCGGTGTCCAGGCTTTGTCTCCGGTTTCCTCAGCAGAAAAGCTTAAAGGATCATCCTCAACAATAGTGGCAGGCGTAAAGCCTTTTTCTAGAGCTGCTGAGTAAATGAACGGTTTAAAACTTGAACCTGGTTGACGCCATGCCTGTGTTGCATGATTGAACTTATTGCGATTAAAATCAAAGCCGCCGACTAAAGCCCGAACCGCACCAGTATCGGGGTCCAGTGCAATTAAAGCAGATTCTACTTGTGGCAATTGCACAACTCGCCAATCCTTGTTGTCTTTCGATCCAGAGATTTTTGATACTCTAATCACAGCGCCGGCGTTTAGTAAGCGTTTGGCTGGATTTTTTTCATTCAATGTTTTTGTGACCAATGCCAAACCTTTACCGGTGATTTCTATGTCTTCGCCAGTTTTTGTGTGTGCATGAATAGATTTGGGTGACAGGCTGGTAACAATTGCAGGTATAAAGCCATTAGACTCTTCAAAGGCATCTAGCGCTTCATTCAAACCATCGGCTTGGTTGCTGGATAAAAGTTTATCAATATCCAGTACTTTTTCAGGTCCACGAAAGCCGTGGCGAGAGTCATAGTCTAGAACTCCTTCTCTAACCGCAGCGTTTGCTGCCTCCTGATTTATTTTTCGTATGGTGGTGTAAACTTTTAGACCGCTACTGTAAATATCTTCCTGGTATTTTGCATATAAGCTTTCGCGCACTATTTCAGCAACGTAATCTGCTGCTAAATCGCGAGCCTGTTTGGATGCCTTGAAACGTAACGGCTGCTTTAACGCAGCTTGATAGACAGGTTCTTTAATAAAACCAAAACGGTACATATCATGCAGAACTTCATTTTGGCGAACAATTGCACGTTTAGGGTTGACGAAAGGGTTATATCCGGACGGCGCCTTGGGTAAGCCTGCTAGCAGTGCGGCTTCGGCTAAATTAAGTTTTTCCAATGGTTTGCCATAATACACTTGAGAGGCAGCAGCAAAACCATAAGCACGCTGCCCTAAATAAATCTGGTTAATGTAAAGTTCGAGTATTTTATCTTTGCTTAAAGTGTGCTCGATTTTCAAGGCAAGCATGGCTTCATTTATTTTGGTAATGAGGGTGCGTTTCCCATTCGGGGTGGTAAAAAAGTTTTTGGCAACTTGCATCGTAATGGTGCTTGCGCCTTCATGACTTCTGCCTGTAATGTTGTTTTTAATGGCGCGCAAAATACCCTTGATATCTACGCCGCTATGCTGGTAAAAGCGTCTATCTTCAATGGCTAGTACGGCATCTTTCAAGTTTTGCGGCACATGCTCAATGCTAATGTAGGCGCGGCGCTCTTCACCAAACTCATCAATTAAATAGCCATCCTCAGAGTAAACTCTTAAAGGTAGTTTTGGCTGGTAGTCGGTAAGTGCATCCAGTGAAGGTAAGGTTGGATATATCAGTGCTGCGGCAACACCTATTAGCGCCAGCACTGATAGGCCGCCAATTACCAAAGCCATTAAAAAATATTGCCACCATTTACTTAGTATCATGGGGAGTCTGTTTTCTTTTCAAATAAACACAGCTTTACATTATAAATTGCTCTGACCATCCATGCGAATTAAAGTGGGCGATATGTGCAATAAAAGCGTTAATAAATGAATAAATAAAAAATTGCTTTACAGGGTTTAAAGTTGTTGCTAGGATTTAATGTAAATTATTAGAAATGTTCGTAACTAACGAAATTAGAAAAGGAATTTCAATTTGAAATTCAGCCTTTTTACAGAATCAACACCCCCGCTTATTGGTATTGATGTCAGCTCAACATCCGTGAAGATGGTTGAGCTGACTAATGATGGCCGTGGCAGCTATAAGCTTGAAGGTTATTCGATATCACCGCTTGCTAAAGATGCGATGACTGATGGCAATGTGGGAGATCTTGAAAAAGTAGCAGATGCGATCAAACTTACATGGAAATTGCTAGGCTCACGTGAGAAGCACGCGGCGCTTGCTTTGCCTTCCTCTGCTGTAATTACTAAAAAAGTTATTATGGCAGCAGATTTACGCGAAGAGGACATGGAAGTGCAAGTCGAGGCTGAGGCAAATCAATATATTCCGTTCTCGTTAGATGAAGTTAATATTGACTTTCAAGTCATTGGTCCCGCCCCAAGTAGCCCCGACGAAGTAGAAGTCCTGATTGTTGCTGCACGTAAGGAAAAAATCGAAGATCGCGTTGCAGCCGCAGAGGGTGCCGGCCTTAAAGTTATCGTCATGGATGTGGAGTCTTATGCAACTGAGGCTGCATATACTTTAGTTGCCGGACAATTGCCCAATGCCGGTCGTGAGCAAACGGTGATGATTGTAGACATTGGCGCAACTATGATGCATATCAATGTGTTGCATGACAATAAGCCGGTGTATGCCAGAGAGCAGAGCTTTGGCGGTGGACAGCTTACGCAAGAAATTCAGCGCCGTTTTGGCTTGTCAGTTGAAGAGGCGGAAATTGCCAAACGTAAAGGTGGCCTGCCGGAAAGCTACGAAAATGAAGTGTTACAACCTTTTGTGCAGTTGCTTGCCATGGAAGTGGCTAGAGCATTGCAGTTTTTTACCAGCTCAACCCAATATCATCGTGTCGACCATATTGTATTAGCTGGCGGCTGCGCTTCAATCCCAGAGATTGATGTTACAGTGCAAGACCGCACCCAAGTGAATACCATCATCGCAAACCCATTCCATAGCATGGGGGTGGGTGCCAGAGTCCGGCAGCAGCAGGCAACCATTGATGCTCCAGCCTTGTTAATAGCCTGTGGGCTTGCAATGCGAGGTTTAACGATATGATACGTGTCAATTTACTCCCGCACCGTCAAATCAAGCGAGAAGCCAGACAGCGTGAATTTGGTTTAATGACGCTTTTTTCTGCGGTAGCTGCAGGCGCGGTTATATTCTTGGGCTACACCATCATTGATGCCAAGGTTGAATCACAGTTGGATCGTAACCAACGTCTGGACACTGCGATCATTAAGCTAGATAAAGAAATTGCTGACATTAAGGATTTGAAAGATCAAATCAGTGCCATGCTAGAACGCAAGCAAGTAGTTGAAAACTTGCAAAGTAATCGAAGTCAGGCTGTTGTTGTGTTTGATGAATTAAGTCGTCAGTTGCCAGAAGGGATGTACTTAAAAAACATTAAACAAGAAGGTAATGTCATTACACTTGATGGTGTTGCTGATACCAATGCAAGGGTTGCAACACTAGTGCGCAACTTCAATGCTTCTAACTGGATGGATTCTCCTACTTTGGTTGAAATTAAAGCAGTAACAGCAAATAATCAAAAACAAAATGCATTTACCTTAAAAGTCAATTTAAAGGTGCCTCAGGCGGAAACTGAGGATAGCGCATCTAAGGCTAAGCATAAAAATGAGAGTAAATCATGAAGCTAGATGATTTTAATAATATTGATATCAATAATGCGGGTAATTTGCCAACCCCAGTTAAAGCTGTATTGTTAGCGGTCATCTTTGTCGTGCTGGTAGGAATTGGATATTATTTTTTATTAAGTCCATCACTCGAAACGCTGGATACAGAAAAAGCCAAAGAACAGGAATTAAAAAAAGTGTTCTTTGAGAAAAAGAGTCAGGCAATTAATCTAGAAGCTTATCAAGCACAAATGGTTGAAATCGAGAAAACTTTTGGAGCATTGTTACGGCAATTGCCAGATAAATCTCAAATAGATGGATTACTTACTGATATTAACCAGGCCGGTCTAAGTAGGGGGCTGGAATTCGAGTTGTTTAAACCAGGGCAAGAAACTCAGGCAGAATTTTATGCAGAGATGCCTATAGCAATTAAAATTTTGGGCACATATCATGATCTAGGTGCATTTGCGACCGACATCTCTAAATTGTCCCGTATCGTCACATTAGGAAATGTGTCTGTTCAAAATCAGAATAAAGATGCAAAACCCGCCACTACTGACAGTATATTAGTGATGGAAGCCATTGCAAAAACCTACCGCTATCTAGATGCAGATGAGCTTTCTGCAAAGCGTAAAGCTGAAAAAGAAGCTAAAGTGAAATCTGGCGGGAAAGGTTGATCAAGTGAGAGAGTGCTTAAATCTAAAGTTAACACAGGCGCTAAGCTTAAAGTTAATTTCTATTTTCGTGTTAGGTGTTACCTTGGTAGCATGCGGCGACAGTGATGGTGATGACCTTGATCAATACATGCGTGATGCAACTAAGGATGTGAAACCTAGGGTCAAGCCGTTACCTGAGGTGAAACCTTATTTAGCATTGCAATATAACGCAGATGGTATTTTGACGGATCCATTTCGAGCTCGAAAGGCCATAAATAAATCAAGTGTGCTTCAGCCGAATTTGAACAGACCTAAGGATCCTATGGAGGCTTATCCACTGGAAAGTCTCAAATATGTAGGCATGTTATCAAAAAACAAGCTAACTTATGCACTGCTGAAGACTCCAGATAATGCTGTTCAGCAAGTAAAATTGGGTAACTACGTCGGCCAAAACTATGGCAAGGTAACTCAAATCACAGATAATGAAGTCGTATTGAATGAAATAGTACAAGATGAACTTTCGGGTGATTGGGTGGCACGAGTTTCAAGTTTAACTTTACAGGAATAGGTCGACATAACTGGAGTGAGGTTGTTATTAGCGTTTTAGTTACTCCAGTTGACTTGGATTAATAAAGTAGAATTTTAAAAAGTTTAGAGTATTTGAGCCCTGCAGATATATGTGGTCCTAAGGAAAAATAGATTTAAGGTGAAATAATGAAAACGAATATGTTGATATCAAAATTCTTACAAGCAACCTTGTTACTTGTTCTGACTATGTTTTCAGGCCTATTACTGGCTGAGGATCAATCGGCTTTAGGAAACAAAATCGAGAGCGTGAATTTTTCTTCACTGCCGGGCGGTAGGGTCAGTATCCGTATTAAAACAACGCAACCATTGGCAAATCCGCCTGCTGGTTTTACTTTGAACAATCCGGCACGAATTGCGCTTGATTTTCCGCAAGTTGCCAATGGTCTGGGAAAAAGTAATATTGCTGCGGATCAGGGGTCATTAAAAAGTATTACGTTGGCTCAGGGTAAAGAGCGTACTCGTATGGTACTAAATCTGTCTCAAAATGTGGGTTATAACGCTACTGTAAGTGGTAATGAAGTCACTATAACGCTTCAGGTCAAAGATGTAACTGCAAATGCAACTGTTGAAACCAAATTTTCTGAACCAAAGCTAGGTAGTCAATCAGTTACTATTAATAATGTAGATTTTGCACGAGGAAAAAATGGCGAAGGCAGAATCATTGTCGATTTGTCAGACCCATCCGCCGGTATTAATATCAAACAAAAAGGTAAAACCATCATAGTGGATTTTATTAATACTGAAGTGCCAGCAAACTTGCAACGCCGCCTTAATGTCACTAATTTTAATACGCCTGTGATCTATGTTGACACGATGAAGCAAGGGAAGAACGGTCGCATGGTGATTGAACCTAAAGGTAACTGGGAGCAATCAGCGTATCAGGCAGACAAAAAATTTATTATTGATGTGCGCCAAATTGTTGAGGATCCTAACAAGTTAGTGCGGGGCTCTAAACCAGGGTATGCGGGTGAAAAACTGTCATTAAACTTCCAAAATATTGAAGTACGTGCAGTGTTGCAAGTAATCGCTGACTTTACCGGGCTAAACATCATTACCAGTGATACAGTTACAGGTAATTTAACCCTGCGCTTAAAAGATGTGCCATGGGATCAGGCACTGGAAATTATTATGCAAAGTAAAGGGTTAGATAAACGTAAAAATGGTAATGTAATTTTAGTGGCACCAGCAGATGAGATAGCTGCTAAGGAAAAACAAGCCTTCGAGAGTCAGCAGCAGATTGACGATGTGGAGCCGCTTCGTACTGAAGTCTTTACCTTAAATTACATGAAGGCGGAGTCGCTAAAAGATATTTTAAGTGATCCAAAACAAAAAATATTATCGAAACGCGGGAGTGCAGTGTTGGATCCACGCACCAATACGGTGTTTGTGCAGGATATTCCAAAATACCTGGAGCAAGTGCAGGCAATTATTAATAAAACAGATATTCCGGTGAAACAGGTCATGATTGAGTCACGCCTAGTACTTGCAGACGAAAAGTTCGGTAAAGAGTTGGGAGCACGTTTTGGTGTAACGCAAACTGGTAGGCCAGGTAGCAGTGTTGCAACTATCGGGAGTACAATAGGCAATAGGCCAACCCAAGTATCAACTACGGGTACGGTTACTCAGGGCACGCATAATGGCACAGTTCAAACAGCACTAACGGACACTCTATTTCAAAACAAAACTTCAAATACCAATAGTACTTTAACTAGCAGTGATGGATTGCCTGATCTAATGTCTAATTTGCCCGTAGCGAATGCGGCGGGTAGTTTTGCTTTTACTTTATTTAGATTATCTGCTGGATTGTTGTTGAATTTGGAATTGTCAGCGCTGGAGAGTGATAAGCGCGGTAAGGTAGTGTCAAGTCCGCGCATTACTACCGCAAATCAACATAAGGCAAAAATTTCTGCGGGTACAGAAATTCCTTATTTACAAGCATCAAGTAGTGGTGCTGCAAACGTAGCATTCAAAGAAGCTGTGCTTAGTTTGGAGGTAACACCGCAAATTACTCCAGATGAAAAAATCATTATGGAGCTCGAAGTTAAAAAAGACCGGGTAGGACAGACTGTACGTACGGGTCTAGGAGAAGCTGTCGCGATTGATACACAACGAATCAATACGCAAATTCTGGTAGGTAATGGAGAAACCGCTGTACTTGGCGGTATATATGAACAAACAGACCGTAATGAAGTTGATAAAGTGCCTTTCTTTGGCGATTTGCCTGTTATGGGTAATTTGTTTAAACGTAAAGTATTAAAATCAGATAAAACTGAACTGTTGATTTTTATTACACCTAAGATCATGAATGAAAGTTTAAATTTGCAGTGAAATAAATAGCAAAAACTGACAGAAATACTGGATTGTCATAAAATGCCCATCAACATTATGATGGGCATTTTGTTTTATACATTACTATGTAGAAAATGTTAATGAATAAAAGAATTAAGGATAATTTTCAATTGAATAATATCTATTTTATCGGCCTTATGGGCGCAGGGAAAACGACTATCGGTCGTTTACTGGCCAAGCAAATGGGTAGGGAATTTTATGATTCAGATGTTGAGATCGAACGTAAAACCGGTGTCAAAATCCCGCTTATTTTTGAGTTGGAAGGCGAAGAGGGCTTTCGTAAACGAGAAACTGCAATCATTGAAGAATTAAGCCAATTAGACAAGGTTGTGGTAGCTACAGGTGGGGGCGCG
>Ga0105104_10000979_pt1 | contig 22261 bp, 18 predicted proteins | sample PPLLaktember2015_3_FD_87034 | JGI IMG/M metagenome (GOLD analysis project Ga0105104, IMG submission 87034) | Freshwater sediment microbial communities from Prairie Pothole Lake near Jamestown, North Dakota, USA - PPLs Lake P7 Core (6) Depth... | ecosystem: Environmental > Aquatic > Freshwater >... | reverse complement strand
CGCGCGCCGTGGCTACCGGACGCCGCGGCCATGACTGCTGTGACGCCGCGGCCTTGACCGGTCTGACGCAGGGTCTTGACCATCGCGCGCCGTGGCTACCGGACGCCGCGGCCTTGACTGCTGTGACGCCGCGGCCTTGACCGGTCTGACGCAGGGTCTTGACCATCGCGCGCCGTGGCTACCGGACGCCGCGGCCTTGACCTAACGTCGCCGCCCGCGATGCTGGCGGTGGTGATGGCCGGCCTGCTGCTCTCCACTCCTCCCGGCGACGTGGAGCAGGCCCGGGCCGACTTCGAGCGAGGTGCGGCGCTGTACCGCGCGGGAGATTTTCGCGCTGCGCTCGCCGCCTTCGAGGCGGCCCAGGCCCGTGCCCCGGCCCCCCAGGCGCTGTTCAACATCGCCCGTTGCCAGGAACAGCTGGGGCAGCTCGCCGATGCCGTCGACTCGTACAGCGCGTACCTCGCCGCCGCGCCGGACGCGCCGGATCGGGCTGCGGTGACCGCACGCATCGAGGAGCTCCGCGCCCGACTTCCTCTCGAGGCGTCGCTGCGCATCTCGGTGGAGCCACCCTCCACGGTGTCGGTGGACGGCGAGCCGGCGGGCCTCTCTCCGGTCGCCGTCCGGCTCAGCCCCGGGGTCCACCGGGTCCGCGCCGCGCAGGAGGGCTACCAGCCGCTGGAGCGGGAGGTGGAGCTCGCGCCGGGCGCCCGCATCCAGCTCGAGCTGTCGCTGGTTCCCCTGGTTCCGGTGGCCGCGGGGCCCGAGCGCGCACCCGACGCGGCCGTGCGCGATGCCGTGGCGCCCGTTCCGAAGAGCCCGCCGCGCCGCTGGACCTGGGTTGCCACGGGGCTCGCCGCCGCCAGCCTCGGCGCGGGGATCGCGTTCGGGGTGAGCGCGCACCAGGCGCAGGACACCCTCAAGGACGGAACCCCGCGGAGCCCGGAGCAGGTCCAGCAGGTCTACGACACCGCGGTCGCACGCAGCAACGCAGCCAACGGCTTCTACGCCGCGGCCGGCATCGCCGGGGCTGCGGCGATCGCCCTGTTCTTTCTCGAGCCGCACCTCGCCGCGCCGCCGGAGGCGCGCTAAGTGCTCCGACCGGGGTGTGCTGACGCTGCGGCGACCGATCCTCTCGCTGCAACGTGCAGCCTCGTCGCTGCGGGAGCGATCGCTCTGGTCCTGCTCGCGGGCTGCAACCTCGACCTCACCGGCGCGACCTGCAACACCAACGAGAACTGCCCCGTGCGGCAGTTCTGCTCGGTTCCCGCCGGCGCCAGGCAGGGAACCTGTCAGCTCGGAGAACGGATCACCGCCACGCTCGCGCTCGGCGCGGATCCCTCCCTCATCCCGGCCGGTAGCTCCACCCAGGCCTTCGCCACCCTCACCGCCGAGGGAGGGCCTCCGGTGCCTGACGGCGGCCTGGTGACGGATCTCGTCTCCTGGAGCGTGGACCCGGCCAGCGAGAGCGTCATCTCGGTGGGAAATCTCGAGGGAACTCGCGGCCTCGTCCAGGGGCTCCGTCCCGGGCAGGGCCTCCTGGTAGGGACGATGAGCTTCGCCGGGCAGCAGCTCCGGGCCACCACCACCGTCGTGGTGAGCAACGCCGAGCTCCAGCGCGTGGTCGTGGTGCCGGACCGGGTCCAGTACGCCGTGGGCACGGCAGGCAACGCCACCGCCATCGGCTTCTTCAGCGACGGCTCCCACGCCGACCTGACCTCGCTGGTGAAGTGGACGAGCAGCGCGCCCTCCGTGCTCGCCGTGTCCACGACCTCCGGAAGCTGGGGGCGGCTCAGCGCGCAGGCGCCGGGCCAGGCGCTGATCCAGGCCAGCTACCTCGACGTCACCGGGGCGACCTCGGTGAAGGTCAGCAACGCCACGCTGACCGGGCTCGCCATCTCTCCGCTCGAGCCTCGCGGGGTCCAGGGGACGGACCTCGCCCTGGAGGCAACCGGCGCCTTCTCCGACGGGTCGGCACAGCCCATGACTCGCTCGGTGCAGTGGAGCGTGGATGACCAGAGCATCGGGTACTTCAGCTCGCCGGGGATCGTGACCCTCCTGAGCGCGGGGACCACCACCGTGCGCGCCGTCGCCTCCAACCAGCAGGCCGCGGCGGAGCTCGCCGTCGTGCCCGAGGCGCCGGTCCAGCTGGAGATCTCCCCTGCCCTCCCCGACGCCATCCAGGTGAACGGCACCGCCCGGCTCTCGGCGTGGCTCACCCACCAGGACGGGACCGCGGTGCCGACCGCTCCGGCCTGGAGCAGCGTCGACCGGACCGTGGACGTCTCGTCCATCGGCGAGGTGACCGCCGTCCAGCAACCGGGCGTGGGCACGGTGATCGCCAACCAGGGGGGCCTCGACGCACGGGCCTCCATCGAGGCGACGGTCGATGCCATCGTGGGGTGGCACGTGTGGCCGCCCGAGCTGGTGGTGCCGGTCGGCGCCGAAGGCTCGCTGGTGTTCGAGCGCATCCTGTCCGGCGGCATCGTGCAGGACCTGACCCAGGTCGCCGGCTGGAGGCCACAGGGCGCCGATGCAGGCATCGACGTCGACACCGGCGAGCGCGGGGGCACGGTTCGCACCCGCGAGCCGGGGAGCCGGCTCTCCGTGGTGGGGATCATCCCCGGTGCGGCGGCCGGGGCCTGGGTCCGAGCTCCGGCGGGCACCCCCACGCTGGAGATCGTTCCGCCTTCGGGCACGGTCCCGGTCGGAGGCCGGACCCGCGTCGCGGCGGTGGGCCACTGGCCCGACGGCACCGTGGTGGACGTGACCTCCGCGACCAGCTGGAGCGCGACTCCCGGGGGCGTCCTCACGCAGGGGGACGGGCCCAGCGCGGGCCTGGTGCTGGGCGGCGTGGATGCGGGCGTCGCCACGCTGCGCGCCCGCTTCGGGTCCGCCACCGCGCAGGCGCAGCTCGAGGTGGAGGCAGACCCGCCGGTGCTCGAGATCTGGCCGCCGGTGGCGACGCTCGCGGCCGGGACCGCGCTCCCGGTCACGGTGATACTCCTCACTGCCTCCGGCGATTCGACGGACGTCACCGCCGACGCGGTCTGGCGCTCGAGCCAGCCGAGCGTGGCCATGGTCACCAACGCCCCGGTCCAGCGCGGAACGCTCCTCGCGCAGGCCCCGGGAAGCGCTGTCCTCGTCGCCGGGCTCGACGAGGTCCAGGCAAGCGTCTCGGTGCTGGTGACCGACGCCACCCTCCAGGAGATCGCGCTGCAAGCCCCCGCGAGCATCGTCACCTGGGCTCCCGCCACCTTCGGGGCGAGCGGCACGTTCTCCGACGGCACGGTGCAGGACCTCACCCGGTGGGTCACCTGGGCTCCCCAGGATCCCGCGCTGCTCCGGATCCGTGGCACCGGCCCCGATCGCGGCATCGCCCGCGGCGTCGACGCGGGCACGGTCCAGGTCTACGCCCATCCCCTGGGCGGCGAGGCGCGCAACGTCTGGGTGACCGTGACCGGCGCGCCGCCGTCCTCCCTCGTCCTGGAGCTCCCCGGCGGACCGGTCGCGGCGGGGACCCGGCCCCGGGTCCGGGCAATCGCCCGGGCGCCGGACGGAACGAGCGTCGACGTGACCGCGGAGGCGGAGTGGATCAGCTCGGACCCGTCTTTCGCCACGGTGTCGAGCGTGGTCCTCCCGGGCTCGGTCCGCGCGCTCCGGTCCGGCGCGCCCACGCTCACCGCTCGCTTCGGCGGGCTGACCGCCGGGGCGCCGCTGCAGATCACCGGCGGGACGCTCACCCGCCTGTCGGTGACCGCACCGGGCGCCCTGACCGTGGGCGCCTCCGCGACCGCCACCGCCACGGCGACGCTGTCGGGCGGTGGGACGCAGGTCCTCGCGGACGACCTCGTGTGGTCGTCGGACGACCCGAGCATCCTCGCCGTCTCCAACGCTCCAGCCGGACGCGGGCGTCTGCTCGCGATCCGCCCTGGAACGACGACGCTCCGGGCCCGGACCCGATCGGGTCTTCCCTTCTTGCAGGCAACAGCGCAGGTGTCGGTGTCCGCGCCCGCGCTGCGGAGCCCCCACGCTCCGGCCCTTCGGGACGCCGGAATCAGGCAATAGGATCCTGACGTGACCTGGCTGCTCTGCTGCTGATGCGGCGGATGCAGGAGACCTTCCAGGCTCGCACCGCCGTCCCGCGGGGTCCTGACCCAGGCCTCCGAGGAAGTGGCACATGGCGCGCCAACTGCCACGGTGCTACCTCGCTGTCACCGGCATGGACGCTCCTCCCCAGGACGCCGTGTCCCACCCCACCCCGGACCGGGTGCTGGTGGTCGACGACGAGCGAAACATCCGTTCGATGATCCGCGTGTGCCTGGAGCAGGCGGGCTGCGAGGTGCGCGAGGCCAGCTCGGCCGAGGCGGGGCTGGCGGCCCTGGCCTCCGGACCCGTGGACGTGGCCTTCGTGGACCTGCGGCTCGGAACCGGGAGTGGCCTCGACCTGGTGCCGGCGCTCCTGGCCGAGGACCCGGATCTCGACGTGGTGGTCATCACCGCCTACGCGTCGATCGATACCGCGATGGAGGCGGTCCGGCGTGGGGCACGCGACTATCTCCCGAAGCCCTTCACTCCGGCGCAGATCCGCGCGCTGGTGGAGCGCCTGCGCGAGCGCCGCCGGCTCCGGGCGCGGGTGGAGACGCTCGAGGACCGCCTCGCGGGCGTGGATCCCGATGCCCTCCTGGAAACACGCTCGGCGGCGATGCAGGCCGCGCTGTCCCTGCTTCGCCGCGCGGCCGCCTCGGACGCCGCGGTGCTCCTCCGGGGCGAGAATGGCACCGGCAAGAGCGTTCTCGCCCGTGCGCTGCACCGGCTCTCCCCGCGCTCGGAGAAGCCGCTGGTCACCGTCAGCGCGCCCACCCTGTCGGACCAGCTCCTGGTCTCCGAGCTGTTCGGTCACGCCCGCGGCTCGTTCACCGGCGCCGTCCGAGACGCCTCGGGAAAGGTCGAGGCCGCCGAGGGCGGCACGCTGTTTCTCGACGAGATCGGCGAGCTCGGGCCCACCACCCAGGCGCAGCTCCTGCGCTTCCTCCAGGAGAAGGCCTACGACCGGGTGGGCGAGACGCGGACCCGCCACGCCGACGTCCGCATCGTCTCGGCCACCAACCGCGAGCTGGAGGCCGACGTCCGTTCGGGCAGGTTCCGCGAGGATCTGCTCTACCGCCTCAACGTGGTGGAGATCCCCGTGCCGCCCCTGCGCGAGCGGCGCGAGGACATCCTCCCGCTGGCGCGGGGGATGCTCCGCCAGTTCGCGGCCTCGCTCCACCGACCCGGGCTGGATTTCGCGCCGGAGACCATTCCGGTCCTCGAGTCCTATCCCTGGCCCGGAAACGTTCGCGAGCTACGAAACGCGGTCGAGCGGGCGGCCATCGTCTGGCCCGCCGACACCCTTCCTCCGGCCGCCTTCCCGGAGCGGATCGCCGCCACCGAGGGCGCGGCCCCGGTTCTCGGCGGGCCGTTCACCCTCGACCAGATCGAGCGCGAGCACATCCTGCGGCTGATGGCCACCGCTCCGACGCTCGACGAGGCCGCGCGCCTCCTGGGGATCGACGCGTCCACGCTGTGGCGGAAACGGAAGAAGTTCGAGGGCGGCTGAGCCTGGTCGCTGGCGCGGCCCTGCGCGCTTCCGCAGGCGTCCCCCTGGTGCGGGGGGCTGAGTCGTCGCTGGCGCGCCGGACTGAGCCTGCCACGGCCACCTCAGGCCGATGCCTGCGCGCCGCCCACGCTCGCCTGCTGGTCGGGGAGCTCGATCCAGAACACCGCGCCTGCACCCGGAGCGCTCTCCACGCCCACCTTGCCCCCGTGGGCCTCGACTACGTCCCTGACGATCGACAGCCCGAGGCCGGCTCCTCCCGGTGCCGAGCCGGGGATCCGGTAGAACTTCTCGAACAGGCGCGGCTGGTACTCGGGAGCGATGCCCGGCCCGTCGTCCTGCACCTCGATGCGGACCCCGCCGTCCTTTCGGAGCGCGCGCACCCGCACCGGGCGTCCCGGAGGGCCGTGGCGGACGGCGTTGGTGAGCAGGTTGCTCAGCGCGAGGTCGATGCGGTCGGGATCCGCGGTGACGAGCTCCGCCCCCGGCTGGATCTCCAAGTCCACCGGCACGTGGCGCTGTTCGCTCCCGTCCCGCGCCGCCTGACGGGCCTGCTCCAGCATCAGCTCGGTGGAGATCTCCCTTGGGTGCAGCTCGAGGCGGCCGGAGCGGATCCGCGCCAGGTCCAGCAGGTCGTCGACGATGCCCTGGAGCCGCTCGCACTCCTCGCGGGCGGCCCCTATCAGGTCGAGCTGCTTCTCGTTCAGCGGCCCCACCGACTGCTCGGCCAGGAGATGGATCGCCATGCGCAGGCTGGTGAGCGGGGTGCGGAACTCGTGGGCGACGGTGGCCACCAGGTCGTCCTTGAGCTCGTCGAATCTCCGGACGCGGGTGATGTCCTGCAGCACCACGGTGACGCCCAGCAGCTGCCCCTCGTCGCTGGACACCGGGTTGGCCCGCGGCAGCAGCGCGCGATTGCCGTCGCTCGACTCCACGACCAGTGCATCCTCGAAGCCCCGCGGCTGGACCGTGGGGGCACCGGCGAGCACCTCGCCCCGCATCCGGTCCACGCGTTCGCGCACCGCCGGAGGCGCGGCGGAGAGATTCCCGTCGGAGGCGCGAATCCCGAGGATATGCTCGGCCGCGCGGTTGGCGTTGGTGACCTTCCCCGTCGCGTCGAAGACGATCACCGGGTCGGGCAGGCTGTCGATGGTAGCCTGGGCCGCCAGCTGCGCCTCGAGCAGCTCGCCAAGGCTCGAGTCCCGGTAGCGTTGCAGGCTCTCGGCCATGGCGTTGAAGTCGCTGGCCAGCTGGGAGATCTCCGAGCCTGCACCGTCGGGGATCCGCATCCGGGCAGCGTAGTCCCCCTGCCCGAGCCGGCGGACGGACTGGCCGAGCACCGCGATCGGCCTGAGCGCCCGCGAGCTCAGCGCCGCCGAGGCCAGGAGCCCCAGCACCAGCGCCGCCAGCACGCCCACCACCAGCACCGTCTGCACGAACTCGCTGCGCCGGCGGAGATGGACGCTCTTCAGCACCATCGCATCCTGGTTCAGGGCCAGGATCTCGTCCGCCGCGGCCTTCACCCGGCCGAACCCCGGCTGGAGCACCTCGAGGTAGCGGGAGCGGAGATCCCCCGTGGTCGCGAGGAGGGCGTCGTAATCGGCCTCGTAGCGGGTCCAGGCCTCGCGAAGCGCCGAGGCCGCCTCCCTCTCGCCGGGCTCGGTGATGTTCTGCTCCTCCACCTGCAGCTCGCGCTCGAACGCCGGGCGATGCTCGGCCGCCAGGGCCAGCCCGCGCTCGCGTTCGCTGATGACCAGGAAGAGCGCACCGCTGTCGAGGCGCTCGATGGACTCCTTCATTCGCTGGGCGGCCAGCACGCTCCGGTAGTTGTCGGCCAGGATGCTCTCGCCGGCGCGTCCGAGGGCGCTGGTGGTGACCACGGTGATCACCACCACGACCGCCAGCGCGACGGCGAGTGGAGCCTGGGCGATCAGCAGCCGGGTCCGCAACATCATTCCCGCGTGCCTCCCAGGGCAACCACCTGGACGTCCAGGTCCTCGGCCTCCCGGACCAGGCGGATGTCCGCGGTCAGCCCGAGCAGCCGCCGCCAGCCGCCGTGGTGCGAGCGACCGATGAGCATGAGACCCACGCTGTGGCTGCGGGCGAAGTCGAGCAGCGCCGGGACCGGATCCGAGGCCCTGAGCCGGACAACCTCCGCTCCCAGCGCGCGCGCCCGGTCGATGTTCTCCAGCAGGTGCCGCTGGGCCTCGGAGTCGATCCGGTGCGGCGCCTCCTGCGGCGTCTCCACGTACACCACGAACCAGTCGGTGTTGAGCCGCCCGGCGACGCGCGATCCGCGGCGGAGGAGCTCGGCGGCCCGGGGCGGGTACGAGGACATGCACACCATCACCCGCGCCCCGGTGGGCCGCTGGGCCTCGGGGGAGGTCTCGCGGCGCAGCGTGTCTCGCTCCAGCGACTCCGCAACCTCCCGGAGCGCCAGCTCACGCAGCGTCGCGAGATTCCCTTTCTGGAAGAAGCGCTCCAGCGCCTGGGGGACCTTGTCGCTGGCGTAGATCTTCCCCGCCCGGAGCCGTTCCTCGAGATCCTCCACCGCGAGGTCCAGGTTCACCACCTGGTCGGCGGTCTTCAGCCAGGCGTCGGGGATGGTCTCCCGCACCCGGACGCCGGTGGCCCGAGCGACGAGATCGTTCAGCGATTCGAGGTGCTGCACGTTGAACGCGCCGATGACGTTGATGCCTGCGGCGATCAGCTGCTCCACGTCCTGCCATCGCTTGCGATTCCGGCTTCCCGGGGCGTTGGTGTGCGCCAGTTCATCCACCACCGCGATCTCGGGATTCCGGGTCAGGACGGCCTCGAGGTCCATCTCCTCGACCTCCACGCCGCGGTACTCGATCGTCCTCCGGGGGATCACCTCCAGGCCCTCGATGAGGGCGGCGGTCTCCGCTCGCCCGTGGGTCTCGACGAAGCCCACCACCACGTCCACGCCGCGCTCGCGGAGCGCGTGCGCTTCCTCCAGCATCCGGTAGGTCTTCCCGACGCCGGCGGCGAAACCGATGTAGAGCTTGAGCCGTCCGCGCTTTCCCTGGCGCACCAGCGCCAGGAAGTCCTCCGCCCTCTTCTCCGGGCGGTCGCGGACGGAGGTCATGGGCCCCGGGTGGCCGACGGCCCGCCGGGTCGGGGAGCCCCGAACTGCCGGTCGAGAGCGAGGTTGAGGGTCAGCACGTTCACCCGGGGCTCACCGAGCACGAGCAGGTCCCGCCGCTCGGTCAGCGACTCGACCAGCGCCCGGACCCGCTCCTCGCTCACGCGCCGCGCTCGCGCCACGCGGGGAACCTGCCACAGCGCTGCCGGCGGCGACAGGTGTGGGTCGAGACCGCTGCCCGACGAGGTCACCAGCTCCACCGGAACCGGCTCCCGGGCATCGGGGTTCTCCGCCGCGAGCTTTCGCAGCGCGTCGGAGGCGGAGTCCCGGAGCTTCTTGCTGGTCGGCCCCAGGTTGGTCCCTGACGAGCTGGTGGCGTCCCAGCCGTCCTTCCCCGCCGCCGAGGGCCGGGGGTGGAAGTAGCTGGGGGTGGCGAAGCCCTGGCCGAGCAGCTCGGACCCGACGACCCGGCCGCGCTCGTCCTTCACGAAGCTCCCGTCAGCCCGCCAGGGGAACAGCACCTGGGCCAGGCCGGTGGTGACCAGCGGGTAGACCAGCCCGGTCAGGACGAGGGTGACCGCGGTGACCCGGAGAGCGATGACCAGTTCCTTGCGCATGACGTTCCTCAGACCAGACCGAGCGCGGCGACCACCACGTCGATCGCCTTGATGCCGACGAAGGGCACGATGACGCCGCCCACGCCGTAGATGAGCAGGCTTCGCTTCAGCAGCGCCGCGGCGCCGACCGGGCGGTAGCGGACGCCGCGGAGCGCCAGCGGGATGAGGGCGATGATGATCAGCGCGTTGAAGATGACCGCGGAGAGCACCGCCGAGTAGGGCGAGGCGAGGTGCATCACGTTCAGGGGGGCAATCTCCGGGTACACCCCCATGAAGAGCGCGGGGAGGATGGCAAAGTACTTCGCCACGTCGTTGGCGATGCTGAAGGTGGTCAGGGTGCCGCGGGTCATCAGCAGCTGCTTCCCCACCTCCACCACCTCGAGGAGCTTGGTGGGGTTGGAGTCCAAATCCACCATGTTCCCGGCCTCCTTCGCCGCCTGGGTTCCGGTGTTCATCGCCACTCCCACGTCGGCCTGGGCCAGCGCCGGGGCGTCGTTGGTGCCGTCGCCGGTCATGGCCACCAGCTTCCCCTTGGCCTGCTCCTCGCGAATGAGGCGCATCTTCGCCTCGGGCGTCGCCTCGGCGAGGAAGTCGTCCACCCCCGCCTCCCGGGCGATGGCGGCGGCGGTGCGCGGGTTGTCGCCGGTGATCATCACCGTCCGGATGCCCATTGCCCGGAATCGGTCGAAGCGCTCCTTGATGCCTCCCTTGACCACGTCCTTCAGGTGGATGACCCCGAGGATCCAGGCGCCCTCGGAGACCGCGAGCGGGGTACCGCCCGAGTCGCCGATGCGCGAGGCGATGTCCCGGAGCTCCTGGGAGACGGCGCCTCCGAGTGATTCCACGTGGCGGGCCACGGCGTCGACGGCGCCCTTGCGGATGACGCGGCTGCCCAGGTCCACGCCGCTCATCCGGGTCTGCGCGGTGAAGGGCACGAAATGCGCGTCCTGCCCCACCTCGCGTCCACGCAGCCGATAGCGCTCCTTCGCCAGCACCACGATGCTCCGCCCCTCCGGCGTCTCGTCGGCGAGGCTGCTGAGCTGGGCGGCGTCGGCCAGGTCCTCGATCCGGACGCCGGCCAGGGGCAGGAGCTCGGTGGCCATGCGGTTGCCCAGGGTGATGGTGCCGGTCTTGTCCAGGAGCAGCGTGTCCACGTCCCCCGCCGCCTCCACCGCCCGTCCGCTGAGGGCGATGACGTTCTTGCGGAGCAGCCGGTCCATCCCGGCGATCCCGATGGCGGAGAGAAGGCCGCCGATGGTGGTGGGGATGAGGCAGACGAGGAGAGCCACCACCGCCGTGGTCGAGAGCTTCACCCCGCTGTAGACCGCCAGCGGGACCAGGCTCACGCACGCGAAGAGAAACACTGCGGTGAGCCCCACCAGGAGGATGTGCAGGGCGATCTCGTTGGGCGTCCGCTGGCGCGCCGCGCCCTCCACCAGGGAGATCATCCGGTCGAGGAAGGACTCGCCGGGGTTGGCGGTGATCCGGACCACGATGCGATCGGAGAGGACCTTGGTCCCCCCGGTCACCGCGCTCCGGTCTCCCCCGCTCTCCCGGATGACGGGCGCGGACTCGCCGGTGATGGCGCTCTCGTCCACCGAGGCGATGCCCTCGACGACCTCGCCGTCGCCGGGGATGTACTGTCCGGCCTCCACCACCACCGTGTCGCCCTTGCGGAGGGTGGAGGCGGAGACCTTCTCCTCTCGCCCGTCCACCAGCTTCCGGGCCTCTACGTCCTTCCGCATCTTCCGCAGCGATGCGGCCTGGGCCTTCCCGCGGCCCTCGGCCACTGCCTCGGCGAAGTTGGCGAAGACCACGGTGAACCACAGCCACAGCGAGACCAGGGCGGTGAACCACAGCGGCGCCGAGCGCTGGGCCACGACGAGGTCATGGAAGAACTGGACGGTGGTGAGGACCGCGCCCACCTCCACGACGAACATCACCGGATTGCGGATCACCTCCCGAGGCGAGAGCTTCCGGAAGCTGTCCCAGATCGCCGGGCGGACGATCGACGGGTCGAAGAGCGAGAGCTCTCGGGTCGGAGCGGACATAGCTCAGTAGACCTTTCCGGCCAGGCCGGCGAAGTGCTCGACGATGGGACCCAGCGACAGCGCGGGGAAGAAGGTCAGCGCGCCGACGATCAGCACCACCGAGACGAGGAGGAAGGTGAACAGCGGGCCGTTGGTCGGGAACGTGCCCGGTCCCGGCGGGACGACCTTCTTGCCCACCATGGACCCGGCGATGCCCAGGGCGGGGATGATCATCAGGAAACGCCCGGTGAGCATCGCCAGTCCGAGCAACGTGGTGTACCAGGGTGTGTTCGCGTTCAGTCCCGCGAAGGCCGAGCCGTTGTTCCCGGTGCCGCTGGTGAAGGCGTAGAGGATCTCGCTCAGCCCGTGGGGTCCGGCGTTGTTCAGCGAGGACGTGCCCCACTGGGTCACCGAAGCCCAGGCGGTGAAGCCGAGGATGATCAGCGGAAAGATGAGCACGTACAGCATCGCCAGCTTCATCTCCCGGCTCTCGATCTTCTTTCCCAGGTACTCGGGCGTGCGCCCCACCATCAGCCCGGCGATGAACACCGAGAGCACGACGAAGATCAGCATCCCGTAGAGGCCGGCGCCGACCCCGCCGAAGATCACCTCGCCGAGCTGGATGTTCACCAGCGGGACCAGCCCACCCAGCGGGTTGAAGCTGTCGTGCATCGAGTTCACCGCGCCGCAGGAGGCATCGGTGGTCACGGTGGCGAACAGCGCCGAGGCGGCGGTCCCGAAGCGGACCTCCTTCCCTTCCATGTTCCCGGCGCGGTGGTCGAGCACGAGCGAGGCCAGCCCCTGATTCGGCTTCGCCTCGGCCCAGTGCGCGACCAGCGCCCCGCCGAGGAAGAGCACCGCCATCGCGGCGAGAATGGCCCAGCCCTGACGGCTGTCGCGGGCCATCCGTCCATAGGTGTAGGTGAGGCCGGCGGGGATGGCGAAGATGAGCCAGAGCTCCACCAGGTTGGTGAAGGGGCTCGGGTTCTCGAACGGATGGGCGCTGTTGACGTTGAAGAAGCCGCCGCCGTTGGTGCCCAGCTCCTTGATCGCCTCCTGCGAGGCCACCGGTCCGAGCGCCACCACCTGCTTCGCCCCCTCGACGGTGGTCACCTCCCGGTAGGCGGACAGGTTCTGGATCACCCCCTGGCTGACCAGCACCAGGCCGAAGACGAGGCTCAGCGGAAGCAGCACGTAGACCGTGCTGCGGATCACGTCGGCCCAGAAGTTCCCCAGGGTCCGGGGGGCGTCCGGCGGGCGGCGGCGGGTGAGCCCGCGGGCGAGCGCGATGGCCACCGCGATTCCGGCGGCTGCGGAGATGAAGTTGTGCCAGGCCAGTCCCGCCATCTGGGACAGGTAGCTCATCGTCGCTTCGCCCGTGTACGCCTGCCAGTTGGTGTTCGTGGTGAAACTGGCCGAGGTGTTGAACGCGAGGGCCGGATCCACCGCCCCGAACTTCTGGGGGTTCAGCGGGAGCAGGTGCTGGAGCCGGAGGATGGCGTAGGTCACCAGGAGGCTGAAGAGGCTGAAGATCAGCAGCGACCCGGTGTAGCGGACCCAGGTCTGCTCCTGGCTGGGGTCGACGCCCGAAAGCCGGAACAGGAACCGCTCCAAGGGTCCGAGGACGCGCGGGAGCGGTCGACGATCGGTCTCGAAGACACGGTGCATGAAGGCACCGAGCGGCTTTGTGGTGAGGAGAACGAGGGCGATGAAGAGGGCCAGCTGGCCCCAGGCGGCGAGAGTCACGGGACTTTCCCCTAGAAGCGTTCTGCGCGAACGAGCGCGTAAACGAGGTAAGCGGTCAGCAGCACCGCGACGACGCTGCCCAGCAGGTCATCGAAGCTCATGGCTGGCGGTCCTCCAGCAAGGCATCGCAGCCCCGGGCGTAGGCCAGGCTGACGACGAAGAAGACGACGGTGAGGGTGATGAAGATCAGATCGAGCACGAGGTCTCTCCTCAGAAGGCGGCCACCGCTCCGAGCACCACGAGGACCTGGTCCTTCGCCGTGCTCGGCGTGCCATCGGGCAGCACGGTGGAGGTATTGAAGACCGAGGCGGTGGAGTGGTCGTACCGGCCCTCGAGTTTCAGGATCAGGATCTCCCAGGGCCGGCACTCGAGAGTGAGCGTCCCCTCTACCAGCGTCTGGGCCACGCCGGTGATGTACCCGTCGGAGTCCCGGTAGTACTCGCCACGGACGGAGGTGGCCCACTTCGGCGAGAACTGATGACGGACGTACACCCCAGCGGCGTGCCAGGTGGCCGCGTCGATGTTCGGGCGCTGCTGCAGGCCTGCGTCGGCCGTCACCGCGAGCTGCATCGAGGCGTTCAGGGCGAGCACCCAGACGATGTCGCCGAAGAAACGCCAGTGCCCGTTGTCGTTGTCCAGCTCGGGGCCGAAGAAGGTGTTGAAGGTCAGCGTGCTCGGCCCGGCCTTCCACGCCACCTGCGTGCCGATCGCCTTCCCGTTGTTGTTGTCCCCGATTCGCTGCCAGCCATTCAGGACGTGGAGCTGGGCGCTCCAGGAGTCGTCGAACGCGTACGAGAGCTTGATCCCGGTCTGGTAGTAGGGCGAGAGCTCGCCCATCCACCCGCGGGTGTAGGTCCAGTTCCCCTGGCTGGCGAGGCCCTCGAAGCCGATGTGGCTCGGGTAGATGCCGCCCTCGATCACGAGCCCGCGGCCGACGGGAACCTTGGCGGCTACCGAGGCCTGCTGCACGTAGCGCCAGACGTCCGGACCGGCAGAGGGGCCCACGAGCTCACCGAGGTGAACGACGTCCGCCCCGGTGCCGGCGGCCAGCCACAGATGGAAGCCCACCGGCTCGGGATCCTTGACCAGCTCGACGGAGACGAGGTTGACCGACGCCTCGTTGGCGCGCTTCGCGGTGGTGCCGACACCGGGGATCCAGTTGGAGTGGTCCGCGGGCCCGTTGAAGTTCACGTCGGCGTAAACGTCCACCGCGCCATGGAGCTGGATCCCCAGGGGCAGGTCGACGGCGAGCGCCGGGGCGGCCCCGAGGGCGGACAGGAGCAGCGTGGCAGGTGCGACGCGCATGGGTCCCGGGGACAGGAGCAGGAACCGAGCCACCTCCCATCCCCCGCACGCGGGCAGCCTTCGAGCGCTGCCGCCCTGCATTTCGCACGGCAGATTCCGGGCCTCCTTGCATGTTGCACGTCTCGCGAAGGCGGCCCGCGCCTGGTCCACGCCCCCGGCGCACTGGCACACAACGTGCCCCTGGATCGATCGATGCGGAGCGGTCGCAGCAGCGTCTCCCCCCTCACGGCCCGGCGTAGGCAGGAGGCACTCCCCTGGGTGACGAGAGTCCTCATTCTCCTCGGCGTGGTGCTCATGGTCGGAGTGTGGGGCTGGCTCCGAAACGCGGACTCGCGGGCGCTCGCCGGAATGAACCCGGACCTCCGCCGGGAGCTCTTCGAGCGGAGCCGGAAGGAGGCGGAGCTGCTCTGTGCCCGGCCGGAGCTCGGGGACGCGTGCCGCGACCGGGTGGAATTTCTGGCTCTCTTCCCGGAGTGTGACGCGAGCTGTCGCGAGCTGGTGGCCCAACAGCAACGCCGTCCGACGCGCTGAGCCTGCGCGCGGCTCTCCTCCCTGTCGCCCTCCCGCCAGTCTCTGCCGACGACCTCTCGGCCGCGGATCAGCCCGGGCGCGGGCCGACGTATCGCGACTCCGGGCGGATGAGCCGTCCGGTGCGCCGCTGCTCGTCCACGTGGGCCAGCCAGCCCACCACCCGGCCGCAGGCGAACAGCGGGCTGAAGGCTTCGCGCGGCAGCCCGAGCGCGTCGAGCAGGACCGCGGTGTAGAACTCAACGTTGGCCCGGAGTGGCCGGTCCGGGTGCTTGCGACGGAGCACGTCCTCCGCGGCGCGCTCCACCGCGCGGGCCAGGTCGAGCCGCGGCGTGCGGTGCCCCTCCTTCTCCAGCCGCTCCACCGCGCGCTCCAGCACCGCCGCCCGCGGATCCCGCGTCCGGTAGACGCGGTGACCCATCCCCATGATGCGCCGGCCGGCCAGGAGCTCCCGCTCCAGCCACTCCGCCGCCACCTCCGGACGGCCGATGGCGTCGAGCATGTCCAGCACCGGCCCCGGCGCCCCGCCGTGCAGCGGCCCCTTCAGCGCGCCGATGGCCCCCACCACGGCCGAAACTGCGTCCGAGCCGGTGGAGGCGATGACCCGGGCGGTGAACGTCGAGGCGTTCATCCCGTGGTCGCTCACCGTCACCAGATACGTCTCCAGGCCGCTGGCCCGGTGGGTGGTGGCCTTGCCTCGGAGCATCGATACGAGATCTTCGGCGTGCCCGGCCTCGGGGTCCGGCCGGAGCGGGGGCAGCCCCTCTCGCCGGCGCCACCAGGCCGCGGTGAACACCGCGGTCGCCGCGGTGAGACGAACCCCGAGGTCCCACGCGCTCCCCTCGGCCGGGAGCTGGGCCAGCGCTCCCCGGAGCGCATCCATTCCGTCGGGAGCGATGAGCGCCCGGCCCAGCCATTCCAGCTCCTCGAAGGCCCAGGCCCGCTCCCGGCCCAGCGCCAGGCGCAGCTCCTCTGCGGAGGTGGCCCCAGGCACCGAGCCCCACAGCTCGGCGCACAGCTCCTCGAAGGTGCGCCAGCCGCCGAGGTGCTCCACGTCGTGGCCGGCGATGACCAGCCGGCCTCGCTCGCCGTCCACCTCGCTGAGCGCCGTGTCCGCCACCACCACGCCCTCGAGCCCCGATGCCACCGAATCCGCCATACGTGCACCTCCGGTGGAATCTGTCCTAGCGTGGGTCTCATATGGATCCATCTGGATTCGACAATCCACATGAGGCGCTCGTGGACGCCCAGGAGGCCGCGCGCATCCTCGGGGTGAAGGTGGCGACCCTCTACTCGTACGCGAGCCGCCGCTGGGTGCGCTCGTTCCCCTCCGGCCGCCACCGGGAGAAGCGCTATCTCCGGGACGACCTGGAACGGCTCCGGCACCGGGCGGACGCCCGGCTAGGCCACGAGGCGGTGGCCGCCGGCGCGCTCCGCTGGGGCGAGCCGGTGCTCAGCTCCGCCCTGACCGAGATCCGCCCCGACGGTCCGTCGTACCGGGGCCACTCGGCGGTGGAGCTTGCCCGGACCGCCCGCTTCGAGGCGGTGGCCGAGCTCCTCTGGACCGGCGTCCTCCCCACGACCCCCACGGTCTGGCGGCGACCACGGGCGCTCCCCGCGGGACTGCCGCGCGGCCCGGTGGATCCCATCGACGCGCTCCTCTCCGGTCTGTCCGCCGTTCGGCTCGCCCGGCAACGCGCGCGGGCCCGGTGGGCCCGGGCAGCCGGGCCACGCCCCCGCACCGTCGCGAGCGAGCCCGGAGCTCCCGAGCTGGTGTGGACCCTGGTGGGGCTGGTCGCCGCCGCCGGAGGACGCCGCCCCGCCGACGCACTGGCGGGGCCCGACGTGGCCTCCGGTGTCCAGCGCGCGCTCGGCGCGCAGGCCCGCGGGGCGAGGCTCATCGAGGCAACGCTGGTCGCTTGTGCCGACCACGAGCTCAACGCCTCCTCGTTCGCCGCCCGGGTCGCCGCCTCGACCGGCGCGGACACGGAAGCGTGTCTCCTCGCCGCCCTGGCGGCGTTCAGCGGCCCCCGGCACGGCGCCGAGAGCTTGCGGGTCCAGGCGCTGGTGTCCGAGGCCGCTCGTCCCGAGCGCGCCCGGGCCACCCTCCTCGCCCGGGTGCGTCGCGGGGAGACGCTGGCCGGATTCGGCCATCCGCTGTACCCCTCCGGCGATCCGCGGGGCGCCCTCCTCCTGTCACTCGCCTCGCAGCAGCCGCGGCCCGGGCGGGCGCTGGGCACGCTCGAGGCGCTGGTGGCAGAGGCGACGCGACTCGGCCTCGGCGAGCCCACGGTGGACGTCGGGCTCCTGGCGGTCGCCCACGCGCTGCAGCTTCCGCCCTGGGCCGGACAGGTGATGTTTTGCATCGGGCGCAGCGCGGGGTGGATCGCCCACGTCGCCGAGCAGCGGAGCTCGGGCGAGCTCCTCCGCCCGCGAGCGCGCTACGTCGGCCCACGCGCGCCGGGAGCCCGGTGATAGGGTCCCTGCGCGACATGCGCACCCTCCAGGGAAAGACGCTCTTCATCACCGGCGCAAGCCGCGGCATCGGGCTGGCCATCGCGCTGCGTGCCGCCCGCGACGGCGCGAACGTGGCCATCGCCGCCAAGACGACCGAGCCCCACCCGAAGCTGCCCGGCACGCTGTACACCGCTGCCGAGGAGATCCAGAAGGCCGGCGGGCGCCCCCTCCCCTGCGTCGTCGACATCCGCTACGAGGACCAGGTCCACGCAGCGGTGGAGAAGACGGTGCAGACCTTCGGGGGCATCGACATCCTGGTGAACAACGCGAGCGCCATCCACCTCTCGGGCACGGTGGAGACCCCGATGAAGAAGTGGGACCTCATGCACGGCATCAACGCGCGCGGAACGTTCCTCTGCTCCCAGGCCTGCATCCCCCATCTGAGGAAGGCGAAGAACCCGCACATCCTCAACAATTCGCCGCCACCCAGCACCGACCCGCGCTGGTTCGCGCCCCACGTGGCCTACTCCATGGCCAAGTTCGGGATGAGCTTCTGCGCCCTGGCGATGGCCGAGGAGTTCCGCGACGAGGGCATCGCGGTCAACACGCTCTGGCCGAAGACGATCATCGCCACCGCCGCGGTCCAGAACCTGCTCGGCGGCGACGACACCGTCCGCGGCAGCCGCACGCCGGAGATCATGGCCGACGCCGCGCACGCCATCCTCACCAGGCCGAGCCGCGAGTTCACCGGCCGGTTCTGCGTGGACGAGGACGTGCTGCGTGCCGAGGGCGTGACCGATTTCTCGAAGTACGCCACCGTGCCCGGCGCGGAGCTCATCCCCGACTTCTTCCTCTAGGCACTCCAGTCATGGACTTCAGCACCCCGTCGCGCGTCGCCGACCTCCTCCCCGCCATCCGCGCCTTCGTGACCGAGCGCATCCAGCCGCTGGAGAAGCGCATGCCGGAGGGATGGAGCGTCCTCGAGCCCGAGCTGGAACGGGTCCGTGCCGAGGTGAGGCAGCGCGGATGGTGGGCTCCGTTCTTCCATCGCGAGCACGGCGGCATGGGCCTGTCGCTGATGGAGTTCGCCTTCGTCAGCGAGGAGCTCGGCCGCACCCCGCTGGGTCACTACGCCTTCCACTGCCAGGCGCCGGACGTGGGGAACATGGAGATCCTCCACGAGTTCGGCACCGGCGATCAGAAGCGCACCTGGCTCGAGCCGCTGGCCGCCGGAGGGATCCGCAGCTGCTTCTCCATGACCGAGCCGGCGATGCCGGGCTCGAATCCGGCGTGGATGGCCACCCGGGCCCGCCTGGAGGGCGACAGCTGGGTCATCGACGGGCGGAAGTGGTTCACCACCGCCGCCGAGGGCGCGACCTTCGCCATCGTCATGGCGGTGACCGACCCCGAGCAGCCCAACGTCTACGCCCGCGCCAGCCAGATCATCGTCCCCATGGACACCCCGGGAGTGCAGCTGGTCCGGAACATCCCCGTGATGGGCGAGGCCGGCGGCGGGTGGGCGTCGCACGGGGAGATCTCCTACGAGAAGGTGCGGGTGCCCCTGGCCAACTTGCTCGGCGAGCGCGGGGCTGGCTTCGTCATCGCCCAGGCCCGGCTGGGGCCGGGACGGATCCACCACTGCATGCGGTGGATCGGCATCTGCCAGCGATCCTTCGACCTGCTCTGTGACCGGGCCGTCTCCCGCGAGATGTCTCCCGGACGGCCCCTGGGGCTGAAGGGCACCATCCAGCAGTGGATCGCCGAGAGCCGGGCGGAGATCGACGCCGCCCGGCTCCTGGTGCTGCACGCCGCCTGGCGCATCGATCGCGATGGCGCGTACGCCGCCCGCGACGACATCTCGATGATCAAGTTCGTCGTGGCCAACACCCTCTTCCGGGTGCTGGACCGCGCCATCCAGGCTCACGGCGCGCTGGGCATCACCGACGACACGCCGCTGGCCTGGTGGTTCCGGCACGAGCGCGGGGCACGCATCTACGACGGGCCGGACGAGGTACACCAGGCCTCGGTGGCCCGGCACATCCTCCGGGCCCGCGGCCTGCCCGACCGCCGCGGCGGGGCCTGAGCAGTGGCCGATCTGGACCCCACTCGCCCGGTGCGCGCGGGCGAGGAGCTCGAGGCCGAAGCGCTCCGCCGCCTCCTCGACCGTCACGCTCCCCAGCTCGCCGGCCCGGTGGAGGTCGAGCAGTTCCCAAGGGGGCACTCCAACCTGACCTACCGGCTGCGGGTGGCCGGCACCGAGCTCGTGCTCCGGCGCCCGCCGAAGGGAGCGAAGCAGATCAAGGCCGGGCACGACATGCGCCGCGAGTACACCGTGCTCACCCGGCTCCGACCGGTGTGGCCGAAGGTGCCGCGCACGCTCTTCTACGTGCCCGAGGAGGAATCACCCTTCGGCGTTCAGCTCTACGTGATGGAGCGCGTGCCGGGCCTCATCCTCCGTGGCACGAAGCTCCCGGCGGGCCTCGAGCTCGATGCCCCCAGCATGCGCGTGGTCTCCGAGACCGTGGTGGACACCCTGGTCGAGCTGCACGGCGTGGATCCCGCCGCCGCGGGTCTGGCGGACTTCGGGAAGCCGCAGGGGTACGTCCAGCGTCAGGTCGCCGGCTGGACCGAGCGCTACGCCCGGGCCCGCACCGACGACGTGCCGGACATGGAGCGCCTCGCCGGCTGGCTCGCCGCGCACCTCCCACCGGACCGGCCGGGGGCAATCATCCACAACGACTTCAAGTACGACAACGTGGTGCTCGACCCCGCCGACCTCACCAAGGTCCGCGCGGTGCTGGACTGGGAGATGGCCACGCTCGGGGACCCCGTCTCGGACCTGGGCATGACGCTGGCCTACTGGTTCGAGCCGGGCGAGACGGAGATGGTCGGCCCCGCCGCGTTCGGCCCGACGGCGCTGCCCGGCAACCTGACCCGCGAGGAGATCGTCCAGCGCTACGCCACCCGGAGCGGCCGCGCCGTGGACGACGTGGTCTTCCACTACGTGCTGGGCCTGTTCAAGGTCGCGGTCATCGCCCAGCAGATCTACTTCCGCTACCGGCAAGGGCTGACCCAGGACGAGCGCTTCGCCGGACTCGGGTTCGCGGTGGCGCTGCTCGCGCAGGTCGCGGTCCGCGCCGTGGACCGCAACCGGATCAGCGGGCTCCTCGACTGATCCGGCGCGGGCTGCGGCATGGCCTGCTCAGCTTCGAAGGAAGGCCAGCAAATCGGCGTTGACCTGATCCTGATGCGTCGCCGTGAGGCCGTGTGGCGCGCCGGGATAGTAGATCTCCTTCGCGCCCTTGATGAGCCGAGCCGACTTCCTCGCCGAGTCCTTCACGGGGACGATCTGGTCGTCCTCGCCGTGCATGACCAGGGTCGGCACATCGAATTTCTTGAGGTCCTCGGTGAAATCGGTCTCGGAGAAGGCCTTGATGCTCTCGTAGGCGTTCTTGAGCCCCGCCTGCATGCTCCACAGCCAGAACTGATCGAGCGTGCCCTGAGCAACCTTGGCCCCGGGCCTGTTGGCCCCGTAGAACAGGATCGCCAGATCCCTGTAGAACTGCGATGGGTTCTCGGTCAGGCCCTTTCGCAGGTTGTCGAACACCTCGATCGGCAGACCTTCGGGGTTTGCCGCGGTCCTCAGCATGAGCGGCGGCACTGCGGCGACGAGAACGGCCCTGGCCACCCGCTTCGTCCCGTGGCGCCCGATGTAGCGCGCAACTTCCCCACCTCCGGTGGAGTGCCCCACCAGCGTGGCATCTTTGAGATCGAGGGCCTCGATCACGGCCGCGAGGTCGTCGGCGTAGCCGTTCATGTCGTTCCCGGACGAGGCCTGGGTCGAGCGCCCATGGCCACGCCGGTCGACCGCAACGACGCGAAACCCGTTCTGCGCGAGGAAGAACAGCTGGCCATCCCAGGCGTCGGAGTTCAGGGGCCAGCCGTGCGAGAACGTGACCACCGGGCCTTTGCCCCAATCCTTGTAGAAGATCTCCGTGCCATCCTCTGTTCTGACCGTGCTCATGGCGCGCCTGCCTTTGCGGGTGAGAGGGAGGTTGCGACGCCGAGCGATGTACGCCTCCGAGCGACGCCAAGCCATTCCAGGGAGTCACGGGCCGCCGAAGCTCCACGCTCCCCACGCGCAACGACGAGGGCTCACTGGCAGGCCGACTCTTACAGTGACTCGCTGGCCCACGCTCTCGCCGTGTACTCGTGACGCGCTACGCACCCCGATGGTCGCGCTCCGACGACTCGCTCGAGCCCGCGGCGCTCACGCCGAGTCACTCTCCCGCAGCTGCACGCCGCAGCCGATCTGCAGCTCGAATCGCCCCCGGCGCACCGGACGGATCTGCACCTCGGGGCACTTCTCCTCCAGGCGCTTGCGCAGGAGGATCAGCCGGGACTCGAGGTTGTCCCGCACCTCGGGCAACCCGAGCGAGTCGTCGAGCCGCAGCTCCCGGTTGCTGAACTCGGTGCGCCCGCTCTGGGCATTCGCCCGGAGCAGCTTCCAGAGGATCTTCGCGGGGATGTTCCGGATGAGGTACTCGCCGTCGACGAAGATGCAGTCATCATTCCGGAACAGCTGGAACACACGCGCGCGCGGCGCGGGTTCGCCACCGCGAGTCCGCTCGGCGACGACGGGCACCGGCTCGGTTTCGTCGTCCGCGCTGGCGGCGCGATCGATGCCCAGGGCGATCTGGTTGGCGAGGATGTTGAGGAAGGTCTCGGTCCAGGCGTCGAACGCCATCGCCTCCTTGCTCTCCAGCGCCAGCACCCCCACCAACCGCTCCCCCACCAGCACGGGCAGCGCGAGCTGCGCCTGTGCATCGGGCAGCCCGGGGAGCGGGATCTCCGGCGCGGCGGGCGCCTTCCCGGCGTGCTG
>Ga0105104_10000977_pt1 | contig 22291 bp, 9 predicted proteins | sample PPLLaktember2015_3_FD_87034 | JGI IMG/M metagenome (GOLD analysis project Ga0105104, IMG submission 87034) | Freshwater sediment microbial communities from Prairie Pothole Lake near Jamestown, North Dakota, USA - PPLs Lake P7 Core (6) Depth... | ecosystem: Environmental > Aquatic > Freshwater >... | reverse complement strand
CTGCCAGCTGCCAGCTGCCAGCTGCAAGCTGCCAGCTATTCAGCGATCCTGTAGCCGGTGATCTTCTCCGCCACCAGGTTCATGTCCGCGAGCCCGCCAGCCTGGAGCGCGACGGCGCCATCGAGATCACCGAGTCGACGGAGGCGCACCAGGTCCTCCTCGGGCAGGCGGCTCGATGCGCTCAGCGCCGCCAGCAGCCGCGCCGGTACCGAGAGCGCCACCTGCGACGCCCACAGCCGCGACTGCGCCTGCTGCAGCGCGTCGCCCGACTTCGCGGCCGCGCGCGCGAGCGCCACGGCCGTCTCCACCTCGGTCATGGCCGTGGCGAACTCGAAGGCCACGTGCTGCTGTCGCACCAGCTTCGCACGGAACGCCGTCTGCGACGCGTCGGCGAGGAACCGCGCGGCACGAGCGACGGCTGGCCCGCCCACCGCGGCGAGGGGCTCCATCTCGTCGGCCATCGCCTGGTAGAACCGGCCCTTGCTGCGCACGCTCTCCCGCATGCGGAAGATCCCGATGATGCTCTGCTGGATTTCCGAGGTGCCCTCGTAGATCGTCAGGATGCGGGCGTCGCGGCGGATCTTCTCCACCTCGAAGTCCACGCAGTACCCGTAGCCGCCCAGGGCCTGCACCGCGTGGTCGGCCGCCACGTTGCCGGCCTCGGTCGCGAACAGCTTCGCGACCGAACCCTCGACCTGGCGGTCCTGTTCGCTGCCGTCGAGCAGGTCCGCCACGTATTCGATGTAGGCCTGCGCCGCCGCGAGGCGGACGCTGTTCGGCACCAGCAGCTTGTGCGTGAACCCCTGCTTTTCGGCGAGGTAGGTGCCGAACTGCTTGCGCTGCTTCGAGTAGTCGATCGCCTTCGCCAGGGCCGCCTGGCCGGCGCCGAGGCCGAACGCCGCCACCATCAGGCGGGTGTAGCCGAACACCTCGTTGGCCTGCTTCAGGCCGTCGCCCTCGCGCTCGCCAACGATGTTCTCCGCGGGGACGAGGACGTTGTCGAGCAGGACCTGCGCCGTGTCGGAGAGGCGGATGCCGTGCTTGATCTCGTGCCGGCCGGGCGTGAGGCCCGGGGTGTTGCGCTCGACGACGAAGAAGGTCGGGCCGCCGGGGGCCTTCGCGAGGATCGTGTAGAGGTCGGCAATCGAGCCGTTGGAGATGAACTGCTTCACGCCGCTGAGTTGGTAGTGCGTGACGCGGCCGTCGGCGTCCGTGACCGGCGTCGCCTCTGTCTTCAGGTTCTGGACGTTGGACCCGGCCTCGGGCTCGGTCACGCCGTAGGCCACGATCAGGCCCTCCTCGGCGATCTTCGTGATCCACTTCGCCTTCTGTTGGTGCGTGCAGCCGACGCGGATCGGGTCCGTGCCCAGGGCGACCGCCAGCATGGCGGTGGCGAGGCCCAGGTCGATCTTCGCGAACTCGCAGGAGAGGCGGTACACGTCGTAGGCGCCGCCGCCCATGCCGCCGTACTCCTCGGGGAGGAAGACCAGGTGCAGGCCCACGTCGGGGCCGAGCATGGCGCGGACGACGTCCACGGGGCACGTGTCGGATTCGTCCCACTTGAGCCGGCGGTCGAGGGGCGCCTCGCGCTCGGTGAACTCGTTCAAGGTCTTGACGATCAGGCCGATGTCCTCGGCGTCCAGCCGCTTCAACTGCATGATGCCTCGCAACTCTGCGCGCACGGGTGGCCGTGCGAACGTCGCGTTCCTTCTTTATTGATGGGGTGCCGGGACGAACTGGTTCGTTGATCCTGACAGGGCGCAGGGGGGACGGTCAAGAGGCAGAAGTGGCCAGTGGTCAGTGCTCAGTGGTCAGTTCGTCACGCGCCATCGAGCAGGCCAGCGTGCGCCGAGTGCCGTGGAGGGCGTGATCACTGGCCACTGACCACTGACCACTGGCCACTGGCCACTACCTCTTCGTCACGTCCACGTAGTACAGCTCCGTTGCCACCTCGAACTCGTCCTTCGTCAGGGGCGTCGTCATCACCTGCCACTCGGAGCCGGGCGTGATGGTCTGCCAGGCGCCCTTCTTCCCGACCTTGATGGGCATCGCAAAGCCCTTCACATCGGCGCGCCAGCGGTAGGCCAGCTGGCCGCCCTCCTGGAACACGAGGTCGAGCGCGGGCAGTTGCGGGTGCCGCAGGTACTGGTCGAAGACGGGCGTCAGGTTCTTCCCGGTCTCCCGGTTGAAGAACGCCACCATGTCCTCGGTCGTGATGGTGCGGTACTTGAAGGTCTGGTAGAGCGAGCGCAGCACCTTCCACCACTTCGCGTCGTCCCCCACCATCGTCCGCAGCGTGTGGATGAACAGCGCGCCCTTGAAGTACATGTCCTGCGGCGGCGTGCGGTTGATGCCGCGCGGGGCGACGATCGGCTCGCGGTTCGCCACCTTCGACTTGTACCCGTTCACGTACTTCAGCGCATCGTCGTAACCGAAGGCGTGCTCGACGTACAGGTTCTCCATGTAGGTGCCCCACGCCTCGTGGATCCACTCGTCCGCCACGTCGGCCGCGGTCACCGCGTTGCCGAACCACTCGTGCGCGCTCTCGTGGATGATGATGAAGTCGAACTTCATGCTGACGCCGACGCCCGTCCAGTCGCGTTCGAGGTAGCCGTTCGAGAAGCGGTTGCCGTAGGTGACGGCGCTCTGGTGCTCCATGCCGGAGTAGGGCGCCTCGATCAGCTTGTAGCCGTCCTTCCGGAACGGGTACTCGCCGAAGTACTTCTCGAAGGCCTCGATCATCGTCTTCGCCTGCGCGAACTGCTTCTTCGCCTTGTCCAGGCTCTCGGGCAAGCACCAGAAGTCCAGTTGCTGGCCATTGGCCGTGTCGGTGAAGTGAACGTACTTTCCGATGTTCAGCGAAACGCTGTAGTTGTTGATCGGGTACTGCACGTGCCAGTCCCAGCGCGTGTAGCCGTCGCCCAGGTCCGTCTTCCCGAGGAACTTGCCGTTCGACACGTCCACCAGGTCGTTCGGGATGGCGACGCTGATCCGCATCTCCTCCACCTCGTCCTGGTACTGGTCCTTGTTCGGCCACCAGACGCTGGCGCCGATGTGCTGGCACGCGGTGTTGATCCAGTGGCGGCCGGCCGGGTCCTTGCGGAAGGCGATGCCGCCGAAGCGCCCGCTCTCGGGCGGGTTGCCGGAGTAGTGGAACTCGATCGAGTAGACCTCGCCCCGGCGCAGCGTCTCGGGGAAGTCCACGAACACCGCGCCCTCTTCGCGCTCGAACTTCAGCTCGCGGCCGTCACCGGCGCTGGGGCCGGCCTGCCTGTCCCGAGCGAGGACGATCTTGTCCACCTTCAACGCCTGCGTCAGGTCCAACTGGATTCGTGTGTCGTCCTTGAGCATCCGGAACCGGATCGTGTTCTTCCCGTCGATGAACTTCTTCTCGGGGTCCACGCGGATGTCGAGGTGATAGGACAGCAGGTCGTTGTTGGCGCGGTACTGACCCTGCGCGCCGCGCAGGATGTCGGCCTTCGTCGGCTCGCGCGCGGTCGCGGTGAGCGAGGGGGGTGGGATCGTCCCCATCAAGTACTCCTTCGGCGGCTCGAGGCCAGCGAGCCACTTCACGAAGAAGTCCCAGCGGCGCCGCATCATGTACCCGGACGCCTCACCGTACCCGTGGTTCTGGTTCGGCAGCATCAGGAGGTCGAAGTCCTTGTTCGCCTTGATGAGCGCGTCCGCCACCATCAACGTCTGGTAGGGCGGCACGTTGGTGTCCATGGTCCCGTGCGCGAGGAACAGGCGGCCCTTGAGGTTCTTCGCGTAGAGCTGGTTCGCCTCGGCCTCGTAATTGTCCGTGCCGTCGGCGTTGCGCACGAGCAGGCCCTGGTAGCGCTCGCCCCAGTCGTCCTCGTTGAGCCGCTGGTCGTGATTGCCCGACTCGGCGATGCCGGCCTTGAAGAAGTCGGGGAAGCGGAACATCGCGGTGGTCGTGGCGAAGCCGCCGCCCGAGTGACCCCAGATGCCGGCGCGCTCGATGTCGAACCACGGGAACTTCGCCGCCAGCTCCTTCATCCCTGCCATCTGGTCGGGAATCGTGTTGTCGCGCCCCATGGCGCCGTAGTAGGCGTCCTGAAACGACTTGGACCGGCCCGGCGTCCCCATCCCGTCGATGGTGACCACGACGAAGCCGAGCTCGGCGAGTGCCTGGCGGTCGCCCCGTGCTGCGGAGAAGGAACGGCTGCCGGTGCTGCCCGTCTGCGGGCCCGGGTAGACGTTGTTGACGACTGGGTACTTGCGATTCGGGTCGAAGCGCGTGGGTCGGAACATCAGGCCGTAGATGTCGGTCTTGCCGTCGTGCGCCTTCACCTTGACGGGGATGGGCGGCTGCCACCCCATCGCCTTGAGCCTCGAGATGTCCGTCGTCTCGAGCATCATGAGAAAGCGCCCGTCGCCGTTGCGAAGCGCCACCACGGGTGCCACGTCGGGTTGTGAATAGGTGTCCACGAGGTAACGGCCGGCGGGCGAGAGCTGGATGGAGTGGTCGCCGGCCACAGGGGTGAGGCCGGTCAGCCCCTTGCCGTCGAGGCCGATGCGGTAGTGGTGGCGGAAGTACGGATCCTCGCCCTTCTCGAGGCCCTGCGCCTGGAACCAGATCGTGCGCGTCTTTTCGTCGAGGCGGGTGAGGCCCATCACCGGTCCCTCGCCTGTGGTGACCTGGTGCTTCAGCGTTCCGCTGGCGAGATCGTAGAGATAGACGTGTCCGTAATTGTCGCGCTCCGAGTACCAGAGCACCTCGTTCGATTCCCACAGCACCTGGCAGCCGATCCGGGACTCGTACTGCGTCGGAAGCTTCTCCTCCATCACGGTCCTGACGGCTCCGGTGGCGGTGTCGGCCACGCGCAGCACCGCCTGCTTGTGGTCGCGCGAGGTGGAGACGAAGGCCAGCGCCGAGCCGTCGGGCTTCCACTGCCAGTCGCGGATGCTGACGTTGTCGCCGAGCATCGCCCTGTGGTAGTCGGGCGACATCTGGAAGCGGACGACCTTCGCCGAATCCACGTCGATGACCACGCGGTGGAGCATCGCCATGACCTTGTCGCCGGGCAGCGGGAACTTCGAGACGCGAGGCGTCGGGTGTGTGACCGGGTTGACGGGCGTCGGAACGAGATACATCTCGCGCACCTCGCGCTCGTCCTGCTGGTAGGTGGCGATCTTCTTCGAGTCGGGCGACCAGAGGACGATGGCGCGGTCGCTGCTCGCCCAGCCGGCGTTGTCGGTGGCGTAGCCGAAGTACTTCTCGCCGTCGGTGGTCAGCTGGCGCTCCCGGCCGGTCGCCACCTCGCGCACCCAGAGGTTCGAGTTGCGAATGAAGGCCGCGAGTCTGCCGTCGGGCGATGGCACGGTGATGTCCACCGCGCCGCCCCGGCCCCCGCCGCCGCCTCGCCCGCCGGCGCCCCCGCGGCCGCCCGTTGTCGGGCGCCCGGCCGCCGCGCCGACATCCGCGCAACCGACCCCGGCCGTATCACAGGTCCAGCGGCGCCCGTTGTGGTCGAAGGAGACCTTGGCCGCGTCGGCCGAAAGCTCGATCGATTGGAAGGGAAGCCCGTGGGCCGTGAAGGTCCCGCCCGCCGCCTTCGAGAGCGCGGCCGCCAGCTTCACGTGATCGAAGGCCGGCTTTCGCGTCTTGGTGGCCGGCGCGACCAGGATGAACTCGTAGCCATCCACCAGCTGGTTGCGGTACCAGAACCGCTCGTCGGGCAGCCAGTTCGCCACGACGTTGCCACCGATGACGAGCGGCGCCAGCGCCGGTGCCAGGAAGCGCTCGGCGCGCTGGTAGTCCGCGGTGGTCACGCCGCGTGCGGCGTCCGGGCGGCCCGTCGGCGGGCCCTGCTGGGCGGCGCCAGTGACGGCGAAGAGGAAGCAGGCAAGGACCAGAACAGGCCTGAAGGCCTGTTCCGACCGATGATTCAAGGCAGCAGAGTGGGACATCATGGAGTGGCTCCTGGGGCACATAGGGCGCCGAGATCATACACGGCCAGGGCGAATCGGGTATGCTCTGCGGCCCGAAGTGGGGGACAAGAAGCCCCACGAAGCGTGCCGTGGTGCGCGCGGCGCCGCTCCCGAATTGAGAATTGAGAATGGAGAACGGAGAATTGAGAAGGGATCGCGCTGTCACGCAGCCTTCGGCACCCGGTTGCCGGACATCGTGATCCCTTCTACATTCTCCATTCTCGGTTCTTCATTCTCAATTCTCCATTCCCCGTTCCCGCGTCACCTCGTCCACCGCGGGACCCCCCTCCCCGGCGTCCAGGGCGCTCCCGCCGCCTCGAGACGCTCGCCCAGCTTTGCCAGTTCCACGTTCACGATCGTCCGCATCTCCTCGACGAGCGTTTCAAAGCCGGCCGCCGCGATCTCGTAGTCGGCCTTCACGTTCTCGGTGATCGGGCTGGTCGATCCCAGCTGCGCGCTCACCCGGTCCAGCAGCGAGGGCGACGACGCCTCCGACCGGCGGCGGACGGTGGGGTCGCCGCTGAGCGTCACGAGCGAGGCGCGCAGGCGCTTCTCCAGCGCGCGCAGCTCGTCGCCCAGCTTCGCGTCGGCCTTCGGGGCGTCGGCCAGCGCCCGCTTCATCACCTGCATGTTGCGCAGCGCCTCGTTGGCGGCGGCCGACGCGCCCATCATCGCGCGCTGCAGCTCGCCCGCCTTCTGCTGGAACGCGAGGAGCGTCTGCCGGTCCTTCGCATCGAGCGTCGCGAGGCGCAGCGACTCGACGACGAACGCCTGGGGCTCGGCCAGCGGTGTGACGACCCCGCCGACACGCCGGGCGAGCGACACCGTGAACTTCCCGGGAACCACGAGCGGCCCGGTCGGCGGCTCCTCCCACGGCGCGCGCTCGCGGGTCTCGAGCTCGGTCGGGTTCACCGCCGGGTAGCGTAGGTCCCACGCGACGCGGTGCATGCCCGGCTTGACGGGCCCGGTGATTCGCCGTACGACGCCGCCCGCCTCGTCCGTCACGGTGAGGATGATTTCCGGCTTCTCCTCGGTCTCCTCGGCGCGCAGGGCGTCCCAGCCGGGGAAGGTCGGCGCCTGGCCCGCCTTGTCCTGGGTCTTCTCCCGCTCGCGCCTCGCCTCCGCGGCCGTCTTCAGCCCCTCCTTCAGGTAGTAGGTGAAGACCGCGCCGAACGGCGGGTTCGGCGCCGAGAAGAACGCGTCGCCGAACATCCCCTTGCTGCCGTACCCGATGGGCGTCTGGGCGATGTAGTGGAGGGCCTTCTTCACGGGGAAGAGCAGCGCGTCCTTTCCGAGGGCTTCTTCGCTCACCTGCCGCAGGGGCGAGTAGTCGTCGAGCACGTAGATGCTCCGGCCGAACGAACCGCCCACGAGGTCGCTCTCGCGCTCCTGGATTTCGATGTCCCGGAACGCGATCGTCGGCAGGCCGCCGGCGAGCTTCATCCAATGGCCGCCGCCGTCGAGCGTCGTGTAGATCCCGTACTCCGTCCCCGCGAACAACAGCTCCTTCTTCACGTGGTCCTGCGCCACGGACCAGACCCAGCCGCGGGCGGGGAGGTCGCCCGCGATCGACCGCCACGTGCGCCCGCGGTCGTCGCTGCGCAGCAGGTACGGCTTGAAGTCACCGGTCTTGTGGCAGTCCACGGCGACGAACACCGCGTCCTTCTCGAGGCGCGAGGCCTTCACCTTGTTGACGAAGAAGTTGTCGGGCACGCCCGGCAGCTTGTCGATCTTCCGCCAGGCCTTCCCGCCATCCTCCGTCACCTGCACGTGCCCATCGTCGGTCCCTGCGTAGATGAGCCCCTCGACCAGGGGTGACTCGCTCAGGGTGGTGATGGTCGAGAACATCGACATCGCGCCGTGGTCCCACAACGCGTCGGGGCTCCAGGTACGGCCCATGATGGGCTGCTCGAGCCGGAAGATGCTGCGCGTGAGGTCGGGGCTGATCTTGGTCCACGAGTCGCCGCGGTTGTCGCTGCGCCAGACGTGCTGGGAGCCGTAGTAGATGCGCGTGTGCGAGTGAGGCGAGACGATGACCGGCGAGTCCCAGTTGAAGCGGAGCGGAGGTTCCCCGGCGCCGGGGCGCGGGCTGATGTAGACCGTCTCCTGGCTCTTGCGGTCGTACCGCAGCAGGTTACCCTCCTGCCACTCCAGGTAGACGATGTTCGGGTCCGTGGGATCCGCGGCGACGGCGTACCCGTCCGCGCCGTAGGTGATGACCCAGTCGGCGTTGCCGATCCCGTGGTTGTTGAGGGTGCGGGAGGGCCCGGCCTGCGTGCCGTTGTCCTGCGTCCCGCCGTGCACGAAGTAGAAGGGCCGGGCGTTGTCCACCGCGATCTTGTAGAACTGCGTCACCGGCAGGTTGTCGAAGAAACGCCAGGTCTTCCCGAGGTCGCGGCTTTCGTAGACGCCCCCGTCGCTGCCATTGAGGATGTAGTCCGGGTCGCCGGGGACGAAGGCCATCGCGTGGTTGTCGCCGTGCTTGTTCTTTTCGCCGACCGGCCGCCACGTCCGCCCGCCGTCGTCGGTGACGCGCATGTCGGGATCCATCTGGTAGACCCGGTCGAAGGTGTTCGGGTCGGCGAAGATCTCCTGGTAGTAGTGCGGGCCGGTGCCGCCGCTAATGTAGCTGTTGCGCTTCTCCCAGCTCTCGCCCCGGTCGGAAGAGCGATAGAAGCCCCGCTCGTCGGGCGCGGCCTCGACGGTCGCGTACACGACCGCGGGGTTCATGGGCGAGACGGCCAGACCGATCTTCCCCTTGTCGCCGGCAGGCAGGCCGACGGTGAGCTTGCGCCAGGTCTTGCCCGCGTCCGTCGTCTTGTAGACGCCCGAGTCGGGGCCGCCGCCCATGAACGCGGCCACCGTGCGCCGCCGTTGGTACGCCGCCGCGTAGATCACGTCTGGGTTCGACGGATCGAACTCGGCGCTGGCGACGCCGGTGTCCCTGTTGATCTCCAGCGAGATCTTCCACGTCGCGCCACCGTCTTCCGACTTGTAGAGGCCGCGCTCGCCACCCGACGCCCAGAGCGGCCCTTCGGCCGCGGCATACACGACGCTCGAGTTGCGCGGGTCCACGAGGATGCGGGCGACGTGCTCCGACTGGCGGAGGCCGGTGTTCGTCCAGGTCCTTCCGCCGTTGACGCTCTTGTACACGCCGTCGCCGATGCCGACGTGCCGGCCGCTGACGTTCTCGCCCGTCCCCACCCAGATCGTCTCGTGATTGCCCGGGTCGATGGTCACGCAGCCGATCGAGTAGGACGACTCCTTGTCGAAGATGGGCGTCCACGTCGTGCCGCCGTTCTCGGTCTTCCACACGCTGCCGGAGCCCACCGCCACGTACCAGATGTCGCGGTTCTTCGGGTGGATGGCGATGTCGCTGATGCGGCCGGACATGATGGCCGGTCCGATGCTGCGGAACGACAGGCCCGACAGCGCGGCCTCGCCGACCAGCGGCTTCGCAGCGGACGCATCTTTCGGCCCGGCTCCCTGCGCCGGTCGCGGCGCGGCGGTGGTCGATTCCGGTTTCGGCTTCTGGGCGGTGGCAGTCCACGAGAGGGCGATCAGGACGGCAGCAACGGCAAAGACGCTTCGTTTCACGCGTTCCTCCTCGGAATACCGAGGAAGGGAGCCTATCAAAGGCCCAATGCACAATGCAAAATGCAGAATGCGACATGCGGGCAGACAGCAGGCCTTCAGGCCTGTCCATCATGGACAAGGTTCATCTCCCCCACTTGCCGATCGACCCGCACCCGTGCGCCCGCGGCGCCGCGCTCGATCGTCAGATCCACAACCGCGTCCGCCACGCGGAGGTTCTCGAGGCGGACGAAAGGCAGGCTTTCGGGCAGCGTCGGCGATGTGAGGCGCACCTCGCGGCGGGCGGCGTCGATCGACAGGCCGAGCACGGCCTGCAGCAGCATGAACACCGAGCCCGACGCCCAGGCCTGCGGCGCGCAGGCCACGGGGTAGAGCGTCGGACCCTCGCCTTCCCGGCGGTGGAAGCCGCAGAGGAGTTCGGGCAGGCGGCGGAGCGCTACGGCGTCGCTGCAGTCGAGCATCGCGTCGAGCACGCGGCCCGACTCGTCCATGCAGCCGGCGCGTGCCATGCCGAGGGCCACCAGCGCGTTGTCGTGCGGCCAGACCGACCCATTGTGGTACGACATCGGGTTGTAGCGCCGCTGGCCGGACGCGACGGTTCGAATGCCCCAGCCCGAAAACGACGACTCCTCCATCAGCCGACGGGCGACGGCGGCGGCCCTCTCCGGTGCGCAGATTCCGGTGAGCAGGCAGTGCCCGGCGTTCGACGACACCACCCGGCAGGGTTGCTTCCGTCCATCGAGCGCGAGCGCGTAGGTGGAGAGGTCCGGCAGCCAGAAGGCCTCCTCGAAGTGCTGCCGAAGCCGCTCGGCGCGCGCACGCAGGTCCGCCGCCTCCGCCGGGCGGCTGCGGGCGACGGCGATGTCCGCGGCGGCCATCAGCGCGCCGTAAGTGTAGGCCTGCACCTCGCAGAGCGCGATCGGCCCCTCCGCCAGCGAGCCGTCCTCGTGGAACACCGAGTCGCCGGAGTCCTTCCAGCCCTGCTGCACCAGGCCTTCCGCGCTGCGCCGGTGGTACTCCACGAAGCCGTCGCCGTCCGGGTCCCCGTCGGTGGTCATCCACTCGAGGGCGCGCTCGATCGCGGTCGCGACCTCGGTCAGCAGTTCGAGGTCGCCCGTCCGCTTCAGGTATTCGCCGGCCAGCAGCACGAAGAGCGGCGTCGCGTCCACCGAGCCGTAGTAGCGCCCGAACGGGATCTCGCCGAGCGCCGCCATCTCGCCGTGGCGCATCTCGTGGAGGATCTTCCCCGGCTCCGCGTCGCGGGACGGGTCCCGCGTGGTGGCCTGTGTGTCTGCCAGGAACGCGAGCACGCCGCGCGCCAGCCCGGGATCCGGCCACAGCACTTGCAGGGCGGTGATGATCCCGTCCCGGCCGAAGGGCGCGCTGAACCACGGCACGCCGGCGTACGGGTATCGGCCGAGGCTGGTGTCGGTCGTCATCATCACGAGGTCGGCCCACGAGCGACGAGCCCAGGCGTCCAAGTCGCGGTTCCCGGAGGTGACGCGCGCTGATCGCTCCCGCGACCCCGCGAACCGCACGACCAGCGATCGAACCGCGGTCGCATGACTGTGGGGTCGCACCGGTTGCTCGCCGTTCCGGCACGCAATGGTGACGGTCAGCTGCAAGTTCTCGTCGCGAGGGACGCGCAGCACGAACCGGGCCTCGGGACCCGACAGCCAGTCGGGTACCGGATTGAAACCGATCTCCGTGCGCCGCTCCACGCCGTCGAGGCCGACGTAGCCGAGCGTCACGCGGCCTCGCTCCGTCACCGGCGGCAGCAGCCGGCCGCGCCGCGGCCGCCTGGTGCCCCGCACCTCGAAAATGTCCGCGTAGTCCGCCTCGAACACCAGCGTCACGGGCACCGTCAGTTCGGCCGGGGCGAAGTTCGCGAAGCGGAACACCTGGTGACACACCCCGTCCCAGAGGACGATCGAGCGGTGGACGTGGAGGAGTTCGCGGGCAAGGGGGCCGCCGCGTTCCGCGGGGACGTCGGGGTTGGTCAGGTCGATCGCCAGGAGGTCGTTGTGCGTGCGGACGGACGACCCGAGCAGCAGCGGCCGCTGCCCGAAGAGCGCCACCACCAGGCCCGAGAGATGACGCGTGCCCAGGTGGTAGATCCCCTGCTCGCCCAGCCCTCTTGCCGTCAGGTCGCCGTGTTCGTCGAACACCGCGAACGTCTCGCCGTCCTTCAGCACGCGCGTCGGCTGGCGTGGCTGCGGCGACGTGGCGATGATTTGGAAGTGCTCGAGGAGGCTCGGGCCGTCGCTCACGTCTGCCTCACGAGGCTCGGGACTCAGGGGGGGTGATCACTTGGCCCTGGTCGGTGTCGGCAAAGTGTCCCGCCTCCCTTCTGATCGCGCGCTCGTAGATCCGGACGTAATCGTGCGCCATGCGGGCGGCCGTGAAACGCGACTCGAACACGTGCCGGCAGCGCCATCGACTCAGGCGGCGCGCCGCGTCCACCGCCCTGGCCGCATCCTCGACATCGTCCACGATGTAGCCCGTCACCCCGTCGTCCACCAGCTCGGGCACCGAGCCGCACGGCCATGCGACGACGGGCGTCCCAGACGCCAGCGCTTCGATGATGACGAGGCCGAACGGCTCCGGCCAGTCGATCGGGAAGAGGAGGGCGCGCGCGCCGCATAGCAGCTGCTGCTTCCCGTGGTCGTCCAGTTCTCCCAGGTACTCCACGAGCGGGCCGTTCAGCAGCGGCTGGATCTCGCGCTCGAAGTACCCGCGGTCCACCGGATCGATCTTCGCCGCGATCTTCAGGGGCACGCCCGCGCGCCGGGCGATGGCGATGGCGCGGTCCGCGCGCTTCTCGGGGGAGATTCGCCCCACGAACGCCAGGTAGTCGCCGAGCCCGGCCGACCTGGTGTAAAGGTCCGGCGGCAGGCCATGGTGGACCGTGCCCACCCAGTTGACCCACGGCAGCGGCCGGCGCTGCGCGTCGGAGATGGAGACGACGGGCATGTCCGCGAACTCGCGGAACAGGGGGACGAGGTCGGGCAGATCGAGCCTGCCGTGCAGCGTCGTGACATGCGGCAGCCGCATGCCTCGCGACAGCGGAAAGTGCAGGTAGTCGATGTGGAAATGGATCACGTCGAATCGCCACGCCGCGGCCATCACGCGCTCGAGCAGCAGGACGTGATGCGCCATCGTGTCCACGCACTCGGCCGAACCCCACAACCGCTGCGGCACGACCGCCTCCAGCCGTGCCCTGGTCACCGAGTCGCCCGAGGCGAACAGGGTGACGTCGTGGCCGAGATCGACCAGCGCGTCCGTCAGGTACGAAACGACACGCTCGGTTCCTCCATAGTGCCGTGGGGGAACACTTTCGTAGAGCGGGGCAACCTGTGCAATTCTCATGGATCAGGCACGAGAACATCACATTCCGTGCCGACAGCCGGCAGCCGACAGCAAGCAGCCGGCAACCCGCAGCCGGGAGCGGCGGGTTGGCGCCAGGCGGCCGGTGCCACTCCAAGGGGAACAGAGTGGTACCCTGGATTCATGCATCCCCAGCTCGGCGCCATCGTCACTGAGTTCGAGAACGGCAGGGTCCGGCTGCACCGGCTGGTCGAGGTGCTGCCGAGCGAACGCTGGACCGCGCGGCCCGCGCCGGACCGCTGGTCGGTGGCCGAGTGCGTGGCTCACCTGAACCTGACGACCCGGGCGTTCCGGCCTCTGGTCGAGCAGTCATTGGAGCAGGGTCGACGCCTCCCGCGTTCTCAACACAGCGGCAGCTACAGCATGGGCATCATGGGCGGACTGTTGTGGTGGGTGCTCGGCAGGCCGGGGCGCTTCCGGACCAAAACGAGCGCCCCGTTCGTGCCCGGGCCAATCGAGTCGGTCGCCGCGGTCGTGGAGGAGTTCGACCGGCTGCAAGACGAACAAATCGGGTGGGTGCGCGCGGCCGAGGGCCTGCCCCTCGGCGTGCTCCGCGTCGTCAGCCCGTTCAACTCGCGCGTGCGCTACAACCTCTACGCCGCCCTGTCGATCCTCGCGCGCCACCAGCAGAGGCACCTGTGGCAGGCGGAACAGACAGGACAGGAGAATTGAGAATTGAGAATTGAGAATGGAGAATTGAGAATGGAGAATTGAGAATGGAGAATTGAGAATTGAGAACGGATCACGCGTGACGGCGCGACTCCTTCTCCATTCGCCTCAATTCTCCCATTCTCAACTCGATCTGATCTCCAGCACCTCCAGCTCGTACACCAGCGTCGTGTTCGGCGAGATGACGAACCGCTTCTCCCCTGGCTTCTGTGGAGAGGTGTATCCGCTGCGGCCGTACCCTGCCTGGCCCTGGAGGATCAGCCGGCGGTGTTCGCCCTTCCTCATCTCCGCCAACGCCTCGTCCAGGCCGGGGTTCAGGCGCGTCTTGCCGACGACGAACTCGAAGGGCTGTGCGACCTGCCCGGGAACCGGGCGGCCTTCCTCCGCTGAACTCGCGAACGGGCGGCCGTCGAGGAAGCGCCCCGTGTAACGGGCGACCACCGTCTGTCCCGCCGCCGGCGGCGGGCCGGAACCGGCTTTCCGACGTTCGATCAGGGCGCCCTTGCGCGAAGGCTTTGTCCCCGGCCAGTTCTTCTTGATGATCGTCGCCTCGTCTCGCGCCTTCTTCTCGTCGGCCGCCTTGACGGCCGCCTCCGCCGACGCCACCAGCGCGCGGAAGGTCGCGGTGTCGCTCTTGAACGCCTTCGCCTTCTCGCCCACGCGGACGATGCGCACGTGGTCCACCCAGTCGCCCTGGACGATGGCGTTCACGACGTCCATGCCCGAGAACACCTGCCCGAACAGCGTGTAGTTGCCATCGAGATAGGAACGGTCGCCGAGCGTCACGTAGAACTGGCAGGTGTTGGTGTGCGGGCCGGCGTTGGCCATGCCGAGCATGCCGGCGCGCCCGTGGCTCAGCGCCGGGACGATCTCGTTCGGGAAGTTGTAGCCCGGCCCGCTGGCCCCCGCCACAGGGGCGCCGGCCTGGATCACGTGCCCGGGCACCACCCGGTGAAACACGGTGCCGTCGAAGAACGGCGCCCCGGCAGGGAGCGCCTTGTTCTCGAGCGTGCCCTCCGCGAGGCCGACGAAGTTCGCCACCGTCATCGGGGCTCGCTCGAACTCCAGCTGCAGGGCGATCAGCCCCTTGTTCGTGCGAAGCTCGGCGTACAGGCCGTCGGGATAGGTGACGCGCCCGGCACCGGACGCCGCGGCCGGTCGGACGAGATAGAAGGCCTGCTGTCGCGGCCGGAAGAACCGCCAGCCCTCCTCGGTGAGGTAGACCGGATCCTCCGCCATCACGGTCACCGGCTGACCATTCCACTCGGGAACCGGCGTCTGCGTATTCAGCTCCATGGCCAGGTACGAGCCGCGCCGGAGGGGGCGGGGCGGCGCGTTCGGCTCGCGGCTCGATGAGCGCATGTCGATGGACGGCCCGAGGCCGTGCCCCTGGAACCCGAGCGGGTGCGAGTAGATCTGTGCCGTGATCCCCTTCGCCTTCACCTCGGCCATCGTCTCGGCGTGGACGTCGCCGGCCGGCTTGCCGGGCTTCGAGATCCTCGCGAGCGCGTCTTGCAGCGCGTTGGTGTTCGCCATCGCACGCTTCAGGCCGGCAGGCACGTCCGTCTCGCCCTCGGCGAGGATGTAGGCCATCTTCTGCCAGTCGCTCGCGAGCCCCATGTAGTTCAGGCCGAAGTCCAAGTGGACGACGTCACCGGGCTCGAGGACGACAGCTTCCTTGGCGACCGCCAGGAAGCCGCGCGAGGTCTCGTTCGCCGCTGAACGCCGCTGCACACGCACGTCGGGCTGGAACCACGGCACGAAGCCCGCCGCGTGCGACTGGGTGTAGAGCCACCGCCGCACGTCGCCCACCGTCGTCACGCCCGGCGTGATGACCTCGTTCGACAGCGCCCGCCGCCCGAGGTGCTCCGTCCACTCGACCAGCAGCTGGTAGTGCTCTCTCTCCTCCGGGATCCGGGTGTCCAGCAGTTCCTCGATGAGCGGCTCTGCGGGCACGATCCGCTTTGAGGCTTCGGGGCCGAGGGCAGCCGTGACGAACTGCCAGGCGTCGTGGGTCAGGCTGTGCGTGACGCCACGGGAGCCGCCGATGCTCAAGGCAATCGTCGAGGGCTTGTACTTCTCGACGAGGGCGGCGACTGTCTTGTCGGCGGGCGCCGGCTCGCCCGGCGACTCGAAGAACCTCTGCACGTTCTCCTCGGAGTAGCCGGTGATGGCGATCCTCGCCAGGCCGGCCTCGCCCGCGTCCGCGAACACGAAGATGTCGCGGCGGCCGACGTAGGGCCGCGGCGGCGCGATGACCCACGCGAGCGGGTCGTCGTGGAACTCCTCGGTGACGACCACCCACATGCCCACCTTGTGGGTGCGCATCATCGGCAGCAGCATCTGGTAGCGCCGCGCCAGCCAGCCCTCGCGGACCGCTATCTGCCGCGCCATCGGGAGCGGCGCCGGCGGCGCGGCGAGCGGCTGCGCGGGCACCGGCGCCTGCACGGCCGCGGCCTGCACAGGCGGCGCCGGCACGACCGTCGCGCCGTTCTGCGCCGCCAGGGGCGCGAGCACCAGCAGGACAAGGACGGGGAGGAGCCGCACACCGCGCAACGAATGGGTCATCGTCGTCACCTCGCGGGGCATTCTAAACGAATGGTGGCCGGTGGCTGTGGCTCGAGATCGGGTTTCATTGTCCTCCCACTCTTCCTTTCGTTACGATATCGTATCGCGTCGCGCCGCTAGCCTCGCGCCTCGAGCCCCATGGCGGGTGAAAGGAATTCCGTGCGCCTTCACGAGATGTTCATCCGGACCGCGAAGCGGTTCGAGAAGAAGCTGGCGATCGTGGATCGCGCGACCAACGCGCGCGTGTCCTTCAAGGACGTCCTGCTGCGCGGGCTGATCCTCTCGTCCAAGCTCAAGGGCCGCGAGGAGGGCCTCATCGGGATCATGGTTCCGACGAGCGCCGGCTGCATCTACGCGACGCTCGCCGTCCTCATGAGCGGCCGCACGCCGGTGATGATCAACTACTCGACCGGCGCGGCCGACAACTGCCGCGACGCCCAGCGGCGCCTGGCCTTTCGCACCATCCTCACGTCGCGCGCCCTGCTGGAGCGCATCAAGTGCCCGGTCCTCGACGGGATGGTGTGCCTGGAGGACCTGGCCAAGCAGGTCTCGATGCTCGACAAGTTCAAGGGCGCGCTGCGCGCGACGAGGTCGGCCGACCGCATCATCGGCGGCCTGCCGAAGGGAGACGACAGCCAGGACGCGGTCATCCTCTTCACCTCCGGCAGCGAACGCGAGCCCAAGGCCGTGCCGCTGACGCACGTCAACATCCGATCCAATCTCGAGGCTGTCGCCCGGGTGATCGACTTCGGACCCAACGACGTCCTGCTCGCCAACCTGCCCCTCTTCCACGTCTTCGGCCTCACCGTCAACATGTGGCTGCCCCTGTGGCAGGGCATGACGATCGTCACGTGCCCGAACCCGCTCGAGTTCCGCTCGATTTGCGCCGCCATCCGGGAGGAGAAGGCCACCGTGATGGTGGGCACGCCCGCCTTCCTCACCGGCTACCTGCAGAAGTCCGAGCCGGGCGACTTCGCCAGCCTCAGGCTGGTGATCACCGGCGCCGACAAGTGCCCCGATCACCTGCGGCGCGCCTACTGGGACAAGCACAAGATCATCCTGCTCGAGGGCTACGGCACCACGGAGACCAGCCCGGTCATCTCCGTCAACACGCCGGAGCACAACCGCCCGGGCTCCGTGGGCCGGGCATTGCCCAACGTGCAGGTGCGCCTCGAGAACTACGAGACCGGCGAAGAGTGCGAGGTCAACCGCATCGGCAAGGTCCTGGTGAAGGGCCCGAGCGTGATGCGCGGCTACTTCGACGACTTCGAGGCCACGTCGCTGCACATGCGCAACGGCTGGTACGACACGGGCGACATGGGGTTCATGGACGACGACGGCTACCTGTGGCACGTCGGGCGGCTGCGGCGGTTCCTGAAGATCGCGGGCGAGATGGTGTCGCTCGTGAAGGTGGAGGACGTGCTCGAGAAGCTGCTGCCGCAAGACTGCACCTGTTGCGTCGTCGAGGTCCCCGACGCCCTCCGCGGCGCCCGTATCGTCGCCGCCGTCACCGAGAAGGTGGACGAGAAGGCGATCCTGGACGAGATGGCGGAGGTTCTCCCGCGTATCTCGCTGCCCAAGGAGTTCGTGGTCCTCCCCGAGCTGCCGAAGATGAGCAGCGGCAAGCTGGATTTCCGCACGATCACCGACCTCGTGCGGGACGTCGTCCAGGAGCGGGAGCGGAAGGGCAAAGAGAATTGAGAATTGAGAATTGAGAATCGAGATCTCTGCCTGAGCCTGGTCTCTCCGCAACCTCGACCCCACCCGGCGCGTATTGCCTTGTAGAACACGTGGTGTGGGCTTCGGGGTTCGTGTTCCCCGAAGCCCGAAGCCCAGCGCGTAGCCGAAGCCTCGCCGTAGCGCCCGGAGATTCGGCGGCGCGAAGGCGGGCCAAGTAGTCAACCCTCATGCTCCAAGACCTCCGCTTCGCCCTCCGGATGCTCCTCAAGCGGCCGGGCCTCAGCGCGGCCGCGCTGCTGTCGCTGGCCCTCGGCATCGGTGCCAACGCGACCGTCTTCACCTGGGTGAAGGGCATCCTGCTGCGGCCGATGCCCGGCGTGCAGGCCCAGGAGGACATCGTCGTCTTCGAGAACCGCAACCGCGCGGGGACGGCGATCAGCGCGTCCTACCCGGACTTCGTGGACTACCGCGCCGGCGCGCGGACGATCGCCCTGGTGGGCCAGGACGACGTGGCGGTGAGCCTGACGACCAACGATCGGCCCGAGCGCGTGTACGGGTCGCTGGTGACGGGGAACTACTTCGACGTCCTCGGCGTCAAGCTCGCGCTCGGGCGGGGGTTCCTCGCCGACGAGGACCGGGTGCCCAACCTGAGGCCGGTGGTCGTCCTCGGCCACGGGCTCTGGGAGCGGCGCCTGAACGCGGACCCGGCGATCGTGGGCAGGGAGATCACGCTGAACGGCCACGCGTTCACGGTCGTGGGCGTCGCGCCGCCGGAGTTCATCGGCACCTACGGGGGACTGCTGACGGAACTGTGGGTCCCGATGATGATGCAGCCGCTGTTGGCGGGCGACCGGCTCAACGAGCGGGGCAATCACTGGATGACCGCGCTGGGCCGGCTGAACCCGGGCGTCAGCCGCAACCAGGCGCAGGCGGAGCTGAACCTGCTGGCGAAGCAGCTCGCGGCCGCGCACCCGAACACGAACGCGGGCACGAGCATCCTGCTCTACCCGCTGTGGCGGGCGCCGGGCGGCGCGGCGAAGGCGATGGGGCCGGTGCTGCTCGTGCTCGGCGTCGTCGTCAGCCTCGTCCTGCTCATCGCCTGCGCGAACGTCGCAAACCTGCTGCTCGGGCGGGCACTGGACCGGCGCCGCGAGATCGCGATCCGGCTCGCGATGGGCGCCTCCCGGGGGCGGCTCGCGCGCCAGCTGCTCACCGAGGGCCTGCTGCTGTCGGTGGCCGGCGGCCTGGCCGGCGTGCTCGTCGCCCGGTGGAGCGCCAACCTGCTCATGGCCTTCCTGCCGCCCGTCGATATGCCGTTGCGACTCGCGCTCGACGTGGACTGGCGCGTGCTCGCCTTCACGATGACCATCGCGCTCGCTTCGGGCGTTCTCTTCGGCCTGGCGCCCGCCTTCCAGGGCACCCGCTCCGACGTCGTCACGGCCCTGAAGGAGGAACTTGGAACCTCGACGGGCGGACAGCGCAAGGCGCGCCTCCGCAACGCGCTCGTCGCGGCGCAGGTGGCGCTGTCGGTGATCCTGCTGGTCGGGGCGGCGCTATTCCTCCAGAGCATGCGGAACGCGCAGCGGCTCGACCCCGGCTTCGAGACGCGCCGGGTCCTGCTCGCATCGATGGACCTCTTTGCCCACGGCTACACCGAGGAGACCGGTCGCCAGTTCCAGCAGCAGCTGATCGCGCGCGTGGGTGAGCTGCCCGGCGTCACCTCCGCCGCGATCGCGCGTCGCGTGCCGATCAACCTCGGCGGCCGCAGCAGCTCGGGCATCCGTGTGGACGGCTACCAGCCGGCGCCGGACGAGGAGATGTCCATCACGTTCAACAACGTGTCGCCGGACTACTTCCGCACGATGGGGATTCCCGTGCTGCGCGGGCGCGAGTTTTCCGAGCGGGACTCGGGCGGGACGCCGAACGCCGTGATCGTCAACCAGACCATGGCCGCGCGGTTCTGGAAGGGACAGGACCCGACTGGCCGCCAGATTCACCTCGGGCCCGACACCCTGACGGTGGTGGGCGTCGTCAAGGACATCACGTACCAGGAGCTGGGCGAGCGGCCGATGTCATTCATGTACCTGCCCCTCTACCAGTACTACCGCGCCGACGTGATCCTGCACGTGCGGACGGCAGGTGATCCGGCGGCTCTCGCGGGCGCGGTACGGGCTGAGGCGGCGGCGCTTGACGCGCGGCTTCCGCTGTTCGACGTGAAGCCGATGGCGGTGCACCTGCGGGTCGGCGTCTTCATCCAGCGGATGGCCGGGATGCTGCTCGGCCTGTTCGCGCTGCTCGCCCTGGTGCTGGCGACCGTCGGCCTCTTCGGCGTGCTGAATTACCTGGTGGGGCAGCGGAGCCGCGAGATCGGCCTGCGGCTGGCGCTCGGCGCCACGCGGCGCGACGTGCTGGGCATGATCGTGCGGCACGGCCTGACAATCACCGCCGTCGGCCTGGTCGCGGGAATTGTCCTGGCGGCCGGGCTCATGCGTCTTGCCTCCCGGTTGCTCCACGAGGTGAGCGCCGCGGACCCGGCCACCTTCGCCGGCGTCTCGGCGATGATGCTGCTGGTGGCCGCCGTCGCCAGCTGGGCGCCGGCCAGGCGTGCGGCGCGGCTCGACCCGGTGCAGACGCTGCGGAGGGAGTGAGCAGGGCTGCAGAATGCAAAATGCAGAATGCAAAATGCAAAAATGCAGAAAAGGCCGGCAGCCTGACGCCACCGGCCTTCCCCGGGAGCCCGAAGCCTGAAGCCTGAAGCCGCTCTAGGTCCAGTAAGGCACCCACACCAGCGCGACGAGTTGGACCGTAATTCCCGCGCGCTTCGGCGCGATGGTCAGCGTCTGTAGCGGACCGGCGGTCATCGACGCCTCGATGGCGGCGGCCTGCTCGGCGAGTTCCGCTTCCAGGGCGGCAATCTGCTGCTGCACGCCCTCCACCGTCTCGGCCGCGCGTTTCACGTCCGCCGATTCCTTCATCGTCCGGCTCACGCCGCGCGCGGCGGTGGTCGCGCGGCCCAGCGTCGAGGCGCTCACGGTCTTGCGTCCCATCATCGCGCCCAGCAGTGTCGCGCCGAACGAGATCGCGGTCTGCATTTTCTGCGTGCTCGCCTGGCTCTCCTCCCGCTGTCGCGCCTCGTGCGCGCGGCGCAGCCGATCCTGCAGCTGGGCGAAGCGACGGCCGTACTGCTCCCGCAGGTCCGCGACGGCTTGATCGCGGCGCTCGCGCGACGCCTGCTGCAGCCGGACACGCAACGCGCCTTCCGTTTCACCGGGCGAGGACACGACTCCCAGGGTTTCAGACCGGAGGACGGTGAGCTTCCGGTTGCTCGCCACCCAGGAGGCAAATGACTTCTGCCAGGTGTCGTAACTCTTCGCCTTGTGGGCGGCTGGTGCCAGCGCGCCGAACGTCCCGTCGCCGCCCGGCTGCCGCTCCAGGTCGCCCGCGCCGAACGCGCTGTCGGTCGCCAGGTTCCAGTCCACCGGGACCGGGGCGTCCGCGATCGGCGTCATGCTGTTCACCGTCTGCAATACGTCCACGCCAGCCTTCGCGTCGGTGAACCGGACCTGCGCCGCCGCAAACAACGCCGGCTCGTAGGCCAGGCGCTTGCCGGCTGGCGCGGCGCCCCGGACAGGGACGAAGAACTCGGGCACGGACGGCGGGAGGACGGGGCGGGACGCGACAGGTGCTGACGGTGCCGGAGGTGCTGGAGGTGCGGGCGGTGCTAGCCTCTCCTGAGCGAGGCGTTCCGCGCTGGCCGAGTCGAAGGGCCTGCCCTGAGCGAGGCGTTCCGCGCTGGCCGCGCTGGCCGAGTCGAAGGGGGCTGAAGGTGCTGAAGGTGCTGGTGCGACGGGTGCCGGTCCTGTTGTGGGCGCGCTGCCCGCATCCTGCATCTTGCCTTCCGCATTCTGCCTTCTGGATTCGGCATTCTGCATTTCAGCGAGTTTCCTGATCTCCTGTCGCCCGAGCGGCCCGCGGAGGTACGACATCGCCCAGCGCGTCTCGAAGACGACAGGTGCGTCCTCATGGACGTTGTTCATGAGGAACACGCGGCTGCCGAGTGCGGCGAGCGTCTGCTCCATGCGTCCGCGGTCGAAGGACTGGCCGGCGCCTGCCGCCGCGCCCTCGAGCCCCTCGATGACCCGCGCCTTGTCGCGCTCGGTCTGCAGGCGGCCCAGGAACCACGTCCCCGCGTTCGAGAGGCCCTTGTAGTCGAGGTCCACCGGGTTCTGCGTCGCGAGCACCACACCGAGGCCGAAGGCCCGCCCCTGCTTGAGGAGCGTCAGCAGCGGCGCCTTCGAGGGCGGGTTCGACACGGGCGGGAAGTAGCCGGAGATCTCGTCCATGTAGAGTAGCGCGCGCAGGCTGGTGGTGCCGCCCTGCGCCCGCATCCAGCCGACCACCTCGTTCAGCAGGAGCGAGACGAAGAACATCCGCTCCG
>Ga0105104_10000976_pt1 | contig 22315 bp, 18 predicted proteins | sample PPLLaktember2015_3_FD_87034 | JGI IMG/M metagenome (GOLD analysis project Ga0105104, IMG submission 87034) | Freshwater sediment microbial communities from Prairie Pothole Lake near Jamestown, North Dakota, USA - PPLs Lake P7 Core (6) Depth... | ecosystem: Environmental > Aquatic > Freshwater >... | reverse complement strand
TAATATCAAAGTCGACCGAGAGGAACGGCCCGATCTGGACTCGATTTACATGGACTATGTCCAGCTGGCGACCGGCTCGGGTGGCTGGCCGCTGACCGTGTTCCTTACTCCGGATCAGGCTCCATTCTATGGCGGCACTTACTTCCCGCCCCAGAGCGCCTACGGACGGCCCGGGTTCCCTGACCTGCTTCAAGCCGTCGCTCGGGCATACAAAGAGCGCCGGTCGGACATCGAGTCACAGGTCGAGACGGTCAGAGCGAATTTGGAGCAGCCCAGTCAGCTAACAGAGGGCTCCCAGGGTGCGCCGGACGAGGCCGCTCTCGATCAGGCCTTTCAGAACCTGAGCCGGCAATTTGACAACAACCACGGCGGATTTGGCGGTGCACCAAAATTCCCGAGCGCCATGCCGCTCGCGTTCCTTCTGCGCTACAACCGGCGAACGGGGTCGGCTCGAGCTCTGGAAATGGTGGAATTGACCCTCCAGCAGATGGCCCGAGGCGGCATGTATGATCAGCTGGGCGGCGGTTTCCACCGCTATTCGGTCGATGACGCCTGGCTGGTGCCTCACTTCGAGAAGATGCTATACGACAACGCGCTGCTGTCTCGCCTCTACGGAGAGGCGTTTCAACTGACCGGGAACAGCTTCTATCGTCAAATCCTGGAAGAAACGCTCAACTACGTCGCCCGGGAAATGCTTCACCCGCGCGGTGGTTTCTTCTCGGCTCAGGACGCGGACAGCGAGGGCGTTGAAGGGAAGTACTACGTCTGGTCACACGACGAAGTGGCAGAGGTCCTGGGCGCAGAAGAAGCGCGCATCTTCTCCGACTATTTCGGCGTGAGCGAAACGGGTAATTTCGAAGGGACAAACATCCTGCATCATCGCCGGGAACTCCGTCCTTATGCAAAAACCCTCGGGCTCACGGCCGAGCAGCTCGCGGAGAAGCTGGAAGAATGCCGCCAGAGGCTGTTTGATGTGCGGAACAGCCGAGTGAAGCCGGGCCTCGATGACAAGATCGTCTGCGCCTGGAACGGATTGATGCTCACCGCTTTTGCCGAGGCGGCCTTTCTTCTGGATAACAAACGGTTCCTGGAGATTGCCGAGCGAAACGCCGAGTTTTTGACCACCGAGATGTGGCAGGACAGCCGTCTTCACAGGGTTTGGAAGGATGGAAGTCCCCGCCTGAACGGCTACCTGGAAGATTACGCCTTCGTAATCGAGGGCTTAATCGCGCTTTATCAGGCGTCTGGACGAAGCGAGTGGCTGTTCAAAGCAGATGACCTCATGAAGCTTCAGATCGAGCGGTTCTCGGATGGGGATGCCGGTCACTTCTACTTCACCTCGAGCGATCACGAACAGCTCCTCGTTCGTCAGAAGGAGTATCTCGACAACGCGACGCCCAGTGGCAACTCCGTCAGCTGCTTGAATCTCCTCCGCCTGGCGCAGTTTTTCGACAGGATGGGGTATCGGGATCGCGCTGCGCAAATGCTGGACGCGCTCAGCCAGGCGCTGGGACGTTTCCCGCTAGGGCTCGGCTACTGGCTGCAGGCTTTAGATTTCCATGTGGGACCGGTGGATCAGATTGCGATCGTTGGAGCTGCCGCCGAGCGCCAACGGTTGCGCGGTGTTGTCAGGGGACTCTACATACCTAACAAGGTTCTGGCTGTGAGCTCCCCCGGCGATCAGACAGCGGACGGGATTGCACTTCTGGCTGGAAAAACCGCTGTTGCAGGAAAAGCCGCAGCTTACATCTGTCGGGACTACACGTGTCTGCGTCCGTCAACCTCCGCTGACGAACTGGAGGCCATGCTGACGGAAAAGGCCGTGTAGGGGGGAGGAAAGCGTTAAGGAGCACGCGCGTCGCGTTACAGAGCCACACACTTCGTGCGCGGCTCTGTAACGCGATTCGGGCCGGTGTGGTTATGCAATGATCTTCTCGCGCAGTTTCTGCAAAGCCCGAAAGCGGTGAGAGATCGAGTTCTTCTCGGCGCTCGTCAGCTCGGCGAAAGTCTTCCGAAGCGGTGGGAAATGGAAAATCGGATCGTAACCAAACCCCTCAACTCCGGCCGGCTTCTTGGCAATTGAGCCTTCCACTTCCCCTTCAACCTGCAACGTTCCCGCGTCGGAATACAGGCAGAGGGCGCAAACGAAGCGCGCCTTCCTTTGTTCAGGTTCGGCAAACGGCCTCATCAACTCCAGGAGGCGGACCACGCGTTCGCTGTCGCTCGGGGCAAAGCGAGCCGAATGCACACCCGGACGTCCGCCCAGAACATCGACCACCAGCCCGGAATCGTCAGCCAAAGCCGGAAGGTTGGTTTCCTCCCAGAAGTAACGGGCTTTGATCAGAGCGTTTTCTGCGAACGTCGCTCCGCTTTCGAGGGCGTCGGGAAGGTCGGGGTAATCGAGCAGGGTCACGAATTCGAGATCCAGGTCCCCGAGTACCGCCTGAATCTCCCGGGACTTTCCGAGGTTACGAGTGGCGAGAAGCAGCCGCGACTTTAGAGGCAGAGTCACTTGCGAACAATCCCGCGTAGCCGCCCAGAGCCTCGGTCAGGACGGTTTGTTGTTTCTGGATCAGCCGCCTGACTCCCGCACGCCCGAGACCGAGCAGGAGATCCAGCTCTTCCGGTGAAAAAGGCTTGACCTCCGCGGTCCCCTGTACCTCGACGAAGAGCTCGCGCCCGGTCATGATCACGTTCATATCGACCTGGGCCGAGGAATCCTCCTCGTAGTCGAGGTCGAGTCTCGGCTCGCCGTCAACGATGCCAACGCTGACGGCCGCAACGAAGTCGAGGAGCGGAGGGGTGCTGATTATTCGGTCCTTGAGCATTTTATCAACGGCCAGAGCCAGGGCAACGAAGGAGCCGGTAATCGACGCTGTCCGGGTGCCTCCATCCGCCTGGATGACGTCGCAGTCGACCCAGATGGTCCGTTCACCCAGGGCCGGCATGTCGACAACGGCACGAAGGGATCGGCCGATCAGTCGCTGTATCTCGTGCGTCCGCCCGGAGGGGTGGCCTTTGCTGACTTCCCTCACGGTCCGACTGGCAGTCGAGCGGGGCAGCATCCCATACTCGGACGTCACCCAGCCCCTGCCACTTCCGCGCAGGAAGGGCGGAGTCTTGTCCTCGACGCTTGCCGTGCAAATGACCCGGGTATTTCCGCATTCGATGAGAGCTGAGCCCTCGGCATGAGTAATGAAACCCGGGCTGATTTTGACGGGTCTCAAGTCCGTCGAGGCGCGTTCTCGTCGTTCCGGCATTTTGTCATTCTACCTGAAGGGTTGTTGGATGGAAACATGGCCCGCGAAGGTGTCGGTTTGCCGCCCGCCTATAAGAAAACGGACCTGTTCGATTTCCTGGATATTGGCTTTGAGCGACTGGGTAATCGACAAGATCGCGGCCATCTCCGACGTAATTCCTCCCGTCAGCTCCTTAGCTGCCTGTTCAGAGAGATCGACAATCGCGGTCCCATCGTCAAGGAGGTAAATCTGGCGCAACGTCGTCTTCTCGCTGAACAGAGGCCGAGACTTCAAGACCTCATTCACGATCTGGCGCGCCTTTAGAACTTTGTCATCGGTTTCGAAAATACTTCGCTCCTGAACACTCAGGAACTCGGACTTCGGATCCACCCGTCCGGGATCGTACAGGTGCAGTTTGACCGTGAGGTTGGGAGAGGCGCCTTTGGCGAGGGCACTAGCCTCGGCATCCAGTTTCTGACGGCCTGATTCTGTCAATTCTGCCTGCCGCTGGCGCTCGAGCCGATACAGGTAGTAGCTCACTCCGGCAGCAGTCAGCAGCAGGATCAGGGCAATAATCAGACTCCGATACTTTCGCATCCGCGCCTCAGTCCAGGAAACGTTGAATCGCCTTCACGATAGCGGCCGCTATCCGATCCTGAAACTCCGCTGTTGCCAGCTTCTGCTGGTCTTGCTTGTTGGTTAAGAAACCCATCTCAACAAGAACCGCCGGGGAGGTGACCGGCGCGAGTTGAGTTAAAGGGACCTCGACGATCTGGTTCTCAGTGCCGTATAAGGAGTTCAACTCGCCCTGAACCAACATGGCGAGTTGCCTGCTCTGCGCAAGAAACGGCTTCTGGCCCGTTTCCCACCGGGTCATCGATCGCGATCGGAGTTCCGTGCTTCCGCCACCCTGTCCCTCGCTTCCGTCACCGGCATACGTATGCACGTACACGACCGGCCCCTTCGCGTCCTGACTTGGAGCCCCGCCGACGTGGATGCTGAGATAGCAACGAGACTGGTAGTAGTTGGCTATAGCGCTTCGTTGCGAAGCTGCCACTTCGACATCCTGACTCCGCGTCAGGGTTCCCTTGTACGGCGTATTCCGAAGACTTGCCTCGATGCGCGCGGCGACACGCAGAGTGTAGTTCTTCTCCAGGTCTTCCTGGGTCGGGTTAACGCCGTAGTCCTCCCCTCCGTGGCCGGGATCGAGAGTAATCAGGTTTCCGAACTCGCGCGGCTTGTAGACGGGGACCGGCTCGGGCACCGGGGCGCTGGGCGGCACCACCGAAGGGGTCGGCTCCGGAGGAGCTGCGGGCACTTCAGGAACCGTACGCGCCGCCACCGGCGGAGCGTAGAGATCGATGACTTTACGAGACGGGCGGTCAGACGGGTATTCTCGAAAATTATAGTAGTTTTGGCCTTTTTCGATCCGGAAGCCGCCGTAGGCTTCGGTCGTATCGAACTGAATGCCTTTCACGATGCGGTTGTCCGGCCTCACGGCAGGCATGGCGGGAACCACGAGGTAGTCCCCAAATTCCACTCGGATAGAATCCTGAAACTCCTGAACTCGAATCGGCGCGGTCTGGGTTTGAGTGAAGGTCAACCGGACGTGATCAGGAAAATTTATCACGTCGACCTGAACCCGATTCTGTTCCAGGAGAAAAACGCGGTATGACCTGGTTGCCTGGCGCTGCAATCTCTGTGCAAGAACGGCAGGGAGGGCCTTCTGCAGGAAGTCCTCGGGAACATACCACTCCTTCTCTTTGCGGCGCCAGATCACCTGGTTGAGCAGGATATACTCGTCCTTGAACCTGACCAGCGGCCGATTTCCCGTCAGTCCCAACTGCCCACGCGGACCGCTGACGGTGGCCTCATTCCCGTTTTCTTTAAAGCCAAGGCCCAGGATCTCCACGATGTCCCTCAGCTCGAAGTACGTCCTGCCTTGATTGTTGCGGGAATCGACGGTGGATTTCTTGTCTCCCACCCAGATTTGGAGATCGTCATCGGCGTCCACGTTGAGGCCGGAGTAGGCACTCAACGCAATCGCGGTCAGAAGGAAAAGCAGCACTCCCGCGAGTCGATTAGTCCCCGGTTTCGCCATCGGCGACTATTATAACGGATTGGGGGAGCGGGATTGGAAAGACGAGAATGGGTTGTGAGTGCAGCGAGCCCGCTCCGTGAAGCTGGAGTCGCGTTACAGAGCCGCGCACGGAGTGGAGGGCTGCGGAGCGCTTTTCACGGAGCAGCCTGGAGCGGAGTAAGCGGGACCACCCAACGCAGCGGCGGTTGAGTGACTCGCCGTTTTGTGGCGAGTTGTAGCTCAATTCGGAATGCAGCCGTTTCCGTCCCAGAAACGCGCCTTGTGCAAATAACCCATCCTTTCCACCCGCTGAGCGGGCAATCGTTCGCCTGCCTGGCAGAGCGGTACAACCGGTACGGCAGGCGGATCCTGCTGCAGGTTGACGACGCCACGATTTGCTCCGTTCCCCGGCAATGGACGGACCTGGTGGCTCCGGATCCGGAGCTCGTGATCGGCGGGGGGCGCGCTCTCTTTCGCGTCGCAGACCTGTTGGAGTTGGCGCGGCTTGTGAGTCGTCTGGGTAGACGGCAGTCAACGGAGGCGCCGAGTGAGCTGTAAAGGTAATTCTGCCGCATGCGTAAAGACAAATATGCCGCACCAGCGGCACGAGGCGATGCCGAGTCTGGCTGCCATTGCCGGTGAGAGTGAGGAATAAACGCGCATGGAAACAGAGTATCTTCTTGACAAGCCTTGGGTATGCGGCATATATTTACTTACGTCACGAGTGTTGTTCCAGGGTCCCGGAGATCGAGATGCCCTCAAAGAACGACAGCCGACGCTTGAAGGCCCAGATCCTCTTGGAAGAGGGGACCCTCAACTCTGCACCGGAGAAGGTCAGCGATCCGAAGTTCCTGGAAAGCGAGTTCTTCGATCCGTGCGACCTCGTGCAGGTCAAGTACGAGATGTTGCGCCGCGTGTTCGCGGAGAAGACGCGGGTGACCAACGCCGCCGAGGAGTACGGGGTCTCCCGGCCGACTTACTATCAAGCCAAGGCCCACTTCGACGAAGCGGGGATCGCGGGGCTGGTGCCCAAGAAGCGAGGTCCCCGCAGCCCGCACAAACTGTGTGGCGAGGTTCTGACCTTTCTGCGGAGCCAGGTCGTTGCGGGCGAACCGATCCGAGCGCGAAAGCTGGCCACGGCAGTTCGGCGGGAATTCGATCTGGAGGTGCACCCGCGGACGATCGAGCGGGCGCTCGGCGGAAAAAAAACTTCCAGGTGAAAGGCGATACCACGGAGGAACGCTGGGCGATTCCGCCCTCCATTGCGGCGCGATACGAGACCTTGCGCAGCGCCGCCCTGGGTGAGCCGCTGGCGCCGGAGGCGCGCAGTGGGCTGGGGCTGTTCCTACGCCGAGGCTTGTGGGGATGGGCTCGGGTGCTGGCCGTTTCCGGGGAGCCCGGCCCGCCGACACGCCCGCCCGCGGTGAGTTCCACCGCCCCCGACCACCACAAAGCCGTCATTCAGGTCTTCGCGGCCATGGCGGTGAACACCAACCCGAGGACAACGCCATGAACGAATCACTCAAGGTCCAGGCTCACCATCTCCAACGCGACGCCTACCTCTATATCCGGCAATCGTCCATGCGACAGGTGGTGGAGAACATCGAAAGCACGCAGCGCCAGTACGCACTCCGGTCCCGCGCCACGGCGCTGGGTTGGCCCGATGACCGGGTGGTCGTGATCGATTGTGACCAGGGCGAGTCCGGGGCCTCCGCAGCCTGGAGGGAGGGCTTTCGCCGTCTGGTCACCGACGTGGGCTTGGGCCGCGCCGGCATCGTGATGGGACTGGAGGTCTCCCGCCTGGCCAGAAACAATGCTGACTGGCACCGGTTGCTGGAGATCTGTGCGCTGGCCGATACCCTGATCCTGGACGAGGATGGCGTGTACGACCCGGCGCACTTTAACGACCGGCTGCTGCTCGGTCTGAAGGGCACGATGAGCGAAGCGGAGCTCCACGTCCTCAAGGCGAGATTGCGCGGGGGCATCCTGAACAAGGCGCGACGCGGCGAGTATCGTTGCACGCTTCCCACCGGCTTCGTATACGACGCGGCCGGCGAGGTGGTCCTGGATCCCGACTCACAGGTGCGCGAGACGATTCAGTACTTCTTCGAGACCTTCTGGCGTGTCGGCTCGGCCCACCAGACAGTCAAGACCTTCCGGGACGAGGGCCTTTGCTTTCCCTCCCGGGTTCGCCATCCCGACGTGAAAGTGATCTTCCGGCCGCTCACGGCCTGGACCGCCATGCGGACGCTGACCAACCCGCGTTACGCGGGCGTGTACGCGTACGGACGGCGGCGTTACCGCCGGACGCCGGCGGGGACCAAGGTGCAGCGGATCCCCGAATTTAGTGATTGGCTCGCCTGCATCCCCAGCGCTCATCCCGGCTACATCACCTGGGAGCAGTACCAGGAGAACCTCCGGGTCCTGGAAAGCAACGGTCGCGGATTTGAGGTGGCGCGGGCCTCTCCGCCCCGGGATGGCGCGGCGCTGCTGCAGGGACGCGCCGTCTGCGGACGGTGCGGGAAACACTTCCGCGTAAGATATGCGGCTCGGCGGGGGCGCTTGGAGTCGTGGTACGTCTGTGATCGCGGGACCACCGCCGCCAGCGAGCCCGGCTGCCAGTCAATCGCGGGTTCTCCCATTGACGAGGCGGTCGGGAGGCTGGTCGCCGAGATGATGACTCCCGCGGCCGTGGAGTTGGCGCTGGAGATCCGACGAGAGATCGAAGCCCGGCAGGAGGAGGCCGATCAGCTGAGGTCTCGCGCGATCGAGCGAGCTCAGATCGAAGCCGACCTGGCGCGACGCCGGTTCATGATGGTCGATCCGGCCAATCGCCTCGTCGCCGATACGCTCGAGGCGGATTGGAATGAGAAGCTGCGCGTCCTGGCCAGGGCCCGGGAGGACAGGGAGCGTGCGCGAGACGAGGACCGGCGCGTCATCGATGATACGATCCGCCAACGGCTGCTCATCATGACGACGGATTTCAGGCGGCTCTGGGCCGACCCGGCTACGCCGAACCGGGAGCGCAAACGCATGCTCGCCCACGTCGTGGAGGATGCAACGCTCATCAAGCTTCCGGCGGAAGGGACCACCAGGATCCACCTCCGTTTCAAAGGCGGCAAGACCGAGACGCTCACGGTCCTCAACCCCAAGTCCTCTTGTGAACAAATCAAAACGCCGCCGGGGATCGTGGAGCTCGTCGACCAGCTGCTCGATCAACACATCTACTCCGAAATCGCCCAAATACTCAACGAGCGAGGGTTTCGTCCCGGCGGGTCAGCGCGACCCGGGCGCCAGGCCGATCAGTTTACGTCGCAGCGGGTCGCGTATCTGGTGCGCACCTACGGGCTGAAATCGCGCTACAATCGGCTTCGGGACCGAGGGATGGTGACGCTGAGGGAAATGGCGGAGCGCCTGGGAATCCACGAGCAAACCCTGCTCACTTGGATCCAGCACGGAATCGTGAAAGCGCACGCCTACAACGGACACTACCGGCTATACGAGATCCTGGGGCCCAGTCTGCCGGTCAAGCAGTGCAGCCGATGGAATCGGCTTGTCGACCGGGCCGCGGCTATGCAGAGCCATGGCAAGGAATCTCAACTCGCTCACTTGGATCGGTAGGAGGTGTAGTGTGAAGACTGTTGGTTGTATCGAAACCCCGCGGCCTCTGGAGCGCGGTAGTTGCGTCCAGCCGCGCGTCGGAATACGCAACTACTGCGCTCCAGAGGCGCGGGGTTTCGATACAACTCGCCACAAAGCGGCGAGTCACTCAACCGCCGCTGCATTGGGTGGTCCGCCAAGTGGCAGCCGAAGGGGACGGCCTCTGGGAGCGCAGGCGTCTCGCCTGCACTGGGGCCGCAGGCGTCCCGCCTGCGATGCAGGATCGATTGAGCATCGCAGGCGAGACGCCTGCGGCCCCAGTGCAGGCGAGACGCCTGCGCTCCCAGGGATCATCCTGACATTTTGTCAGGATCGCGTCCTGACAAAATGTCAGGTCAGCGGCAATAGTACGCCTCTAAATCCAATTACCTCAATACCCTAGTCAATTGGACCGCAATTTGCTGCGGCCTTCCTCGGTACTTGAGCATGATGTCTCCATCTTCGAAGTCGCCCGGGCCGGAAGTCCTGATATGCGGATCTGATAACCGAGACCTCGCTGAGGTGCGCCAGCTGATAGGTAGGCAGGGGTACTCGGTAGAAACAGCGCGGACTCCGGTTAACGCGATCCAACAGACTCGTGTCTCCCCCTTCCAAGCGGTGGTCTTCCTCTTGGAGGACGGCGATGAGGTCTGGCTGGAGACGATAGCGGCCTTTAACGACCTTTTTCCTGCACTTCCGGTGATCGTCCTGGCCGATCACGGCAGTCTCGAGACCGAGCGCCGAGCGCGCCAGAGCAAGATTTTCTACTACGTGCTCCGGCCAGTTGACGGGGCTGAAATCAAGGCGGTTCTCCGAGACGCGACCGGGGCAAGAACGAACCAAAACGAGGCGTGGAATGGAACCAACGATTAAGAAAACTACAAGACGAGGCTTCCTGGATTATGTACTTGGGACGAGTCTGGGTGCCGTACTGGTCTCCGTCTGCTATCCCGTCCTGAGCTTTCTTATCCCGCCCCGCGTGGCGGAATCAGCAGATGTGAGCGTGGTCGCCGGCAAGGTCACCGATCTCGCCCCCAACAGCGGCAAGATCTTCAAGTTCGGTTCTCGGGCCGCCTTGCTCGTCCGCACGCCAGGAGGCGAGATCCGAGCCTTTACTGCTCGATGCACTCATTTGGATTGCACGGTCCAGTACCGGAGCGACCTGCAGGGAATCTGGTGCGCCTGCCATAACGGGCACTACGACCTGCAGGGACGAAACGTCTCCGGTCCTCCCCCGCGGCCGCTCGAGCAGTTCAAGGTCAACATCCGGGGAGACGAGGTAGTGGTTTCACGAGGATAGACGCATGAAGACGACGAGCGAGTTCGAACATCAGACGACTGCGCCGCCGGAACTCAGCCGGATCCAAGCCGCACAGCAGTGGCTGCGGCACCGTCTGGGCACCGCTCCCGTGGAGGAAATGGCGGGGCATAAAACCGTCCCTGTGCATCGTCACACGATCTGGTACTACCTGGGCGGCATGACGCTGTTCCTTTTCAGCATTCAGGTGGTCACCGGAATTCTCCTTCTCCTCTACTATCGACCGAGCGCTGAAGAAGCGTTCGAAAGCGTGCAGTTCATCATGACTGACGTGTCGTTTGGATGGCTGGTCCGATCCATCCACAGCTGGTCGGCCAATCTCATGATTTTGACGCTTTTCATCCACATGTTTAGCGTCTACTTCCTCAAGGCCTACCGGCCCCCACGCGAAATCACCTGGATCACGGGAGTCCTCCTCCTGTTCATCGCCCTCGGGTTTGGATTCAGCGGCTATCTCCTGCCTTGGAACAAGCTGGCCTTCTTCGCCACCCGTGTGGGAACCGAGATCCCCCGGGTTTTCCCGTTTGTCGGGGATTTCATAATGCGATTCCTGAGAGGCGGGGACGAGGTAACCGGGGCGACTCTCACGCGTTTTTTTGGCTTTCATGTGGCGATCCTTCCTGCCCTCACCACGGCAATCCTGGGTGTCCACCTCTGGCTGGTTCAGTCTCACGGCATGAGCCGCCCTCGCGGGACCGAGCATGAGAACGACAGGGAAATGAAGTTCGTTCCGAATTTCCTGTTGCGCGACATCATGGGTTGGCTCGTGGCTCTCGGTATCCTCGCGGCCCTGGCAGCGATCTTTCCGTGGGAGTTGGGCGAGAAAGCCGATCCGTTTGTCCCGGCGCCAGCGGGCATTCGGCCCGAGTGGTTTTTTTTGTTCTCGTTTGAGACGTTGAAGCTCCTGCCAGCTCACATCTGGTTTTTCGAAGGGGAAGCGCTGGGGATCCTCGGCTTCACGCTCGGTATCGGCTTCTGGCTGTTGGTTCCTTTCCTGGACAGAAACGCCGCCCGCGGCCTGCCCAGCCGTGGTTTTACCGTTATAGGGGTCGTGGTGGTGATTTACATCGTTGTCATGACCGCCATCGGGTTCTGGTCTTAGACGAACGGAGATTTCAACCGTGGGAAAAGACAAATTGAAAATGTTAGAGAGTCCCTGGAAGATCTTGGGCACGGTCGCCTGCGCGGGCTTCCTCGCTTCGGTCTCCTTCCTGCCGGCACAGCCGAAACCGGCCGATTCCTGCGTTGCTTGCCATACGGACCTGGATGAAAGCCTCACGCGTCAGATGGACGGCGATATCCATCTCGAGAGAGGACTCGGGTGTGTCGGCTGCCACGGCGGGGACGCTTCCCAGTCGGACCAGGAGTTGGCCATGGCGGCGACGCGCGGGTTCGCCGGACGGCCCAAACCCGCGCAGACCGCCGCCTTCTGCGGCAAGTGTCACAGCGACGCCGGCTTTATGAAAAAGTACAATCCCGCGCTCCGGATCGACCAGCAGGCAGAGTACCTGACGAGCGTTCACGGAAAGCTGCTGGGCCAGGGAAATCAGATGGTGGCGACTTGCATCAGCTGCCACGGCAGCCATGGGATTAGATCCGTCAGCCACCCCATGTCCCGTGTTTACCCTCAGAAGGTCGCCCAGACCTGCGGCAAGTGCCACGCGGATTCCGGTTACATGAAGTCCAGGCTGCCGACCGACCAGGTCGCTCATTACGGAAAGAGCGTCCACGCGGAGGCGCTCATGAAGAAGAACGACCTGTCGGCTCCGACCTGCAACGACTGCCATGGCAATCACGGCGCCTCGCCACCGGGGGTCTCTTCGGTTGCGAATGTGTGCGGCACCTGTCATACCCGGCAGGCGGAGATGTTCCGCCAGAGCCCTCATAATGCGAGCTTTCAACAGTTGGGACAGGCGGAATGCCTCGTCTGCCACGACAACCACGAAATCGCCCCGCCCACCGATCAGATGCTCTCAGTCGAGGAATCGGGGACGTGTGCCGACTGCCATAGCGAGGGAGATAAGGGCTATGCGGCCGCGCAGGCGATGCACCGGTCGATAACGGACCTCTCGGGCCGGTTGAATGAAGTCGAACAACTGGTGACCCGGGCGGAGCGGGCCGGAATGGAGGTCAGCCGGGCGCGAATCGGCTTAAGCGAAGGGCACGACGCTCTGATCGGGGCGAGGGTGGTCGTGCATCGTTTCTCTGCCAGCCACGTGAAAACCGAAACCGACCGGGGAATGGCGAGTGCCAGGAAGACTCGACAGCTGGGCGAACAGGCTTTGAATGAGCTGCAATTCAGACGAAAGGGCCTGGCTGCTTCTCTCCTGGTCATCGGACTAGCGCTCGTCGCTGTCTTTTTCAAGATCAGGCAGATCGAGCGCAAGTGACAGTGTTAAGCACCGTCACAGCGACAGTTGGAGGCAGCGCAGCTTGAGGAGGCACGCATGAACCGCAAGAGTGTCTATTTAACCGTGTCATCGGTCGTCCTTTTGGGGGCGATCTCCTGCACGTCTTCGGAGCCCGAAATCGCGCCGCTGGTTTTTGAACCCGGCCAATTCGTATCCGCCGAGCGGTGCGGCGCCTGCCACAAAGATATTTACACCGCCTGGAACACCTCCCTGCACGCCCGGGCCTACTCCGACAAGATCTTTCAGGCATCCTACGCAGAGGTCGCCGAATCAGAAAAAGAAGAGGCGGCTCGGATGTGTTTCACCTGTCACGCGCCTACCGCTTTGGCGACCAACGACCTGAAGGCCACCCGTGCGGTCACACGGGAGGGAGTCACCTGCGATTTCTGCCATTCGATAACCGATGTCCATCTTTCCCGCCCGAACCCGTTCGACGTCAGTATCGGAAGAGTGAAGTTCGGGCCGGTGAAGGACGCGGCTTCCGACGCGCACGGCGTGCAATTCTCGGAGTTCCACACCTCATCTCGCCACTGCGCCGGCTGCCACGAGTACACGAACAGTAAGGGCCTTGAGTTACTCGCCACTTTTCGGGAATGGGAGGCCTACCGGGACAAGGGCGGCAATAAGAGTTGCCAGGAGTGTCACATGCCAGTCGTCGCCGCGAACATCGTGGACCCGAAGGTCAAGCGAGTACAGGGAGCCTTCGTGAACCTGCATGAAATGCCGGGCGGGCACTCCTTGCACCAATTAAACAAATCACTCCGGATGAGGATTCTCGGGCTGGACCGAACGCCGAAAGGACTTCGAGCGCAGGTCAAGGTCCACAACGTGGGCGCCGGGCACAGCGTCCCGACGGGGATTCCGACGAGAAAGGTGATCCTCACGGTCCAAGTAAGCGTAGGCGACCAGAAATTTGAGGACACACGAACCTTCGAACGAGTGGTGCTGGACGCAGCCGGCAACGAACTGCGCCGGGATAGCGAGGTGTTCCTGAAAGGCAGCACAGCCAAGACCGACACCCGTCTAGCCCCGTTTGAGGAGCGAATTGAGGAGTTTTTCCTGCCAGTCCCCGCCGAGGGGAACGCCCGGGTGGTGGCCACTCTGACGTACCTCTACTCGCCGCATGACAAGAAAGCAACCGAGACCCGCATCGAGTTCTGGAAGGAGAAACGCGAGCTGTCGACCAACTGGCGGCCAACGAACTAGTGAAAGCGGGCCGCAGAAGCTGCACTTTATACGTATTTCTCCGTAGGGTGGGTTTCGAATCCGGCCGCCGTTGTTGCGGGCGGATTGAAACCCACCAGTTGCACGGTCGCGCCACGCGCTTTCGAGCACGATCATGCGCGTGGTGGGTTTCAATCCGCCCGCAACAACGGCGGCCGGATTCGAAACCCACCCTACGGCACGCCTCGCACCTCGGTTCAGAAATGCGTGTAAAGATAAGGGCAGAAGCCCCCACCCAATGAAGTGGCAGTCGAAGAGGACCGCTGCTCAGGTGTATACTCGCGCCAAGCCATTTCTTCAGGGGGATACTATGCCGAATCGCCGCGAATTCATGGGACAGTTAGTCACAGGGGCAGGCAGCCTGGCCATGTCGGGCATCGTCTCTTCTGGCCGGATCCTGGGCGCCAACGACCGTATCCGAATCGGACTCATCGGGGCGGGCGGCCGCGGGCAGGAGATCCTTAAAGCCGCTTTGCGATGCCAGAACATCGAGGCTGTCGCTGTAGCGGATGTCTACACGGGGCGACTGGACGAGGTCAAAGCCTTTGTGCCGCAGATCAAAACTACACCGGATCAGCGTCGCATTCTTGACGACCAAAGCATTAACGCGGTCCTGATCGCCACCCCGCAGCACCAGCACGCCCTCAATTTCGCCCCGGCCATCGAGGCCGGCAAAGACGTTTACCAGGAAAAGACGATGGCATTCAATCCCGACCACGCCAGGCGTATGCGGAAGGCCTACGAGGGGTCGGGGCGCGTCGTGCAGATCGGCATGCAAATGATCAGCGGTGCGGGCCTCGACAAGGTCCGGGAATACGTAACTCCGGAGAAAATCGGAGTGATCACCGCAATCAATGCACACCATTACAGGAACGCGCCCTACGGCGGCTGGATGAGGAAGATCCCTCCGGACTGCGACGCTCAGCACGTGGACTGGGACGCCTTCCAAGGTGAAGCTCAGAAATACCCGTTCGATCCACAGCGTTACCGTAACTGGCGGTTCTTCTGGGATTACTCCGGAGGAAATGTCTTTGAGAATATGGTTCACCAGGTTGGCTACTGGTACAAGGCGCTTAACCTCCAGATCCCCGAAAGCGTCACTATGACCGGCGCCAACTACCTCGCACCCCAGATGCAGGTGCCGGACACGATGAACGTCACAATGCACCAGCCGGAGAAGATCATCTTCAACTGGAACTCGATGTTCGGGAACGACTACTACGGCGAGGGTCACGATCTCCTGCTTGGCACAAAGGGGACAGTGACACATCCAGAGTCGGACCTGGTCCGTTACCTACCCCAGGGTCAGAAGACGGCCGGTCCGGAAGAACGCGCTTCGGCGGGTAAACCGCCGGACATCGTCGGGTATTCCGATGCGACCGACAAACACATGCAAGACTTCTTTGACTGCATGCGCAACCGGAAAGAGCCGATCTGCCCGTTTGAAATCGGCTACCGGTCGGCCATCGCCTGCCAGATGGCCGTTGCCTCCTATCGCCAAGGCCGGACCGTGAAGTGGGACCCGCAGAGGGAAGAGATCGTGTAGCTCACCCGAAGGGAGAAAAGGGTCGGAAAAAGCCGATTACGAGCACGAGCACGAGCACGAAATGCAAAGACCGCAAGCGATTAAAAAGCAACGAGTCACACGCCGTTGCTTTTCGTGCTCGTGATACGCGTGCTCGTAATCGGCTTTTCTGGACCTTTTCGCGGTTGCGGAAGTGTATTTTGCCGCCCCAGCAGTCTTAGCAATCCGTCAAGAATCGTGATCGGGTGGGGCGGGCATCCGGGGATGAAAAGGTCTACGGGCAGCAGGTCAGTCACCCCGCCATGAACCTCCGGGTGGCCGCGGAAAGGGCCGCCGGAAATCGCGCACGAACCCACGGCTATCAACAGCTTCGGCGAAGGAGTCGCCTCCCAGGTTTTCAGAAGCGCCAGCCGCATGTTCTCGGGAACTGGCCCGGTAACGATCAAACCATCGGCATGGCGCGGCGATGCGACGATTTCGATTCCAAAACGACCGAGGTCGAAAACCACGGTGCTGAGCACGTTGATGTCGGCCTCGCAGGCGTTGCAGCCGCCCGCACTGACCTGGCGAAACTTGAGCGAGCGTCCGAACAGCCTTCTCGATTCGTTGTCAATCGCCTCCGCAAGCTGGTACTCCGGTCCCTCGAGCCGGAGTCCCGATCGGGTGCGAGCCGCCATTCGGTATTCCTGCCCGAAGCGAATGGCGTGGGAGGAACAGGCTTCTGCGCATTCTCCGCAGAACAGGCAACGGCCGAGATCCAGAGTACACCCGGACGGCGTGCGGGAGATCGCGTCCGTCGGACAGGTGTCGCAGCAGCGTCGGCAGTCTTCTGCGCACAAACCCATGCGCAGCTCCGGCCGTCCCTGGAAGCCCTTCGGTAGCGTCGGTGCCGCGGCCGGGAATCCGATGGTCCGATGCCCTTGATGCAGACGCGCAAGCAAAGCCTTCAGCACACTCTCACCTCGTCACAGATCATGGCCGCAATACGACAGGTTGAAGCTCTTGTTACAGAGCGGGAAGTCCGAAATCTGCTGGTTACGCAAAGCTAAAGCGAGTCCCATCCAGTTGTGAAAAGAAGGATCGACAATTTTGTAACTGCGGAACCGTCCTTGCGAGTCGGTCATCGCGACGTGACAGATTTCGCCCCGCCAGCCCTCAACGACGCTTACCACCGCGGCGTTCGGCGCCAGGTCGAGCGCCGCAGCCCCGCAAGCCGAGGAATACCCCTGCTCGACACGATCCAGCAGCTGTCGAATTAACGAAATGCTCTGTTGGAGCTCCAGCCAGCGCACCCAGGCGCGAGCCTGGACATTGCCATCCGGCTGCGTTGGGGGCGTGAATACGATATCCCGATAAACTCCGGCTTTGAATTCACGTCGCGCATCGCGCTCAAGCCCCGAAGCGCGCGCGGCGGGACCCACGAGCCCGATCTCAAGCGCTGTTTCAGCCGAAATCCGGCCGGTATTTTCGAAACGAGCCCTTACGGACGGAGTGAGCCAGAGCAGGTCGATCGCGCTCCTCGCATCGACCGAAGCCTGGTCCAGCCGCTTGCGGAGCTCGACGACAACTTCCGGACCGATGCCGACTCCAAGGCCTCCTGGCCGCACCAGCCGGCGGCCAAAGCGGTTCCCGCAAATCAACGCCGTCATGTTGAGGAAATCGCCTCGAATCCGGCCGCAATAGCTCGCTGTCGGGAGGTAGCCAACATCGTTCGCCAGCGCTCCCAAATCGCCGGTATGGTTGGCGAGTCGTTCCAACTCGAGCGCGATGGCCCTCCAGACTTCGGACTCGCCGGACGGCTGAACCCCGGCCAGAGCTTCCAGCGCCTGGCAGTAAGCGGTCGCATGGCCGATGCTCGTATCCCCCGCCAGCGTCTCGATCAGGTGGATCGTCCGCTTGTCCGGTCCGCACATCACGGCGCGCTCAATGCCTCGGTGCTGATACCCGAGCGAGATCTCCAGGTGAAAAACTTCCTCCCCGTGACACTGAAACCTGAAGTGCCCGGGCTCGATTACTCCCGCATGCACCGGCCCCACGGCGACTTCATGGATTTCCTCCCCCTCGACCGCAAAGAAGTCGGTGACCGAAGGCAGGATCTCAGGAGCATCCGGCGATCCATAGGAACGCTGGAACCTGATCGGCTTGAGCCACGGGTGACCCTCCGGACGAATCTCCCATTGCTCGAAAAGCTCTCGTTCAAACCAATGGAATTGCGGGCATTCAGGCGTGAGGGCCGGATACGCGTCACCGACCCGCGTGATCCACCAGCGAAATTCTCCTGCCATTCCGTCTGCCAGAACCGCGTGCAGCTGTGAGCCTTCGAGTTCCGGGACAGCAAAGAAGGCGCTGACACGAGCCCCGCTTTGCAGGTCTTTCAGCAATCCACTTCGAAACTCATCCAGAGGAACGAGCCACATGTCGTCCAGACGGACACCCTGGGCATTCTTGACGGCAACCGTGCTCACAGCACTCCTCCGATCGTTCGGGCAGCCATGGAGAGCACACTGTTCAGGCTCTCTGGAAGACCGATGCCGAGGGCCAGCGCCACTGCGGCAAGTGCCGCCGAAGGCAAAAGGGTGACCCACCCGCGAGGCCCCGCTACCCGGGCCATTGATGAGTCGGCGCTTCCTTGCGCCATACCCAGGCAGGCGGTCGCCATCGCAATGAAAATGACTGCCAACAGAAGCAGCAAAACCGTTCCGACAACCCACTGCCCCTGATCGAAGGCCGCTTTCAGAATGATGAACTTACTGAAGAACAGACCGAAGGGCGGAGTCCCGGTAATGGCAAGGAAGCCAGCCACCCACAATGCTCCCGTGGCCGGCGAAGTCCGCAGCAGTCCACGAACCTGGGCTATCGATTTTGTTCCATAGCTGGCAAGGACGTTGCCGGCCAGGAGGAACAGCATGGCTTTGACCAGCGAATGATTCACGGCGTGCAGAAAAGCCCCGAAGACGCCGGCCTGACCAAGACCGAATCCGATGGCGAGGAGCCCCATGTGCTCGACACTGGAGTAAGCGAGCAGCCTCTTAAAGTCGGTTTGCCCGACGAGAAAGACGGTGGCGACGGCAACCGACATAAGGCCGAGCGCCAGAAGAGCTTTCTGGCTGAACTCCCCCTGCCCGCCTGCGATGCAAACCTGCTGAATGCGCACGATGCCAAGAAACGCGCAGTTCAGCAAAGCTCCGGACAACAGGGCCGAGACCAGTGAGGGCGATTCACTGTGGGCGTCAGGGAGCCACGTATGCATCGGGGCCAGACCCATCTTTGTCCCGTAACCCACGAGCATGAGCGCGAAGGCCGCTTTCAGCCAGGCGGGATTCAGCGACCGCGCTCTTGGCAGCAGTTCATCGATAACCAGCGACGCTCGCCCGCCATCGACTGAGATAGCGGACACCCCCAGGAAGAAGTTGCCGAGCAGGGCCAGTGCGATGCCGACCGAGCAGATCAGCAGGTATTTCCAGGTGGCTTCGAGCGACCGATGATGACGATGGAAGTAGATCAGCGGCGCACTGACAAGCGTCGTGGCTTCTACTGCGATCCAGAGCAGACCGAAATGCCGGCTGACGGTCACCAGCGTCATAGCCGAGAGAAAGAGGAGCAGGCAGCCGATAAAACCGGCCTCCGGCGCGTTCTTGAACAGGAAATGCTCTTCGAGATCCGTCACCTCGTCCTTGGACTCGTGCGCGAGGTATCCGAGCGCGTATATAGCGGCCGCAAGAAAAAGGCCGCTCGTGATACTCAGGAAGAGCAGCCCGGCATCGTCCATCATCAGCCACCCGGACAACGCAGGGACCGGTTCCCATTTCCAGGCAAGGGTGGTCATAGCGGCGTGTCCAAGGGCCACGCACACAAGCAGGCCCCGGCGAAAGGCCGTCGAGGGAATGAAGAACGCTGCTGCGCCGGTTATCGCCGGCAAGAGGATCAGGGCGAGAAGCATTTTAGTTCTTTAGACTTGAGAGACGGTCGGTCTCGATGTGATCAAACTCCCGGTTAATGTGAAACAGAGCGATACCCATCACGAAAACAGCCACAAAGACGTCCAGAAGGATGCCGACCTCCACGAGCAGGGACGTCTCACTCATGACTCCGGCGCCGAAAAGATAGACCCCGTTTTCAAGAACCAGAAAACCAAGCACCTGGTTGATGGCCCGTTTTCGACTGACGATCAGGAAGAGTCCCGTGAAGACAGAGAACAGAGCCGCGGTGACCAGCAGAGAACCGGCGCCGGCCGGGAGCGGAGTAAGCCTCTCGCTCAATAGGAACATGGCCGCAAGCCCTATAACGCCAATCAGAACCGAGGCCGAGTACCCGACATACGGTTGCACATCGCGACTGATCCGCGTCTCCCTCACAGCCCGGAAAAGCAGCCACGGGAATACCACACCCTTTAGGGCCATCCCGACAATCGCCACGAGGGCCGCTCGAAGTCCGGGCGCGTGCATCCCGGCGAGCAAGGGCACAAGTCCCAGCAGAACCCCTTGCGCCGCGACGGTCCGGATTTTGGCGCCCAGCCGGGTAGAGGCCAGCAGGCGAAGGTTTCCGAGAACGAGGAGGACCAGTATCCAATCGAGCTTCATTCCTTACCTCATCCCCAGAAGAAGGGCCGTGGCGGCGAGTGCCGCTGAGCCGACCAGAAGATGCGGTATGACGGTCATCCGCAGCCTTGCCATAACCGATTCGATGACTCCTACCGCCACTGCGAGACCCAGAACGCCAATGACTCCGAGACCCACGTTTAACCATGGATTAAATGACACGGCAGGCACCGCGATGCCTGCCACCAGGCAACCGAGAATCCACGCACGCAGGGCCGATCCCCACAGCACAAAGGCAAAATCCGGCCCCGAATGGTCCAGGACCATTACCTCGTGAATCATGGTCAACTCGAGGTGTGTGTTCGGATCGTCGACCGGAATTCGACAGTTCTCGACGAGAAAAACGCCAAAGAGAGCCACCGCCACGAGAACGACCGCCGGGTCAACCACCATCCAATTTCTCCGGGACAGGAAGCCGTAACTCTCCGATAGTCCCGAGGTCTGCGTGTGGCGCACAAGCGCTGCCAGAGCGAGATACAAGGCGGGTTCAGCCAAGGCGCCAAAGAGCGCTTCCCGGCTTGCCCCCATACCTTCAAACGCAGAACCCGTGTCCAGCGCAGCGAGGATCGTGAAAAACCTCGCCAGCCCAAGCAACGCGCAAAAGACTATGATGTCGCCCGTAAAAGAAAGCGGCGCCTGCTGCCCGCCAAGCGGTGTCATTGGGACGAGGGTCAGGAGTGCAGCCAGTGTGACCAACGGGCCGGCGCGAAAGACCCAGGTGGTTGTCCGGCTGTAAACAGCGCCCTTGCGGAGCAGTTTAAGAATATCGAAGTACACCTGCAGCAACGGTTGCCCGGTCCGACCGGCAAAAAAGGCTTTTGTCCGGTTCACAACCCCCAGGACGAGTGGCGCCAGCAGCAGTGCCAAAGGTACGGATAACCAGCTTGCGTTCATAAAGTCAGCGCGTCATCCAGAAGAGAAGCCCAAGCAGCGCCAGGGCAATATAAAGCACGTAGATATGAATGTTCCCGTGCTGCAACCAGCGCAAAGCGGCGATCAGGCGCGCGCCTGTGCCAAATAATCGGCCGTAGACTGTCTGGAGAAAGGCGTCGGGCGTCTCCGTCGAAAAAGCAGCCTTACCGGGGAAAAGCCCCGGAGGCATATCCAGGTGCACCTTGGTCCTCAGAACTCTCTGGAACAGAGTCGTAATCGGCCGGGCGAAAGAAGAAGCGGTGTACTGCATCCGCGCTGTCGGACGGGCGTAGCCGCAGTCCCACGTCACCGATACGGCAACCGCCCGCCCGGACAGTAGCCACCGCCGCAGTGCCGCGAGCAACCCGCACAAAACGGCCAGAAGGGCGAAGACCAAAACCGACTTCTGCAGATAACCCGCCGTCGCCGCCATCGCGTCAGGCGAGGCCGGAATGCGAGGGGCGACGACGGAAATCACGGTGCTCAACACCGGCAGGAGCAACGGAGCACCCAGACCGATGGCGAGGCAAGCGACTGCGAGAACCAGCATCGGCACGCGGAGAATCCAGCGGTGGCCGAGCGGCGCAGCCATCCGCGCAGTCTCGCTCCTTGGCTCGCCAAGGAAGACTATACCGAAAGCCTTAGTGAAGCAGGCGATGGCCAAACCGCTGATGAGTGCCAGTCCGGCAATCACGACGAGCCCCGACAGCACTCCCGACGTACCGCCGACTGCCACAGCTTCAAACCCACCCAGGAAGATCAGCATTTCGCTGATGAAACCGTTCAAAGGAGGGAGACCGCAGATAGCCACCGAACCGACCAGGAACAATGTCGCGGTCCAAGGCATCCGCTTCGACAGCCCGCCAAGATCGTCGATTTCGAGCGATCCCGCGGACTTGAGAACGCTTCCGGCTCCCAGGAACAGGAGTCCCTTGAATAGAGCATGGTTAACAACATGCAGGAGGCAGCCTGCAAAACCAAGGACGGCCAGCCAGCCAAGATTCAGGCTGAGACCAAGTTCTCCCAAACCGAGACCCATGAAGATGATCCCGATGTTCTCGACGCTGTGGTAGGCAAGCAAGCGCTTCAGGTCATGTTGCGCCAGCGCAAAAAGAACGCCGAGTATGCCGGAGGTTACCCCCACTATGAGAAGCGTCCAACCCCACCACGCTGGTGGATCGCCCAGGAAAGTCAGAGCCCGCAACAAACCGTAAACACCAGTCTTGATCATCACGCCCGACATGAGCGCCGAGACGTGACTCGGAGCAGCAGGATGGGCTTCGGGCAGCCACACATGGAGCGGCACGATCCCGGCCTTGGCGCCGAATCCGACCAGAGCAAGCAAAAACATCAGGCTCGCGAGCGGCAG
>Ga0105104_10000975_pt1 | contig 22322 bp, 17 predicted proteins | sample PPLLaktember2015_3_FD_87034 | JGI IMG/M metagenome (GOLD analysis project Ga0105104, IMG submission 87034) | Freshwater sediment microbial communities from Prairie Pothole Lake near Jamestown, North Dakota, USA - PPLs Lake P7 Core (6) Depth... | ecosystem: Environmental > Aquatic > Freshwater >... | reverse complement strand
GCCTTCACCTCCTCCGGCATCGGCGTCCACGCCGGCTGCTCCCGAACGTCCCGCAGCCCGTCGACGAGCACGTCGATCATCCGGTGCCCGACCGCGCGGACTCCCTCCCAGTCCGGCGGGTCCAGGGTCCGTCCGTCCTCGCTCATGTCGGCTCCAGCGCCCGCACCAGCGCGGGCCGAACGCCGGTCTCCGCGAGCAGCGCCTCGAGCCGCCGCCGCGCCTCGCGCCACTCACCCCGAATCTTCCGGCCCAGGATGAGCTCGTTCTTCACCGAGTGCTCCCAGCCGGTCAGCTCGGTGACCGTCACCGAGTACCCGTGCGCCTCGAGCACCAGCGCCCGGATGACGTTGGTCAGGTGCGAGCCGAACTCCCGGCGGTGCCACGGATGCTCAGAGAGCGCCGCCAGCGCCGGCGACAAGGGTGGTCGCTCCCGCAGCTGACGCGCCACCTCCGCCTGGCAGCACGGGACCACGGCCACGTGGTCCACCCCGTGGCGGATCGCGGCCGCCAGCGCGTCGTCGGTCGCGGTGTCGCAGGCGTGGAGGGCGGTGAGCAGATGGAACCGGTCGGGCCACGGCGCCGATGCCAGCGGCGCGGTCACGAATCTCATCCGTCCGAATCCGAGCCGCCGCGCCCGCTCCTCGCTCCGCGCGCTCAGCTCGGGCCGGGCCTCGATGGAGACCAGCTCGCCCTTCTCCTGCGCCCTGAGGAACAGCTCGTAGAGAACGAAGCCCAGGTACGCGTTGCCGCTCCCGGCGTCGACCACCAGCGGCCGCCCGAAACGGGCGAACACGTCCTCCACCGCGGGGCGGAGCAGACCCACCAGGTGGTTGACCTGCTTCAGCTTCCGGAGCGCGTCGGCGTTCAGGTCCCCGTCACGGGTGAGCAGATGGAGCTCCCGCAGCAGCTCGGGAGACTGCTCGGGAAGGAGCTCGCGCCTGACCTCCGCTGCTTTGACCTGACGTCTCACATGGGTGGCGGCGCGGGGAGCATACCGGCCGCCCCGGGGGTCCCACCTAGACCGGAACGACCTCGACCACCTCGGGAACCACCTCACGCAGGCGGTTCTCGATGCCCATCTTCAGGGTCATGGTGGAGGAGGGGCAGCCGGAGCAGGACCCGCGCATGTGCAGGTAAACCACCCCGTTCTCGAACCGGTCGAGGGTGATGTCCCCTCCGTCCTGCATCACCGCGGGGCGAATCTCCAGATCGAGGATCTGCCGGATCCGGTCCTCCACCTCGGTCCCGCTGGCCGTCGCGCCCATCTCCTCCAGGGCGCCCGGAGAGACCACCGGCTCGTTCGCTCCGAGGTGTGCGTCCAGCGTGGACATCACCGCGTCATTGAGGATGTCCCACTCGCCCGCCTCGCCCTTGGTGACGGTGACGAAGTTGCTCCCCAGCATCACCCCGCTCACTCCCTCGATGCCCATCAGCTTGGACGCCAGGGGAGACCGGGCGGACGCCGCCTCGGGGCTAGTGAAGTTCAGCGCGCCCCGGGGGACCAGGGTCCGGTCCACCACGTACTTGAGGGTGCTCGGATTGGGGGTCCACTCGAGCTGGATATTCACGGACATGCCAGAGCTTTAAGGCGCCCGCCCCTCGACTTCAACCCGGGCCGAGGGTCCGGGCGGAGAACGTGACGTCGCTTCCTCCCCCCCGGGGCCCCCCCTGGCCAGCGGAAGCGACGCCACGTCCCCTCGTCGCCTCCATCAACGCTCGACAGCCTGGATTTCCCTCACCCGTGCTGGCGCATCCACCATCGGCACCCCACCCCCGGCCCGTCCGCGCCAGAACGCGGGATCCTGGCCGCGCCCGGCCAGAGCGCTCCCCGACCGGGGTCGTTCCTACCCCCGCCGTCCGGCCCGCGCTGCCAGCGTCGGCCGGCCATGAGGCCTACCAGCGCGTGGACTCGCAGGAGCGATGCCCGGGTACGTCTCCGCCCGGGCGAGGCCCCGCGGAACCGTCACGGCGAGGATCCCCCAGGCGAGGACACGCGCCCACACCATGCGGGGAGAGCCGTGCATCGCGAGCCCTGGACGTTAGCCCAGGCGGTCGCGGTGCACATCCGGAGGGCCGTCCGTCTGACGCTGTGAGAGCCGCCGCGCACCCCGCCGTCGCCACCGGGCCCCCAGCCCGACGAGTCCGACCGCCGCCCCGGTCAGCGCCAGCGGGAGCAGGGCCGGCATCTCCCGTGCCCGCGGCCGCGCGTCGGCGTTCCCGAGCAGCACCACGTCCGACCACGCCGCCGGCGGCGCACCCCGGCGGATCGCCTCCCGCTTCGCCGCCGTCACCGCCTCGCCCACGCTCACCCCACGCGCCAGCGCCCGGTACATCGTGGAGAAGAAGACGGCGGCCTCGTCGTCCCGCGCCCGGTCCAGCGTCCCAACCACAGCCGAGGCGCCGGCGCCGAAGAAGGCTCGGGCGAGGCTCATCACTCCCTCGCCCCGGAACACCGGACCCGCGGAGGTCTCGCAGCCGGCGAGGACCACCGTTCTTCCGTCGAGCGCAAGCCGGCCGATCTCCTGCGGCTCGAGCCTTCCGTCCTCGGCCGCGCTCCCCGGCGCGAGCACCACCGCGGCGTGCTCGGGGTCGAGCTCGTCCACCACCGCGTGGGTGGCGAGATGGAGCAGCGACACTCCCTCGAGGGACGCCAGCTTGAGGAAGGTCTCCGAGGCCGGCGCCCCGGCCCGCATCTCGCTCCCCGAGGGGAAGGCAGCGAGCGCCACCTCCGCCTCGCGGCGGGCGTGGACCAGCGCTCCAAATGCCCCGCTCGCGTCGCGCAGGATGGACTGGGCCGAGGAGCCGGACGACGGATCGGCAAGGACCAGGAGCTTCCCCGGGGGAAGCGGCGGCGCCGCGCGGAGCCTGACCCAGAGCGAAGCCGAGGGCGAGATGGACACGGAGAACCGCTCGGCCAGGTAGGGCTCGCCTGGAGCGCGGGAGAGCGCGTCGAACGGAAGCCGGTGCAGCGCACCATCGGGCACGATCACCAGCCGCTCCATGCCGTGTGGCAGGGAGGCCAGCGGCGCGGCCAGGAGCTCCTGGTGGAGCATCGCGCCGGCGGCACGGTCCGAGCCATCGCGGCGCTCGAGCAGCCCGGTCCAGGCGCGGATCTGCGGGTCCAGCACGTCCGCGTTCGGGATGGCGAATGCCTCCACCCGCGACCGGGTCACCACCGTGACCCACGAGCTCCCCTCGCGGTACGGAGCATCCATCGTCGGTTCGGGCCGCCAGATCTGGTACGAGAGGAGCGCCTCCGTCGGGGCGAGCCGTGCCTGGACCTGGCCCAGCGTCGGCGGCCGCACCGCAACCGGCTCGTCGGTGCGCTCCCCCGCCAGCAGCGTCTCCATCAGCCCCCGGGCCCTCAACCGCTCCATCACCTGGAACGCCTCGTCCAGCGCCCCGGTGTCCCCGGCCGGGCGGTACCGGGCGAGTGCGCCGGCGAGAGACTGGTAGGCGAAGGACAGCGACTGTGCGTACCGCAGGCGCAGGGGCATGGCCCGCTGCTGCTCGCGCAGCCGCTCGGCACGGTCCAGCGCGGCGAGCCCGTCGGCGCGAGCGAGAGAGAACTCTCCCATCCGGAAGCGGATCCGCGAACGGAGCACCAGCGCCCGGACCTTCTCGAAGTCGGTTCCGGTGAACGCTTCCTTCACCGCGTCCTCGGCCACCCCGAGAGCTTCCCCGAGCCGCGGAGGATCCGCGGTGGCGAGCAGCTCGGAGAGCAGGAGCCTCGGGTACATCGGGTAGCTGAAGGACGTGCGCGACAGGTGCTCCCCCAGCGCCGAGCGCAGGAGCGAGAAGGACTCCGGGGTGGAACCGAGCAGCATCGCCAGCTGGACTCGAGAAGCGAGGGAGCCGAGCTCCACGTACAGGAGGGGGCGGCCCGCTCTCTCCTGCTCGGTGATCGCTTCGCGCAGGAGGCGCTCGGCGGTGGCGGGGCTCTCGAGCCGCTGCATCGCCAGGTGCACCGTTGCCGCGGCGAGGCCCCCGAGAGCGAGGGGACGCCGGGGATCGTCCGCGTCGAGCATTCCGAGCAGCTGGACGTAGAGCGCTCGCATCCGCCGGTAGTCCGCCAGCATCGCCATCAGGTGTGCTCGGGCCTGCAGGCTCTCGGATTGGATCCACAGCGACCGCGGTGGACCGAGCGCCAGGAGCCGCCGCTCGGCACCCTCGGCACCGTCCATGTCGTCCATGACGAAGCTGAGCTTCATCGTCCAGATCTCGGCCACCTGCTGGAGATCTACCCGCGCCGAGGAGCGCGCCAGCTCCCGGATCCGGCGGAGGAGCTCGAGCGCCTGGTCGTCGCAGACTCCGTTGCCGAGACACATCGCGGAGAGGAGCGAGGTGGACGCGTAGATTTCCCCGGCGACGTCGTGCTCGCGGGCGAAGCCCTCGACCGCCACTCGCCATTCCCGCGGATCAACCCGCTGTCCCACCAGGCTCCGGATGATTCCCGCGTACAGGTGCGGCCGGGGATTCCGAGGGTCGAGCCGCATCCGGGCGTCCAGGAAACGTAGGGCCTCCTCCTGTCCCTCTCCCATGTGGGCCAGGAGGCAGATGTATCCCTGCAGCGAGCGCGACTCCGACCGCACCTGCGCCTTGCATTCGGCGAGGGCCGGGGTCCCGGCCAAGGCCTGCCACGGGGCTGGGAGGCCGACGAGGAGCAAGAGGCCCCACCGTCCGAAAACCCGGACGATCGCTGGCAAAAATCGCTCACCCATCGCGTCGAGGGAGGTTACCCGAATCGGAATGCTGTGCTTACTTCGAAAGAGAGGGCATGACTCCCACGCGGGGGGGCGATTCGGGCTCCCTGGACCCAGACCCGGCTAGCGTCGAGCGAATCCGCCAGGTGCTGATCCGTGCAGTGGAGCGGCACTGTCCCCCTGCCCTGGCCGCACACCGGGAGGACCTGGTCCAGATGGCGCTGGTGCGGCTCCTGGAGCGGCCCGGCGCAGGTGAGGGAACCAACCCCCGCGGAGCGTCTTACCTCTGGAGAGTCGCGTACACGGTGGTCATTGACGAGATTCGCCGGTTTCGCCGGCAGCAGCGCCAGGCCGAGCAGGCGTCGGGCGGCGAGCGAGTGACGCCCGGGCCGGAGGCGCGCTCGGAGCTCCTCGCCTGCCTCGATGCCCTTCAGGACCGCCGCCGCACCGCGGTCATCCTGCACCTCCAGGGCTTCAAGACCGGCGAGGTGGCGAGCGCGCTCGGCTGGACGGAGAAGCAGGCAGAGAATCTGGTGTACCGTGGCCTCGCGGATCTGCGCGCCTGCCTCGGTGGGGGGGAACGATGACCGAGCCGTCGGACGATCTCGAGCAACGCTTCCGTGACGCGCTCCCGGACCCAGGCGAGCGCGACTGCCCGCCCGCCGACGCGTTCTGGGCCGCCGCTGCCGGCGAGCTCCCCTTCGACCAGGTGCGCGCGCTCGTGGACCACGGGGCTCGCTGCGCCCGATGCGCCGAAGCCTGGCGCATTCTCGCCGACGTCCGCCGCGCGGCCGCGGCGTCGGACACGGTCGGGGCCAATCCTCCGCCCCCCGTCCCCCTGGGGCCTGCAGCACCGGCCCGGGCCTGGGCTCGGAGACGGGCCCTGGTCCCGCTCGCCGTGTCCGCGCTGGCCGCGACGGTGGTGTGGACGGTGCTCCGTCCTTCGCCGCCCGGAGCTCCGGCGGTGGAGCGCGGGAATGGCGCCGGCACCACCCTGCGCGCGGAGTCGCCGCCCGTGCAGCCGGCGAACGAGGCGCTGCTGCGCTGGTCCGAGGTCCCCGGGGCCAGCAGCTACAACGTGACCGTGCTCACTCCGGACCTGGTCGTGGTGCACCAGGCGGTGGGGGTGTCGGCGCGGGAGCTCCGCCTGCCCGAGGGCGTGCGCAGGCGTGCAGCGGGGGGCGGGCTCCTCTGGAATGTGGATGCGGTGCTCCCCGACGGGCGCACCGTGGCCTCGCCCACCTTCGAGCTCAAGCTGAAGGAGCGCTAGAGCAGATCGCAGGGCGTCCCGAGCGGCTGGCCGGTGTAGACGCCCAGGTCGGAGTAGATGAGCGCGACGTTGTCCTCGACGGGGAGGCTCTTGAGCTGCTGGCGCTTTCCCTTCTGCACCCAGGCGCTCTCCTTCTTGTCGAGCACGAGGCGCAGCTCCCCGGCCTTGGTGGAAAAGATGTCGCCCTCGGAGTCGCTCACCACGTTCACCATCTTCAGGGGCTTCATCGAGCCGCGCGGTCCGGAGTAGAGCCGGAACTCCATGCTCCCTTCGTCGCGCCGACGATCGACGTAGTAGTAGGTGCCCGCGTCGTCGCGGGCGAGCGCGTAGGCGCGGTACTTCCAGCGCGGGGGATGAAACTTCGCGCCGCCGACCATCGCCGTCGCCTTGCCCTGCTCGAGAGGCTTGAACTCGGTGGCGCGCTCGCCGCACCACAGCTTGTAGGTGGCGTCGTGCATCCCGAAGCTTGCGCCGCTCCGGCCGCGCACCCGAGGCTCCCAGAAGCTCCGGTCGAAGGACTCGGTCCCGCTCGACCCGCCCCCGAACACCCGCTGCTGGTAGAAATCCCGTCCGTCCTGCGACCAGTAGAGGTGGTCCCAGATGCTGTCCCCGAAGGGCAGGACGGCGATGTAGTGACCCTGCCCGTCTTCGACCACCACCAGCTTCTCGCGCACCGCCGAGATGTCGATGGGATCGGCGGCCGGCTCGGCCGCGAGCGACAGACGGAGCAGCAGGACGAGGGCAGCCGCCGGCGGAAGTGTCACGGTCGGCGGACGAGTATAGTCCAGCCTTGCCGATGGACGCTGGCCGCGACGTGCTCGACGTGGGTGCCGTGCTGGGCGAGACCTATCGCATCCAGGGGCTCATCGGCCGCGGCGGCATGGGCGCGGTGTGGGCGGCAGAGCACCTGAGATTGCCCGGCAAGCACGTCGCGGTGAAGGTGCTGCTCGACGCGGCTGCGGGCGGCGAGGAGATGCTCCAGCGCTTCCGGCGCGAGGCCGAGATCGCCTCCCGGCTGGGGCACCCCAACATCGTCGAGGTGCTCGACTTCAACACCCTCCCCACCGGTCAGCCGTACATCGTCCTCGAGTACCTCCAGGGCGAGACGCTCGCCGGCCGGCTCGCCTCCGGACGCCTGCAGCTCGACGAGGCGCTGGCCGTCACCCGGCAGATCGGCTCGGCGCTCCAGGCCGCCCACCGCGCCGGGGTCGTCCACCGCGACCTCAAGCCGGAGAACGTCTTCCTCTGCACGCCGGAGGAGGACATGCCGACCAAGGTGAAGGTCCTGGACTTCGGCATCTCGAAGATTCGCGGGAGCCAGTCGCTCCGCACCCAGGACGCCATCCTCATGGGGACGCCGCAATACATGTCTCCCGAGCAGGCCACCGGGAAGAACACCGCGGTGGACGCACGCACCGACGTGTTCGCCGTCGGGGCCATCGTCTACGAGATGCTCGGCGGGCAGCCCGCGTTCGCCGGCGGCTCGCTGGCCGAGGTGGTGTACCGGGTGGTGCACGGAGAACCCACCCCGCTGCGGGAGCTGGCCCCGGCGCTGCCGGAGAACGTGCTGAACGCGGTGGAGCGCGCGCTCCAGAAGGATCCCGCTGCCCGGCCGCAGGACATCGGCGCCCTCATCCTCGAGCTCACCGGACGGCCGCTGCACAGCTTCCACACCGGGCAGCCCCGAGGAATGGACTCGGCCGTCGGCCCGCTCGAGCCGACGCATACCCCGCACCCCACCGGGCCCACGGCGTCGTGGCCGAAGACACGCGCCTCCTCCCGGGAGCCGGTCCGGTCCGGGGCGGTGACCGTCCCGCCGGAGATGCCCGAGCCCGCCCCCCGCCGGATGTGGCCCTTCCTGGCCGTGCTGGCGGTGGTGGGAGTCGCCCTCGGAGGAGGCGGCGTCCTCTGGGCCTCCCGCCGGGCTGCACCCGCGCCGCCGACGCAGACGGCGAGCCTCGGTCCGATCGAGCCAGTGAAGCGTCTGGAGCCTCCGCCCCCGCCCGCGCCGTCTCCGCCGCCGCCTCCGGTCACCCCGCCGCCCACCGGCAACGAGACGAGCCCGGCGAAGGAGCCCGCCACCGCCGCGAGCCCGACGACGCGTCGGGAGAAGCCGCCCCCCGTTCGCAAGCACCGCGCCCGCGCGGAGGCGGCCAAGGCGAGCGAGCCGCGCACGGTCGCCTCGGCCGAGCCCGCGAAGGGCGTGGAACCCGAGCCACCTGCCACTCCCTCCGACGGCATCAAGCCCGAGGCCCGCAAGCTGCTCGACCAGGCCGAGGACGCGCTCGCGAAGAACAAGCCGCTCGATGCGGCACGGCTGGTGGACCAGAGCTTCTACATCCAGAAGTCCACGCTCGGGTACGCCATCCAAGCCCGGGCTGCCTGCCTGCGCCACGACGTCGGCGGTGCGCGCGCGGCGTTTCGCAACGTGAGCGACCCGCAGCTCAAGCAGGTCGTCCTCCGCGCCTGCGTGCGCCAGGGCGTGTGGCTCTTCTGAGCCCGGACGCGCGGCGCCGTTGCGCCGCTCCACGAGCCTCCCCCTGGTGCGGGGGGCCCCTCAGCGTCCCCCTGGTGCGGGGGGCTGAGCCCGGCTCACCCCGGACGGCGGGCGACGAGGGAATAGACCAGCGGCAGGCTCCGGCCGAAGCGCCGCATGCGGAACCGGCCCGGGGCGACCTCTTCCATGTTCGGGAAGATGTCGTAGGGGGACCAATCGAACTCGGCGAGACGGTCCAGGACGAGACCCTGGCCGAGAAGCGCCGTGACCACGCTCCCTAGCCCGTGATTGAAGCCCACGTCCCGGAGCTGGATGGGCGCCGAGGGATCGGCGTAGGTGCCGCTCTCCTCGCTGGCGATGGCCTCGCCCGGCGCGTCATAGGGGTGGGCGACGCGCTCGAAGGCGTCGTCCCAGATCCACACCGCCGGATGGAACTCGACCAGGTGGAAGATCCCGCCCGGGGCGAGGCACGCGGCAACGGCGCGGGCCCAGGGCTCGAGCCACGGAAGCCAGCCCAGGACGCCGTAAGAGGTGAACACCACGTCGAACTGCTCGCCGCCGAGGAGAATGGGAGCGTCGTAGACGTTGCCCTCCACGAAGCGGGCGGGGAGGCCGAGCTCCGCCGCGAGCGCGCGCGCCTCGGAGATGGCCACGTCGGACAGGTCGAGCCCCGTCACCCGGGAGCCGAGCCGGGCCCAGCTCAGCGTGTCCTGGCCGAAGTGGCACTGGAGATGGAGCAGGGAGCGGCCGCGGACGTCTCCCACCTGTTCGAGCTCGATCGGCTTCAGCGAGCTCCTCCCCGCCTTGAACGCGGCGAGGTCGTAGAGGCGCGACCGGAGGTGCACCGGCGTCCGCGCGTTCCAGGAGGCGCGGTTGAGCGCGAACCACTCGGACTCGGACATGACCCAGGACGACCTAGCACGCCGCCCCGCCCCCGGTGAGCGCGAGAGTCTCCGCGCGGATGCGCCTGCGGAGGGTCGGGTGCGGAGGTGTCAATCACCTTCGACGCCACCTTCGACGCCCCAGCGGGAGTTGTCCCCCCGCCGCTGATCGCTCGGGAGGTGTCTCGGGAAGGTGTCCTCGGGAAGGTGTCAAACACCTTCGGCGCCGCCTCTTCGACCCCTTCGACCGCCGTCTGAGGTGTCAAACACCTTCCACGAAACACCTTCCATGGGTTCCACTGGTCCTTGCCGTCCACCGCCGTGTCGACCGGACCCTGCGGCCGTTGCGCGAGCACCGCCCCCGCCTGCATCCTCCTCTCCGCATGCGGTATCCCGCCCGGCTCGCCCATCTCGCCACACGCGCGATCGTCGTCGCGAAGCTCGCGCCTACGTACGCCGATGCGCACCAGCTGGACCATGACGAGGGGGCCGGGCGGCTCAACACGGCGCTCTCGGGCCCGCTGCTCGAGGACCTGCTCGCCGCCACCTGGCAGGCGCTCCTCGGGGGCACCAAGAAGCTGGACGAAGAGGGGGTTCTGGAAAAAGTCGCCAAGAGCCTCCGCGAACGTCCGCTCCGCCCCGGCCGGTCCGCCCCGGTGACTCCGGACCTGAGCGCCTTCCTCCTCCTCGCCGACCTCGCCGCAGGCACGGCGAGCGACGCCGCAGGCCGGGTGATGGAGACCGATGCCGGCAAGGCCCGCGCCCGGGCGGGGCTCGCCGCCGCGGGCCAGCTCCTCGCCCGCGAGCTCACCCGCTGAGCCAGCCCGCGGCGCGACACCCGGGTGCCACACGCACCGACCCGCCCCTCGAGGGTGGCAGCCGCACCGGGTGTATCGTTATCTCGCCCCACCGTGGCGGGGCAGCTCGAACCGATGTCGCAGTCGCTCCCGACGCAGCTCAAGGTCCTTCGCGCCGTCTCCGACGTGCCGGAGACGGCGTGGAACGCGCTGGTCGACGACGACGCCGTCCCCTTCCTCGAATGGCGGTGGCTGGAGGCCCTGGAGGCGAGCGGGAGCGTGGGCCCGTCGTCCGGCTGGGAACCGCGACACCTCACCCTCTGGCGAGGGCACCGCCTCGTCGCCGCGGCACCCGCCTACCGCAAGAGCGACAGCAACGGCGAGTTCGTCTTCGACTTCTCCTGGGCTACCGCCTCGGAGCGGGCCGGAGTGCCGTACTACCCGAAGCTGGTCATCGCCACGCCGCTGACCCCCGCGACCGGCCGGCGCTTCCTCGTGGCGCCGGGAGAGGATCGCCCCACCCGGACCCTCGAGCTGGCCCGGGGTGCCCTGGAGCTCGCCCGCGAGGAGGGGCTGTCCAGCGTCCACGTCCTTTTCCCCACCGAGAGCGAGGCCATGGCCCTGGAGCCTCTGGGCTTCGCCGTGCGCCAGGGCGTGCAGTACCACTTTCTCAACGAGGGCTACCGCACTCCCGACGACGTGCTCCAGCGCTTCACCAGCAAGCGACGGAACCAGCTGAGGCGCGAGCGCCGAGCGCCGACGGAGCAGGGCCTCACCCTCCGCGTGCTCCGTGGCGACGCCCTGGCCGAGGCCGACCCCAGGGAAACCTTCCGGCTGTACACCAGCACCGTCGACAAGTTCGCCTGGGGACGCCGGTACCTGAACCCGCGCTTCTTCACCCGGGTGCTCGAGCACTTCCGGCACCGGGTGGAGCTCGTGCAGGCCTGCTCCGGGGACCGGGTGGTGGCCGGGGCCTTCAATCTCGCGAGCGACCGCGTCCTGTACGGGCGGTACTGGGGGTGCTTCGAGGAGCACCCCTTCCTCCACTTCAACGTCTGTCTCTACGCCGGCATGGACGAGGTGGTCCGGCGGGGCCTCGTCCGCTTCGAGCCCGGCGCCGGGGGGGAGCATAAGCTCGTGCGTGGCTTCACTCCCAGCCTCACCTACAGCGCACATGCCCTGTTCCACCGGGGGCTGGACCGGGCGGTGCGAGAATTCCTGGCCCATGAGCGGGCCGCCATCCAGACCGGGCTCCCGGCGTGGCGGGCGGAGACCGGTTTCAAGGACTAGAAGGTAGGCCGATGCCCGAGCGCGTGGATCCGGACAGCGGAGTCGAAACCGAGAGCAAGAGCGAGCGGAAGCTCAAGCGGCCGCAGCTCTACAAGGTGCTCTTCCACAACGACAACTACACGACCCGCGATTTCGTGGTGGCGGTGCTCCGCGAGGTCTTCCACAAATCCGAGTCCGACGCGGTGGCCATCATGCTCCACGTTCACAACACGGGCATCGGCGTGGCAGGCGTTTATACGTTTGACGTGGCTCGTACGAAGATAGAGCTGGTGGAGGCGCTGGCCCGGGAGCACGAGTTCCCCCTCCGCCTGACGATGGAACCGGAGGAGATCTAGACCCGTGGCAACGCCCCTCATCGCCAAGGAGCTTCAGGCCAGCTTCCGGCAGGCCATCGCCGACGCCAAGTCGATGCGCCACGAGTACCTGACGCTCGAGCATCTGCTCCTCGCGCTCACCCGTGAGCCGAAGACACAGAAGATCCTCGTCGCTTGTGGGGCGAACGTGAAGCGGCTCCGGCAGCGGTTGGAGAAGTTCCTCGCCGAGACGGTGGAACGGCTCCCGGACAGCGTGAGCGCCGAGCCGCAGCAGACCATCGGCATCGAACGGGTGCTCCAGCGGGCCGCCATCCACGCCCTCTCCGCCGAGCAGAAGGTCATCGAGGGTGGAGACGTCCTGGTGGCGATGTTCCGCGAGGACGAGAGCCACGCCCTGTTCCTGCTCCAGCAGGAGGGCATCACCCGCCTCGACCTCCTGAACTACCTCTCTCATGGCATCTCCAAGGGGTCGGAGGGCGAGGAGGACGGGGAAAGCTCCGGCGGCCTCGGAGACGAGGAGGGCGGGGCCCAGAAGGACCCCCTGCGCGCCTACTGCGTGAACCTCTCGGTGGAAGCCGAGGAAGGTCGGATCGACCCGCTCATCGGCCGGGAGAAGGAGCTCGAGCGTACCATCCAGGTGCTCTGCCGCCGCCGGAAGAACAATCCCATCTACGTCGGCGAGACCGGCGTGGGGAAGACGGCCATCGCCGAGGACCTGGCGCTGCGGATCCACGAGGAGAAGGTGCCCGAGCCCCTCCAGGGAGCGATCATCTACTCGCTGGACATGGGCGCGCTGCTCGCCGGCACCAAGTTCCGCGGCCAGTTCGAGGAGCGGCTCAAGGCGGTGCTCAGGGCGCTGCAGAAGCAGCCCGGAGCCATCCTCTTCATCGACGAGATCCACACCATCGTCGGCGCCGGCGCCACCACCGGCGGCAGCATGGACGCCTCGAATCTCCTGAAGCCGGTGCTCCAGTCCGGCAAGCTGCGCTGCATCGGCAGCACGACGTACCAGGAGTACAAGGCGAGCTTCGAGCGCGACCGCGCCCTCTCCCGGCGCTTCCAGAAGATCGAGGTTGGTGAGCCGACCGTCGAGAACACGGTCCTCATCCTCCAGGGGCTGAAGTCCCGCTACGAGGAGCACCACGACGTCACCTACGACGAGGACGCGATCCGCGCCGCGGCGGAGCTCGCGGCCAAGTACATCAATGACCGCTTCCTCCCCGACAAGGCCATCGACGTGGTGGACGAGACCGGCGCCGCGGACCGGCTCCGGGGCGAGAAGGACCGCACTCACCGGGTGACGGCGCACGACGTCGAGGCGGTGGTCGCCAAGATCGCGAAGATTCCCCAGAAGAGCGTCTCGCACTCCGACCGCGAGGCCCTGGCCAATCTCGAGCCGGCCCTGAAGAGCGTAATCTTCGGGCAGGACCCGGCGATCCAGGAGCTGGTCTCGGCCATCAAGCTGTCCCGGAGCGGGCTGCGCTCGCCGGAGAAGCCCATCGGCAGCTTCCTGTTCAGCGGCCCCACCGGCGTGGGCAAGACCGAGCTGGCGAAGCAGATCGCCCGCGTGCTCGGGGTGGAGTTCCTCCGTTTCGACATGAGCGAGTACAGCGAGAAGCACACCGTCTCGCGGCTCATCGGCGCGCCCCCGGGCTACGTGGGGTTCGACCAGGGCGGGCTCCTCACCGACGCGGTCCGGAAGCACCCCTACTCGGTGGTGGTGCTGGACGAGATCGAGAAGGCCCACCCCGACCTGTTCAACATCCTCCTCCAGGTCATGGACCACGCCACGCTCACCGACAACAACGGGCGGAAGGCGGATTTCCGGAACGTCGTGCTCATCCTCACCACCAACGCCGGGGCCCGGGAGATGAGCAGCAAGACCATCGGCTTCGGAGGCGGGGACGTGGTCATCGACACCTCCAAGGCGAAGGAGGCCATCGAGCGGACCTTCACCCCGGAATTCCGGAATCGGCTCGATGGGTGGATCCTCTTCTCTGCCCTGAGCCCGGAAACCATCCTCAAGGTGGTGGACAAGGAGGTCGGGCTCCTCCAGGCGCAACTCTCGGACAAGAAGGTGACCCTGGAGCTGACGCCGGCCGCGCGCGGCTGGCTCGCCGAGAACGGCTACGACCCGGCGTTCGGTGCCCGCCCGATGGCGCGGCTCGTGGACCAGTCGCTGAAGAAGCCGCTCGCCGAGGCGCTCCTGTTCGGCGCGCTCCAGGCAGGCGGGGTGGCGAAGTTCGACGTCACTCCCGACGGGCGCGGTCTCGCGCTGCAGACCGATTCGGTCGCTCCGGCGACCGTGTAGTCGGAAGGAACTCCCCCTCGCCGGTCGGATGCACGGCGGGCCCGCGCTCAGCGCTGGCCGGGCTTCCGGGGAGAGGGGTCCGCGGACACCTTCTCGGTGATGGGCTCGTCGTCTCCCTCGTCGGACCGGTCGAGAGGCTCGTCCGCCTCGGGAACGGCGGCCTGCGCCGGGAGGGGCCACGCGTCCAGGACCGCGCGGCGCTCCCGCTCCAGTCGTTCCTGCCGGGGGTCCTTCTCCGAGAGCCGCATCGGGTCGCACCCTAGCGTCCATGTGGCTCCTCGGCAAGCAGCCCAAGCGGAAGATTCCATAGCTGTGGGAATGATTGTGGAAGGCTGGGTGGAGAGACACCCTCCCCCGTGGAGAAGGTTGGCGGCGCGCTGGGGGAGCACCGCTGCGTCGAAGGTGTTTGACACCTCCGCGGCGTAGGCAGGCCCGGCGGGCCAGCGCCAGCGGTCGTTGGCCCTGCGGATTGCCGTCGAAGGTGTTTGACACCTCCGCCGCGGAGCCAGGCTCATCCCGCCCTGCGGATTGGTGCCGTCGAAGGTGTTTGGCACCTCCGCGGCGGAGTCGAAGGTGTTTGACACCTTCGCGGCGGCGGAGTCGAAGGTGTTTGACACCTTCGCGGGGACACCTCCGCGGGACACCTCCGCGGCGACGTCAGAACCGGCCGGCCAGCGCCAGGGTCATCCCGCCCTGCGGGTTTGGGCTCACGCCCGCCACCAGGTCGGCGTAGCGGTTCGGGTCCTTGCCGCTGAGCCACAGCCAGGTGGCCACACCGGCCGAGGCGACGCCCACCACCGCGGTGCCGATGGCCACGTACTGCTTCACCTGCACGCTGCTCTTCGAGTCCTCCGCGGCCTGCTTGCAGGCAACGGCGCCGCTCGCGGTGCAGCTGTCCCACGCGGCGTTCGCCGTCGGGTTGTTGGCGATCTCCGGCGGCTTGGTCTGGGGCCCCGTGCCGGCGGCGCCCTGCAGCCAGGCCTGCCGCGGCTTGAACTCGTCGTTGTACTCGCTGTTGGCCGAGACAGTCATGAAGACCGCGGTGGTGAGGCTGGCCACCGCCACGCCCGTGGCGATCCACGCACCGACCCGCATCTTCCCGTACTTGTCCTTGTAGATCTTCGCGTAGTCCGCCGAGGGCTGCAGCTCGACCTCCTCCACGGTGGTCTGCTTGGGCTCGATACGGACCGAGCGCGTCTGGGCGATGAACCCGTCCTTGCGCACCGTCAGCCGGTGAATGCCGCGGGACAGGTCGATCGAGCTCTTCAGCGGGATGCTCCCCACCAGCGTGTCGTCCACCAGGACTTCCGCCGCCTCCTCGCGCGACTTCACCACCAGGAACCCCTGCTGTTCACGGAGCAGCGGCGCCATCAGCTCCTGCGCCAGGCCCGGGAGCTGCGTGGCCACCTGCTCGACGGTGGCCTGGTTCAGGCTCTTCTGGGCGAGCACCTTCTGGGTCGGGGCATCGAGCAGACGGATCTCCACCTGGAGCTTTCCCCCGACCCGGGTCACGCTGCCCACCACCGCGTTGGGCGCGTTCAGCGCCGCGCCGAGCTGACCGACGCTGCTCTCCGCCTTCGCGCCGGACAGCTGCCGCGTGCGCTCCAGCGCGAGCAGCTGGCGCACGTCGTCCGAGCTGAGCACCTGGAAGACCTCGAGCTGTCGGAGCCCCCGGACGACGCTTCCCGTCGCCGCCTGCGCCTCGGGCAGCCCCACCCCGCGCGGCTCGAGGTCCAGCACCAGGAGATTGGGGCGCTGCTCCGTGGCGAGCACCACACCGGCGGAGGTGAGCACGAGCAGCACGACCACGCGAAGCGACGTCACGGTCATCTCCCTCGTGGAGCGCCGTCCGGCAGCCAGGAGCCCGGCGCAGGCTCGACAGGCGAAACTGTACAGAACCTCCGAGGAGCACTGCCACGTTGCAGCATGACGCTCTCCGCCCCAGGTCCGGGTTTGACCCGCCACCTTTCCTCACCCCTTCGAGCGACGACCGCTCAGCTCGCGCCACGCGGTCGGAGCAGGGGTGTACCGGTGAGCGTGACCACGCGCCTGGCTCGTCCGGTCGCGCCGTGGCTTCTGGCCGGCGTGCTCGGCGCCTGCCACGACCTCCCCAACAACAGCACGATCCGGTTCAGCGCGGGCTACGGCATCGTCGCGATGTGGCTGACCGGGGTGCGCAACACGCCCGACCTCACGGCGACCAGCAACTTCACCGCAACGCGCTCTGCGCGCAGACCTTCCACGACACCCCCACCGGTTGCGCGTCGGTGTTCGGCTGCACTGCGCCCTGACCGCGAGTTGGCCATCCGCTCGATCCTCGATCGATCTTCGTGGTCACCCACCCGGTCTCCGCTCCGCACACACACCCCGGGGTCGATCCGACCACCCTGGCGGCTGGCAGCTTTCTCCGCGCACGGCGGTGGTCTGGTACCCTCGCATGGCGTCTGCTCCCCCGGGGAGGATCGTCTTTGTCCGTGATGACGGTGCGCTGGAGGAGAGTGCTCCTCGCCGCCTCCTGCCTCGTGCTCCCGGCCTGCCTCGATCTCGAGCTCCCCAGCGTCCCGGGGGACGGCGGCGTCGGCCCGACGCTCACCATCCACTCCCCGCTCGAGGGACAAACCATCTCCCTCAACGCGCCGGTGAGCCTGGATGCGGACTCGGTGAACGGCGTGGCCTCGGTCACCGTGACCTGCGGCGGCGCGCCCAGCACCGGCGTCTTCGCCTGGAACGTGCCGCCGTACACCGGGGTGGTCGACTTTACTCGCTGTACCCTGGTGACCAGCGGGGTGGCGGACTCCGGCGTGGGGCAGCTGCAGCTCACCTTCATCGGCGTGGACATGCTGGGGCACGTCAGCACCAAGACCATCAACGTGCTGCTCGACACCACCACCGCCTCCTTGTCGGCGGTGCTCCCCGAGCGGGTGTCGCCGCTCTCCCGGCTCGACCTCACCGTGGGCAGCAACCGGCCGCTCCTGCTTCCCCCGACGGTCCGGCTCGCGGGCCGCGAGGCCGATGGCATCGTCCAGCGCGCCAATCCCGACGGCGGCTCGCCGCTCTACGACGTCACCTTCATCCGGGCGCCCGGGCTTGGCATCGACAACTACGGCGGGGATCCGTTCAACGTCCCCTTCGAGGTCCTGGTGGAGGTGGAGAGGTCGGTCAGCCTCACCGTCGACGCGCGGGCGACGAACGGCAACGCGAGTCACCTCGAGCAGGGCGTGCTCCTCAGCCGCGTGCTCTGGGACCGCATCGTGCCCGGACGCATCGCCATCGACGCCGCCGAGCCGGTGGCCACCGCCCGCGGCATCCAGGTCGCTCTGGCCAAGAACACCACGGTGAACGCGACCTCCGACTGGCTCCCGGGCTTCTTCCGGGCCAGCGACGGCACCTACGTCCCGTTCGACCCGAACAGCATCCTCGTCTCGGGCAACCCGCTGCCGCCGCCCCCCGACCCGGACGCCGGCGGCTCGTCCGGGGACGCGGGGAGCGGCGGAGAGGGTGGAACGCCCGACGGCGGAGCCGACGCCGGCCTCGACGCCGGCCTGAACGATTCCGGAGTCGTCATCGCCGACGCCGGGCTCCGCAGCCCCATCAGCATCCCCTCCGCGCTCACCATCCCGGACGGCGGCACCATCCCCTTCCCCCAGGACGCGGGCTACGTGGCCGCCGACTTCGACAGCCACGGCAACGTGCTCTTCACCCGGCCCGATCCCATCCAGCGCACGCTCAGCGACGTCATCGCGCTCGGCGAGCCGATCAACGGACCCCGCCCGGCCACTGGCTACTCGGTGCCCTTCTCCCTCGACGTGTTGCAATCCGACGGCACCGTGACCGGTCCGGTCCTCACCCGGATGGACGACCTGGTCTGCATCCCGGACATCCTCAACGGCGTGTTCACGAGCTGCTACGGCGCGCCTGCGACACATACGGTCGAGTGCCTCCAGCCGGCGACCGGCCAGCTCGTCATCGGCAACGGCGACAACACCGCCAACCCGAACCTGGACCTCGCCGCTCCGGTGGCGGGCGGCACGGCAGGTGCCTTCGGCGCACTGGGGACCTACCTCGCACCGAACGACGATGCATCGTTCTGCGGGCCGACCTGGAGCGTGTTCGCCCTCCCGCAGTCGACCTTCGTGCCGCAACCGCGCACGGACTCCGCCTTCGCCGGATGCTCGGTGCAATCGGTCAACAGGCTCCTGCCGGTGGTGGACGGAAGCTTCGCGGTGGGCGTGAATCTCGACTGTGGCGCGGCCACCTCCGTTCCACGGTGGGTGGTCCTCCGGGTCGATGCCGCCGGCGCGATCAGCGGCAGCTACCTGGCCAAGGTGGGCGTCACCTTGCCCAGCCAGCCGCTGGTGCTCGGGGTTCTCCAGGGAGGCACGTTCGGCACGGTCCCGGCGCTCGGCGCGATCGTCACCATGCGGAACGACCCGCCCTACACCACGTTCGAGGCCTGGCTACCGGACGGGACGGGCCCGGCGGTGGTCGCCCGCGTGCCGGGGCTCTACGTCTACGGCTCGTCGGCGCTGCGCCTCGCGAAGAACGTGCGGTCCGCGACCGACGGGAGCCTCAGCGTGCTCCTGAACAGCGCGACCTTCGGCGATGTCGTCCTGCATTTCGGTCCGGGGCTTCAGCCGCGCTGGCTCTACCGCTACCCGCGCATCGCCCAGAACTCGTCGCTCATTGGCGGCGTGGATCAGGGCAACGTCTATTACGTCGACCCGTTCAACAACGACATCGTCGCGCTGAAGCGGTTCTGATCGCAGGCGCGCTCCTGCGCGCTTCCACCGGCGTCCCCCTGGTGCGGGGGGCTGAGCCCGATCGGCGGCGCGCTCCTGCGCGCTTCCACGGCGTCCCCCTGGTTCGGGGGACTGAGGCTCCCCGGCGCGGGCGGGCCGGGTCCGCTGGGTCACGCCGGTGGCCCCCCGGAAGTCCGGAAGGCGCTCGGGCTCCCCGCCTCTCCGTGCAAGGAGAGAACGGCCCGCCTCACTCCTTCGGGCCGCGTTCGTCGTCCACTGCTGCGGCTGTCATCCGCTCCATGACGTCCACCGGCGGCGAGCCGATGGCATGCCGCCCACCGTCCACGTGTACCACCTCGCCGGTGGTCCCTGGGAACCAGTCCGACAGGAGCGCCACGACCGTCTTCGCGACCATCGGATGGCGGTCGCGCGCGTTCCAGCCGAGCGGCGCGGACAGGGTCCAGGTGTCGGAGAGCTGCTTGAACCCGGGGATCCCCTTCGCGGCGATGGTGATCAGCGGTCCGGAGGCCACCGCGTTCACCCGGATGTTCTTCGGACCGAGGTCGCGTGCGAGGTAGCGGATCACCGAGATCATCCCCGCCTTGCACACGCCCATCCAGTCGTAAACCGGCCAGGCCTGGGTCGAGTTGTCGAAGTCCAGCGCGACGATGCTCCCGCCCTCGGTCATCACCGGGGCCACCGCCACCGCCAGCTCCTTGAGGGAGAAGGTCGAGACCCGGAACGCGGTCGCGACGCTCTCCCACGGCGTGTTGAGGAAGTTCCCGCCCAGCGCATCCTCCGGCGCGTAGGCCACCGCGTGCAGGACGCCATGGATGGGCTTCCCACTCGCCTTGAGCTTCTCGGTGAGGCGCGCGAAGTGCTCGGTGTTGGCGACATCGAGCTCCAGGACCTCCGGGGCGGGGTTCAGCCGCCTTGCCGAGCGCTCGGTGAGGGACATCCCCCGCCCGAACGAGGTGAGGATGATCTCGGCTCCCTCCTGCTGGGCGAGCTCGGCGATGCCGTACGCCAGCGACTGGGGGGTGAGCACGCCGGTGATGATCAGGCGCTTGCCTTGGAGCAACATGGCGGCGGGGTCTACCACGGCTGCCAGGGAGTGCTGGGCCCGAAACCGCCCGGTGGCGCGGCGCGTAGCCGTGGAGGTAGGTCCTCCCGAAAGGCTGTCCCGTGCTTCCGTCAATGCCTCTCCTCGCCCTTCTGGCGGCCTCGCCCGCCCCCGACGCCGGCCCCCCGGAGCCGTCCGTGTCCATTCGTGCGCTCCTCGACAGACGACACCCGCGGGCCCCCGACCTCGACCGGGTGGGGACCTGGCTGGGAACGGATCGGCCGCTCCTCCTCCGCGGAGCGCTGAAGGGCCGGGTGGTCCTGCTCGACTTCTGGACCTCCGGCTGCGTGAACTGCCTGCACGCCCTCCCGGTGCTCCGGGCGCTCGAGGAGCGCTTCCGCGGCAAGCCATTCCAGGTGGTGGGCATCCACTCCGGGAAGTTCGACGCGGAGAAGGAGGTCAGCGCCGTCGCCGAGGCGATGGCCCGGCACGGCATCGAGCACCCGGTGGGCACCGATTCGGACATGGTGGTCTGGGAGCAGTACGTGATCCACGGCTGGCCCACCTCGGTCCTGGTGGATGCGCGCGGCTACGCCGTGGCCTGGTTCCGGGGCGAGCCCGAGCTTCCGACGCTCACCGGCTGGGTGCAGGCGGCGCTCGACGACGGGCGGGCGCGCGGGGTGCTCGCCTCGGGGCCGCCGGAGTTCCAGCGACCCGCAGTCCGTGACACCGGTCCGCTCGCCTTTCCCGGCAAGGTGCTCGCGCTCTCCGGAGGCCGTCTCGCCGTCGCCGACTCGGGGCACCACCGAATCCTGACGTTCGACGGGAGCGGACGGCTCCTGCGCACCGTCGGCTCGGGGCTGGAGGGGTTCTCGGACGGAGCGCCGGACAGCGCGTCGTTTCGTTCCCCGCAGGGACTGGCCGAGCGGGACGGCGCGCTCTACGTGGCCGACACCGGCAACCATGCTCTGCGCCGGGTGGACCTCGAGAGCGGCCGGGTGGAGACAGTCGCCGGCACGGGGCGCAAGGCGGAGGGCGCGATCCAGGCCGCCGCAGACGCGCGCACGTCGGCGCTGCGCAGCCCCTGGGACGTGGCGTTCCTCGGCGACACCCTGTGGATCGCCATGGCCGGCTCGCACCAGCTCTGGCGTCTGGACGTCCGGACCGGCGCGCTGTCCGCCGGGGCGGGGAACGGGCGCGAGGGCCTCGACGACGGACCGCTCGCGGAGGCCACCTTCGCCCAGCCTTCCGGTCTCGCCACCGATGGGCAGGTGCTCTTCGTGGCCGACAGCGAGGCGAGCGCCATCCGCCGCGTCGACCCGCGCGCAGGCTCGGTGAAGACGCTCGCCGGCGAGGGCCTGTTCGAGTTCGGCCTGAGGGACGGGCCCCTCGGACGGGCCCGCTTCCAGCACCCGCTCGGGCTCGCGCTCGAGGGCGGGATCCTCTGGGTGTCGGACACCTTCAACGGGGCAGTCCGCCGGGTGTCGCTCGCCGACGGCCAGGTCAGCACGGTTGCCCGGGGGCTCGCCCAGCCCGGGGGACTCACGATCGCCGGCGGTCGGCTGGTGGTGGCCGACACCGACCATCATCGCCTGGTGACGGTCTCCCCTGCTCCCGCGGCCGTCGCCCCGCTGCCCCTCGCCGGGCTCACCCCTCCTTCGGTCAAGGGGCTGGTGGAGAGGCCGGTCCTGGCCACCCGTGCCTTGCCGGTCCAGCACCTCGAGGATGCGACGGTTGCATCGGGAGCCCTCGACCTGCAGCTCGAGGTGCGTCTTCCGCAGGGGCACACCTTCACCGCGGGTGCTCCGCAGCGGGTGGAGCTCGCGGTCGGCGGACGCTCCGCTCCGGTGCAGCTGGAGAGCGGCGGCGGCCTTCTCCGCGCCCGCGCGGCGATTTCCCCTCTGAGGACCGCGTCCGACGCCGTGTACACGGTGTCGCTGTATTACTGCCGGGACGGACAGGGCTCGGTCTGCCTGGTGGACCGCCGGCGGCTGCTCACCCGGCTGATCCCCGCCGAGGGGGCGCCCCCGGCCGCAACCGTGCACTACCGACCCACACCGCCTGCCCCCGGTTCCTGAGGGGCTGGCGAGGGGACAAAGTTCCGCCCGGCCAGCGGTTCGAGGTTAAAACCCCCGGGCACGACGATCCCCATGTCGAACCCCACGGACACGTTTCTCTCGGGCTCCAACATCGACTTCATCGAGGGCCTGTACGCCCGCTGGCTCGAGGACCCTGCCTCGGTGGACCCGAGCTGGCGCGAGCTCTTCTCGCGGACCCGCACCGACGGTCGCCCCTTCCTGGGCTCCGGTGACGGCAGGGCGCAGCCCACCGACGGTCAGGGCGCGACCAACGGCTCGGCCGTCGCCGCCCGGACGGTGAACGGCGGAAACGGTGCGGCGGTGAGCGGTGCGCCCGGCCGCGCGCAGCTGGTGTCGCTGGGAGACGTGCCGGCGGCTC
>Ga0105104_10000973_pt1 | contig 22338 bp, 18 predicted proteins | sample PPLLaktember2015_3_FD_87034 | JGI IMG/M metagenome (GOLD analysis project Ga0105104, IMG submission 87034) | Freshwater sediment microbial communities from Prairie Pothole Lake near Jamestown, North Dakota, USA - PPLs Lake P7 Core (6) Depth... | ecosystem: Environmental > Aquatic > Freshwater >... | reverse complement strand
CGATGTGCCCGACGAGGTAGACGCGGCGGCCGAACAGCGGGGCCCAGGTCAGAGACACGGCCGGGGCGACCGCGGCCCCGAGCGAGTAGCCCTGCAGCGTCTGGTTCAGGTCGTCGGTGTAGGTGAAGTTCCGGGTGAAGAACGCCGCGCCGGCGGCGATGTCGAGCACCGGCCGGTCGGACTCCCGCGACGAGGCCTCCCTGCTCACCCCCGAGCCGACGACGCCCGGGTCCGCCTGCGCGGCCGTGGTCGCGGCGGCGGCGGTGGGAAGCGGCGGCGCGGCGCCGGTCGGGAGCGGCGGGTCGGTGCCCGCCGCGGCGGAGGCGGCACCGAGCGAGGGCGCCTGGGAAGCGGCGGGCGCCGCAGCGGCCGGAGCAGCGGCGACCGCGGCCACGCCTCCCGCGGCGGGGACCGCCTGGAGCGATCCTGGACGGGGCGCCTTGGTCCCCTGGAGCGAGCGCTGGAACCGTGGCTTCATCTGCTTGGACAGCACCTGCCCCAGCGCCTTGGCGCTGGGCGCCTTCCAGGTGGCATCGTCGACGATGGCGCCCGTCGACCCGTCGCGCACCTGCACCACCGCGAGCTGGGCAGTGCCCTTGTCCAGGGTGGTGACCCGCACCACCGCGTCGAGCTTCATTCCCAGGGCCAGCGCCTGGTACGCCGGGTCGGTGCCGAGGGCCACCCCGTACTTCTGCGCCTCCTCCTGGAGGCGATTGTCCGGGACCGTCACGCCCTTGAGCGCGCTCACCGCAGCCTTCCCCGCCACCGCGGCGCTCGGGCCGGTGGCCAGCACGCCGTAGCGGCGCGCGCTCTTCGAGGTGCTCGAGGCCTTCTTCCCGGCCGCCAGCGCCGGCGGCGCGACCAGTGCGGCGAGGAGGAGAACGACGGAGATCCTCATTCCTCTCCTCCGGCGGCGAGGTTCCTGGTCCACTCGACGATGCAGCTGATCTCCGAGTTGGTGAGCCCGCCCCCGGGCGGCATCGCCGAGGTGCAGGTGGGGCTGGTCTGGGTGATGAGCTCCTGGAGCGTTCCGCCGTCCACGCTGTCCACGCGGTGCCGGGGCGGACAGGCATTGGTGCTCACGTTCACCAGCCGGGCGCCGACGCCGGCGGACTCGAGGTCCAGCCCGCTCTCGTGGACCGCGGCCGAGTGACAACCCGAGACGCACTTCTTGAGGATCACCTCGGTCTTGGCCGGCTTGCTCAGGCTGGAGCAGACGAACCCGAGGTTCGAGCCTCCGTCTCCGAAGCGGTCAGGATTGTCGAGCGAGCCCGCGCACCCTGCCAGCGCCAAGAGGCAGGCGGCGACGACCACGCGTGGATGGGGCACGACCCAGGACGGTAAACGAGTGTCAGCGAGCGGACAATGTGCTCGTGGCGCCCACCCGCGGCGGAGAGGTGCCGCGGTCAGCCGCTCTCAGCCCCCCGCACCAGGGGGACGCCTGCGGAAGCGCGCAGGGCGCGCCAGCGTCCAGGCTCAGCGCATGACCGGGAGCTTGAACACCGCGGGCTTCGGGTCGGGAGGCCGGCGGAGCTCGGCCGCGCCCATCCCCGCTCGCTGTCCCTCGAAGGTGGCGCGTGGATCTCGCGCAGAGCGCTTGCCGGCGTGGAACACCGCGAGGCGCGTGGCGAGCGCCCCGGCCAGGGTGAGTCCCGCGGCGAGCCGCTCGCGCGCACGCGACTTGTTCCCCAGGCCCGAGGCCACCAGGCCCGCCGCGGTGAGGACCAGGCCTGCGCGCCAGAGCAATCCGGTGGCACCGGTGCGCAGCGGCTCGGTGACTCGCGGCGCTCGCGGCGCGGAGCGCTGCATCACCAGCATCGCCCCGATCGCCACCACCTTCCCCACGCTGCCGTACCAGTGGGTCACCTTGCGGGAGGCGCCCGAGTCGGAGAACAGCTCCAGCACCGCGCCGGCGCTCGCCATCCCCGAGCCGACGGAGAGCACGGGGAGCTCCCGGCGCGCTGCTTGCCAGAGCGGGATCGCGGTGTTGGCGAGCAAGACCCCGGTGTAGCCGGCGAGCAGCGCCCCGAGCCCGCCACCGGCGGCGATGCCGACCCGCCCCAGCGCGCCGAGCGGGCCCCTCCTGCTGCCGAAGAGGAAGCCCGCGGTGTTCGCCGCTCCGGAGAGGGCGAGGATCCACGAGCCCATGCTCATCGGCGAGGTGGGCCGGAACACCCGCAGCATGTTCAGGAAGCGCTCCGGCCGGCCCAGATCGGCGATGAGCAGCAGTGAGCCCGCCAGGTCGCCGGCGAGACCGAGCGCGCGGCAGCGGTTCTCCAGCCGCTCCAGCGTGGGCCCGCCGGCGACGAGCGACGCCGCCCCGAGCGAGCTCGCGGCACCGGCCATCCCCCCCACGAAGAGGTACACCGGGATGGTCCGGATCCACACCGGCTGCTGGAGCACCGGCAGCCCGTAGTACGTGGGAGTCCGCGCGTCCGCCTCGACATGGGTCGGAGCCAGATGACCCGGGTGCGGCTCGGGCGTCCGCACTCGCTGCGCGGCGCCCTCGCCCTGGAGGAGCCCCAGGGAGGGATCCACCTCGCGCCCGTCCGTCGGCCGCTCCAGCTCTGCCGGCCCGGGGAACGGGACCGGATTGGGGGGGGCGGTCATCGCACGCTCCGATTCCGCGCCAGCAGCGCGCCGGCCATGGCGGTGAAGAACATCCCCGCGGCGGCGAGGCCGGCGAAGGTCCAGCTCTCCCGGCCCTTCGCGGTCGGGACCACCGGGTCCGGCGGGAGGTTGTAGACCTCCGGCCGGTCGAGGAGGAGGAAGAAGGCGTTGAGCCCCCCGGTGCCAGGCTGATTGCGCGCGTCCTGGCCGTAGAGCTGTGCCCCCCGCACCCCGCGGGCCTGCAGCTCCTCCAGCCGTCGCTCGGCGCGGATGCGGAGCTCCTCCACGTCGCCGAACTGGATGCTCTCCGTGGGGCAGTGCTTGGCACACGCGGGAGTCATCCCGTCCGAGAGCCGGTCGTAGCAGAGGGTGCACTTCCAGGCCCGCCCGTCGTCGTCGCGGCGGTCGATCACCCCGAACGGGCAGGCCACCACGCAGTAGCCGCAGCCGTTGCACACGTCGGGCTGGACGTAGACCGAGTCGAACTCGGTGCGGACGATGGCCCCGGTGGGGCAGGCCTCGAGGCAGCCGGCGCGCTGGCAGTGCTTGCAGACGTCGGACTCCATGAGCCAGCGCATCCCGAAGCTCGAGCCGTTCCCCGCCCCCTGGGGCTCGATGGAGCCCAGCGCCTCGGGGAGGGTCTGCTCGACGAAGGCGACGTGGCGCCAGGTGCTCGCCCCGAGATGCCCGGTGTTGTCGTAGGAGTTCCCGGTGAAGTGGAGCCCGTCCGCCGGGAGCTGGTTCCACTGCTTGCACGCGACCTCGCACGCCTTGCAGCCGATGCAGAGCGAGGTGTCGGTGAAGAATCCCTTCGCGGCGGTCATCGGCTAGGGCTCCTGGGTGGGCATGGGGCGCTTCGTCCCCACCTGGGGCAGGTCCCGGCGCGGATCGCCGGGCTCGAGCGGCGACGGCGTCGGCCCGAGCGTCGACGGGTGCCGGCCGCGGTCGCACCGGCCGGGAAGGATGTGCGCCGTCAGCGCCTTGCTCTCCATGATGCTGACGTTCGGATCGGCCACGAGGGCGAGCAGCTCGTTTCCGCTGGCGCCGGTGCTCCTCCCCACCGTACCCCAGTGCCAGGGGACGCCGATGGTGTGCACCGTCTTCCCCTGAATCTGAAGCGGGCGGAGCCGGGCCGTGACCAGCGCCCGCGCCTCGATGGCACCGCGCGCGGTGCTCACCGTCGCCCACCCTCCGTGGGTGATGCCCCGGAGGCGCGCCAGCTCGGGGGAGATCTCCACGAACATCTCCGGCTGGAGCTCGCAGAGCCACCACAGCCAGCGGCTCATGCCCCCGGCGGTGTGGTGCTCGGTGAGCCGAAAGGTCGTCAGCACGAACGGGTAGGCCGGGTCGTCATAGGCACCGTGGTAGCGGTTGTCGCGCCGGCGGTACTCGAGCCGGGTGGGGTTGCACTGCTGGCCGTAGAGCGCGTTCTTCACCACCGACTCCAGCGGCTCGTAGTGGGTGGGAAGGGGACCGTCGATGAGGCCGGTGGGGGCGTAGAGCCAGCCCAGCCCGTCGGACTGCATGAGGAAGGCGGTGTTGCCGCCGATGCTCGCCAGCCCCTCCACGCCAGGCGGCGCGCGGTAGGCTGGATCGCGGTCGGCGATGATGTCCGGCACGTCCTCGCCGGTCCATCGACGCTTCGCCGCGTCCCACCAAACCAGGCGCTTGCGCTCGCTCCACGGCTTCCCCTCGAGGTCGGCCGAGGCGCGGTTGTAGAGGACCCGCCGGTTGGCGGGCCACGCCCATCCCCACTCCGGGGCGACCCAGCTCTGCTCGCGTCCGGGCTTTCGCCGCGCGGTCTGGTTCACCCCGCCGGAGAAACAGCCGGAGTAGATCCAGCAGCCGCAGGCAGTGCTCCCGTCGTCCTTCAGCTCGGCGTAACCGGGCACCGGGTTCCGGTCCGGCCAGGTGTAGCCGTTGATCTCGGCGAGCACGGCCTCGGCGCTCGGCTCCTGCAGCTTCCCCTGCGTCGGGTAGTCCCAGACCAGCGAGCGGAGGAGAAGGTCGCGCTCCTTCCCCGACGCCCTCGCCTTCTCGATGAGCCGCCGGCCGAGGTGAAAGACGAAGTGCAGCTCGCTGCGGGCGTTTCCCGGCGGCTCCTCCGCCTTCTCCCGCCACTGGAGCAGTCGCTGGGTGTTGGTGAAGGTGCCCTCCTTCTCCGTGTGCGCGGCGGCGGGGAAGAAGAAGACCTCGGTCTGGATGTCCTCGGGGCGAACCTCTCCCGCCTGTACCTCGGGAGCGCTCTTCCAGAACTCGGCGGTCTCGATCATCGCCAGGTCCCGGACCACCACCCACTTCGCGTTCCGCAGGCCCTTGCGCTGCAGGCCCGCGTTGGGAGAGCCGACGGCCGGGTTCTCACCCATCACGAAGTACCCGGGGACCTTGCCGTCGGCCATGTCAGCCACCGTGGTCATGTGCGAGTGATCGCCGGTGAGCCTCGGGAGCTCGCCCCAGAGATAGTCGTTCTCCTTCGTCGCCGCGTCGCCGAACCAGGCCCTGAGAAGCGAGACGATGTACTTCGGAAACTCGCTCCACCAGCCGGTGGGTGACCGGTTGCCCTGGATGTACTTGGCGAGCGTGCCCCCGTGCTTGGTGGTGGGCATCGGCAGGTAGCCGGGGAGGATGTTGAACAGCGTGGGGATGTCGGTGCTGCCCTGGATCGAGGCGTGCCCCCGGAGGGCGATGATTCCCCCACCGGGCCGGCCCATGTTCCCGAGGAGCAGCTGGAGGATGGAGGCCGTCCGGATGTACTGCACGCCCACCGAGTGGTGCGTCCAGCCGACGGCGTAGCAGAACGCCGCGGTGCGCTCGCGGCGCGAGTTCCGGATCAGCGTCTCGGCCACCTTCGCGAACAGCGCGCGGGGCACCCCGCAGATCTGCTCCACCATCTCCGGGGTGTAGCGGGAGAAGTGGCGCCGGAGGATCTGGAACACGCAGCGCGGGTGCCGCAGGGTCTCGTCGCGCTCCTGCAGCGTGGCCGGGCGCTTGTCCGGCGCGTCGGCGCCTGCGCCCGCGTCCGCGGGCAGGTGCTTGTGCCCCGCAGCGGGAATGGTGCCCGCGCCCTCGTACTGCCAGGAGTCGACGTGGTACTTGCCCTCCTGGGCGTTCCAGCCGCTGAAGAGGCCGTCCAGGTCCTCGGTGTCGCGGAAGTCCTCGCGGACGATGACCGGCGCGTTGGTGAAGGCCAGCACGTACTCCTTGAAGTAGGCCTCCTCCTCCAGGACGTGGCGGATCAGGCCCCCCAGCCAGGCGATGTCGGTGCCCGGCCGGATGGGGACGTGGATGTCCGCGACGGCCGAGGTGCGGGTGAAGCGCGGGTCGACGTGGATGATCGTCGCCCCGCGCTCACGGGCCTCCATCACCCACTGGAAACCCACCGGGTGATTCTCGGCCATGTTCGAGCCTTCGATGACGATGCAGTCCGAGTTCTGCAGATCCTGCTGGAAGTCCGTCGCCCCGCCGCGTCCGAAGGAGATCCCCAGACCGGGGACCGTGGAGCTGTGTCATATGCGGGCCTGGTTCTCGACCTGGACGACGCCCAGCGCGGTGTAGAGCTTCTTGAGGAGGTAGTTCTCCTCGTTGTCCAGGGTGGCGCCGCCGAGGTGGGCGAGGCCCAGGGTGCGCTTCACCCTCTCGCCGTTCGGCGCCGTGTCCTCCCAGGTCTCCTCGCGGGTTCGCCACACCCGGTCGGCGACCATGTCCATCGCCTTCTCCAGCGGGAGGACGTCCCACTGCGTGCCGCCCGGGGGACGGTAGAGCACGTCGCGGATGCGGTGGTCGCCGGTGACCAGCTGGAACGAGGCCGCGCCCTTGGGGCACAGCCGGCCGCGGGAGATGGGTGAGTCCTCGTCGCCCTCGATGTCGGCGATCTTCCCTTCCTTGACGTAGACCTTCTGCCCGCAGCCCACCGCGCAGTAGGGGCAGACGGAGCGGACCGGCTTGCCGGCGTCGCGGATGCGGGCGCGCAGGCCGCGGGTGCGCTCCGTCGCGGCGGTGTCGCCGACTGCACAGGGGTCGCTCCTCCGCAGCTGGCGAAGCAGCGGCCACGACTCGAGGCGACCGATGAGCGTGGACACGCCGGCGATTGTGGGCAGTCGGCCCCGGACCGGCAACGAAAACCTCAGCGTGCCGGTGGCGGGGGTTCGATGGGCGGCGGAGCGAGAGTGCCCGCCGCGTCGGCGAGGGACCAGGTCAGCCAGGCGGTCGCCGCAGCCGACCGTGCCAGAGCCACCGGGTCGATCTTGTCCAGGGTGTCCGCCGCCGAGTGGTGAACGTCGAAGTAGTGCGAGGGGTCCTGCCAGAGATGAACGGTTGGGAGCCCACGCTTTCTGGCCAGGGCCTTGAGATCCTCGCCGTAGAGCGTGTGCTTCCTGGGGATCGGGTCGACCCCCAGCGCGGCGAGCGGGTGCAGCAGCGGGGCGAGGAAGGACTCGGAGCCCTCCCCGCCGCGGAAGTAGATCCAGAGCGGCCGTCCGGCTCCGGCGTCGGACTCCAGCGCCGCCACGTGCACCTCGCTTGCGTGGGCATCGGCGTAGGCGCTCGCGCCGGCCCCGCCGTGCTCCTCGCCCATGAAGAGCACGAAGCGGACGGTCCGCCGCGGCCCGGGACGCATGCGGGAGATGAGCCGCGCGGTCTCCAGCACCATCGCCACTCCGGCCCCGTCGTCCTGCGCGCCCACCGCCAGGTCCCACGAGTCGAGGTGCGCGCCGAGGAGCACCACCTCGGCCGGCTTCTCCCGTCCGCGGATCTCCGCCACCACGTTCGCCGACTCGACGTCCGGCTCGGTGCGGCAGCCGAGCTGCAGGCGCACCCGGACCGGTCCGGCCTGGAGCCAGCGGTGAAGCGCGTCGCCGTCCTCGGTGGCCAGGGCCACCGCGGGGATGGGGCGATCGCCAGCCCTGAAGACCGCCGCTCCGGTGTGGGGTGAGCGCAGCGACCCGGTCGCGGCCGAGCGGACCATCGTCGCGACGGCCCCGCGCGCCGCGGCCTCCGCCGGTCCGTAGCTGCGGAGCTCGGAGGCCTCGCCGTAGCCCTCCCAGCTCGACATCCGGTGGTGGAAGTAGACGATGCGGCCCTCCACCGGGGCGGTCGCCAGCGCCGCGAGGCTGGTCACCTCCACCACCTCGGCCTCGACTCCGCCGGCGGGGGTGGGCGCGCTGCCGCCGAGGGCGGTGAGAGCCAGAGGGCCGCCCTGCCGGCCGGGTCCGCGGAGAACCTCGCCGCGTTCCTCGCCGCGGATCCAGCGTGCCACCTTCACCCGCTCGGTGCGCACCGGCACGCCCGCGGTCTGGAACTGGGCCACGGCCCACCGCACCGCCTCGGCGGCGCCATCCGAGCCGACGAGCCGGGGGCCGATCCGGTCGGCCAGATCGGTGACCGTGGCCAGCGTGGCGCCGTCGGTGAGGGCACGGCCGACGAGGCTCTCGAAGGTGGAGGGTGCAGCCGGCGGGGGCGCGGCGAGCAGGAGGAGCGCGAGCGGGGCGAGCATGGAGCGCTCTGCATGCCATACACTGCCCCGCGCTCGTGAGCGTTTCCGCCCTGGTCGTCTCGGTCGCCCTCGCCGCGGCACCGTCCGAGCTTCGCTGGGGCGCGGATGCCGAGGGAGGCGCGCCGTACGTCTTCGAGCAGCCGCCGGGCCCCCTGCGCGGGTTCGAGGCGGAGCTGGCGGGGCTCCTCGCCGCCCGCCTCGGTCGGACCGCGCGGCACGTGCAGGGGCCGTTCGCCCAGCTCCTCCCGCTGCTCGAGCGGGGGGACGTGGACCTGGTCATCAACGGCATCGAGGTCACCGACGACCGCGCGGGGGCCTACGCGCTCAGCCGCCCCTACTGGGCAGGGCCGGAGCGGCTCACGGTCCGCCGCAACGATCCACGCGCCCCGGCCACGCTCGCCGACCTCGCGGGGCGCCGCGTGGGCACGCTGCCGGGGACGCTGGCCGAGCGGATGCTCCGCGCGGCCGGCGCCGACGTTCGCACCTACGACGGCGGGCAGGAGGATCCCTACCGCGACCTGGCGCTGGGGCGGACCGACGCGGTGCTGCTCGATGCGCCCATCGCCCTCTACTACGGCGAGCGGCCCGAGCTGACGACGCTTCCGGCGGGATTCGGCGAGGTTCGCTACGCGGTGGTGGCCCGGGCCGGCGACGGGCGGCTCCGGGACCAGGTGAACGCGGCTCTGGAGACGCTCGTTCGCGACGGCAAGCTCCCCGTGCTGCTGCAGCGCTGGGGACTGTGGACGGAGGAGGCAGGTCGGGTGCTCGGTGTCGACACCGCGCCGCCCGGCTCGCCGGTGGAGCTCGAGTCCTGGCGCGCGCGGTCCACGCAGGGGATGTGGAGCTCGGGCGTGGGACCGATCCTCGCGGCGCTGGGGCGCGGCGCGCTGGTCACGCTGTTCCTCTCGGTCGCCTCGATGGCCCTGGCCATGGTGCTCGGCGCGGCCCTGGCGCTCGCCAGGGTCTACGGGCCCGCGCCGCTCTCCGCGCTCGCTCTGGGCTACGTGGAGCTCTTCCGCGGAACCCCGCTCCTGCTCCAGCTCATCGTCGTGTACTACGGGCTGCCCGAGCTCGGGCTCCGGCTCAGCCCGCTGATCGCCGGCTGGCTGGCGCTGGGGCTCAACTACGCCGCGGCCGAGGCGGAGAACGACCGCGCCGGGCTCCTCGCCGTGCCACGGACGCAGATGGACGCGGCGCGGGTGCTCGGGCTCGGGCGCTGGCAGGCCATCCGCCACGTCATTGCGCCGCAGGCCATCCGGGTGGCGCTCCCGCCGGTCACCAACGACTTCATCGCCCTGCTCAAGGACAGCTCGCTGGTCTCGGTCGTGACGGTGACCGAGCTCACCAAGACCTATGGCACGCTGGCCGCCGCGACGCGGGAGCACCTCGCGCTGGGGCTGCTGGTGGGCGCGGTGTACCTCCTGCTCGGGTTGCCCTTCGCCCGGCTCTCGCGCTGGGTGGAGCGCCGGCTCGGCGAGCACCTGGAGGTCTCGCGGTGAGCGCCCTGGTGGTCGAGGGGCTCGCGCGGCACGTCGGCGCGCGGCGGCGCGCGGTGCTGGAGGGGCTGAGCCTCCGGGTGGAGCCGGGCGGCGTGGCGGTGGTGCTCGGGCCGAGCGGCTCCGGGAAGTCCACGCTGCTCCGCTGTCTCGCCGGTCTCGAGGGCTTCGACGGCGGCCGGGTGGCCCTGGGAACGCTCGAGGTGGGCCCGGGTGGACACGGAGCGCTCCTCGGCCGCGTGGGACTGGTGTTCCAGTCGGTGGAGCTCTTCCCGCACCTCCGGGTGCTGGAGAACTGCACGCTCGCGCCGCGCCTCCGGGGAGAGGCCGACGGCGAACGCGAGGCGCGGATCTGGCTCGAGCGCCTAGGGCTCGCGGACCGGGCGGATGCCTGGCCGCAGTCGCTGTCCGGTGGCGAGCGGCAGCGGGTGGCGATCGCCCGCGCGCTGTCGTGCCAACCGGCGGCCCTGCTCTGGGACGAGCCGACCAGCGCGCTGGACCCCGAGCGAAAGCGCGAGGTCGCGGCGCACGTCGCGGCGGTCCGCGAGCGTGGAATCCCCCAGGTGGTGGTCACCCACGACGGCGAGCTGTCCGCGGCGTTGGGGGCAACGCACTATCGGCTCGCCGATGGGCGGCTCACCGCGCTGACGCCGGGAGGGCGTTGACGTCTGCTCCCCGCCGCATCGAAAGCAAGCGGGGGCAGTGCTGGGCAGAGACGAGAGGGGCGGCTCCCGCCCTGCTTCGCGGGGCCGCCCAGATGTGGAGGGCTGAGCCTTCCGGTGCTCCCGCCCGACTATTTCGGCGGAGGCTGCGGATTGTCGGAGGGCGTTGAGGGTGTGGTGCTCGTGCCGCTGCCGCTGCCACCCGTGGAGCTGGAGCCGGTTCCGTAGGTCCCGCTCCCGCCCGTGGAGGTCGACCCGCTCCCGTAGGTGCCGGTGCTGCCGGTCGAGCCGGTGCCCGGCGTCGTCGAGCCGCTTCCGTACGTCCCCGTCGTTCCGGTCGAGCCTGTCCCGGGCTGCGTCTGCGTCCCGTAGGTGCCCGGCGACTGCGTGCCAGGTGCCGGCGTGGCGCCGGGGCTCGTGCTCGAGGGCTGCGTCGCCGCGCTGCCGCTGGTACCGGCCGCAGTGTCAGACCGGGCTCCGCTATCCGAGGCGCAGGCGACGAGCAGCAATCCCCCTGCACCGAGGGCGGCGCAGAGCCAGAGTTTCTTCATCTTCATACGTGTGCTCCTCCAGTGAGGGTCCTGGTCGGTGGAACCTGCGAACGACGGGACGCGAAGAGGAGGCCTCGACGCTGTTTGCCGGGACGGGAAAGAAGCCGGCTGCCCGGTCGGCAGCAGCCCCCCTCGAAACGTCCAGGCCCTCCGATCGTCCGATTTGCCGGTGCGTTCCCAGCGGGCGCGCTAGCTTCGGGACGACCAGGATGGCCGGACAGGGAGGGACCCAGCGGGCGTGAGAGGGCGGCTCGCAGTGCTGGTGACCGGGCTGCTGCTCTCTCCCTGGATGGCACGGGCAGAGCCGGCGCGCTTCGCGATGCAGGCGGGGTACTGGGGGCTCGGGGCCACGGCGGAGCACGCGCTGGCGGTCCAGCTCGAGCTCCAGCCCGGGGTCCGGTGGTGGTGGGTCCGGCCCACGGCCGGTCTTCTTCAGTCGACCGACGGGACGCAGTTCGTCTTCGCCGGGGTGCGGCTGGAGATCCCCCTGGTGTGGGGGGTGACGCTCTCCCCCGCGTTCGCTCCGGGCATTCGAACCGTGGACGGGAAGCGAGATTTCGGCTCGCACCTGCTCTTCAAGACCTCGGTCGAGCTCGGGGTGCCTCTGCTGCCCGGGCTCCGGGCCCTGGCGAGCTTCGCGCACATGTCCAACGGCAAGCTGGCGAAGCCGAACCCCGGCATCGAGATGTTCCTCTTCGGGCTCGAGGTCGACCTCGAGTGAGCGCTCACTCGTCGAAGCGGAGCTGGTCGAACGGGACCGGAGCGGCGTTCCAGCTGGTGTCGCACGCGGCGGTGTTCCGGTAGGCGAGGTCGAAGACCACCTGACGGCTCCCGTCCAGGCCGAGCACCCGCACCGTGGAGCCGTTGTCCGCCTGGGCGTAGTTGACCAGGAGGGACTGCCCGGCCTCGTAGGCGCTGGAGCAGTACGCCGACGAGAGCGCCGGCTGGTGCTCGAATCGCCACACCTCGCGGGCGGTCATTGCCACCGGGTCGATCTCGTAGGCGGACACGGCGCTCGTGCTCAGCGCCTGACCTGCGGGCGCCCCCCGGGGCTGATTGACGCTGGGAGTCCCGTCGTTGAAGAGCATCAGCAGACCGTCGGAGGTGATGGAGGTCGCATGCTGGCCGATGGGGTAGAGGCCGCCGCCCACCAGGGTCAGCGCCCTCGCCCGGAGCGAGGGGAACTGAGCCCAGTACTTGGTGGGGTCCCCGAGGATCCAGATCAGGTGTCCGGTGGCGTAGTCGATCTTCATCACGAAGTTCTCGCGACTCGACACGATGAGGCTGTCGTCGCGGGGGTCGTAGGTGGCGGCGTTGAGGTGGAACCAGTCCGTGCCGGGGCGGACGAAGAGCGACGGGTCGTCACCGGCTTCCGCCATGTACGCGGCCAGGAGATCACCGAGCTTCCACCCGGCGAGCAGGGTGCCGGCAGCGTCCGTCTCGGCCACCGTCGCGTCGACCTCCCCCTGAGCGTCGAACTCGGCGAGGACCCCGACCTTTCCCGGGTCGATGTTGTGGGTGAACTGGACCAGGCTCCCGTCGGCGACCTGCGCTCCGGTCACCTCGCCGTCGAGCTCCAGCCGCGCGACCTGGGTCGAAGTCGGGCTCCCCACCACGAATCCGTTGCCGGTGAAGATGGTGGCGGCCGAGGGTGTACTGGTGCCGACCCACCGCACCTGGCCGTCGGTGTCGACCACCACCACCGAGGCGCGCATCGGCTTGAGCGCGAGGAAGTCGAACCCGAGCGCGCTGCCCGCGGGGCGTGGCTGGAGGATGGTGGGATGGTCGTAGACTCCCTCTGGGTCCTCGTAGGGGTCGGTGGTGATGCGGACGGCAAGGTCCTGACGCGAGCCGTCGGTGGCCTGAAGCTCCACGCTGACCTGGTTCTCCGCGCCGGCATAGAGGCCGAACACGGGGACGGTGACGCTCGTCTCGCTCACCCACCCGCGTCGCTGGAGCGCGGCGTACGCGTAGCGCGCGCTCACCGGCTTCGAGGCGCTGCCGGCCTTGGGCTGGACGGTCCAGAGGACCGAATCGAGGGCGGCGAGGGTCTGCCCGGTGAGATGGAGGAAGCCGATGAACGGCGTCGGCCCGGGGGTGCCGGTCACGGCGACGCCGCTGCCGCCGGCCGAGGAGACCTGGAAGGCCGAAGAGCCTCCGCATCCGAGGGCGAGCGCCGCGAAGCAGACGCAGAACGAGCGGGCGAGCGTTTTCACGCCTCGCGCAACCCGCGCTCGAGCCGAGAGTTAAGCCCCGCAGCGAATGAAGTACACGCTCCCCGCGTTCTTCAGCCGCTCCAGGGATTCGAGCGACCCCGGCGTGACTCGAACACGCAACCATCGGCTTAGAAGGCCGACGCTCTATCCAGTTGAGCTACGGGGCCAGACTGATGCTGCAGCCGGTCCTAAGCCGGCCCCGTGGCTCCCCGCAAGTTCTGGCCCGCGCTGTCAGGCCGTGATCTTCGTTCCCAGCACCTCGAGGAACTTGCCGATCCAGTCCGGATGCGCGGGCCACGCCGGCGCGGTCACCAGCGTGCCATCGACCACGGCTCGGTCCACGGGCACGTCCATGTACTCGCCGCCGGCGAAGCGCACCTCCGGTGCGCAGGCGGGATAGGCTGACACCTTCTTCCCCCGGATGACCTCCGCCGCGGCCAGCACCTGCGCGCCGTGGCAGAGGGCCGCGATGGGCTTCCCGCTCTCGGCGAAATAGCGCACCGTCGCTAGCACCGTCCGGTCCAGCCGCAGGTACTCCGGTGCCCGGCCGCCGGGGATGACCAGCGCGTCATAGTCGTGCGGCTTCACCTCGGCATAGGTCGCGTTGAGGGTGAAGTCGTGCCCGCGCTTCTCGGAGTACGTCTGATCGCCCTCGAAGTCATGCACCGCGGTCCGGATCTTCTCCCCCGCCTTCTTCCCCGGACATGCCGCGTGCACGGTGTGCCCCACCGCCTGGAGCGCCTGGAAGGGCACCATGATCTCGTAGTCCTCACCGAAGTCGCCCACCAGCATCAGGATCTTCTTTCCCATCGCGCACCTCCCACGGCGCCGGGACGGGGTCCACCCCGGTCACCACCGACTCTATTTCCTGAAGGCTCACCGGCTTGACCAGGTGCCGCGAGAAGCCGGCACGGAGCGCGGCCGCCCGATCGCCGTCCTGCCCGTAGCCGCTCACCGCCACGAGGCGCAGCGACGGATGCTCGGATCGGAGCCGCTGGGCGAGCTCGTACCCGTCGATGACCGGCAGACCGATGTCGAGCAATGCCAGGTCCAGCACGCTCTCCCGGGCCAGGCGCAGGGCCTCCAGCCCGTCGTGCGCGACCCGCACCTGGTTCCCCAGCAGCTCCAGGACCTCGGCGATGCTCTCCGCGGCGTCGACGTTGTCGTCCACGACCAGGATGCGCAGCCCCTCGGACACGCGGCGAACTCCGTCCTCGCCCGCGCCCGAGGGCCGGTCCAGCGCCACGCCCTCGGCGGCGAGCGGAAGCCGGACGGTGAACGTGCTCCCCTTCCCCACGCCGGGGCTCTCCACCTCCACCCGTCCTCCGTGCAGCGCGGAGAGGCTCTTCACCAGCGCGAGCCCCAGTCCGAGACCGCCCTTGGCCCGGTCGACGTCCTGCCGCGCCTGGAAGAAGGTCTCGAACACCCGGGGCTGCAGCTCGGGCGCGATGCCCACCCCGTCGTCCCGGACGGCCAGGACCACCTCGGACCCCTCGCGGTGGCCGGCCACCGTGATGTGGCCTCCGGGGTCCGTGTACTTGGCCGCGTTGTGCAGGAGGTTGAAGAACACCTGACCCAGTCGCGCCGGATCGGCCAGGACCTTGAGTCCGTTCCGCGGGACCGAGATGCGCAGGTAGTGGCCGCGGTCCTCGAGCAGCGGGCTCACCTGCTCCACCGCCGCCGCCACCACCGAGGACAGCTCCACCGTCTGGCGCTGGAGCTCGATCTTCCCCTGGGCGACCCGGGAGACGTCGAGCAGGTCGTCCACCAGCCGCGCCAGGTGCTGCACCTGCCGCTCGAGGATTCCGCGCTCGCGCTCCAGCACGTCCGGTGCCCGGAGCCGCATCAGCTCCAGCGCGGTGAGCATCGGCGAGAGCGGGTTGCGGAGCTCGTGCCCGAGCATGGCCATGAACTCGTCCTTCGCCCGGTTGGCCTCCTCGGCGTCCTGGCGCGCGCGCACCAGGTCGGTGACGTCGGTGGCCACCACCGCGATCGCGTACACCTGGCCGTCATCGTTCTTCAGCGGCTCGTAGACGAGGTTGAAGAAGACCTCCTCCGGCCCGGCCCCCGGACGACGCTCCAGGTCCACCCGCAGCGCCTGCTGGGTGAAGGGCTTTCCGGCGCGGAGCACGCCCTGGAGCATCTCGACGATGCCCTGTCCCCGCAGCTCGGGCAGGGCGGCCAGCAGCGGCTTGCCGACCACCTCGCGGCCGGCCACCAGTGACTGATAGCTGGGATTGGCGAACTCGTAGACCAGCTCTGGACCGCGGAGCATGGCGATGGCCACCGGCGCATTCTCGAACACCGAGGCCAGCTGACGCGCATGCTGCCGCTCCAGCCGCCGCAGCGTGCGCCGGGCGAGGTGGGCGTCGATGCGGGCCAGGAGCTCGCGCGCGGAGAAGGGCTTCACGAGGTAGTCGTCCGCGCCGGCCTCGAGCCCCTCGCTCTGCGCCTCCTCACCGGCGCGGGCGGAGAGCATCAGAACCGGAGTGTCCTGGACCTGCGGGTCGGCCCGGATCGCGGCCACCAGCCCGAACCCGTCCAGCCCGGGCATCATCACGTCGGTCAGGACCAGGTCGGGCCGGCCGCGCCGGACGGCGGCGAGCGCATCGGTGCCCGTCCGGAAGACCTCCACCCGGAAGCGCCCCTCGAGCAGCCGGAGCAAGTACTCGCGCATGTCGGCGTTGTCGTCGGCGAGCACGATGCGGGGCAGCTCGGCCAGGCTCTTTTCCACCGGCGGCGCGGGCGGGGCATCGGGCAACCAGCGCATCGCCTCCTCGACGTAGGCCTCCGCCTGGCGGACCTCCGTCCCGGACTCCCCGTGCTCGACCCGCCCGGACTCGAGATGCCGATGGCCCAGCGGCACCCGGATCTCGAACTCCGTGCCCTCCCCCATCCGGCTCCGTGTGGCGATCCGGCCCCCGTGAAGCCGCACCAGGTCGCTCACCAGCGCCAGCCCGATCCCCGACCCCTCGTGTGTCCGCGCGCGCGCTCCGACGATCCGGTGGAAGCGCTCGAAGAGCCGCGGAAGCTCGTCTTCGGGAACGCCCGTGCCGGTGTCGCTCACGGTGAGCACGGCCTCGTTCCCCTCCATGCGCTGCCGCACCGTGACCTTGCCCTCGAAGGTGAACTTCAGCGCGTTGGAGAGGAGGTTGAGGACGATGCGCTCCCACATGTCTCGGTCGACGTAGACCGGCTGCCCGAGGTCCGGAGCATCGACCTCCAGCTCCAGTCCCGCGCGCTCGAAGGCCGCCCGGAAGCTGCCGGCGAGATCGCGGGTGTGGCGCGAGAGGTCGGTGGGCCGGAAGACCGCGTTGGCCCGGCCGGCCTCCAGGCGCGAGAACTCGAGCAGCGCATTGACCAGCCGCTGCAGGCGCAGGGCGTTCCGGCGGATGACCTCGAGCGGGCCGGCGGCATCCTCCGGAAGCCCGGAGGAAACCCGCAGCTCGTCCAGCGGCCCGAGCAGGAGAGTCAGGGGTGTCCGGAACTCGTGGCTGATGTTGTTGAAGAAGGTGGTCTTCGCGCGGTCGAGCTCGGCCAGCACCTCGGCTCGCCGCTTCTCCTCCTCGAAGGCCCGGGCGGTCTCCAGCGACGAGGCCAGCCCGGCGGCCACCAGCTCGAAGAAGGTGCGGTAGGACTCGTCGAAGGCGAGCATCGGGCTCCGCCCCAGCACCAGCAGGCCGCTCAGGCCCGAGCCACTCTTTCCGATGGGGAGCATCCAGCCGCGCGGGCCCGCAACCCCATCTCCGATGGGCGGCAGGTCCTCGGCGCTGCGGCTCTCGCGCACCCGCTCCAGGCGAGCCGCCAGAACCGGGACCAGCGCCTCGACCTCCGGGCGCTCCAGCCCCACCGACACCGGGGGCTCCAGCCCCGCGTCCCCCAGCTCCTGGAACAGCGCCCAGGGCACATCCGCCACGCTGTCCGCCAACACCGCCATCGCCATCGCCAGCGCGTCCGCCTCCGTGCGGCCCACCGTGGCGATCTCCGCCAGCCACCGGAGTGTCCTCGTGCGGCGCGCGGCGAGGACCTGCGACGTGGTCTCGACCACCGAGCAGAAGACGCCGCCCACGCGCCCGGCCTCGTTGCGGATCGGGCTGTAGGAGAAGGTGAAGTAGCACTCCTCCGGGAAGCCCTTCCGCTCCAGGGGGAGCATCAGGTCCTCCGAGAAGGTGGACTCGCCGCGGGAGAGCACCGCGTCGAGCATCGGCCCGATCACGTGCCAGATCTCCGGCCAGCACTCGCGCCCCGGCTGCCCGAGTGCGGCGGGGTGCTTGCCGCCGATGATCTGCCGGTAGGCGTCGTTGTAGAGCATCAGGAGATCGCGGCCCCACCAGACGAGCACCGGCATCCGGGAGTTGAGGCAGATGCTCACCGACGTGCGAAGGCTCTGCGGCCAGCGCCGCGCATCGCCGAGGGGGGTGGAGGCCCAGTCCTTGCGGCGCATCTCCGCGCCGAGCTCCCCGCCGCCGGCGAGGAAGTCGAGCGTTCGAGCGCGACCGTTCTCCAGATCCTGTCTCCTGATCATCCTCCCACCGAGGTCGCGCGCGGCCCGAGGTCCCGGAACGACGGGGGTGAGAGATAGGCACGGCGCGCCCCGAGGTTCGTCGGAAAGGTCGGCGGCGTTCACCAGCGAACGGGACTCGCTCGCGAAGGGCGGGACCCTTCTGACCGACCGGCGAGCGCCGCTCAGCCGGCGGCGCGAAGGGGAGCGAGCCCGGACAGGTACTCCCGGGTCGCCTCCCGTCCCGCGTTCATGAACCCCGGCCAGCGCCGGCGGTCCACGAAGGTCTCGTAGAACTTGCCGCCCCTCACCGCCTCATAGGGGACGGGGTGGAGGAGCGTGAGGCGATCACCGGCCAGGAGTGCCTGCTCCCGGGCCAGCGCCACCATCCCGGACCAGCGGAGCTGGCCGCTGGCGCGGAGGATGGCGAACGAGCGCTGCCGCCAGCCGGTGACGTCCTCGCCCTCGAAGCCCTCCGGGAGGTAGCAGTTGAGGCCCAGCACCAGATCCGGCCTGACCTCGAGCACCGGCCGGACCGGGAAGATGTCGATGATCCCGCCATCCCCGTACACGTGCGGGCCGATCTGCACCGGCTCCACGAAGATGGGGATGGCAATGGCGGTGCGGACCGCCACCGCCACGGGCAGGTCGGGCGTGGTGAGCGTTCCGAGGATCTCCACCCGGTTCCGGTCGATGTTCCAGGCGGGCATCGAGAATGGGATTCGCGTCTCGCCCAGCCGACGATCGCCGACGAGCAAGCGCAGGGAACGTTCGAGCGCGTCCCCCCGGACGAGCCCGGCCCATCCGCCCATGCCCCGGCGGGCCGAGCGCAGGAGGGCACCCCAGTCCAGGTCCACGTAGTCCTCGCGTCGAAGACCGAGCCAGAACCGCGCGATGGTCGCCGAGTCCAGGCCGCAGGCCCAGGGCAGGGTGAAGAGTACCGCGCCCGAGGCCGCGGACAGCGCCGCGGGCTCGACGCCCGCCTCCTCGAAGGCGCGCTGCACGCCCACCGCCGCGCTGGTGGCTCCGCTCCCGCCCGAGACCACCACGGCGACCTTCCGACCTCGCAGGGCCGGGTAGGGCCCAGGCTCGAACGGGGGGAAGGGATCCGGATCGAGCTCCGGCTCCCGGTCCGTGGGGAGCGGGAGGAGCGTGCGGCGGAGCACGCCGAGGAAGTCACGGTCCTCGCGCACCCCGCGCCACCCATCCCTGCCCACCGCGAGAGCGTCGAATACCGGGCGGAGGTTGTTGGGGTCCAGCAGACGCATCAAGCCGCTCATGAGCCCTCCCCTCTATGAGCTGTGAACCGGCTCAGGCGGGGGCACAGCCGGACGGGCCGGTACGCGGGCTGCTGATGGCGGAGAGCGTTCGGGCGACCTCCGCCGGCTCGAGTCCCTCCCGCGAGGCCGGCGTCTGGAGGTGATGGGCCAGGTCGTTCAGCGTCACCATTCCCTCCAGGGACCCGACCTCGTTCACCACCGGGATCCGGTGAACCTGCTCGGAGCGCATCCGGTCCTCGGCGATGCGGATGGGTTCCGTCGGCTGCACCGTCACCAGCCGGCGCGACATCGCGTCGCTGACCTTCACCTCACCGAGGGGTTTTCCACGCAGGTAGGCGGCCATCGCGATGTCCCGGTCGGTGAGGACGGACGTCACTCGCCCATCGCCCCCCAGGACCGGGAGGGCGCCGAGGTCGTGGTCCCACATCTTCCGGGCAGCGAGCCACAGAGAGTCGTCTGCCCGGCACGTTTCCAGCTGTCTGGTCATGATGTCCTGGACGCGCATGGCTGACCTCCTTCCCCGAAGTCGAGCGGAGGTCGTGCATCGGTCGAGCCATGGTTTGGCCCCTGTCATGCACTCTCTGGGAGCCGGTCGAGAACCGCGCGGCGAGGACGCACCGGGTGCGGCTGCTGCGCGCGCGGGCGCACGTGTTGCGGGCTCGGCCTCGAGGAGGTCGGGCGCCCTCCGCCGGGCGCTGGCGTGCGCGCCCGGCGGGACGGGCTCGTCGGCCGTCTGAAATCGCCGGCGACGAGGCGACGCGCCCCCCGGGCGCCGCGGGAAGGTCCCGGTCTCAGCTCAGCGCCGGGTGACGACCAGCTCGAGGTACTTCGAGGGAATCAGCACCGTCTCGTCGCCCGAGCGATTGAAGCGCCCGATGAGCTCGGTCAGCTCGGCGGTGAAGACCGCGGCCTTCTCCTCGGACAGCGCCCCGTACAGCTTGTGGATCGGCCCGTAGAAGCTCCGGAACACGTCGATGAAGTGGGCGGCCGACCGGTACCGGAAGGCGAACTCCTTGTGCGCCGAGCGGATCGAGGCAGCGGCGCCGTCGAACAGCTGCTCGCAGTGCGGCACGGTGCCCCAGAGCGAGGGCGACTTCACCCCCGCGGGCGGAGCCATGGTGCGCCCCACCAGCGCGAACACCTGGCCGATGAAGCCGTCCGGCGTCCAGCTGGCGAGGCCGATCTTCCCGCCCGGACGGACCACCCGCGCGAGCTCGCGTGCCGCGCGGGCATGGTCGGGCGTGAACATCACCCCGAAGGTGGAGAGGACGGCATCGAACTGGCGGTCGAGGAAGGGCATTGCCTCGGCGTCCCCCTCGACCAGCGCCACGTCCAGCCGTTCCGCCCGGGCGCGTTCCTCGGCACGGGCGAGGAGCGCCGGCACGTAGTCCAGGCCGGTCACCTTGCAGAAGCGGCGCGCCGCGGCCAGGGTCGCGGCCCCGTTCCCGCAGGCGACGTCCAGGACGGTCTGGCCGGCGCGCAGGTCGACGGCCTCGCAGAGCGACTCGCCGACAATGGTGAGGGTGGTGCCGACGACCGCGTAGTCGCCGCTCGCCCAGGTGGCCTGCTGGCGGGCCTTGATGGCGGCGAAGTCGGGCGACGAGGTCGGGGCGGAGGTCTGCGGCATCGAGGCGGTGGTCACGAAACGAGCTCCTGGGGTAAGGGGACTTGATGCACGGCTACGGATGCCTCCGAGGGCCGGGAGCGCGCTTGACCCGTACTCCGCATCTCTTGCTCATCCGTCCGGGGAGGACCTGGCCCGTGCTCCGGTGGGGGGTGTCCCGGTGAGCACCGACGTGCTGTCGGACGTGCTCCGGGCGGTGCGGCTGACCGGGGCGGCTTACTTCTCGGTCGAGGCCAGGGCCCCCTTCGCCGCGGAGGCGCTCCCTGCCCGCGAGGTGGCTCCGACCGTCATGCCCGGCGTGGAGCACGTGCTCGAGTACCACCTGGTCACCGAGGGAACCTGCTGGGGTGGCATCGTGGGCGAGGAGCCGGTGCTGCTCCAGGAGGGGGATTTCATCGTCTTCCCCCAGGGGGACGCCCACGTCATGTCCAGCAGCCCGCGGATGCGCGGAGCGGTGTCCATCGACACCTACCGGCGCCCCCCGGGGAGCCAGCTTCCGTTCTCCCTGCGAGAGGCAGGCGGGGGCGGGCCGCGCACCCAGCTGGTCTGCGGATTCCTGGGCTGCGACGCGCGCCCCTTCAACCCCCTTCTCGCCACCCTCCCCCGGACGATCCGGGTGAGCACCCGCGAGGGTGGCGGCTGGCTCGAGTCGCTGGCCCGGCTCGCGGTGACCGAGTCCGCGGGCGGACGACCCGGCGGTGAGTCCGTGCTGGCCCGGGCGAGCGAGCTGATGTTCGTGGAGGTCCTTCGGCGTTACCTGGGCTCCCTTCCGCCCGAGCAGACCGGATGGCTGGCCGGACTGCGCGACCCGTTCGTCGGCCGGGCGCTCGCGGTGCTGCATGACCGGCCCGCGGAACCGTGGACGGTGGAGTCCCTGGCGAAGGAGTCCGCGCTCTCGCGCTCGGCGCTGGCCGAACGATTCACCCATCTGGTCGGCGAGGCGCCCATGCAGTACCTCACCCGCTGGCGCATGCAGCTGGCGGCAACACTCCTGCGCTCGCGCAACGTCAGCGTGTTCGAGGCGGCGATGGAGGTGGGGTATGCCTCGGAGGCCGCGTTCAGCCGCGCCTTCAAGAAGGTGGTTGGCCTTCCCCCGGCCGCCTGGCGCGAGGGTCAGGCCAGGCAGGAGGCACCGGCCGAGGGCAGCGTTCGCTGACGCTCGGAGGTGCTGAGTCGGGGCGAGAGGATTTGAACCTCCGACCCCCTGCGCCCAAGGCAGGTGCGCTACCAGGCTGCGCTACGCCCCGAGTCGTCCGCGGTAGAGAACACGAGATCCGGACCGGGTCAAGCTGCCAGCGCTGGACTGTGCTGGCGGGACAAGCCGGGGATGCGGGACGCTCGCCATCGCCATGATCCGCGACGCGACCGAGGCCGACCTCCCGGCGATCCTCGCCATCTACAACGACGTCCTCGCGAACTCGACGGCGATCTTCTCCGAGACGCCGACGACGCTCGAGGACCGGCGGCAGTGGTTCCGGGCGCGGCGCGACGCGGGCTATCCGGTACTGGTGGCCACCGACGACTCCGGCGTCCTCGGCTTCGCCACCTTCGGCGACTTCCGCACCTGGCCGGGGTACCGGCACACGGTGGAGCACACCGTCCACGTCCGGGCGGACGCCCGCGGTCGCGGTGTCGGGCGGGGGCTGGTGACCGTGCTCCTCGAGCGGGCGGGCGGGCTCGGCAAGCACGTGATGGTCGCCGGGGTGGATGCCGACAATCTGACCTCCATCCGGCTCCACGAGCGGCTCGGCTTCCAGCGCGCGGGGACGCTGCACCAGGTGGGCTGCAAGTTCGGCCGCTGGCTGGACCTCACCTTCCTCGAGCGGCGCCTCGACGAGCGGCTCGAGCCCGGGCCGGCGCGACTGACCTCCTGAGGGCGACCGGCGAGCTCAGGCCTGCTCGCGGGT
>Ga0105104_10000971_pt1 | contig 22373 bp, 24 predicted proteins | sample PPLLaktember2015_3_FD_87034 | JGI IMG/M metagenome (GOLD analysis project Ga0105104, IMG submission 87034) | Freshwater sediment microbial communities from Prairie Pothole Lake near Jamestown, North Dakota, USA - PPLs Lake P7 Core (6) Depth... | ecosystem: Environmental > Aquatic > Freshwater >... | reverse complement strand
CCGCTTGGGCTGACCGTGTACGCGCAGCCCGCGCTCTCCGCTGCCAGAGTCTGGTTTGCCATGGACATTATTGCCGCGGGCAGATTAACGTTAAGCGCAAGAAATAAAAAAACTGCAAATACAGAAAGTATCATTATCGGATACTTTCTTTGAGAATACTTTCTTTTTGGGTTTTTTGGCATAATTGCATTTTCATTAATTTTTAATAGCTCCGACTGCTTCTCCTTTATATGTTGGCTCCTCAAGGGCAGTCAATCCCCTCCAAACAAAAAACCCGAGGGCTAAGCCCCCGGGTTCCTTCCAAAATTTAATCTTGGATGCAAATAAGTTTTCGGGATTCGCTGCAATAACTTGAAATGGAATTGATTCCAAGCCCTCCCAAACCGACAGCATAAGTAAACTGTCCCGTAGACGTGTAGCACGAAGGGAAAGAGCTATCCAGCTTTGCTTCTTCTGAATATCCGGAGACTAAACTTTCTGGTTGAGACCAGTTTTGGCAAGTAACCGTATAGCTGTATTTTTCTTTTGTCGGAGAATAGGAGGAAGCCGAAGAGATTGGAACACAAGTCTTCTTTGACTGATCGCTTATCCTTCCGACCCAGGCGCTTGCCGCTTCAGGAATTGATCCTTTATTCAATCTATCAAGCAAATCCGCCAAACTGTTCCCGAGCAGGCGATGGCAGGTTGTTTTCTCTGCTATTTCAGAAGCGTATTTGGCATCAACAAAGAATCCTTTTGTTCCGCTTGCAGCTTTTTCCAGCCTTTTTACAGCTGTTTCCTCGTCTTTATCCCCTCCTAAAAAAGCAACCCAGTTTCCCTCATAGCCTTGCTTCTGGGCCGAATCCCGGCACTTCTTATCCGCCCCATCGAACCCACCCAAATCTCCCGCATAGTTTTCGGAGGTGACAAAAACTTTCCTTAACCCGGGAGAGTTGCTCGCCAGATACGGCCAATCATCTTTTAAAGACAATTCGTCGCAGTTGAATGATTTGGAATAAACAATCTTAACAGCTGAATCGGAATAATCAATGCTGCTCCCTTTTCTCCAAGGATAATCAAAAACAGCCAGCCAGAAATCGGAACCGCTTTCATGGGCAGGACTCAAAGCGAACCTAAAACTTCCCTGGGAAGCTGGAACATTCTGGGCAATCCATTCGGGCCTGTTTCCGTTAAATAGGATGATGCCTACTTTGTCTACGCCTCTGGAAGACCACTTTATTTCGTATTCTTTTCCAAGCTCCAGCTCAGATCCTCCATTAGGGGCAAGCAAAACAACCCTTTTTGAGATATAGCCAAAAAATAAATAGAAAATTATGCCAAAAACAATTAAAACGGCTAATATTATTATCACAAAAAGACCCTTTTCCACTGCAAACTTCTGCTTTATTTCTTCTAGCATATTATTTATTGCTTTTTAAAGGCGGGAATTCGCTTGAGGGAGAAGCGGGAAATTCTCCGCCGGATTGAGAATTAAATATCCCTCCTTTTTTAACTAAATAAGTTACGCCGCTGAAAGCTAAAAACATCATAAGAATAATTAAAAGCCAAAACAGGGATTTGGTCACCATTCTTCTTCCCCTTTCAGAATCATTCGAAAAAAGAAAAATTAAAGAACCGGAAATGAAAACAAAAAAAATAGCAATAAACGCTCCGCCGAATATGATTATGGGAATGTATGTCAAAAAGTCCAGCATTGTTTGATTATACCAATTATCTCAAGTATAGCTCAATAGCCCGGTTATGCTCAGCCAAATTTTTGCTGAAAATAGTCCGTCCATCTTTTGCCGAAAGATAAAACCAATAGCCTGTTTTAACAGGATATATGGCTGCCCTTATGCTGTCTAATCCGGGGCTGCAAATTGGATGGGACGGAAGACCCTTGAAATTGTATGTTTCTTTGGCGGCATCCACCTGGAGGGGCATGCCTATCCCCATTCTCTTCCAGAGAATGCCTGAAACAATTTGTTTGTCTTCATAAGTCTTCACTTCTTTTTCCAATAAAGATGCCATCTTAACAATATCTGAAATCGTTTTCTCCTGGAGGGCTATTTCGTTCTTTAAATCAGAATCTAATTTGGCGTTAAAATTATTTTGCATCATCGCAACCGCATCTTCCGCTTTCGCATCGGGGCCTACCTCATAGGTATCCGGGAATAAGTATCCTTCCAAATCTTTGCTGACGATCCCATCGATGCCTTGTTCTTTAAAATACTTTTGTATATCTTCCACTGTCCAGCCTTCAATAATAGTTATATTTTTTTTGACCACTTCGCCCAAATCCATTTTTTCGGCTATGCCAGACACGCTCATGGAGGGAGACAGGTCATATTCTCCGGCCTTCAAGCTTTTCCGAGTTGCTAGAACATAAAAATCGAAAATATATTGGCTGTTTATCAGCCCATCTTTTTTTAAATTCCGCCCGATTTCTTTTATGCTCTCGCCATTCTTCACTAAAAAAGATCGGGTTGATCCTGCTCCGGGTTCTTTAGGAAAATAAATTCCCCAAGCAAAGAAAATACAAATTAAAATGATTGCGATTAAGACATGCTTCATACTAAAGGCACGAATGAAAAACCTGGATATCCGGTTTCCCTGAATTTATTATCGCCTTCTTTTTCCAAAACCACAATTGAGTTTTTAACAGGCGCCACAATTTTTCCTCCAGTTTTTAATTGTTTCTTCCATTTTTCTGGAATCTTCAAAGCTGAAGCGGAAGCAAGAATTCTGTCAAAGGGAGCTTCTTTTTCAAACCCTTCTGAACCATCTCCCAGAATAAATTTCATATTCCCTTCGTAATGCCTGGCATTGCTTTCTCCGAATTCTTTGAGTTCGGGAACGATTTCAATCGCAATTACTTTTCCTGTTTTGCCAACAATACAGGCTAAAAGAGCTGTCGTCCATCCCGAGCCAGAACCGATGTCTAAAACTTTGTCTCCGGGCTTAGGTTCAAGCTTTTCCAGCATAAAAGCCACGGTCAAAGGCTGGGAAATTGTTTGACTGTACCCTATGGGCAAGGCTTCATTAATTTCGGCCAATCTTTTAGAATCCCGGCCCTTCCAATTTATAAAATCCTCCCTTTTTACTTTTCGGAAAGCGTCTATTATTGCCGGAGTTTTAAGCCATCCTTCCTTTATCAAGGAATCTATTAGAGCCATTATACTTTAAAGGAAGGATTTTTAAACTTGAATTTGATTTTTTCTAAAAGATTAAGGCGGTCGAAAAACAGCGTTCCGTTTAAATGGTCTATTTCATGCTGAAGGATTCTGGCTAGAATTCCCTCCGCTTTCAATTCTATTTTATTTCCAGATACATCTTGCGCTTTGACGATAACGCTTTTTGCTCTTTTAATTTCAAGAAAGGTATCGGGAAAGCTCAAGCATCCTTCCGTGTTCATGATCTTTTCCCTGCCTTTTTTGACAATCTTGGGATTTATTAATGCCAAAGCCTTTCTGGTCCTATAATCCATTTCTACAATAATGATTCTTTTCAAAATACCCACTTGAGGAGCTGCCAAGCCCACTCCCTGTTTCTCTTTCATCGTTTGAGCCATATCTAAAACAAGCCGATGGATATCTTCGTCTATTTTCCACACTCTTCCGGCTCTTTTTCTTAAAACAGGGTCGTTGAATTTTCTTATCTCTAATGCGCTCATGTTATTATTTTACCACATAATGGCGGGGACGCTAGGACTTGAACCTAGAACAAAGGTTTTGGAGACCTTTATGATGCCAATTTCACCACATCCCCATTATGAAATAATAACACAAAAAAAAGCCTTCGGCAATAATTATTGAAAGCTTCTTTTTGAGGGTTATTTAGCTCCCCTTCCCCTCCGTCTCGGGCACCACTGTCACCATGAAATCCTTGGTTGATCCGTCTTGAGCAGTTATCTTATAAACAACAGCGCTTGTAAAATCCTGCTCAACGCCTGAAGCCGGAGTGATTGATGCTCCGTCAGATATTATTATATCCGGAATAAGCTTTTTCAGGTCCGTTTTAAGAGGAACCACTATTGTCACCGTGCCGCTCCCCTCGTCAATAACTCCGGTTGTTTCCGGATTCGAAAAGCTGAAAAGAAGGATTGATTTTTCCGAGCTTTGATTCGACTGGCTTTCTTGATATGTGGAAATTGTTTTTTTGCTCTCTTTATTTGAAAAATACAGCCAGCTCCCTCCTAATATTAAAACAACTATGGCAGTCAAAGTAATAATAATCCAGGTATTTTTAGACATAAATATGTAAGTTGTATAATAATTAATATTCTAATTTCAACCCTAATTTTTCAGCAATTTGCAAAAGCCATTTTTCATGCCGGTCCACCTTATGGGCCAACATCAACATTTCTTGAAAATATCCATCTGCTTTTTTTGCATAAGCATCAACTGAGGTTTGCAAGTCATTAAAATCAGATTTATCCACTTTGTTCTCCAGAATATTTTCTATTCTGCTAAATTTTTTATCCAAATATCCAACTAGTTCTGAAAAGTCTTTATCCATGTTTTTATTATATGTGACAAAAAAACCCTGTCAACAACTCATTCCTCATACCAATCGCTTCTCTTCCCAATACCGGAATATAGACACTTGTCTTTTTTTATGGTAACAAAAAGTATCGTATCCAAAAGCATAAGCTTATTGTTCTTTTTAAGGAGCGGCGAAATGGAGGCCAAAAGATTAACGGATGAGCAAATGAAAGAATTGGAAACAGCAATTCTTAAATTTGCAACGCAGGGAAAAATCACGAAATTCGCAGCAAAAGGTCTCATCTTTGCGCTCCGACAGAGTAAAAACCTTACTCTTCCGGTAAGAATGCAGTTTGATCTGAAAACGCAATTAAGAGAAGGTAGAGGAGTTGCCTTTGCCGCTCACGATGTTTGCCAATCATCTTCGAGAGGCAACAACATCAACGACCTGATCGCAAAACTGGGGAGCAATTTTAAATATTGTGGCTACCACACCTCCCCCCCACTCGGTCTCGGAGTTTCTTTATCTCCAGATCTCTACGCAAGAGATAAGGAACCGCTAACTTTTACCATTGATCAAATTGAGAACTTGGATGTTTAACCATTCCAAAAACCAAGATAAAAGTCCGTATTCCGGACTTTTTTTCATGCTCTAAATAACTGTCATTTTTTGGGTTCTTCGGCAAGATTGAATTTTTTGCCAAGAACAGATTGTAAAATTTCTATTGTAGCCTGCACAGACAGGTTATTTGTATTCTTTAAAATTAATCTTTTCCCATATTTATTAAGCAGAGGCGTTAAAAATTCATCTCCCCATGAAGGAGAAAAAGTTAAAACATCTTTAAAATCCACTTCAATTTTTTCATTTTTTTTAACAGCGCCTAATAAAGACTGACAAGCCAAAGCCGCCTCTTTTCCCGCCTGGCGCGACAAAAGCGTTGTTCCAAACTTTTTTAATTGAATTATCATGATTATTTTAATAAATAATTAAAGCAATGCATCCTTGGACATTATCCGATGCATCTTCTATTTTTATATCCTCGCTCCCGCCCTTTAGAATTAATTTTGCATCACCTGTTTGGAATGTTAAGCTGATCGGATACTTAGATACCACGTTTCTTACATATTTTAAGCCGTTGCCTCTAGCTTCCGGCTGCCTTCCGGAAACTACTTCGGTAAAAGCAACGTAAAGAGCATCCTTGTGGCTCTTTAACTCCGGCCTTATCCTTTTAAGAGTCTGTAAAACACCTAATCCCCTGTCTGCCAAAACAATTTGTTTTTTATTTACATCGTAGCCAAAGAATATTCCTGGAACGTCGGGCCATTGTCCTAAATTATGATCGTACGAATTATTCCCTATTTCGCCTGTAATTGAAGTTAATAAAGAATATAATTCTTTTGAATTTTTGTTTCGAATTAATAAAGTTTCCATTTTAGATATGCGCGCCTGAAAAACATCGCTATTTTGGCAATAAAATTCAGACGAAAATTCTTTTTTTGATATTGCCCAGTTTTTAGCTGTTTTGAACAGATCACTGGCGAAAACGTCTATATCCCCTATGTCTTTTTTGAATATAACAAAATTGCGGCCCATTTTTTGCGCTTTTATATCGCCTTTTTTAATTCTGTTAAAAACGGCTATCCTGCTAATTCCTAAAATTTCCGCTATTTCCGCTGTTGTATAAAATTCTTTAGATTCCATACATGTTAACCTTATGAGTTAAGGTTAACATAGGTTAACCAAACCTGTCAATAGTTAACAACCAACGTGACCAGATTTGACAAAGCTCGAGAACAGTTCTCGGAATTTACCTCTCGGCTTCTTTGTGGAGAATGGGTTGTAAAATGGCAACATTCCCAATAAAAAAGCCCTTTGGATTATAACCACCGGGCTATATGGATCATTCTACACTTTCCAGAAAAAGCTTCTTATCAAAACCGCCTCTAGACTCCTTTCGGCTCACTTTCAACTTTTCTATTTCCCCCTTATTAAGGGCAAAAGCCGATACCAGAGAATCGATCACTTCCAAAACATCACTAATTTCTTTCACAAGACTCTGTTTTTCTCCTTTTGTTTCAAAAGCTTCTTGAGCTTCTTCGACGAGTTTTTCAAGCAACGCTTGCCCATATGCCTCGTCATCCAGAATCCGGAAATTTGCCTTTTGTCCGTCTTGGGTGATAATCCCGGGAATTTTATCTCTGACAAGCTTGTTATAGACTTTCATATTTTTCTCCTTTACCTTTTGTTTCTTGGAAAGAGTACTTATCCTAGTTTACCCTTGCAAAACCTAAAAAACAAGCTTTTTCAGCTTGTCTCTATAGTGGAAACCCGAGGCCCGTCCTCGGGAAGTTTTACCGAGGACGGGACTCGGGAAGTTTTACTTTTTGGCTTCTTTGTGCAAGGTGTGCTTGCCGCAAGAGGAACAGAATTTCTTCAATTCTAATTTCTTCTTTTCCTCATCCATTGCTTTGGTCTTTTTGGAAAAGTAATTTATCTCCTTGCACTCCTTGCACTGAAGTTTTGTGAATGGTTTTTTCTTTTTCGCCATATATTTGTTATTTATATATTTTGGAGCCTGAGGGCGGAGTTGAACCGCCGACCTCATCATTACCAATGATGTGCTCTAACCGTCTGAGCTACCCAGGCAAATCAAATGTGGGCGCGGTAGGATTTGCACCTACGTAGGCCAGGGGCCGCGGGATTTACAGTCCCGTGCATTTGACTACTCTGCCACACGCCCAATAGACATTTTATATCACAATTCCACAAATTTTTCAATTTCGGATCTCTTTACTGTGTCTCTTTTTCCATTCTTCTATCTTCTTATGATCTCCGGATAATAATACTTTGGGGGCTTTCCATCCATTGAAAACTTCGGGGCGGGTATATTGCGCATATTCCGCAAAACCTTTGGATTTCGTCATTCTTTCTTTTACCATTTCTTCCTTGCTCAAGACTCCCGGAATTAACCTTGAAACAGATTCAATAAGAATCATGGCGGGTATTTCGCCCCCCATTAAAACATATTCTCCTATCGAAAGTTCCATATCCGCAATGTTTTTTGCCACTCTTTCATCCACACCCTCATACCTCCCGCAGATCATTATGATCTGGTCTAGCTTGGTGAAGCTTGCCGCCATCTTTTGAGTATATCTTTTTCCTCTTGGAGTGAATAAAATAACTTTGGATTTCTTAGATTTCTTAATTGCATCAACAGCCCTATGCACAGGTTCAACTTTCATTACCATGCCAAAACCGCCTCCGAAGGGTTTGTCATCCACTTTTTTATGTTTATCTTCCGCCCAATCCCGAAGATTATGCGTCCCAATTTTAATAATCCCCTTATCCTGAGCCTTTTTAATAAGGCTTTCTTTGAGAAAAGAATCAAAAAATCTGGGAAAGATTGTTATAACATCAAACTTCATGGCTTTAAACAAAAACACCCGCATAGGCGGATGTTTTTGAAAATTTTAAAGATTACAGTTTCAAATCTTCTAATCCCTCTGAAGCTGTTTTCTTTTCTTGAGACATTCTCCCGCCTTCTGGTTCTTCAATCTTTAAGTTTACTCTGGCTTGATTCTTCAAGCCGACGATTCTCACTAAAGCGCGAATGGCTCTTGCGGTTGAACCAGCCCTGCCGATTATCTGACCCATGTCCTCAGGATTCACCCTTAATGAGAGCAAGACTCCCATTTCATCGACTTTTCTGTCGATTTTGACATCGTCAGGATGATCAACCAAAGCTTTTACTATATATTCAAGAAATTCCTTGTCGTTTTCTCCTTTTGCCATAACTTCCAATTAAACATTCTACTAACAATCTGGTAGCCCGACCTTTCCATTAGTAGCTACAATGGTAATTATACTCTGTGGAAAAACTTTGTCAACCTTACTTTTGCTCAGGTTTGGCCTCTATAGAATCAGGAGCCGCTTCTTTTGCAGGTTCAACGGGTTTCGGAGCTCCAGCTCCGCTTGCCGGCTGGGCAGGATTCTTGCTCTTTTTGTGGACATCCACCTTCTCTTCTTTTAATATCTTCTCCTCCACCAGCATATTATGGATTGTATTTGAAGGCTGAGCGCCTTTTTTCATCCATTCTTTTATCTTGTCTGCATTTAACGCTCTTTGCTTAGTTAAGGGGTTCCAAGACCCCACCTCATCTACAAAACGGCCCTCATGGGCTGCATTTCTCTTGTCTGTCACCACTATTTTATATGAAGGCTGATGTTTCCTTCCTATTCTGAATAATCTGATTGTTAACATATTTTTATTGCCATTTTTTAACTTTTAATGCTTTCTCCGCTGCTTTTTCTTCGGCTTCTTGCTTTGAGGAACCTTCCCCCTTAGCAATCAGCTCTTTTCCTAAAAAAACTCCGACTACAAATGTTTTTTCATGGTCTGGCCCCCATTCCTCCATTACGCTGTATATGGGAGTGATTTCTACCTTTTCTTGGGCTTCTTCCTGAAATTTGGATTTGGCATCCTTAAACAGCTTCTGCTTCAATATTCTGGGGAGTTCCTTCATCAAATAATTCATCACGAAATTCTTGCAAGCTTCCAACCCTTGGTCCAAATACAAACTTCCCATAAATGATTCAAAAGTATTGGCTAAAATATATTGCCTGGCCTTCCCCTCTTCTTTCATCTCTCCTTGGGAGAGGATAAGAAACGAGTTGAACCCTATCTTTTTTGCTATTTCAGCCAATATCTTTGAATTTACCAATGCCGCCCTCCAGCTGGTAAGCTCTCCTTCTGTTTTTTCAGGATATTGGAGATACAAATATTCCGTTACAATGTGCTCCAATACGGCATCTCCCAGAAATTCAAGCCTTTCATTGTGGTAAATCGGGAAATCCGGGTTTTCATTTAAGAACGATCTGTGGACAAACGCTTGAATCAATAAATCCTTATTATTGAAGCTAATTTTTAACAAATCTTCAAACTTTTTAAACTTATTTTTTAATTCTTCTAAAGATACTCTCATTTTTCCTCATTATTTATTATTTCATTATATACCGTGCCCAAAACTCCATTTATGAACTTTCCAGAACTTTCCCCTCCGAAGCTTTTTGCCAGCTCTATGGCTTCGTTAATTGCCACCTTGGGAGGAACTTCATCTTTATTTTCATACATCAGCTCAAATAATCCCAGCCTTAAAACATTTCTATCTACAATAGTAATCTGGTCCAGAGGCCACTCGGGAGCCGCTTTAGTAATAATTTCGTCTATCTCGTCTAGGTGGGAAACTACCCCGCTTATTAATTGCCAGACGAATTCTTTGTCTTCCAAACCGGGTCCGAATTCTTCAAGGTTCCTTTCAACAATCTTTTCTAAAACTTCCGGGCTTTTGCCGTTAAAGTCCCACTCATAGAGGCTTTGCATCGCTATTGATCTTGAAAGATGCCTTGATGCCATGTTATTTGTTTTGAGCTTCTTGCTTGGCAGCCATTTCCTCTTCTTTTTTCTTTCTCTCTTTTTTAGTTAACTGGGCCAAAACATCAATCAGCTCTTTCCCCCTGTAAGTCCCGCAATTCTGGCATAAGGTATGGGGCAAGACAGGCTTTCCGCATTTTGAACATGCGGTATATGGCGGTTTTTCAATGTATATTTGGCTCCTTTTATTTCTCTGCCTCGCTTTTGAACGTCGCGTTTTTGGTAATCCCATAATTTTTTAATGAATTTATAGTACCAAATAATTTAAATTTTTGCAAGGGTTATTAGTCGCAACAGAAGGTGCGCCGGTGTATGGGACAAAGACCGAATTCTCTTATCTTTTTGCGATGCAAAGCGGTTGAATACCCCTTGTTAAGATTAAACCTGTATTTCGGATACCTTTTATGATAATCCATCATAATCCGATCACGAACAACTTTAGCAATAATTGATGCTGCCGCGATGGAAGAGTTTTTTTCATCGCCTTTGATTATTGATTTTTGAGGAATATCAATATCTATCCCGAAATTTCCGTCTATCAGCAAATAATCCGGCCTTATCTTATTTTCCAAATCTTTAACTGCTTTTATCATGGCCAACTTTGTTGCTTGAAGGATATTTATTTCATCAATCACTTTTTCCGAAACTTCTCCTATCCCCCATTTCACCTCAGAATCATTTTCTAAGAACTTATAGATTTCTTCTCTTTGCCTTGCTGTTAATTGTTTTGAGTCGCGGATGGGCGAAAATCTAATATTCGGCATGCATACAGCGCATGCTAAAACCGGCCCTGCGATCGGCCCCCTTCCAACTTCATCTATGCCGACTATAATTTTTGGCATTAGCTAATCTTATCATACTTTTACACAGGCAGCTATTGACATCTTTTTCCAAAAGAGTAGCATTAAAGCAGTTTGTAATTGTTCTTTCATTTTTGAGCTACCGAGGGATACTCCTCTTTTTGAAAGGACGAATGATGCGCCGAAGTGGGATACCGCCGTAGAAACGCGTACCTGTGCGGGTACAACTGGTAAGACCAGAATTCCAATTCCTGAAGGGGAGCGCGAACAATGGCGATTCGATCGTTGCGCCAACGCCTGTATCGTGAGCGCGAGTCAGAGGAATCGGGCCTGATGAATTAGCCCGGAAAACATTGTGTACATCCCTAGCCGCATTAGTGCGGCTGCCAACATGGCGAGCTTAAAGTGCCCCGAACATCGCTAAATATAGCGTTTGATGCTCGGGGCTTTTTTATTGCCCGAGAAGCTTAGCTTCTCGTTTTACGAGAAGCTAAGCTTCTGGTAAAATGGGAACATATGAAATTCACCCATTTGCATGTGCACTCGCATTATTCATTGCTGGATGGACTTTCTAAAATAGATGATCTTTTGGATTGCGCGAAAGAATTAAAAATGGATTCTGTTGCAATTACGGATCATGGGGTAATGTATGGAGCGGTGGAATTTTTCCAGAAAGCAAAAGCCAAGGGGATAAAACCCATAATCGGCTGCGAGTTCTATATGGCCTTTGAAAGAATGCAGCAAAAAAGGGCGAATATAGACAATAAAAAATATCATTTGATACTTTTGGCAAAGAATTTTGAGGGTTATAGAAATTTGATCCAATTAGTCACTAAGGCCCATCTCGAAGGATTTTATTACAAGCCAAGGATTGATGAGGAACTTTTAGCTCAGCATTCCGAAGGCTTAATCTGCTTGTCAGCGTGCCTCGCCGGAAAGATTCCAAGGCTGATAGTTGCCAGAAAATACGAAGAGGCGGAAAAACAAGCCCTAAAATACCAGGAAATATTCGGAAAAGAAAACTTCTATTTGGAAATCCAGCATCATCCGAATCTTCCCGAACAAAAAACAGCCAATGAAGGGGTTATAGCCATTTCTAAAAAATATGGAATCCCTTTGGTTGCGACTAATGACTGCCACTACCTTAGAAAAGACGATTCCGAAGCTCAGGATATCCTGATGCTTATAAACACAGACTCCAATCCTTCTGATCCGGAGAGATTAACCATGAAAGCGGATGATTTTTCGTTCCGGAGCCAGGAAGAAATGATTGATCTTTTCAAGGATTGCCCCGAAGCAATTGGAAATACGCAAAAAATAGCAGAAGCATGCAATTTAGAGCTTGAACTCGGCAAAACGAGGCTTCCGCATTATGAAGTTCCGGGAGGGAAATCAGCTGATGAGTATTTGAAAGAGCTATGCTATCAAGGCCTGAAAAAAAGATTCGGCCCGAATCCCGAAGGGCAGTTGATTGAAAGATTAGAATACGAACTTTCAGTCATACAAAAGACAGGATTTGCTTCCTATTTCTTAATCGTCCAAGATTTCGTGAATTGGGCAAAGGGCCAGAGGATCGTAGTGGGCCCGGGAAGAGGTTCGGCCGCAGGGTCTTTAGTCGCTTATGTGGTGAATATAACAAACGTGGATCCGATCAAGAATAACTTGCTTTTTGAAAGATTCTTGAATCCGGAAAGGATATCCATGCCTGATATTGATTTGGATTTCACCGACAGAAGAAGAGACGAAGTTATAAAATATGTGGCTGACAAGTACGGCAACGACCATGTGGCGCAGATTATAACCTTTGGAACAATGGCAGCCAAGGCATCAATAAGAGATGTGGGAAGGGCCTTGGGTTACCAATATAGCTATTGCGACAAGGTGGCAAAGATGATCCCGATGGGCATGTCCTTGGAAGAGACTTTAGATAAGGTAACCGAATTCAAGGAATTATATATCGCCGACGAACAAGCGCAAAAACTAATAAATCTAGCTTTAAAGCTTGAAGGCGTGGCGAGGCATGCCTCAACTCACGCTTGCGGAATAGTTATCGCCGCCAAACCTTTGTCAGAGTTAATGCCAACACAGCATCCCACTCAGGATGATGACAGCATAGTCACCCAATATGAAATGCACGGAGTGGAAGCTTTGGGCCTTTTGAAGATGGACTTTCTGGGGTTAAAAAACTTAACCATTATAGAAGACACGTTGGCCAGAATCTATGTTTTGCATGACGGATTAAAGATAGACGTGGATAATCTTCCTTCCGATGATGGAAAAACATACAAGCTCCTGCAGAAAGCCCAGACCACATCCGTGTTCCAATTAGAATCGGAGGGAATGAAAAAATATCTAAAGGAACTGCGCCCCACGACGTTTGAAGACATTACGGCCATGGTCGCAATCTATCGTCCGGGCCCGATGCAATTCATTCCTCAATACATTGCCAGAAAAAATAAAAGGGAGCCGATTGAATATTTGCATCCAAAGTTGAAGCCAATCCTTGAAGAAACACAGGGCATCTGTATTTATCAGGAACAGCTGATGAGAATAGCCAGGGACATATCTGGATTTACTCTAGGAGAAGCAGATGTTCTGAGAAAAGCTGTGGGAAAGAAAATTGCTGAACTTTTAAAACAGCAAGAAGTGAAATTCATTGAAGGGGCAGCAAAGAACGGAGTAGATAAAAAAATAGCCATAAAGCTTTGGCAATGGATACAACCGTTTGCCCAATATGGATTTAACAAGAGCCACGCGGCAGCTTACGCCACTATCGCCTACCAAACAGCTTATCTCAAGGCCCACTACCCGGTGGAATTCATGGCCTCCGTTCTCACATCTGAAAAACAAGATGTTGAAAGAACAGCCTTTTTAATAGACGAGTGCAAACAGATGGGAATTGAAGTGCTTCCGCCCGACATCAATGAAAGTTTGAAAAACTTTACTGTCGTGGAAAGCGGAAAGAAAATACGATTTGGATTGAAAGCAATAAAGAATGTGGGAGAAAATGTTATTGATGTTATTACGGAAGAGAGAAAAAGTAATGGAAAGTTTGGGAACATAACGGATTTTCTTCAAAGAGTCCGCTCAAAGGACGTAAACAAAAAGTCAATGGAAGCTCTTATAAAATCCGGGGCTTTTGACGCGTTTGAGGAAAGGAACAAGCTTCTAATTAATTTGGAACGGCTGCTTGAGTGGTCTAGAGAATCTCAAAAGAATAAATCTGCTGGCCAAAAAGGATTATTTGATTTGAAGGGAAAATCACACGAGCTAAACAATATTTCTTTAGAATCGGCAGTCCCCGCCTCTAACCTTGAGAGGCTCAATTGGGAAAAAGAACTTTTGGGCCTTTATGTTACTTCCCATCCTTTGCAGGATTATAAGAAAGTGATGTCAAATTTAAAACCCCTGAGAGAACTCAAGGATTGTTACATGAAGCAAAGGGTAAGAGTGGGAGGAATCGTTTCCAGCGTTAAAAAAATAGTCACCAAGAAAGGCCAGCCCATGCTGTTTGTGAAACTTGAAGACTTGAGTGAAAAAGCAGAGATCGTTGTTTTTCCTTCTACCTTAGAAAGGCATCCTACGATATTTGAAGAAAACAAAATCATCCTTATTTCAGGAACCGTAGACCATCGCGATAACTCCCCCAAAGTTATTGCAGACTCTGCCGAAGAAGTCACCACTTCTTAAAAAAAGCCGGGTGCGCGCTGGCGCCCCGGCTTTGTTTAACCCTCTAATAAACCAAGTCTCCGAAGAACTCTTTTCTGCCCTTACTGGGGTCGACTGGCGGTTCAAGAGACGGACCCCTGGGAAGCTTTTCCACAATCTTCTTGTAGCTTTCTGCCAGTTGTTCCCGTCTTCTCCTCAGGTCTTCTTCGTCAGGATAATCCCTATATCCCGTCATACCGATACACCTCCATAAAAAGGTTAATAAAATAGCTGTTTGTATTATACCCCATATTAATTTAAAGTCAATATTTCGTTGATAAAATGGGGGTTTTGTATTAGAATAAGTGAATAATTTAATAACTTTTTTATGGAAAAAATTGAGATAAAAAGGCATTCATTAGCGCACATTTTGGCTTCTGCGGTAAAAAAGCTTTATCCCGAAGCCAAATTCGGAATAGGACCGGCGGTAGAAAACGGTTTTTATTATGACTTTGGGAATTTAAAGATTTCAGACAATGATTTGCAAAAGATAGAAAGCGAAATGAGAAAGCTAGCCAGCCAAAATCTGCCCTTCGAGAGAAAAGAAGTTTCAAAAGAAGAAGCTCAGAATCTGTTTAAAGACCAGCCGTACAAACTAGAACTTTTAAAAGAATTAAATAATATTTCTATTTACAAATCGGGGGATTTTATTGACCTTTGCGCAGGACCCCATATCAGCTCGACCAAAGAAATAAATTCCGATTCTTTTAAATTAACCAAGACCGCCGGGGCATATTGGAAAGGAGACGAAAAGAATGCAATGCTAACCCGCATTTACGGATTGGCCTTTGAGAATAAAAAAGCTTTAGCTGACTACCTGAAGCTGCAGCAAGAAGCTGAAAAAAGAGACCATCGTAAACTTGGCGCGCAGCTTGACCTGTTTATGCTAGATGAAGAAGCCGGCCAGGGTCTGCCCATTTGGCTGCCAAAGGGCGCATTTATCCGGAAAATAATCGAAAATTATTTGTATAATGAATTGATTTCCGAAGGCTATAATTGGCTTTACACTCCCCATATTGGGAACCTGAATCTTTGGAAAACATCCGGCCATTGGAATTTCTATAAAGAAAATCTTTATTCACCCATTCAGATCGAGGAAGAGCAATATTTATTGAAGCCGATGGACTGCCCTTTCCACCTTAAGGCGTATAAGTCAAAGATAAGAAGCTACAAGGAACTTCCGATAAAATACGCCGAATTCGGAACTGTTTACAGATACGAAAGATCGGGCACCCTTCACGGATTAACCAGAGTCCGCGGATTTACGCAAGATGACGCGCATTTAATTTGCACTCCCGAGCAAATGCCCAAAGAACTGGAAAAGTTAGTCAGGCACGGATTAAAAATTCTTAAGAATTTCGGGTTCAAAGAATTTAATATTTATCTCTCCACCCGTCCCGAAGGTTCTGCCGGAACAGACGAAGGATGGGAAAAAGCAACCAATACCTTAAAACAGGTTTTGAGTAAATTAAAGCTGAAATTCCAGATTGACGCTGGCGGAGGAGTTTTTTACGGACCAAAGATAGATATAAAAATAAAAGATTCTTTGGGAAGAGAATGGCAATGCACAACTGTTCAATTTGACTTCAATTTGCCGGAAAAATTCAAACTGCGCTATGTAGATAAAGACGGGCGGGAAAAGGAACCCTTTATGATCCATAGAGCTTTGCTGGGATCCTTTGAGAGATTTTTCGGCGTCTTAATCGAGCATTACGCGGGAGCTTTCCCCCTTTGGCTGTCTCCTGTGCAAGCTTGGATAATGCCAATAAGCAAAGCTCAAAACAAATTCGCCAAAACTGTTAATCAAAAATTAAAGGAGAATGGTTTAAGAGTGGAATTGAAAGATGAAAATGATACTTTGGGAAAGAAAATAAGAGAGGGGCAGATTCAGAAGATTCCCTATTTGCTGGTTATCGGAGAAAAGGAAGTAAAAAGCAATTCGGTAAGCGTAAGGGACAGAAAAAAAGGAGATTTGGGAAAAATGAAAATAATAAAATTCATAGCCAAGGCAAAGGAGGAAATGGAAAAGAAAAAATAATGGCAAATCTTTCTCCGGCAGTGCTGGAGCTTATTAACAAATACCAAGCCGTAAACAAACCCCCTCAATCTCAAGAAAACAATCCTACAATCCATGTAGACGAAATTGCTTCCAAGGTGGCTGTTTTTTATGAAAAAGCAAGGGGTATTATTGATTGGAAAGAAGAGCATCTCCTCCGCGCTGGAGCTATTGAAAGGACTCTCAAGAGAAAAATTTTCTCAAAAATGGATATAAATACCGGGAACTTCTCGGTTGAGAATGTCGCCGAACCTTTTGTGTTGGAATTGATAAGAGGAGGGATATTCCCTAACGATCAAATTCAAGAAAACAAAATAAAAGTTGTCCGGAAGATTCTGGATAAATATATTTTTATCTTAAACAAAAGCCCTAAAGATGGAGGAAAACCAAAGCTTAGGCTTTCCAATTGGCTGCTCTCTATTGCTGCTTGCGAAATAGAAGAAGCATTGGGGGGAACAGAAAAAGAAAATGCTCTGATTGAATTTATGTTCGGTTCTTTGAAAAATAAGATTAGGTTCAATTCAAAAAAATTCAAGGAAGAGGATTTGAATATCCAAATTTACATCGCTGTTCAGAGAGCATTATTTAGGCTAGATTCTCCAGCCATATCCTACAGGCTTATTAAATATAAATACAAGGACTGGAATTCCATTGAAGAAAAAGACCTCTGGGCCATATCCGGGAACATTTACGCAATTTGGGATAGAATTGAAAAAGAATTGAGCCATCCCTTGGGAGATAAAATATATAAAGTGTGCGAGAGGCATGACGCCCCTTATTTGCTCTTGGGAGACATTATTTCCGAAAACTCTTCGGATATCAGGGAAAAAATATCCGATCCCATGAGCTTGGAGCTCGCCGCCAGGCGAGCCTATGATTACCGGCTGATGAGCCTGAAATCCAGATTGAAAAGAGCTGCTCTATACGCCACAATCTCCATATTTGTGACTAAGATCCTATTGGCCTTAGCAATAGAAATTCCTTTGGATAAATACATATTTGGCAGTTTTAATCTAACGGCCATAGCCATTGATGCGATATTCCCTCCCTTTTTGATGTTTGTTTTGATCGCAACCATAAAGCCTCCTGGAAAAGAGAATCTCAATTTGGTTCTTTTGGATTTAATGAAGATCGTTTATCCTTCCCAAAAAGAAGATATATATGAAGTAAAACTAAGCAGGAGAAGAAATATTGCTTTTGCCTTTGTTGTGAAATTGATATATTTCATCAGCTTCTTTGTGACCTTGGGAGCCATAGTCTTCCTCCTTCATAAATTAAACTTCCCGATAATCTCCTATTTTATCTTTATTCTTTTCATTTCCCTGATTGCCTTTACCGGTTCCAAACTAAGGCAAAGAGCAAAGGAACTGGACGTAATAGAAGAAAAAGAGGGTTTATTCACAACCCTGTTGGACATATTTATCCTGCCCCTCATCCAGCTTGGAGATTGGGTTGCCACCAGGTGGAAAAAGTACAATGTAATAGCAGCCATATTCAATGTCCTGATCGATCTCCCCTTCAGCGTCTTTGTTGAGCTTATTGAGCAATGGAGATATTTCCTGAAAGAAAAGAAAGAAAAAATCCACTAATTAGCTACCGAAAATTTATGAAGAAATATTTCATAATTACTTACGGATGCCAGATGAACACGGCCGATTCTGAAAGAATCGCTTTTGTTTTAAAAAAGAAAAGGATGAAGCCTGCGGTTTCTTTAAAAGAAGCTGATTTAATAGTTGTAAATATGTGCTCCGTAAGGCAATCTGCCGTAGACCGAGTAATGGGGTTAAAAGATAAACTGAAAAACAAAAAGGTTATAATCACGGGGTGCATTTTAAAAAAAGACAGAATTAAATTAAAAAAGGCATTCGGAGAAATTTTAGATAAAGAGGAATTGATTGAAAAAACCGGCAATATTCCTGGGGATATAACAGGATATGTGCAAATAATGACCGGGTGCAATAACTTTTGCAGTTACTGCGTAGTCCCTTACACCCGAGGAAGAGAAAAATCGCGCTCTCAGAAAGAAATAATCTGTGAGATAAAAAATCTGGTCAAAAGCAAGGTAAAAGAAATATGGCTTTTAGGCCAGAACGTAAACAGTTATAAATATGGCTTTCCAAATTTATTGAGAGCGGTTAACAAAATTCCGGGTGAATTCCAGATAAGGTTTATGTCTTCCCACCCGAAAGATCTTTCTGATGATCTAATTGAAGCAATGGCAGAATGTAAAAAAGTGGCAAAATATTTAAATTTGCCGGTTCAATCAGGAGACAATGGAATATTAAAGAAAATGAACAGGCCCTATTCCGTTGAACAATATATAAATTTGGTTGAAAAAATCAGGAAAAAAATTCCGAATATTAATTTATCAACCGATGTAATCGTCGGATTCCCAGGAGAGACAAAAAAACAATTTGAAAACACTGTAAAACTATTCAGAAAAATAAAATATAATATCGCTTATATTAATAAATATTCTCCCAGGTCCGGAACTGCCTCCTTTAAGCTGAAAGATGATGTTCCGATAAAAGAAAAGAAAAGAAGGGAAAAAATTTTGCAAAAGATTATAGAAGAAACCCGCAGTCATGAATAATAAAATAGTTGTTATTGTCGGCCCGACAGCTTCGGGAAAAACAGGACTCTCCATAAAGCTTGCAAAGAAATTTAGGGGCGAGGTTATTTCCGCGGATTCAAGGCAAGTCTACAAGGGAATGAATATTGGGACAGGAAAGGCCACAAAAAGAGAAATGCAAGGCATCCCCCATCACCTTTTAGATGTTGTTTCTCCCGAGAAGAGATTCACCGTAACAGATTATAGAAAGCTCGCAGAAAAAGCTATAAGAAATATTCAAAAGAAAAACAAACTTCCGATTATCGCGGGAGGCACTGGTTTTTATATCCAAGCCTTAATAGACGGGATCGCAATTCCTGAGGTCAAGCCGGATTTTAAATTGAGGAAAAGGCTTGAGGAAAAACCTGCGCAAGATCTTTTCATGCAATTGGAAAAACTTGACCCTGAAAGAGCAAAGAATATAGATAAGTTTAATAAAAGAAGATTGATCCGGGCCTTGGAAATTATTCTCAAAACGAAAAATACTATTCCCCCGCCAAAGAAAAATCCGATTGACTCAGATGTTTTATTTATTGGGATAAACAAGCCTAATTTAAAAGATCTTATCGGCAATAGATTGCTCAAAAGATTAAGGCAAGGGATGGTTGCAGAAGTTAAGAAACTTCATGCTTCAGGCGTATCGTGGAAACGACTTGAGGAATTCGGGTTGGAATACAGATATATCGCTTATTTCTTGCAGAATAAAATGGGAAAGGAAGAGATGATTGAAAAACTCCAAAAAGAAATAGAGCATTATGCCAAACGCCAAATGACCTGGTTCAAAAGAGACAAGAGGATTCATTGGATCAAAAACGAAAAACAAGCTCAAAATTTAATTAAGAAGTTTCTTTAGGATTTCGCGGGCAGTATCAGGCTTGGCTCTGCCTCGAGTTGCAGCCATTACTTGCCCCACAAGGAATTGCAAGGAAGCCTCCTTGCCTTTCTTATAATCCTCAACTGCTTTTGGATTTTTGGAAATAATATCTTTTACAATCCGCTCTATCTCCCCCTCCCCTTCTATTTGAGTTAATCCTTTATCTTCTATGATATGAGAGGGATCGGCTCCAGAATTATGCATTTCTTCTAACACTTGCTTCGCAATCTTTGAAGATATTTTTCCTTCATGGATTAAAGCAATAAATTCTCCAAAGTTTTCGGCTGTAATTTTAAATTCTTTGCTTCTCACGGATTTTCCTTGGAGCAATCCCTGCAAATCGGTAGAGATGTAGTTTGCGGCTAGTTTGGATATTTTTTCAAATTCGCTGTTTTCAACTTTTCTTTTGATCTCTATTTCTTTTACCCAATTTCTCAATTCAGAAACCACTTCTTCGTAATAATCCCCTATTTCCCTGCCTGAAACAAAGATTTCAATGCTTTTCTCATCTAATCCATACTCTCTCTTAAACCTTTCTCTTTTTTGAGCCGGAAGCTCCGGAATTTCTCCTTTTATTTTATCTATATATTCTGCATCTAAATAAACTGCTGGAAGATCGGGTTCTGGAAAATACCTATAATCATGGGCTTTTTCTTTTTCTCTCTGGCTTATTGTAATTCCCTTCTCGTCATTCCAGCCTCTTGTTTCCTGAATTATTTTCCCTCCCTCTTCCAATATTTCCGTTTGCCGTTGGATTTCGAAATTGATTGCTTTTTCTACCGACCTGAAAGAATTAAGATTTTTTATCTCCACCTTTGTTCCTAATTTTTTTGTTTTGCTCAGGCTGATATTCACCTCAACCCTCATCTCCCCTTTTTCCATATCTGCATGGGAAACATTGAGATAGCGCAGAATAAGCTGGAATTCCTGGGCAAACTTCCTAGCTTCTTCTCCAGTTTCTATGTCAGGCTCCGTCACCATTTCCATCAAAGGAACCCCTGCTCTGTTAAAATCCACTAAAGAATCTTTTCCGGAATGGGCCAGCTTTCCCGTATCTTCTTCCAAATGTATTCTCGTAATATCTATCTTCCCTTGCCTCGCCGAAGCCTTTGGCGAAGTCGGGTTCCCGTCTATCATTAAATATCCTTTTTCGCAAAAAGGCTTATCATATTGGGATATTTGGTATCCTTTGGGCAAATCCGGATAAAAATAGTTTTTCCTATCAAATTTTGATTCTTTGGCTATCTTGCAATTCAAAGCCATTCCTGTTTTTATAACCTTCTTTATCGCTTCGGCATTCGCAACCGGCAAACTCCCCGGCTGAGCAGTGCAAATCGGACAAATATTAACATTCGGCATCTTTTCCAAAGGATCGTTCTTGCAAGAACAAAACATCTTGGATTTAGTGTTCAGTTCCGCGTGTATCTCTAATCCGATCGTTGTTCTGTATTTCATAATTTTCTTTCAAAAATCACAAACGAATAATCATAAATATTTTTTTCGTCCTTTTTGTTATCAATTCTTTTTACTTCTTTCCAAATATCCCCGTCAATTTCAGGAAAAAAAGTATCCCCTTCAAAATCTCCGCGCACAAAAGTAATATACAGCCTGTCTGCCAAGGGAAGAAATTGTTTGTAGACAGAAGCTCCTCCGCAGATCATTACTTCTTTTTCTTTTTGGGCTAATTCTGAAACTTCCTCTATCGATTTTGCGACCAGACACGTTTCCGGAGCTTTATAGTCCGGGTCATTATTTAAAATTATTGTTTTTCTTCCAGGAAGGGGTTTCCCCCCAACCGATTCAAATGTCCTCTGCCCCATTACAATGGTTTTGCCTAAAGTATTTTCTTTAAAATACTTCATATCCGCGGGCAAATGCCAAGGCAAAGCATTTTTGTTTCCTATCACATTATTATTTCCCACAGCAACAATTATTGAAATCATATAATATTTAGCTCATCTGAAACAATCTTTTTTATTGATTCAAATACCGCTTCTTTCGAATCTTGGGCGGAAATTACTTTAAAATTCTTGAACCTCGCCGGAAAGACATCAAAGATTCCGCTTACCCTTTCAAGCATTTCCTCTCTTTCGAAAAATTCCTTAGGACTGCCTCTTTCTTCTATTCTTTCTATGCAGGTTTTAGCATCAATTCTAAATAATATGATTAAATCAGGGTATGGGAAATCTTGATTCAATTTGATTAGATCTTCCATATCCGCTCCATGCGCAGCCCCGAACGCAAAAGAGGAAAAAAAATATCTATCTCCAATCACTATTTTCCCCTCTTCCAGGGCTGGAATTATTTGATTCTTCAAATGCTCTTCGCGATCTTGGACGTATAGCTTTTGAAGCTCCGTGGGATCTGTCTCTATTTTTTCTTTGAGTATTTTTTTAAACATTTTTCCCGCCACTTTACACATAGTGGGT
>Ga0105104_10000970_pt1 | contig 22375 bp, 13 predicted proteins | sample PPLLaktember2015_3_FD_87034 | JGI IMG/M metagenome (GOLD analysis project Ga0105104, IMG submission 87034) | Freshwater sediment microbial communities from Prairie Pothole Lake near Jamestown, North Dakota, USA - PPLs Lake P7 Core (6) Depth... | ecosystem: Environmental > Aquatic > Freshwater >... | reverse complement strand
TCCGGCGGGATCGTATGGCTTACATAACGCTCGAGCGGAATGGCGCTCTGTTCAGCGCCGCAGGACTCTCGGACGATCAGCCTGCCCTGGACCAGCATGGGGTCCTGGATCTCAATTTGGTTTTCCAGACGGTTTAACATCAACTGAGCAGCGAGCTGCCCCATCTCAAAACTTGGCGGGCAGATGGTCGTAATCGTGGGTTTGGAAAAACTGGCAAAATCGCGGTCATCGTATCCGACGACAGCCATATCCTTTGGAACATTGAGACCCGCATCTTGAACGGCGTAGATAGCGCCTAATGCCATGAGATCATTGGCAGCAAAAACTGCCGTTGGCCGGTCTGCCATCGCCAGAAACTTTTTTACAGCAGGATACCCGCTCTGAACTTCCCAGGTGCCTTCCTCGACCAGGGATGGATCATAGGGAATTCCAGATTGCGCTAAGACATCTTGATAACCTGCCAGGCGGTCTTTGGATGCATCCCAGTCATGCGGCCCATTAATTAAAGCAATCCGGCGGTGCCCCAATTTAACCAGGTGTTCGACTGCCAGGCGCGCGCCATAGCGGTCGTCCAAGACCACCGAGTTGGCGTAGGACCCATTAAAGAGCCGGTACACAAAGACATAGGGTTTATTGGCCAGATCCAGCGTATTGTTGGATTCGTCTCTCCACGATTCGACAAAAATGATCCCGTCGATGGACCGGCTGATCAACTGGTGAACTGCCTCACTTTCCAGCTCCGGGTCCCAATCCGTACTGATAATAGTGCTGAAATAGTCACGCTGCTTGAGATATTCCTGGATCCCGCGGATCAGGACCGGAGTAAACGGGCTGGCAATGTTATAAACAATGAGGCCGATCGTTAAGGTTCGGTCCGTTTTGAGGCCGCGCGCGGTTATATTTGGGCGATAGCCCAGTTCGTTGGCCAGGGTTAAAATTCGTTCCTTGGTAGCACCATTGACCGGGTGCTGGCTGCTGGTCAGCGCTCTTGAAACGGTTGAAACGGAACAACCCGCAGCTTTGGCTAATTCATGGAGGGTAACTGGCATAGGTGCATATCCACTGGCAAATCAGGGTGAGAGGATCTATTGAAAAACTTGAGTGACGAAAGCCACCATACAGGCTGTGCTGACGATAAGATAGCTCGCTTGAAAGGGTGGAGGGGACCCATGTGAAACCCCATCCACCCTTCCTGTAGGCTATTCAGGTTGTTGTATAATGCTTTCCAGAGCCGTTTCAAGAAGTGTATTCAAATGGTGACCCAACCGTTGATGCCCCTTCTAAGACGGCTCTCTTTATTGTATATCACGTTGACTAAGGAAGCATTGGTTTGATCTGCGCCGCAGCATCTTCCATCGCCTGTACGGGGTCTTTCTGACCGCTTAAAGCTTCTTGCATCGCGCTCTGGATAAAGGCTGAAACCTCGGACCAGTTGGCAAGGGGACCGCGCGGGGCAGCCGATTCCATCTGCTTCAAGAAAACTTGCATGGTGGGATCATCCTTGCTCTTTTCGGCAACCTGGGCGATGACATCTTTCCGGCTGGGAATATAGCCCATGCAGTCCGTCAGCTTGGTGCCGTAAGCGGGATCCACGACAAACTTCAGGAAATCCCAGGCGCCGTCCTGCTGTTTACTGGCAGCAAACATTGCCCAGTTTTCACCACCCAGAGAAGAAGCGGCTTGTTTCGTGTACGGGAGGGTAGCCACCATCCAGTTCAAGTCGGGGGCATCCTTTTTGATCGTGGCCGCATTCCAGGTGCCGCTGATCATCATAGCCGCTTTGCCTGTAGTAAACTGCTGGTAAATTTCAGCAAACCCATCGGTGATTGCGGACTTTGGAGCGTAGCCTTCATCGACCAATTTTTTCCAGAAAGCCAGGGCCTCAATGGATTCTGGCGAATCGATTGTCTCGAGGCTGCCGCCATTCTGGAGGATCCACGGAAGGAATAAGAAGGTGCCGGTCTCGTCTTTTTTGGCAAGCATGGCAGTTCCATAGATGCCTTTGGCTTCATCGGTCATCTTACCGGCCCAGGTCTCGAACTCATCCCAGGTTTGAGGAGGCTTCGCGATATCCAGGCCTGCGGCCGTGGCCATATCGGTGTTGATCCATAGGACAACCGTATTGCTGCCGAGTGGAATACCAAAGTTCTTGCCTGCATAGATAGTCGAATTCCATGGGCCGGACAAGAATTGGTCTCCTTGCCCCCAGGCATTCACCTTGTCGGTCAGATCCGCCAGGGCGCCTGCGGCTGCATAGCGAGCGTTGTCCGGGTTATCAACAATCATCAAATCCGGGGTAGCGTCGGCGGCTATGGCAGTGGTGACCTGCTGGTTGAAGTCGGTGAAGGCCAAATTGCGGATCTTCAGAACGTAATTAGCCTGGGAAGCGTTGTAATCCTCGGCGGCGGCTTTTACGCAAGCGGCAGCAGGGCCCGTATCGCCATAGTAGGTCCACAAATTCACTTCAGCGGCGGCTGGGGCGGCAGCCGCTGGTTCAGTTGCCGCCTCTGGCGCGGTTGGCTGGACCTCAGCAGGCGTCGTTGGTTGGGCAGCTGCAGGTTCCTGGGCTGTGGGAGCAGCGGTAGGAGTGGGAGAAGCGCATCCCGTAACCAGAAGTACAGTCACCATGACTATTACGAACAGGGTTCTCAGTTTGTATTGCATTTCCTTTTCTCCTTATGGTTTTCCAATGAATTCATCTTCACCTGATCAAAAGTTTTCGAATGGATCACCTCCCTTCCCAAAGCGTCAAATCATTTCACCGAACCGGAAGTCATCCCGCGAATGAACTGGCGCTGCAAAAACAAAAATGCGATCACGGCCGGGATAGCAACAATGGTCGAAAACGCCATCATCGAATCGAAATTTGACTTATACATCCCAACAAATTGGAAGGTCCCAATGGAAATGGGCTGTAATTCCACTTTTTGAAGGAAAGATAAGGCAAAGACGAATTCCCCCCAGGCGATCAAAAATGAAAAAACACCCACGGCCACCATGCCGGCCCGGATAAGAGGCAGGATGATGTAATATAAAACCTGTAACCGAGACCCCCCATCAATCCAGGCGGCCTCTTCGATCGCCGATGGAATTTGCAGGAAGCTGGTACGCAGGATGATGATGGCAAAAGGCAGGGCCAGCGCGGTATCGGCTAAAATGACGCTGGTGTAGGACAGCTTGATGATCCCCCACTGCCGGAATAAGACAAACAGTGGAATAACCATCAAGACGCTGGGCAGCATCTGGGCGACCAGTAAAAATAGGACAAATGGCGATTTTCCGCGGAACTGAAAACGGGATAGGGCATAGGCCGCCGGGACGGCCATGATCATGGTCAGCAGCGTGGTGACCGAAGCAATGATCAAGGAATTTTTTAGATAGACGATGGCATTGATATAGATTTCGGCCCGGGGCGTGGGGAGGCCAAAAATCTGTTTGTAACTGTCAATCTGGAGGGTTGAAGGGAACAACACCGGCGGCTTTTGGAATATTTGCTGTGTGGGCTTCAATGATGTGGTCACCATCCAGTACAACGGGATCAGGTATATGAGGGTTACAACCAGCCCCAGCAGAAACCGGACAGAGCGCTCGCGTTTTTGCTGGCTCATATCTTCTCCTCCTGGATGGCAACTTTTAGATAGAATATCGCCGCGACCAGCAGAATGGCCAATATAATGACCGATACCGCCGCGCTCTGTCCAAAATTGAACGAAATAAAAGACAACCGGTACGCGAAGGTGGGCAGGACTTCGGTCGCATTAGCGGGCCCGCCTTTGGTCATAATCCAGATCACATCAAACACGCGCAGCGTGTAGATAAAGCCCAACATTAATACGGACAAAATAGTGGGTCGAAGCAGGGGGATGGTGATATGGACCAGCCTTTGCCAGCCGTTCGCCCCATCCACGGTTGCCGCTTCATATACGTCCTCCGGCAGGCCGGTGATGCCCGCGCTCAGCAGGATCGTGTTGAATGGGATGCCGAGCCAGACATTGACGATGATCACCGTGACTAATGCCGTATCGGCCTGGGTCACCCAGCCGATCGGTTCTTTGATCAGGTGCAATGAGGTGAGGAGAAAATTGACCAGGCCATAATCAAGGTTGAATAACCACAAAAATATGGTGCCTGTTACGACGGAGGGAATTTGCCAGCCCGAGAGCAGTAAGCCGCGCATCACATTGCTAAAAGGAAAAGACTTGCTAAATAAAATGGCTAACCCCAGCCCAATCATGAATTGAAAAAAGATGGAGGCAAAAGTAAAAATAAGCGAATGGGATAGAGCCACCAAGAATTCTGGGTTTTTCAGCACATTCTGATAATTCAGTAACCCGATAAATTCCGCCTGCTTTGAGACGAGCGTCTCGAGGGTGAATTTTTGGAAGGACATAATCATCGCGAAAATGATGGGATAGCCCATGATCGCGAGCAAGAACACACCCGCTGGAAGGATATAGAGATAGGGGGTGAGCTTTTCGAGCGAAGGTGATACCCTGGTCCTGTGAGTGACATTTGCGGCGGAGAGAGAACTCATAAACTATTCCTTTTAGGCGCGCGAACAATCCACTGCCGGGGAATTTATGTGGTTGTGATTTTCGATGGTATTGGGATGGCAAACGTTCGCCATTAAAAATAGTATAAGGGCAAACGTTTGCCTTGTCAATATACAAATTTTTGGGGTCTGCCCAACCCCCTCTTTCCAGCACAATCACCCGCGGGTCCTGGGGGATTAAAAAATCCACCCCCACAGGCGGACTATGAGGGTAGATTTACTGTCTATGGGGTGTGGGCGCGGAGGGGCTCGAACCCCCGACCTCATGTGTGTGATACATGCGCTCTGACCAACTGAGCTACGCGCCCTCGGGTTCTCACAGTAAGCCAACAACCTGGCTATCTGTGTGCCCAAGATTCTATCACGATTTAGTTATACAAACAAGTTTCCAGCTTTTTCAAATAGATATCCTTGGTACTCTGGAGGGGTAAAATAGGCTTAGGCGCCTGCTTTTATCAGGACAACTCACCTGGTCAAGGACGGTAACAATTCTCTACAGCCGTGGCAAGCGATGATCGTTCGAGGTGCTATAAGCTGGAAAACACCCAGTCGCTGCGAGTCTACCGGCACGGCGCTACCCACCCCGCGCAAAATCTATCAGGATCTCCGGATGGCTGCCAATCCAGGCGTACGTATCGAGGGAGCCGAGATTTTCATCGAGCCAGCGGATGCTTTTGGGTTGGGGGGCAGCTTCGTAAAGCCTTTGGGCTTCGTCGTCCCCGGCGTGGGTATCCCCTCGGGGTTGGACGAACAAAACAGGGACGCGCACCTCGCGCACATACTTGAGCAGCGCAGCCTCATCCAACGGATAACCGCCACGCAGCCGGCAAAGCCGATCGACCCAGGGAACCAGCAAAACAGAGAGGAGCGGCAGGCCGGCCCGGCGGAGATACCCGCGCAGCAGCACGCCCAGGGATGCCGGTTGGACGGCCACCAGGAAGCACAGCTTCTTGATGTTGGCAGGCTGCATTTCAATGTAGCCAACCCCGCCTTCCATATCCCCATTGAATACCCGAATGACCTCGGCCCCGCCTTTTTGTCTCCCGATGGCCGCGATAGCTGCCGCGGCTCCCAATCCGAAACCAACCACACCCACCCGGGGCGTTTCGGCGGCCACCCGGCTGAAGGCGTAATCCACCGCGCCGACGACATCCTGATCTTCGGCCAGTCCACCCCCGCACAGGCCGGCCTGGCTTTCCCCATGGCTGCGAAAATCGAAGACCAAACCATTAAACCCGGCCTGATGGAATTCCCGCGCCATCTTTAGCAGGTCTACGTCCGCGCAGAACCGGGGCAGCCAGCCCGGGTGCGAACCGCTGAACCCGCAGCGGTTGCCAAAGAGCGGGTGAAGGAGGATGATGACCGGCGCCGTCTCGGCCTGCGCGGGGATCCACCACCCTTTCAGGGCCAAACCGTCCGAACTGGGGAACGTCACGGCTTCATACGCCAGGTGGTAATCCGCGGGGGTACCCATGACGGGCTGGCGCCGGCCGTATAACAGCAGGGTAGAGAGCCAGGTTCCCAGTCCCATGTAAAGGAGGGTGATCACGGCAAGTACTACCAGGCCAGGGATTAGCATAATTTTCCTCCCTGAGGGTTGTCGCGTTGTACAGCCGTTCACGCAAGATCAGGATTATCTTGCCCGGTTGGCTGTACTCGTTGGTCTCATCCATTCGGTATATTTTTTATTTTACAGCGAAAGCTTCTCACCAACCAGCCTGCTTAGGGCAATTGCAGCTTAGTCTGACAAGTAGAAAATCCAAAAATATGTCACCTTGCCCAGCCCGGGTGTTCTGGTCCAGGGGACGAACGGACCAACCTACTTATCCGCGAAGACGCGAAGAACGCTAAGAGACCTGAATAAATAAGGGGGGAAATTTAAACACGAAGAGACGAAGAGCACGAAGGTTTTCATTAACCTTTGGGGTCTGCGTCTCTTTGGGGTGAGGCGTAGGTTGGGCCGTTCGCCCTCAGCGGTGCTGGTCTTGTCCAGCCGGCCCGGACGGGGTAGAGCGGCGCAATCTAGCTCAATTGATTAACCATTATGTCGCCCCGAAACCCAACGTTTTCTTGCCGGGAGGCGTGTCCTCCATTGCGTTGGGTTTCGCTGATCAGGTGAGCGAACCGGGTTGGTTTATAGAATCGCTCCCTTCGGCAGCCTACATTGACTAGCCTTGCAGCGGCGCAAACCCTCACCCTAACCCTCTCCCAGGGGGAGAGGGAACGTAAACCAGACAGATTGGCCGCAGGGTGGGCCAGGGAGCGAACGGCCCAACCTATGGCTGCGGAATTGAGGTCCAGAGACCTCCAGGACTCTGGGCTGAAGGGGAACCCCTTCGGCCTGGGCACAGAATTACATGCATTTTACGGCGCTTCACCAGATCATTATGTAAATGCAATCGCCCTACCAGCCCACCTGAAACGCCAAAGGATAATGGGGGTTTGTTATTGATCCTCCCGATCCACCGGCGTCCAGGAGACGTTGGAGCCGATATTGAGGTCATAGAACTGGTCGCCGGTGGGGACGATCTCGCCCAGGGCGTTGGACCAGCTGCAGGTGTGCTCTGCACCCACGGCTCCTGGACCTGATCCAGGCGAGCTTCGCGGTCCGGGTAGTTTTGCCGCTGGAAATCACCCAAATCAGATATTCCTTATTGTATTTATATATATTATATTTATAATGGATATGCACTTTGCTTCTCTCTTCGGATGAACTGCGGGGTGGATTCGTCCGACTCTTTACAAGAAAAATCAAATACTAAAGGTTCCCCTGGATTTATCGCAATGAACCAAGGAGAGGACCATGCCAACCCGGTATCGTCGACCAGGCCTGAATAGATGATTACCGGCTGATGATCTATCTATTCTGGTCTGATGCGCAAATTGCGGCCCGTTGACGAGATTAGAAATGCGCAGCGGACACCTTATCGGCAGCCACCCTGAGATAAATTCCCAATCCAGGGGGATCATACAACGGAACAACCTTGAACCCGTTGACCATATAGAGGATATCAACGCAGGGTGACAGTCATGGATGATCCCGAGTCTTCCAAACAAAACTCGCTGTTCGGATATGAAACAGGCACTGTCGTGGGAGATTTATTGATCGAAACTGGAATGATCTTGACAGGGATCGTTCTAGGTTCAGTAACGGTCGCAAATGAGGGTGACCTGGTTCTGCGGGGAACGATCGGCAAGGATCTGATTGTCCTGGAAGGCGGCAGAGCGAAAATCACAGGCGTCGTCGGACGAGATATCATCAATCAGGGCGGGTTTATCCTTGTGGATGGCCTGGTTTTAGGGAGGGTACATCGCAGGAGTGGAAAATTAATCGTTACCGAACGGGCCAAGATCGTGTATGGGGTCTGAGCTGCCTGTGATCTAATCCGGGCATTTGGAGATTAAAGGTCGCGGACACGCTACTTCAGAACCAGAGGAATAAAGACCTCGTAGCCGGCTTCATAGGCGCCGATATCACAGGTGGAGACGCCGTCACCATTGCCATCCTTCGGGCGGCGCAGGCCGCGCGCATCGGTCAGCGGGCAGCCGGTGTTATCTCCCGCATCGATGGCCGGGCTGCCGGGGAGCAGGGCCTGCGTATCCAGGAAAGCGCCGTCGTTGGCCAGGGGGGCCAGCAGGGGGTCCGTGTTGGAGCGGTCGCCAGGGAGAGCCAGAGCGCAGGTAGATCCGCTGTCTATGTTGTGCCCCTGAGAGCCAAATGGGCCGGTGCAGTTCTTGGTCTGGTTGAAGGCGAGGATGGTATTTTTCAGCGTGAAGGTGCTCCAGGTTGGCGAAGAATAAATCCCGCCGGTACCACCTGTGTCGGTATTGCTGCTGATGGTTGCATTGAGCAGGATCGCGGTAGATTGGTGGCTTTGCGATGCCCCGGAACTGTAGATACCGCCCCCCAGATCCGCGCTGTTCCCATTCAGGGTCACATTGGTCAATTCCACGCGACCCGTGTTATAGATCCCACCCCCGTTCCCAGCCGAGCCAACCCCCGCCTGATTAGTATTGATCGTGCCATTTTCGAGAATGAAGAGGCCGCCATTCCACACCGCACCGCCGTGCGCATCCGCCGTGCAGCTGCTAAAGGATATGCCGGATAGGGTAGCAGTTCCATTGTTATACAGGCAGCCTCCCTGGGACCCGGCGTTTCCCATCGTGACGCTGACTTCTTCCAATGTCAGTGTGCCTGCGTTGCCAATCCCCCCACCCAGGTTGGCGGAGTTTGGGCCGAAGCCAACATGTTTCAGGACAGCGCTGCCACTATTATAAAAGCCCCCGCCTATCGAAACGGAAGAATTCCCGATCAGGATGACCTGATCGAGGGTGAGCGCGCCTTCATTATTGATCCCGCCGCCGTTCCAAGCACTTCCTTCATTACCGCTGTAAATCGCCAGCTGCGAGATAAGCACATCCGTTTCACTGCCAACCACGTGGAAGACCCGGTCCAGATGGTTGCCATCCACCTTGCTGCAGCGCGGGCCGGCCACCGCGCAAGCAGTCCCCGCGCCGGTCAGGGTCAGGTCGGCGGTGATGTCCAAATCCCCATTGGCGGAGGCATTCTCCTGACCGATATTATCGATCTGGAAAGTATACTCACCCGCCGGCAGGATGATGGTGTCTGCGCCGGAGCCGGCCGGGCACTCACCGGCAGCCGGCCCGGAAGCGGTGTTGGTGTTGGCCGCGATGATGGCTTCGCGCAGCGTGCACACGCCGTCCGACCCATTCAGGACATCGGCAGCCGAGCTCACGCTGATGGCCGCCGCCAGCCCCGATTTTGCCGGCTCGAGACCGGCCTGGGCGGGTTGGAAAGCAGTCAGATTCAGTCCTAATGAAGCGGCAATGAGAATGATGCATAACCTCTTGGCTTTCATGCTCGAGCTCCTTTTTGCGGATGACCATCATGGGAAGCTGTAGGTGATTTTTTATGTGTATGGAAGCGATCGGGAACTCAGTTTATGGAAGAACCATCCACGAATACGCGAATGGCGCGATACGGATAGTTTTTCTACCCCATCCAGCGGCTCCAGCCCAGCACCTATATTATTCCACCCCAAATCCGGTAGCTATATTTTACACGACAAGGGTACTCGCCCGATAGCGTTTTATCCGACAGGTTTTGAGCCGCCAGCTTATTTCGGAAGGTTCTCAGCAATGGCGCGGGGTGTCAATATATGCAAAGCAATCGTTTCCATACCCTTACAGGCCTTCGGGCAGTACTTGCAATACCTTCTTGCAATGACACCTCTACGACCACATGTCATTGCAAGAAGCGAGGATCCCTCTTCCCCTGTGACACACCCGCTCCACATCCGTATAGTTCGCTATGGCGAGCGCGTATGAAAAGCTAACGAGGCATGATACAATCCACCTCATGAAACGCTGGCAGTTTTGGGTGGGGATCCTGATCAGCCTGGTCTTCATTTACTTCTCGATGCGAAACTTGAAGCTGGGCGAGGTCTGGCAGAGCATAAAAAGCGCACACTATTTCTGGCTGCTTCCGGGGGTGGCGGTGTATTTCGTGGGGGTGTGGGCGCGGGCCTGGCGCTGGCATTACCTGCTGCGGCCGGTCAAGCGCATCTCGACCCGAGAAATGTTCCCGGTGGTGGCAATCGGATATATGGGCAACAACGTCTTCCCCTACCGGGCGGGCGAGGTTCTGCGCGCGGCGGTGCTCAAGCGGCGCGAGGGGGTGCCGATCTCGGCTTCGCTGGCCACGATCATCGTCGAGCGGGTTTTCGATGGGGTGGTGATGCTGGCGTTTGTGTTCCTCAACCTGCCCGAGCTGACCCGCCTGACCGGCAACTCGGGTTTCCTGGGCAATATCAACATCCAATGGGTGGCCGTGGGTGGGGCGGTAGCCTTCCTGGGCGCGCTGGGGGTTTTCCTGCTGGCGGCCATGTTCCCCCGGCACACCGAGCGGATCGTGGCCTGGGCGACCGGACATTTCGTCCCGGCCCGGCTGCGCGAAAAAGTGCTGGGGGTGAGCGGCAAATTCCTTTCCGGGCTGGAGTCGCTGCGCTCGCCGCAAGAAGCGCTGATGATCTTCTTCACCTCCGTGGTGATCTGGCTGCTCGAAACGGGCAAATACTGGTTCGTGATGCATGCCTTCGACTTCCGGGTGAGCTTTTTTGCGTTGATGCTGATGAACGGGATCGTCAACCTGGCGACGACGCTGCCTTCCGCGCCGGGATACGTGGGCACCTTCGACGCTCCGGGGATCGCGGTCCTCTCGGCCTACGGAGTTGACCCCGCGGTAGCGACGGGTTATACGCTGGTGCTGCACGCGGCGCTGTGGTTCCCGATCACCGCGCTGGGAGCATACTATTTCATCCGCCGCGAAGGCCTGCATTGGGGGCAGGTACCGGTGGATAGTGGGTGAAGACAGTGGGCAGTGAGCAGTGAGCAGAAAAAGCGTCACCACAGAGAACTTTTTAAACTTCTGCGGTTTTTGAATGCTCTTTGGTAAGAATTTTATGGGATCAATATGAGCGATCAAAAGAAAGCTGTGGCAATCATTGGGGCGGGGATTGGGGGGATGGCGGCGGCGTATGACCTGGCGCGCGCGGGGCAGGCGGTGACCATCTTCGAGGCGGCGGACTACGCCGGCGGGCTGGCGGCCGGGTTCAAGGAGCCGCACTGGGACTGGTCGGTAGAGCGCTTTTACCACCACTGGTTCCAGTCCGACCAGGATATCCTCGGGTTGATCGACGAGCTGGGCTGGTCGGAACGGGTGCTGTTCCCACGCCCCGTGACGGTGATCTATCACAAGGGCAAGTTCTATCCGTTTGATTCGATCCCCGCGGCGTTGATGTATCCGGGGCTGGGCTGGGGGATCCACAAGATCCGCTTTGGGCTGGTAACGCTGTATTTACGGCTGACCAACAACTGGAAACCCCTGGAGAAATCCACGGTGGATGCCTGGATGCGCAAGTGGTCCGGGGACCGGGCCTACGAAATGATGTGGGAGCCGATGATGATCGGCAAGTTCAGCGAGCGCTACGCCAAGGTGGTCAACATGGCCTGGATGTGGGCACGGCTGCATTCGCGAACGCCCCGGCTGGGAACCTTCCAGGGCGGTTTCCAGGCATTCGCGGACGAATTTGCCGCGCGGTTGGGAGAGATGGGGGTGAAGATCTGCCTGTCCACACCGGTCAGCGCGATCCGGCCGGCCGGCGGGGGCGGGTTGGAGATCGAGACGCCGGGGGGGATCCAGCATTTCGATCAGGCGCTGTCCACTACCTCGCCGGCGCTGCTGGCGCGCATGGCGCCCGACCTGCCAGAGAATTATTTGAAAGGGCTGCTGGAGCTGAAGAGCATGGGCGCTGTGGTGGTCATCCTTTCGCTCGACCGCCAGCTTTCACCGGAGGGCTATTACTGGTACAACATTCCCAAATCGGCGGGGTTCCCGTTCCTGTCGCTGGTGGAACATACCAATTTCGTGCCACCCGAACATTTTGGCGGAGAGCATATCGTGTATATCGGCGATTACCTCCACCCCGACCACGAGCACTTCCGCCTGACCAAAGACGAGCTGGTAGAGCGCTTCTTACCTTCCCTGGCGCGCTTCAACCCCGACTTCCGGCCGGAATGGGTGCGGAAGAGCTGGATGTTCCGCACAAACTATGCCCAGCCCATCCCACTGGTCGATCATTCGAAGAATATCCCTGCTATCCAGACTCCGGTGGATGGGCTGTATTTCGCAAGCATGAGCCAGGTATACCCGTGGGACCGCGGAACCAATTTTGCGGTAGAAATTGGGCGCCGAGCGGCGCGCATGATGCTGGAAAAATAGATACACCGGCAGGCGGATCACTGCCTGCCGGTGCGTAAAAACCAATTTATAAGGTGATTCAGAATCTGGCTGTTCAGCCGAAGTTAGGTGCAATTTTTATGCCAACGGATTTCCAAAAAACAAAATGGCAAATATAGAAGTACAGCCCTAAACTGCCGGTTGACCCCCATATGCGGGGGTTGCAAGAGGTCTTCAACACCAGTCCTGGGCCAGCGGAAAAAATGTTTTAAATTTAGATCTTAACGGTCCAAATTACAATTCTTTAACATTAGGAATCTTAAAACATAACGTTTTTTTAAGGTAGCGTAGGCCTGGCGACTTGTAGGCTTGGGGACTTTCTGCTAGAATTCAAAATGCCTCAGACAAAGGGGCTCTGTCGAGAGGATTGTCCACTCTCCCATCAAATGCAGTAGCAGTAAGCTATTCACTGAAGATTTCCCACTCTACACAGTGGGTTTATTACCCTACGCCTCGTGCGTGGTCAGGGTCTATCCCACGCTGCCCAAAGGAGCATCTTCTTATGAACCCGGAACAGGCCTGGCAAGCTGCAGTTGGCCAACTCCAAATGGATATGCCCAAAGCATCCTTCGATACCTGGGTGCGACATACCGAATTGGTTTCTTATCAAGATGGCCAGTTTACCATCGGAGTACAAAACCCTTACGCACGGGATTGGTTGGAAAGCCGGCTTTCCAGCACCATCATCCGCATCCTGACCGGGATCATGAACCGTCCCGAACAGATCGAGTTCGTGGTATGTCAGAAAGAGCAGTCCCAGCTGGCCGAGGAGCCCGACCCGGCCGCCGAGACCAGCTCATTCCTGGAGCAGCCCAATCCACGCAAGGCCAATTGTACGATCAACCCGCGCTATACATTCGACAATTTCGTGGTTGGGGCCAGCAACCGCATGCCGCATGCCGCCTGCCTGGCGGTGGCAGAAAACCCTGCCCTGGCTTACAACCCGCTTTTCTTGTATGGAGGCGTTGGATTGGGGAAGACCCACCTGCTGCATGCCATTGGGAACACCGCTCACGCGATGGGTTTGCAGGTGCTGTATGTTTCCTCCGAAGAATTTACTAACGACCTGATCAATGCCATCCGCACCCACAATACCCCGGCCTTCCGCGACCGCTACCGGCGGATCGACGTGCTGCTGATCGACGATATCCAGTTTATCGCCGGGAAGGAATCCACGCAGGAAGAATTTTTCCACACTTTTAACACGCTGCATACCCAAAATAAGCAGATCGTGATGACATCCGACCGGCCGCCCAAGGCCATGAACACTCTGGAGGAACGGCTGCGCTCGCGCTTTGAGTGGGGCCTGACGGTGGACATCCAGCCGCCAGATCTGGAGACGCGGATCGCCATCCTTCGCTCAAAGGCCGATCGAGCCGGACGGCAGGTGCCCGGTGAGATCCTCGAGACGATCGCCCGCCAGGTGCAGTCGAACATCCGCGAGCTGGAAGGCTCGCTGACCCGTGTGCTGGCTTTTTCAGACCTGAGCGGGCTGCCGCTCACCACGCAGCTGGTCAGCTCGGCCCTGGCGGATATCCTGCCCCAGCGCAGCGAGCTGGATCCCAAACAGATCGTCCAGGCGGTAGCCAGGGCGTACGGCGTGCAGATCGAGCAGCTGCTGGGGAGAGACCGGACGCGCGAGATCGCCCTGCCGCGCCAGGTAGCGATGTACTTACTACGCGAAGAGGCAAATGTCTCTCTGCCGCAGATTGGCGAGGCCCTGGGGGGGCGGGACCATACCACGGTGATGTACGCGTGTGAGAAGGTGGCAGATTTGATCGAGCGGGATGACCGCTTGCGGCGGCAGGTGATCCAGATCCGCGAGAATCTGTATGGGAGGAGCAATTTAGCAATGTAAACGACCCGGCGAGGGGGCCGGAACCCAAAAGACACCCGGTGTTCTCGGAAACACCGGGTGTCTGGGGGGGTAATTTTTACCGAAAAAGAGCGAAAAGATCATATATAGGCCTTATTCATGGCCATTTTCGCCATAAATATGACAAACTTGTGACAAAAAAGAATCACAAATTTCGTATAACCTGTTGCATTAAATCAAAAGTCCAGTATAATAGGTCTATGCACTTCCTTCGCCGATTCATGACCCTGATCATTGTGCTGGGGGTATTGCTGGCTGGCTGGCTGCCAACCCACGCTCAAGAAACAAACGAACGCTATTTCCAGGAGACCGGGCATACAGTGGCCGGTGAATTCCTGACTTATTATGACAGCGTTCCCGACCCCCTGCTGATGTTTGGTTACCCGATTACGGATGCTTTCCAGGATCCATTATCGGGGATCACCGTACAGTTCTTCCAGCGCGCACGGTTTGAGAGGCACATCGAGGCGAGGGATGGCAACCGGGTCCAGTTAAGCAACCTGGGCGCCCTGCTCTACCAGCCCGGACCGGAAGTGTCATTCCCCACCGATACGCCAGCCTGCCAGTTCTTCGCGGAGCGCGGCCGGTATGTCTGTTACGCTTTCCTGGATTTCTTCAAACAGAACGGCGGCGTGGAACAGTTTGGCCTACCCATCTCCAATATCGAGAAACAAGATGACCTGTTCGTGCAGTATTTCGACCGGGCGCGCATCGAATGGCATCCCGAGCTGCCCGCGGGGCACCGGGTGACATTGGCCAACCTTGGCCGCATCTATTTCGACCAGCGCGGATTGGATCCGGTGTGGCTGGAGCCAACCTCGATCAACGGGATCACCCAAGAAGTGATCGAGCTCCAGGCGCGCGCCTTCGTCGAAAAAGCCGTCCTGGCACCCAACAGCCAGCAAAAGCTATTCGTCGTCGTACAAGACCAGTATCTGCGCCCGGTGCCGGATGCCGAGGTAGCGGTTACGGTGAATTTCCCAGACGGCACGCAGGAGCGTTATAAACTCGACCTGACCAACGCCTACGGGTTTACCCAGTATACATTCTCAGTCGGCGACCAACCCGTCAACCAGATCGTCGAGATCGAGGTCGAGGTGGTGGTAAAGGCCAGCCTGCAGGAGAAGACGGGGACCTGGTTTAGGATTTGGTGGTGAGAAGTAATTCGTGATTGGTGATTAGTAATCAGGATCCCGCCATCCGGCGGGATTTTTTATTTGCGGATATAAGACACGGGGTGTTTTCGGGGGAGACGCAATATTTTGCGGAGACGCAATATTTTGCGGAGACGCAATATTTTGCGTCTTTACAAGACACCCGGTGTCTGGCCTTTCGCGGATTACTTGGAACGCGGGTCCTGGAGCTGCATGAGGAGGCGCTGGTATTCGGCGGCATTGGGCGGGTTGAGGCCCAGGATGGCCTGGATGATGGCGGCTGCGCCGGCGCGGTTGCCGGTGCTGAGCAGCAGATCGCCTACCTTATCCAGCTCGGCCACGGCTTCGCGCATCCGCCCGGAACGGCGGTAGAGATCCGCCAGCCGGCGGCGCAGATCGATGTTTTCGGGACGTTCTTCCACCAGGTCAGACAGGCAGGCAATTCCCCGCTCGCGCTGGCCAATGCTGTCCAAATAGGTGGTGAAACTGTCCAGCTCGGAGAGAGCGGCGGTATCCTGTCCAAGACGGAAGTTGAGATCGATCAGGTTATTGCGGGCTTTATCGTCATCCGGCTGGAGGGTGCGGATCTGCTCGAAGACGCGCAGCGCCTGGCGCCAATCGAGGCGCTGCATATCGATGTCGCCCATCTTATACAAAAGCTGGACGCTCCAGGCACGCGTGGAACTGGACTGCTGGGTGAGACGCATGGCGGTCATATAGGTCTTCCTGGCCATATCCAGCTCGGCCAGGCGGTAGTACAGTTCGGCCAGCTCCATATATTCTCGAATGGCTTCGTCAATCTGGCCGCGCGAGACGAGCAGGTCGATCAGGCGGCCGCGTGAAGCCAGATCCATGGGGGCGAGCTGGACGATGCGGCGGAGCAAGTTAGCCGCCTGGACAACCTCACCGCGCACATTGTAGATCTGGGAGACCATGGTGAACTTATCGATCCCATCCTGGGTGCGGCCATCCTGGAGCAGCAAGTCGCCGATCTGGATGTGGAGGGGCAGGTAAGTCGGGGCATACTGGAGCGCGTGGTAAGCTTCTTCCACCGCCGTGCGCAAGAAACCTTGAGATGCCAGCAAACGCACCGAGGCAATCGACTCGATCACCTGGCTGCTGCTGGCCTGGAGGAGCATTTCGGCCAGGGGGAGCGGCGGAGCGCCGGCGCTCTGCGCAGGGAGCTGCTGCCTGGCGCGCAGCAGGGTATCGCGCCAGTTGGGGCGGAAGATCTGGGCGCGCACGTTATCGCACAGGGTATTGAGCGTCTCCTGGTTTGTCTCGCGGCGTACGGTCTCGACCAACGGTTCGTAAAGCTGCTGGAGCTCATCCATCTGCTCGATGGGAACGGTCATCCCATCTGCCAGCTTGAGCGCTTCGAGATATTCTACGGCCGCCTCACCCAGGTTCCCGGCCTTGCGCTGCATCTGTCCCAGCAACAGGCGGGAAGCCAGGCTGTAATCTGGGTGCTTGACCGACAAACCCAGGTAGCGCAGGGCTGAGTCCACCAGCTCATCCTGGGCGCGCAGCAGGCCCAGGTCGAAATAGGCTGCCGGATGGCCGAGACCAGCCTCCACGGCGCGTTCCAACTCTTCGGCGGCCTGGCGGTCCTGTCCTTGGGTCTGGCTGTCGATAGCCTGTCCCAGGTGGAGGGCGATCCGCGTGCGCTCGGCATGGTCTACCGAGAGCCCACCGGTGCCGCGCATGATGTTCCCCAGGCCGCGGCGCGGAATATTTTCATCTGGTTTTTCATCCGCCTGCTCGAAGAGGATCTCCGCAAGCTGGATGAGCGATCTCTGGCGGGCTTCGGCCACCGGATCGAGATCGGAGAACACGCCTCCCCCCGGCAGCTGCTTGGGCTGGGCGCCTTCGCCCAGCTGGCGAACCTGAGCCATCAGCATGGGCCCAGTCCCTCCACGCGGGCGGGCCGGCTTGGGGAGCATCTGGTTGTTGCGGATCTGAGACAGGGCCTGTTGGGCCTCGGTGCTTTCGGGGAGAATCTGGAGAGCGCGGTTGACCGCCTGGACGGCCTTGGTCATATCTCCGGCATGCTGAACCAGGGCGGCCAGGGCAAGATAGGCGTTGACCGCCTCAGGTTTGCGGGCTTGCTTCTCGTAAGTCACCGCCAGGCGGGTATAAGCCTGGATGTTCTCCGGATTGAAACGGATGACGCGGGCCCAGTTTTCGATCGCCCGGTCGAGGTCATTCTTCTTCATGTATAAGTCAGCAGCCCGCAAGGAAGCCTGAATGGCATCGTTGAGCCGTCCGAGGCGCTCGCAAATCTGGGCAATTTTCTCAAGCGGGAGAGGGTCTTCCGGGAGGACCCGTGAGGCGCGGGTATAACAGACCATGGACTCTTCGAACTGCTGGAGCTCGATCAAGGCCAGGCCAAGGCTGGTGAGGGCTTTGGGGTGGTCGGGGAACTCCTCCAGTGCCTGACGGTAAAATGCAGAAGCGCGCTCCCAGAGTTGATCCCAGGCGGCGGAATGGCCCTGGTTCATGGCTTGTTGGAAAATGTCCTGGCGTCCGGTCATAGTTGTTCTCGCATCGTAGGGTACAGGATTAACGTAACACCTTCATCTCACCCCAATTCAGCCCGCAGCGGGCCTCTGTGGTGAGGGGAATGGAGAGGGGGTAGGCCGATTCCATAACCTCGCGGACAACGGCCGCGGTGGATGTGAGCTCGGCTTCGGGAACTTCGAGGACTAGCTCGTCATGGACCTGGAGGAGCATGCGCCCATGCAGACCGGCAGAAACCAATGCTTCGGGGACGCGGCGCATGGCGATTTTCATGATATCGGCAGCGGTGCCTTGAATGGGCGCGTTGATGGCTTCGCGTTCCTCACGGTTGCGCATATTGGGGTTGGTCTGGTTTTTCAAGCCCGGGAAATAGCGACGGCGGCCGAGCAGGGTTTCCACATAGCCCTGCTGGGCTGCCTGGCGGCGCAGGCCGTCCAGGAAGCGCTTGACACCCGGGAACTGCTGGAAATAGGCCTTGGAGAAGTTTTCTGCTTCGCCCAGGGTAAAGGTGGTAGCGCGGCTAAGCCCAAAGGAGCTCATCCCATAGATCAGACCGAAGTTGATCGATTTGGCATTGCGGCGCTGTTCCTTGGTCACCGATTCGATGGGAACGGCGTAGATCGCGGCGGCGGTGGCCACGTGGATATCCTGCCCGGCGCGGAATGCCGCCAGCATGGCTTCGTCTTGAGCCATGTGGGCTACCAGGCGCAGCTCGATCTGGGAATAGTCGACGGAGAGCAGCAGATGGCCGGGATCGGCGATAAAACCCTTGCGCACGCTGCGGCCCAGGTCGGTGCGGGTGGGAATGTTCTGCAGGTTTGGCTCGGAAGAGGCCAGCCGCCCGGTGATGGCCCCGGTCTGGCTGAAGGAGGTGTGGATGCGGCCGGTGGCCGGGTTGATCTGCTGCGGAAGCGCATCCACATAAGTGGATTTAAGCTTGGACAGCTCGCGGTATTCGAGGATCCAATCCACCACGGGGTGAGCGCCGCGCAGCTCATCGAGCACATCGGCGGAGGTAGAGAAATGGCCGCTGCTGGTGCGTTTGCGCCGGTCGGGCGGCTCCAGACGCAGACGGTCGAAGAGCATGACCGACAGCTGCTGGGTGGAATTCAAATTGAATGAAGTCCCAACCGCTTCGTAAATTTGGAGCTCGATCTGGGAGAGACGCACGCGCAGCTCTTCGGACATATGCTCGAAGAAGGGCACATCCACCGCGATACCGGCCAGCTCCATATCGGCCAGCACGCACACCAGGGGCATCTCGACTTCGTCAAGGAGCTTCAAGCAGTTACCGGCCTCGATCTCCGCTGCCAGGAGGGGGTACAGCCGCAGGGTAGCCTCGGCATCGTCAGCAGCATAAGCGGCGGCGGTGAGGATGGGCACTTCATCCATGGTGATCTGGTTCTTGCCTTTACCAATCAGGTCTTCGATGTGGGTCATCTGGTGTTCGAGACGGATCCAGGCCAGGTTCTTGAGACCCAAATTGCGCGAGGCGGGATTGATCAGCCACTCGGCGATCATGGTGTCAAAGGACAGGGGGTCAATGTCCAACCCGCTGCGTTTGAGCACCAGCATATCGTATTTGAGGTTGTGTCCCAGCTTGGGAATCGATGGGTCGTTCAGCGGGCCGCGCAGGGCCTCGACCACCCGGGCCAGCGAAAGCTGATCACCCAAACCGGGTTTGTGCCCCACCGGGATATAATATCCTTCGCCCTCCTGGACCGCCAGGGAGATACCCACCAGCTGCGCGCGAACGGCATCGGTGGAGTCGGTCTCGGTATCCAGGGAAATCCGCGGGGCAGCTGCCAGGCGGGCGGCTAACTCGGACAGGGCAGCTTCGTTATCCACCACGGTGACTTTTAGGTCGATTTCGGGGGCGCCGGCGAGCGGCTCGGGCTGCAGCACGCGCACTTCATCGCCAAACAAGGAGAGCTGGTGCTCGCCAGCGGATTTAGCCGCCGCAGGCACGCTGCTCGCGCGCGGCGCCCCCGCGGCCTGCTTGGTCATCTCGGTGAGGCGCTGCATGTGGGTGCGGAATTCCAGCTCGCGGAAAAGAGCTTCGACCACCTGCACATCGTACTGGTTGGCGCGGGCTTTCTCCAGGTCGAGGGTGACCTGGACGTCGGTATGGATCTGGGCCAGCTTCTGGCTGAGGTAGGCCGCGTCGCGCCCGGCTTCCAGGCGGGTCTTGACCCGATTGGGGAGCTCCTCGATGTGAGCGTAGATCTCGTCGAGGGTGGGGTACGTTTTGAGCAGCGAGATGGCGGTCTTCTCGCCGATGCCGGCCACACCGGGGATATTGTCCGAGGTGTCGCCAACCAGGGCTTTATAGTCGACCACCTGATCCGGACGCACACCCAGGTAAGCTTCCACATCGGCGGGGAGGTAATCTTTGGCGTCGGAAAGCTTGGCGCCGGACAGGTTGACCACAATGCGTTCATCGACTAACTGGAGCAGATCGCGGTCGCCGGTGACAATCTTGACGCCCAATCCCTGGGCCACCGCCTGGCGGGCCAGGCTGCCCAACACATCGTCGGCCTCGTAACCCTCCACTTCCAGGCGCGGGATTGCAAAAGCATCCACGAGCTGGCGAATGCGCTTCATCTGGATGGTCAGGTCGTCCGGCATCTTGGAGCGGGTAGCTTTGTATTCGGGGAACATGTCGTCGCGGAAGGTCTTGCCGGTGTCGAAGGCGACGGCAATGTAATCGGGATGTTCTTGTTCGAGCAGGCGCAGCAGCACACTGGTAAAGCCGTAGACCCCCGCAATCGGCTCACCGCTGGCGGTCTGCCAGCGGTCGCTGCCAGAGGCGCCGGCGGTCAGGGCAAAGTAGGTGCGGTAGGCAAGCGCGTGACCGTCAATCAGGTAAAGGATAGGAGGCATAGAATTTTAGATTGCTGATTTTAGGTTGTAGAATGGCAAAGAAAACCATTTATCCAAAAGGCAATACATCATTATAACGCTTGTTCTAAGCAAAGATAAATTCCATTATAAAGCACAATCAGCGATCGGCACTCTACAATCTACCATTATTTTATCCCCTGGCGCTGGCGGGTGTGGCGGATAAATTCGCGCAGGAGGCTGGCTGAGGCGGTCTGGATGCCGCTGAGGATCAGGTAGCTGGGCGCCCAGAACTCGCCGGAGGTGTTCTCGGTGCGCAGGCGGGGGAAGGCATCGAAGATGCGCTGTGAGGTCTGAGTGCGGATCACCTTGAGCAGCGTGGCGGGGGAGGTCGTCGGCGGGATGCGCACGATCCACTGGACATACTCAGGGCGGATGGACAGGCCTTCGAGCCGCCAAGCATATGCCAGACAGATCTGCGGGAGCCATTTAGAAAGCGAATCGGCCAGGTCGCCGGCAAGGAAATGGCTGGGAAAGCGGGGCACCAGGATGCAGGTAAAGGCCAGGTTGTAGACATCCGTGGAGAGCGGGTCTATCCGGTCGGCGAGCAGGATGGTGGTTGCCAGGGAGGGCAGGGAAATCTCCTCGGTAGGCAGATCGAGGGGCACGATAGCTTCGGTGTCCGCGGTAATCCATTCGGCGGGGGTGGACGGCTCCAGTGAAGGGGAAGAATCTGTCTCGGTCTTCTGAACAGGTTCTTCGGGGGCCTCTTCGAAAGCAACCGGCTCGGGAGGGATCTCTTCGAGCAGGTCGGTACGCACCACGGACGGAGCAGGCTCGCCGCTGGCTTCTTTGACCCAGGCTTTGGAAACGACCGCCGGGGCAGCGACCGGCTCGGCTGGCGGGAGCGGGTTGGGCGGGGGGACATCATCGAGGAGCGGGGGAAGCTTGAGCGGCAGCGGCTCTTCACCTTCAGGAAGTTCCCATTCGTCGACCGGTGGAATAAAGGGGGCCACAGGAGAGACAGAAGGGATCTCGACCGGCTGGACGAGGTCAGCAGTCTCCGGCAAATGATCGGAAGCAGCAGCCGCGGAAGGCTGAATGTCCTCGGCGGGGGATCGATCCGGCGGCCGGGGGCCCAAAAGGTTCGTTTGGGCTGTATCCGGAATATCTACCCCATCGGGCGGGGGGGCTTCCAGGGTGGAGAGATCGAGGTCCAGCTCCGGAGCGGGCGGCTCCTCCTCAGCGGGCAAAGCGGAGGTCGTTTCAGGCGGCTCAGCCTGCGACGGATAGGCCGCCAGGGCTTTGGCCAGGCGTCCGGCTTCAGCGCGCCCCTGGCTGAAGGGGGTCCCGCCTTCGAAAACCAGGCCCAAGGCAGTTACACCCGTCTGTGCCTCCAGGTTGTAGACGCGAGTCGCGTAGAACATCACCTGGCGGCCAACCGCGGGGAGGCGTACAAAACGGGTTAAATCACTGCCATTGGGTTCCGAGCTGTAGCGGGCCAGAATTTGAGACAGCTCGCCCAGGGCAACCTGGGGCAGACCGCCGGTGGAGGCCACCACCTCGCCGTCGCGGTCGACCAGGAGGGCAGCCTGGGCGGTCGTTTCGGGGGT
>Ga0105104_10000969_pt1 | contig 22376 bp, 23 predicted proteins | sample PPLLaktember2015_3_FD_87034 | JGI IMG/M metagenome (GOLD analysis project Ga0105104, IMG submission 87034) | Freshwater sediment microbial communities from Prairie Pothole Lake near Jamestown, North Dakota, USA - PPLs Lake P7 Core (6) Depth... | ecosystem: Environmental > Aquatic > Freshwater >... | reverse complement strand
TGCTCGATCGGGAAGGCGCGACCTATCGCGTCCTCGAGCATGAGCAGGAGGGCAAGACCGAGATGATCGCAAAGATCCGCGGGAACCGGATCGAGCAATCCATCAAGTCGATTGTCGTGCAGGTCAGGCTGAATAGAAAAGAAAATGTTTACTGCCTTGCCAATGTCCCCGGCGACTGCCGGATCGACTTCGACGGGATCAAACGTCACTTCGAGGCGGACAGCGTCGCCTTTGCCTCGCGCGAGAAGGCACAGGAGTTAACGGGCTGCGTGATTGGGGCGATCCCGCCTTTTTCGTTCAGTGACCAATTGCAGGTCCTGGCGGACCCACTGATCCGGGAGAATGAAGAGGTTGTCTTTAACGCCGGTCGTCTGGACCGCTCCATCTTCATGAAGATGGAAGATTACATTCGCATCGCAAAGCCGCAGATCACCCAAATAGCCCAGCGCGGATAATTCTTTTTTTATGTAAAATCGGAACATTCCAAACTTAGAGGTGTTCCGTGTCCAATCTTGATAAGGTGCTTGATGCAGCAAATAAAGGGGCGAGTCGTTTCCAGATCGGTTGCTGGACGGTTTTCTTCAATTTATTTTTTGCAGGATTCTGTTTGTGGGGAGTCTATGCCGCTTATACGGGCTGGCTGCTGCAAACCAAAGGTGTCACCACCCCAGGGATCGTGACAAGGCTTGACGAACGCAGCAGCAGCGAGGGCGGTTGTTGCACGTATGTGCCGGTCGTGGACTTCGAGGTGAACGATCAGGTGTACACGCTCGAAGGTGATAACGCTTCCTATCCACCGGCCTATGAAGTGGGTGAGCAGGTGGATGTCCGCTACGATCCGACAAATCCCAACACTGCCCAGATCGACAGCCTCTTTGCACGCTGGCTGTTTCCGGTGATCATCATTCCCACCATGATCCTGGCTGCGCTGGTCATCAACTTTTTCATGATCCGTGCCTGGAGGCGCGGCGAAGCGATTTGAGCAAGCATAAAATTCTCTCTGCCAGCTTCATAAACAAAAAAGGACGCCGATCGTTCAGAGCGGCGTCCAAATCTTCAGGCAAGCTTTAACAAGTTTCTCCGTCATCATCCACATAACAGGCATCGACCTGGAACTTCTGCCAGTCACGCATCAGCTCCCGCAATTCCCTGATATAAGCAGGGATCTCCTCGCCGCCGACAATTTTTTCATTGTTCGTGATCACAGGCAAACTTGTTTCTGCGCCGAACATTTGCTGCGCGTCTTTTTCGGCAACGACCACGCGGTCATAGCCCAGGACCAACTCGTGGAACTCTGCTTCGATGGCATCCGCTTGCGCGCTGTTCTCTTTCCGGTAAAGTTTTATCATCTCACACCTTAGGACTTCTTCTGGAAATCGTTTTTAACCACGGATACCCTGAAGGGTACGATGTAAACACAGATAAAATAGATTTGAAAGGCTATCCATCAGTGTTCATCCGCGTTTGGCCGTGGTGGATGAGAACAAAAAGAATATTCTCTTATGGATTATGATTATCGTCATCGCGATTAATAGATGTCCGGGCAAGTCGAATCTTACAACTCATCATGGCGTTCTCATCATCAGAGCCAGCATCTTTTTTATCCACTAATCTCTGCGGATTGGCGCTAATTTTGAACAATTCGTGGTGATCAGCGTAAATTTGGGCTCACTTTCGAGCTTAAGAAAACCATATAACCCACGGAGACCTATGAAATTCACCCTTCCTGCTCGCAAACCGTTCAACTTTCTTTCCGTCGTCAACTCGCATGGCTGGCGGCAGCTTGCGCCGTTCTCCTACGATGAAGTTTCCAACAGGCTTTGTTACATCTTGAGGCTTTCCAATGGGCGCGTAATCGAGCTTGCGTTACACGATGGGATGGGCGGTGTCACTGTCGAAACGGAAAAGCTGGACAGGACGGAACGCAGGGAAGTGGCGGAGAAAGTCACCTGGATGTTCGGCCTCGACATAGACTTCTCTGCCTTCTACGCTGCTGCGCGCGGCGAACCGAAGCTGGCACACGTCAAAAAGCTGGCACGCGGTCGCGTCCTTCGCTCGCCAAGCCTCTTCGAAGATGTGATCAAAACCATCCTGACGACCAACACCCTCTGGGGAGCGACCAAAAACATGACCTTGAAACTGGTGAACGAGTTGGGCGAGCCACTTCAGGAAGATCCAGGCAAGAGAGCCTTCGCCACTCCTGAAGCCGTCGCCGCCTCCAGCCCCGGGTTCCTCCAGGAGAAGGTCCGTGTGGGCTACCGTGCCTCCGCCATCCATGAACTGGGGGTCCGCGTTGCCTCGGGTCAGTTCGATCTGGAGGCTCTCAAGACAAGTGAGCTGCCCACGCTCGAACTCCGCAAGGCGTTATTGACCATCAACGGCGTGGGACCCTACGCGGCTGCGAACCTGCTGCTGATCCTGGGGCGCTCCGATTTCATCCCGATCGACTCGTGGGCGTTGAAACTGGTATCTCACGAGTGGTACCGCGGCAAACCGATCACCGCCAAAGAAGTGGAGAAGCGCTTCGAAAAATGGGGCGAGTTCAAAGGTCTCGCCTTCTGGTTCTGGGATTGGAAATACAACCAGTAGGCTGCTCAAGCGGTACTGGCAATCAGCCTTGCGAAGGTTTTAATAAAGGAGGCAAAATGTTTTTCGAACATCACAAACAGCCAATCGCAACCCAGGCGGAATTCGCACAGCGTATGGTGCGATTTGGCATGCTGGCAGCAGGCATTATTTTGTTTTCGCTTGGCATAGGCATAGTCGGTTATCACTATCTTGAATCCCTCTCGTGGATCGACTCACTACTCAATGCATCGATGATCCTCGGGGGAATGGGTCCGGTCAACACCCTGCAAACAAATGCCGGGAAAATATTTGCCTCCTTTTACGCACTGTATTCAGGGATCGTCCTGCTGGCTTCTGTCGGCGTACTCGCTACACCGGTGTTCCATCGTTTTATGCATCGTTTCCATTTGGAACTTGAGGACGATTAGCCATGGATTTGTTTCTTTCGAACAAAGTTGCCATTGTTACCGGCGCAAGCCGCGGTATCGGGAAGGGGATCGCCGAGACATTATCTGCCGAAGGGATGAAGGTGGTACTGGCGGCGCGTTCGCAGGCTGACCTCGAAACGCTTGCCAGTTCGCTGCCGACTGAGGCACTGGTCCAAGCTGTAGACCTGCGTGAGCCCGAAGCGGGGAAGCAGGTCGTCGCGGCGACGATCGAGAAGTTTGGCAAACTTGATCTGCTTGTCAACAACGCGGGCACCACGAAGCGCGGGGACTTCCTCACCTTACCTGACGGCGATTGGATGGATGGCTTTGCCTTGAAGTTTTACGGGGCGATGCGCCTCGCGCGTGCTGCCTGGCCCCATCTGCAAGCTGCCCAGGGGGCGATCATCAACATCATCGGCATCGGCGGGCGGACAGGCAGCGCCGAGTTCACCATCGGCGGAGCGGTCAATGCTGCGCTGATGAATCTCACCAAAGCCCTGGCGGACCGCGGCATCCGGGACGGCGTGCGCGTCAACGCCATCAATCCCGGCTCGATCGCGACCGAGCGGCTGCAGACCCGGATCAAAAACTATGCCAAGGAAAACAATATTGAATTCGAGCAAGCTGCCCGGCGTATGCCGCAGCAGATGAAGATCGCCCGTTTCGGCGAGCCGGCTGAGATCGCGCAAGCAGTTGCATTTCTCGCCTCTTCTCAGGCTGCCTATATCCAGGGCGCGATCCTCGATGTGGACGGCGGCACAACCCGGACCCTGTAATTCGGGAAATGGCAATATAATTCGACCATCCTTGTTTGGTTTGGAGGCGGACATGCGCTGTCCAGTCTGCAAAAACACTCTCCTGGGTCCGATCACGCTCCTGGAAGGACTGCCCGCCCGGCAGTGTTCCAACTGCCAGGGCGTCTCGCTTTCATCCAATATTTATCTTACCTGGAAAAAAAGCCTGGGGCGCGAATTTCCTCCAAAGGAGGCGGCCATTGAGATCGACCCCTCCTGGGAGGTAAAGGAATTAAAGCTTTGCCCCGATTGCGGTCATATCATGGCTCGTTATAAGATCTTCCCCGACACCGACTTTTATGTTGACCGCTGCCGCAACTGCAATGGCATCTGGCTTGATCAAAATGAATGGGATGTGCTGATCGATCGCAACCTGCATGACAACGTGAATGAGTTCTTTACGCGGCCCTGGCAGGATCATCTGCGTGCGGCGGAAACCAAAAACCATCTGGAGCAGATCTACCTCGAACGGCTTGGCGAGGATGATTACGAAAAAGTCCAACAAGTCCGGGAGTGGCTCAAGGATCATCCCATGCGCGGCATGATCCTTGCCTTTCTGGAAGCAGATGATCCTTATAAAATTTAAACCCTTTGGCAGATAATTACCTGTCCCTCCACTTTTACGACCAGCCCATCGAACCGGTCTTCGATACACCTCCCGCGCGGGAGAAAAGCCCCGATTGTCCTAATGGATTCATCTGGGAGGAGAAAACGTACCGCGTCGTGGAAATGCTTTCCTCCTGGAGCGACTTCACCCGCCGCGGGAAGATGGCGCGCAATATGCGGCCTGCCCACGCGGCGGTTGCCTCCAGCCGCGGTTCGTTGAATGTCGGCCGGTTTTATTTCCGTGTCCGGACGGATACGGATCAGATCTTCGATATTTACTATGACCGTGCCATGAAAAACATCGACGACCGCAAGGGTCAGTGGTTTATTTATCGGGAAATGGGAGAAGAATGAATGTAGAAGTACAACAGCCTGTTCCAACTCCCGCCACACCCGTCTATTCTGTCCCCTGGAGATTTATCGACAACTGGATCGGCGTCGGCCTGCTGGTGCTGATCGATGTTGGCATATTCATTATCATGTTGCTGGGCTTCAGAACCGAGCTGGCTCAAAGTGCCGCGATCGTCCTGCTCGAATTGGCTTACCTCCTGCCCGTGGTCCTGATTCTTGCATGGAGGCATGTGCATTGGAAGCATCTGGGGTTCGGCAAGTTCGAATGGAAGACACTCGGCCTGGGCTGCGGTTTACTGATTGGGGCGTATGCCATCATCATCGTACATAACGGCCTGTTGTATTTCCTTGGGGTGGACACGCAAGGCGAAGCCATCATGAAGATGTTTGCCGAACTTGACACACCCGTCTGGTTTATTGTTGTGGGCGCAGTCATTGCGCCGCTGGTGGAAGAGGTATTCTTTCGCGGCTTTCTCTTTCAGGGATTGCGCCAGAGATATGGCTGGATCACTGCCATGCTGTTAAGCTCCGCGATCTTTGCGGCTGCGCACTTGGACCTGGTTGCACTTGTCCCAACCTTCATCCTGGGAAATGTACTGGCATATGTATATCACAGGTCGAATTCTGTGTGGCCCGGGATCATCCTGCATTTTCTGGTCAATGCATTTGGATTGTGCGGCGTTTATTTCGCCACACAGTATCAAAACCTTATTCCCGTGTGATCAGCCTCACCTGACTGTCATAAAAGAAATAGTCCCAGGCCCAGTTGATGAGCACCACCAACCGGTTACGGAATCCGATCAGCCGATAGATGTGCAGCACCACCCAGATCAGCCAGGCGATCAGCCCGCTGAACGACAGGCCCCAGATGCGGGCGACCGCCGCATTGCGTCCAATGGTTGCCAGCAGGCCGGGATCCTTGTACTGGAACGGCTCCGGTTTTTTCCCTTTTAGAATATTGCGGATATTTTTTGCGGCGGTGCCTGCCTGCTGCTGGGCGACGGTTGCCAGCATGGGCAATGGCTGGCCCTGCTTGTCCTCGACATAGGCTGCGTCGCCGATGATAAAGACTTCGGGATGCTGAGGCAGCTGCAGGGTCGGCTCGACGCGGACCCGTCTGGCAGCGGCTTGCTCGACTCCCAGCCGGTCCGTCAGTTCAGCCGAACGCACGCCCGCCGTCCAGATCAACGTGTAGGCATCGATGCACGTGCCATCTGCCAGTGTGATCCGTTGACCGTTGTAATCGGTCAGCCGGCTGTTCAGCAGGATCTCGACATTCTTGCCCTGCAGGAGTTTCATCGTGGATTTGCGCAGTTCATCCGGATAAGCCGTCATGACACTGCCTGTAGCTTCGAGCAAAAGGACGTGCGACTCGCGCAGGTCCATGGCGGGGTAGTCCTTCGTCATCACGTGCGTGATCAATTCCGCCAGCGCCCCGGCGGTCTCCACGCCTGTCGGTCCGCCGCCGACAACAACGAACGTCAATAACGCTCTGCGTTTCTCCGGGTCCACTTCACGGCTTGCCTGCTCGAACATCCTGAGCAAATGGTTGCGGGTGCTGGTCGCGCTCTCGATGCTTTTCAGCTGGAAGCTGTTCTCCTCGACCGCCTTCAACCCAAAGAAATTCGTCTCTCCGCCAACCGCAAGAACCAGGGTATCGTAAGCGATCACGGACCCATTCATTCGGACGTAGCGTGCATCGAAATCGATCGCGCTGACTTCGCCCATTTGGAAGGTTAGGTTCTTCTGCCGGCGGAAAATGGTCCGCAACGGATAGGCGATCTGCGAGGGGACCAGGCCCGCGATGGCAATTTGATACAGCAGGGGCTGGAAAAGATGATAGTTTTGTCTGTCGATCAATGTGATCTGCACCGGCGCGTTGGCCAGTTTCTGTGCAGTTGTCAAGCCACCGAATCCCGCGCCGACAATCACGATGTGGGGGACTTTTTCCGGGTTCACTCTCGCCTCCTCAATTGTGTAATGTTTCACAATTATTATAACCAATTTAGTCCGATTTGTAAAGATGAAGTTTCGTCGCTTCCCTGATAGCTTTTGTCAGCACATGAAAGCGCATTTGATCCAGAATGTTCAAAGTATTCGTGCCCTGTTCGCAGAAAACCAGATCCAGGAGGATACCATGAACAACCTGTTTTCGATTATGCCCGCCTTTTTACGCGACCCGGATGCCTTCTTTCAAAGCATTCAAAACGACAAGGAGGTAACGAGTAAGACACTCACCCTTTTACTGGTTTCCATTTTTTCGTTCATGATCTATGGCTTCATGGTTGGGCTGGCGAAGAGTCCCCTGCAGGCTGTGTCTTCCGCGCTCAAGCTCCCCATTTTGTTTCTCTCCACCATGGCATTTTGTCTGCCTGCCCTGTATTTCTTCTCGCTTGCTTTGCTGGGCACACCGCTCAAGATGATCCAGGTCCTTGCGGTGGTGCTGTCGGGCATCGCAGTTACAGCATTTCTGCTGCTTGGGCTTGCACCGGTCACTCTGTTCTTCGTCCTCACTTCCACAGACTATGCTTTCTTTCAACTTTTGGCGGTTGGGTTTGTGGGCTTGAGCAGTGTGATCGGTGTCTACTTTTTGTGGCGAGGAATGACCTCTGTGGAGACTACACAGGACGACAAGCTGAAGAATCTCGGCAACCGGATTCTCATGCTTTGGTTCGTTCTATATGCCTTTGTCGGCACGCAAATGACCTGGAGGCTGAGCCCGTTCATCGGCAAACCGGAAGATCCATTTTATGTCACCCGTCCCTCGCGGGATAACTTTTACGTGGATGTGATCCATGCCATCCAGGAAGTGTTCAACATCATGCCAGCGGATAATACCTTCGTCACGACGATCCTGATGGGAGTGATGTGCCTCTTTTCCCTTGCAGCCATAATAATTTTTTTCCAATTGTTCTTTGGGAAATCCTCATCCAAAAGAATTGGAGTTGAACAAAAGTAGGCTTTATTAAATTTTTTGGGCGACAGGGTACCCTGTCGCCCAATCACTTGCTTTTCCTGAATCAATTTTCAGTTGCGCGCAGCCTCTACAGGTTCCAGAAGCGGAAGCGTACGAACCCCTCGGCGATCCAAAACAGATTCGCCCCCAACGTTGTGGACAATCGAAAGACTTCGTTTGCAAATGCATTGGAGACCTGGGGGATGAACCAAAAGGCCAGGAGAATGATCCAGATCGTTATACCGCGGAAGCGGTCCATTTGCAGGCGAATGGACTCGGGCAGGAAAGGCTCGAAAATGCTATACCCATCAAAAGGCGGAAGAGGAATCAGGTTGAAAAATAAAGCCCAGACCTGCAGGGCAAGCAGGAAAGAAAGCCCGGGCAAAACAGACTCAGGGAGTGCCGGCCAAAAACGCAGGACCAGGCCAAGGATGATCGCAACCAGCAGGTTCGACAGAGGCCCCGCCAGCGCCATGGCGCTGAGCCAGTAGCGACTGCGGATGCGCCAGCGTTCGATGTAGACTGCCCCGCCCGGCAAACCGATCCCACCCATAAAGAGAAAGAGCAAAGGCAGCAGGATGGACATCAGGGGGTCGGTGTATTTGAGGGGATTGAACGTCAGATAGCCCTTTTCGCGCACGGTGTAATCACCGCCGTAGTAGGCGACCAACGCGTGCGAGAATTCATGCAGACAGAGCGAAAAAACCCAGCCGAAAAGCACGATGCCAAATGTCATTTTGTACCTTTAAAATTCGATATTTCCTTTTGCATAATATCAACAGGGAAATCCATCCCATGTGCAGGGTAGATCCGTTTCACGCCCAGGGGTAGCATCTTTTTCCAGCTTTCGACCACCATGCGGATATCATCTGCCAGCACCGGCAGGCCCGGGCTGAGGCGCAGATACCAGTCGTTCATGGCCGAGTCGCCGACGAAGGCCTCCCCCGAATCCAGGACGACGCTGACGTGTCCCATTGTGTGGCCCGGCGTGTGAATCACCTTTCCCGGAATGCCGTAACTCGAAAGCGACATGCCGTTCTCATCGATGACATGGTCCACTTTGACGTGCCGGAGGTTGGGGTGGATGAGTCGATCCGCGAGCCAGATCATCGCTTTGCCATAGGGGGTTACACCGCGTGGAAATGCCGGGTTGCCGTTTTCTACCCAGGGCTGGTCGCAGTAATGAGCGGCAACTTGCGCTCCCGTGACCTGCTGGATGGCATGCAGCGACCCAATGTGGTCCCAGTGTCCGTGCGTGAGCACGATCAGGGAAATTTCTTTTGGGTCCACATTCAACGATTGCAAGCCGCGCGTAAACGCCTTGATGCCTCCCTGCGCGCCGGCGTCGATCAGCATGGTCTGCTCGCCGCGCAGCAGATAGCAGTTACAGATTCCAACGGGGATGCGATGAAAAGAGAAGTTCATTCCGTGTATCCTTTTGGATGTGATCTGTGCCATTCCCAGGCACTGGAAATGATCTCATGAAGGTCGTCGTGTTCCGGTTTCCAGCCGAGTTCCCGCTTTATTTTTTGGGAGGAAGCGACAAGACGCGCGGCATCCCCCGGGCGCGGTGGCAGTTCCTTTGCCGGGATCGGGTGTCCCGTTACCTGACGCGCAGTCTCGATCACTTCGCGGACCGAGTAGCCGTTCCCGCTTCCGAGGTTGTAGACTAGCCGGTCGCGTTCCCGCAGCCCGTCCAGTGCCAGCAGGTGCGCGGAGACCAGATCGGCGATATGGATGTAGTCGCGAATGCAGGTCCCGTCGGGGGTGGGATAGTCAGTGCCATAGATCTGCGCTTCCTCGCGTTGACCCAGCGGGACGCGCAGGACCAGCGGGACCAGATGCGATTCCGGCTGGTGTGCTTCCCCGCGACCGGGCAGGGCCCCACAGGCATTGAAATAACGCAGCGCCGCGAAGTGCAGACCGTGGATCTGCCGGTACCAATCCAGGACCTGCTCGACCATCAGCTTGGTATGCCCATACACATTTGTTGGACCGAGAGGCGACTCCTCCGTCAGCGGTTCCGCGCTGGATCGATAGACCGCCGCCGTCGAGGAAAGGACAAACCGTTCCACCCCGGCGCGGACAGCTGTTTCCACTAACGCGAGCGAGTTCGTGAGATTATTGTGATAGAAGCGCGCAGGTTCCTTCATGCTTTCGCCGGCTTCAATGAACGCCGCAAAGTGCATGACCGCCTCGAATTTTTGATCGGTCAATGTTTTGGCAAGTGTGTGACTGTCTGAGAGGTCGGCTTCTATGAAAGTCGTCTCCTCAGGTACCGCCTCAAGATGACCGGTGACCAGCGAATCGTAGACCGTGACGGAATGCCCCGCTTTGAGCAATGCTTCTGCTGTGGCGGAGCCGATATACCCTGCTCCGCCGGTGACAAGGATATTCATAAGATCTCCTGAATGGGAGGATTATAAACGGGTTATGTCGCTGCGAGCGGTCTGTGGGCAAAACAGTCTCCAAACCGCAATGGAGACTCAGTTATTATTCCATCCACGGGCATACCAGCGAATATATTCACCCACATGCGCGCTCCAGTATTCCTCGGTATGCCCTCCGGTATAAAGATGCCATTCATGGGACAAGCTAAAATCATTGAAGTAGGCTTCCACCTGGCTTGCCATGATCAGTTCCGGATCGTTGTCGCCGACGTCCATGAAGACCCGCGGGCGCGCGGAGGGTGGGATGTTCGCAACCCAGTCTGTGACTTTGGAGGCATCCTCCTGCAGCACGGCGAGGGAGTGTAAACCGATCGATCCGAACAGATCCCAGCGGGTCAGCCCCAGGCGCAAAGCCCAGCCGGCTCCACGGGACATTCCGCCAATGGCGCGGTGGTCCCGGTCCGGGAAGGTGCGATAAACCGTGTCAATGTAGGGAATGAGTCCATCCACAAGGCGTTGACCAAACGCGGGCCCCGGCGGTAGATTCCAGTAGTGATCATCGGGAAAGACAATGATGAACGGGATCGATTCGCCGGAGAGGATCAATTGATCGACGACATTGACCGCACCGAGACGGATCCATTGATCGTCGGTATACGTCTGCCCGTGCAAAAGATAAAGGACCGGATAACGTTGATCCGGTTTTTCGTCATAGCAGGGAGGCAGGTAGATCCGAAATTGCTGAGGAGGCTCCGTCGAGCCGAGGCTGCTCTGCTCCACGCGACCCGGATAGGTGAGACAGGCGAGCGGCGTGACCGTGGAGGTTGGAACAGGAGATGGCGTAAGCGTCGCGGTAAGTGTCGGCGCGGCAGTGGGCGGAAGAGGCGTGGCTGTAAAAGTTGGCTGATTTAACGGTGAGCAGGCAGAAAATCCTGCGAAAAACGTAAAAAGTATGGCAATTTGCTTTATTGCTTGACGGGTTATCATCCTTCGCATTATACTCATACACTGCCGCAGCTTTGCGCGGCGTACATCGGGGCGTAGCGCAGTCCGGCTAGCGCGCTTGCTTTGGGAGCAAGAGGTCCCGGGTTCGAATCCCGGCGCCCCGACTTGTTTTAGCGATCAGCTTTTAGCTGTCAGTTCGCAGCCGTCATATCGTGAAGATATGACGGCTTTTCTGTTCTCAACTGAAAGCCATTAGCAAGGATAGACATCTGGCAAAATCCCAAGGTCTTTAATGTTTAATGCTAAAATAAACAGGGAGAATTGTATGGCGAAGAAGTTTGATGGCGTTATCGAAGCTGTACGGTATAAGAACGGACAAATTGTGATTGTACGCGCGTTCGAACGCCGCGGCACCGCATTTTCAGATCGCGTTTTGCTCGATCGCAAGGAATTTTTGGAACGACTTAAAAAAGGGCAAAAGTATGTGGTCGGGAAGCGCAGGGAATTGCTGGCAGGCACATTTGAAGTCCAGGAAAAGTCTGTGCAAGTGCTGGAACAGAATGGCTGGGAGATCATCTCGACACGCACCGATGCAGACCACGATGAATTGGAGCAGGCACCCGTCTTCTAGTTCCCTATGAAAATCATAGATAAAACTCCTCTGCTTGATGAAAAAGGTGAACTGGGTTTTATGCAGCGCATCCAGGGTATGCTGCAGTTCGGCTTCGGCTGGCCCAGTGAGTTGGAAGCCCAGAAAGCGATCATCACCTTTTTGGATCGCCAGTTGGAAAAGGGTTATACCCTTATTCGCAACATGACCCTGGGCGCCAGCGGGATCACCGTCCCGCTTATATTGCTGGGACCCACCGGGATCTACGTGATCCATGTGACCTACCTGCGCGGCAGGTTTCAAGCTCGCGGCGACACATGGAATGAGGCTTCCGGAAATGGCTACAAACCGGCCCCCATCAATTTGATCCACCGCACGGCTCGTATGGCAAACGCGGTACGGGTCTTCATTGAACGGCAGGGTGTCAAGCTGCCTGTCACCATCGAACCGGTTCTGATCGCGGGGAACCCCGGCTTGCACATTGAATCTGTCCGGCCTGCGATCAAAGTCATGATGATCGATGGGATCAAGTCGTTTGCATCCGGTCTGGTAACCGGGCGACCGGTGTTGAGCCTGGAAGCGGTGCATGAGTTCGCCGAGCGCATCGTCGAACCGCGCCCGCCGAAGAAGGAAACCGTTGCGCCGCCTGTCGTCGGACCCTCACTTTCCGCAGAAGAGAAGACCGTGCCGCCATTACAGTCGCGTGCCCGCGAGATTTTCAATGCCTCGACCGAGGCGAAACCATTCGATCCAACGGATCTTGACTTTGCAATGCTTGATGAAACACCGGCAGCGCAAACCCCGCCGGCCTCCATACGTGAGTCAAGCCCTGCCCAACCCCTGCCGCGTCAAACCTCCCGGAGCAAAAGCAAGAAAATTCTTGGCTTGACACTACCCCAATTGATTTTTGTTGCGGCACTGGCATTCGCCTTTTTGTGTCTCCTTGCGGTTTTTGCTTTGCTCTATTTTGTTGGCATGCCCTTCCTAATCCCTTGAACCCTTTCCTTTCGATCGTCATCCCCGCTCATAACGAGCAGAATCGTCTGCCCGGTACGCTGAAACAGATTTTTCATTTTCTCGAACAGCAGACCTTTACATCAGAAGTGATCGTTGTTGAAAACGGAAGCACCGATCAAACATATGAGCTTGCGCAACAGTTTGCAAAGCAGCATGCAAACATGCGTGTGCTTCAGAGCAGCAAAGGAAAAGGTGCGGCCGTTCAACACGGGATGCTGAATGCCAAAGGGGAGTACCGCTTTATGTGTGATGCAGATCTCTCCATGCCCGTGCAGGAGATCGTCAAATTTATCCCCCCAAAACTTCAGGACTTCGATATTGCCATTGCCTCGCGTGAGGCAAAAGGCGCCGTGCGCTACAACGAGCCATCCTATCGTCACTGGGGCGGGCGCGGCATCAACTTCATCATTCAAATCCTGATCCTGCCCGGGCTGAACGATACGCAATGTGGCTTCAAATGTTTCCGGGCCGAGGTAGCGGAGGACGTGTTCAAGCGGCAAACACTGTCCGGCTGGTCATTCGATATCGAGTTGCTTTACGTCGCCCGTCGCCACGGTTACCGCATTCTGGAGATCCCTATCCACTGGTATCACTTTGCAGACAGCAAAGTCAATGCGCTGCGCGATGCAGTGCGTATGATCCAGGATATTTTCCGCATCCACGCCAACGCCCGGCGGGGAACCTACGGTGATGCGAGTTAACCCCACTACTTTTTTTGAATCAAAACTCTGGAAGAGCGGCTTGCTGCACGTGGCCGGATTGGACGAAGCAGGCCGCGGGGCCCTGGCAGGACCCGTCGCGGTGGGAGCGGTAATCCTGCCGAGGAACAAGACGCTCCTCTCCCGGACCCTGGCCGGGGTGCGCGACTCTAAGCAGTTGTCTCCCCTCGAGCGTGAGGCGCTTGCGCCGCGCATCAAAGCGACGGCTCTGACCTGGAGCGTTGGCTTCGCCTCGGCGGAGGAAATCGATATGCAGGGCATCGTCTGTGCTACCCGATTGGCGGCCTTGCGTGCCCTGGACGGTTTGTCTCTTGCCCCTCAATATTTGTTGACAGATTTCCGTCTCGAACTTCCCCAACTGGATATTTCGCAGACTGCGCTGGTCAAAGGCGATGCCCTCTGCCTGAGCATTGCGGCTGCCTCCGTGCTGGCAAAGACCGCCCGGGATGCATTGATGTGTGAGTTGGATCTGTGTTATCAGGGTTACGAGCTGGGGAAACATAAAGGGTACGGCACCCAGGCACATCGCTCGGCTTTGGAGCGACTGGGCGCCTCACTGATCCACCGCCGATCGTTTCAATTCAAAAAGTAGGGGCGGATCGCACTCTGCGAGTATCTTCGACGATCCGCCCCTATTCTATAATTCTACAAATTCTTTTGTTTTCTGCGCAAAAAGAATTTTGTGATCTCTTCTGCCGTCGCCGGGATCAGTGCCAGCCCGATCACCACGCTCCACTCTCGTAAAGACGGGAAGTGGGTGTTGAAGATGGGTTGTAGAAATGGCACAGAGACAACCAGCACAAGCAGTGTGATGGAAAGCCCGACTGCGTACTGCATGTACCGGTTCGAGAATACACCGATCTTGAAAAGTGAGGCGCGCTCCGACCGGACCGTGTAGGCTCGGAAAAGCTCGCACAGCGACAGCGTCACAAACGCCATGGTCTCCGCGGTCTGGACATCCACCCCGGTCCAATCGTGCTGGATCAGGTACGTGATCGGGTTTCCAACACTGATGGCACCCGCTTCCAGGTGCCAGATCAAACCGAGTCCAAAGGCAGTCAAGACTGCCGCGGTCTGTGCGATGGTTTGAACGATCAAACCTGTCATCATGCTGCGGTTGACGATCGGCTCCGATTTGGAGCGCGGTTTCTGCTGCATGATATCGGGGTCGCCTTTTTCGACCGCCAGCGCCAGTGCCGGCGCGCCGTCGGTGATCAGGTTGAGCCAGAGCAGCTGAATGGCTGTCAACGGCGCGGGGAGTCCCGCCAGCGTGGCGAGGAAGATGATCATGATCTCGGCGATGTTGGAGGACAGCAGGAAGAACACGAATTTGCGAATGTTACTGTAGATGATGCGGCCCTGTTCCACCGCCGCCACAATGCTGGCATAGTTGTCGTCGGTGAGGACCATATCCGCGGTCTCTTTGGCAACATCTGTGCCGGTAATGCCCATGGCGACACCGATATCGGCGCGCTTGATGGCGGGCGCGTCGTTGACGCCGTCGCCGGTCATTGCCACCACTTCATCATGTGCCTGGAGGGCATCCACGATGCGCATCTTGTGCTCGGGCGACACGCGGGCAAAGACATCGGTATCTTCGATGATTTGCTTAAGTTCCGCGTCACTGGTCCCATCGAGTTGTGCGCCCGTCATCACCTTTTTCCCGGGCCGCAGCAGATGGATGGTTTCAGCAATGGCACGCGCGGTGTTGGGATAATCGCCAGTGATCATGATTGTCCGGATGCCCGCTTCACGCGCGTGTTCGAGCGCCGGTTTGACTTCCTCGCGCGCCGGGTCGATCATCCCGATCAAACCCACAAAGACCAGGTCCTTTTCAAGTTCGTCGGCTTTGACCTGCTCGGGGTCAGCGGGAATCTCCTTGGTGACGCGATATGCGAGTCCAAGTACCCGCAGCGCATCCTTTGTCATGTCATCATTTGCGGCCAGGATCCTTTGACGTGCCTTCTCGTCCATCGATCGGGGTTTGTCGTTGATGTCCTGGTACTGGGTACAGAGATCCAGCACCACATCCGGCGCGCCTTTGACGGCGATCACCCCCCAGTTCTTCTGTTTGTCGTTCGTGAAGGGAGATGGATCCTCAGCGCGCGGGACGGCCACATCGTGGATGGTGATCATGCGCTTGCGCTCGGAGTCAAAGGGGACTTCGCTTTCACGAGGATAAGCTTCTTTGATTTCCACATACGTCGCACCGGCCTTTGCAGCCGCAACCAGCAGCGAGCCTTCGGTCGGGTCGCCAACGATGCGATAGGTTCTTTGTGAATCTTCCTCACCGGTCGTTTCAATGGAGGCGTCGTTATTCAGGATCCCCAGCCAGAGCACAGTTAATGCAGCCGGGTATTTCGAGATGACCACTTTTTGGCCGTCCACTAGAAAATCACCCTTTGGCACGTAGCCAGCCCCGGTTACGCTGATGAACTGTCCATCCGCCCACAGGCGTGTGACTGTCATTTCGTTCTGCGTCAGGGTACCGGTTTTATCGGAACAGATCACAGTGGCTGAGCCAAGCGTCTCCACCGAAGACAGCTTGCGGATGAGGGCGTGACGCTTGATCATCTCGCGCATGCCGAGGGCGAGGGAGATCGTCACCACAGCCGGAAGCCCTTCGGGTACTGCCGCAATAGCAAGGCTGATGGCGATAATGAAGACTTCCGTGATGGTTTCCGCATAATCGGTTACATAAGCCAGCGGTCCCGTGAAGAGTTGATTGATGTTCGTGGAGTTGATGAGCGCTACAATAAAAACAATTGCCACAAGAATAAGCGCCGCGATGCTCAACGATCTTCCCAGCTGATCGAGCCGGCGCTGCAGGGGCGTCTCCTCGGTGTCCACCGTCTGGAGCATGGTGGCAATGAGCCCCAGCTGTGTGCGCATGCCTGTGCTTGTGACCACCCCGCGCCCGCGCCCGTAGGCGACTACTGTCCCCATAAAAGCGGTGTTCTTGCGGTCGCCAAGGGGCACGTTTTTTTCAAGGACGGTCGAGGCGTTCTTCTGCACTGCCAGGGATTCGCCTGTCAGGGAAGCCTCCTCGACACGCAGATTGACCGCCTCCAGCAGCCGTATATCGGCGGGGATAAAATTGCCTGCTTCCAGGAAAACGAGGTCTCCCGGCACCAGTTCATAGGAAGGAACGGAGACCCTGTGCCCATCGCGCATGACCTGCGCCTCGGGCGCCGCCAGTTTTTTCAAGGCTGCCAGCGCCTCCTCGGCACGGCGTTCCTGAACGATTCCCAGCACGGCATTCAGGACCACGATTGCCATGATCGCCGCCGCCTCCACGTAATCTCCCAATAGGGCGGAGATGAGGGAGGCGACAATCAACAGGATCACAACAAAATTATTTAATTGCTCCCACAGCATTTTCAGAAAAGTCGGACGGGGCGCTTCGTTTAATTGGTTGGGCCCGTAGTGCTCCAGGCGCCTTTTCACTTCCTCTGAAGTCAATCCATTTTCCTGAACCTCAAAATGCTTGAGTATTTGTTCCGTATTGAGTGCATGCCATTCATGTTCATGCTGATTGATGACATGCGATTCTTCGGGTGTATCGTTCTGTTCAGGGGCCATGCACACATCTCCTAAATGAGTATTGGGACTGATGATCAGATAAATTAAAACGAGACCACCACACACCTCCGTGATGGTCTCGCCAAACGCTTCTCACTGCGCTTCGAGTTACCGATGGCCTACATGCGACCATGTCTTGACGACAACCCGTTGGCGCTCCGGGCGCCATGGCTACTCCCCAATCGCTGCCTAGTGTATTCTCCCGGCAAGAGAATGTCAAGCCAAACTCCCAACAAATATGATTATTGGTTGCTGGATCACGAGGGCGTGATCTTCGTGCCACTGGGAATCTCAGTATCCTTGGCGATCACGACAATCCCATCCCGCACAAAGTAAAGGTCGCTATCAATATCCCGATCGCGCGGGAAGGGGCGGATGACAACGTCATCGCCAATGCGCACGTTCTTATCCAGGATGGCAGATTCGATATGGCAGTTCCGGCCGATGCCGATGGGCAGGTTGCCGCGCGGTTTTTCGTCAGGATAGTAGTCCGCGCCCATCAGGATGCTGTCTTTGATGACTGTTCCTTCCGCGATCTGGCTGCGAATGCCCACAATCGAATGGGTGATCTCCGCCTTGCGGATCTGGCAGCCTTCTGCGATCAAGACATCCTTCAATTCGCTGTCTTCCACGGTCGAACCTGGCAGAAAACGGGCGTGAGTATAGATGGGTGACTTTGAGTCATAAAAGTTGAACGGCGGGTTGGAAAGCGTCAATTGCAGGTTGGTCTCATAGAATGCACGGATCGTTCCAATATCCTCCCAATAACCGTCAAAATCAAAGCCATACACCTTGTGGGAATCGATCGCCTCCGGGATGATCTCGCCCCCAAAATCGTCATGCCGCAAGTGGTACATCAGCAGGTCGATCAACACCTTGGTTTTGAACAGATAATTTCCCATGGAACCCAGCAGGGGCCGCTCAGGGTCGTCGCGGCTGACGAACCGATTTTGGACTTCAGGGTCTTTGGGCTTTTCAACAAATGCTGAAATTTGACCATCAGCCTCGCGCTTCAAGATCCCCAAACGGGAAGCTTCGCTCTTCGCGACGGGCTGAACGGCCACCGTGATATCGGCATTTTTCTCCCAGTGATATTCCGCCATACCGGAATAATCCATGCGATAGAGATGATCGCCTGCCAGGATCAGCACATATTCCGCGCCGGTTGCCTGGATCTCAAACAACTGTTTCCGGACGGCGTCCGCTGTGCCCTGATACCAGGCTGTACTCTGGGGCGTCTGCTCCGCCGCCCAGATCTGCACCCAGCCGGTGTGGAACACGTCAAAGTTATACGCCTGGGTAATGTGTCGGTGAAGGGAAATGGAATTGAATTGCGTCAGGATCGCAACGCGGTAGATCCCCGAATTGATGCAGTTGCTGATCGGAATATCAATGAGACGATACTTTCCAGCGATCGGCACAGCAGGTTTCGAACGCAGCTTGGTCAACGGGTGCAGGCGTGACCCCCGCCCGCCTCCCATAATGACGCCCAGAATATCGTTCATCGACGGCATAGCGGCCTCCCATTCCGAAGTGTGACAACTTGCTATGGGGCTCTGCAAGTCGTTTCTTTATTATCTCTTAATTTTAAAAAGTTGTCGCACTTTCCCCGACACAAATACAAAAGGATAAGCGAGCACAATAAATAGGTCGATCAGGACAAAGATCAGGTTCAGTCTCATTTTTCACCTTCAGATAAAAACACGGAATTGGGTTTTGACGTGCAGAGCAACGCTTTATCTAAGAGTACGCCAATTCCACCGGATAGTTTCATTCTATGGTGTAGAATATTAAAAGTCAACCACTGCAGACGTATGAAATACAACACCCAACTAAGCAAACATCCTCCATTTTGGAGGATGTTACTCATGAGATACTCATACGAGTATAATGCAGGCAAGACCAGTGCCGAAGGTGGGAATCGAACCCACATTCCCGGAGGGAACACGATTTTGAGTCGTGCGCGTCTGCCTATTCCGCCACTTCGGCTAAATTAGCGCCCCAAAGTATACCACTCCCAACACGAGGGTCAAGTAGAATTCGTAGAGCGGGATATTATCCCGCTCTACTGCAAAGGAAAACATGAAACTAGGAATCATCGGATTACCCCAATCAGGCAAGACCACCATTTTCAATGCCCTGACGCGTGGCAACACGCCGACCACCGCCTCGGCAGGCCGCTTCGAGGTCCACACGGCGGTGGTGGATGTCCCCGACCCGCGCGTGACGCAGCTCTCGGAGATGTTCAAGCCGAAGAAGACGATCTACGCCAAGGTGACCTATGCGGATATCGCCGGGCTGGAAAGCGGCACGGCGAAGAGCGGCATCTCCGGACAACTGCTGAACCAGCTGACCCAGATGGACGGTTTTATCCTGGTGACGCGCGGTTTCGAGAACGACAGCGTCCTGCACACGATGGGCAGCATCGATCCCGCCCGGGATGCCGATATCATGCTCAGTGAACTGCTTTTGAATGATCTGATCTCGGTGGAACGCAAACTCGAGCGCCTGACGGAAGAACGAAAAAAAGGCGGCACCGATAAAGTTGACAACGAGCGCCAGACGGCGCTGTTCCAGCGGCTGCGCGAGGTGCTCTCCGAGAATACCCCTCTGCGGAAGGTGGAAGTTTCGGCGGAGGAGGGTAAAATCCTTGCCAGCTTTGGGCTGCTCACGCGCAAACCTGTGCTGATTGTCTTCAACATGGGCGAAGGCCAGACCGCACCCGTCTGGGAGTTCGAAACGCCCTCCGTGGCTTTGCAGGGCAAGCTCGAAATGGAGATCGCCCAACTCTCGCCGGAAGATGCCTCGGTGTTCATGCAGGAATATGGCATCGAAGAGCTGAGCTTGAACAAGATGATCCGCCTCTCGTATGACCTGCTGCAGGTACAATCGTTCTTCACCGTGGGCGAAGATGAGGTCCGGGCCTGGGAGACGCGCCGGGGCGCAACCGCCCAGGAAGCTGCAGGCGAGATCCACACCGACCTGCAGCGCGGATTCGTCCGGGCAGAGGTGGTGGCATATGACGAGCTGATCAGCCTCGGCGGGATGAATGAAGCGAAAGCCAAGGGCCGGCTGAGGCTGGAAGGTAAGGAATACGTGGTCAAAGACGGCGATATTGTGCACATCCGATCCAGTCTGTGATATCAAAGGTGACAGTCACTTTTGTGATATTTGGAATAACCACCAGAATATGGGTAAAGTGACTGTCACCCAGGACGGCGATATTGTGCACATCCGATCCAGTCTGTGATATCAAGGTGACTGTCACTTTTGCGACATTTGAAACAACCACCTGAATATGGTTAAAGTGACTGTCACCTCTATTTTAGAGGAGAGAATGATTTATGGCGTACTCTATTAACACATATTCAGTCAAAAAATGGGATCTGGGGGAACTGTTCTCCGCCTTCAACAGCCCGGAACTGCAAGCCGCGTTCGATAACGTGGAGGAGCAGGTCACGTCGTTCGAAGGCGTGCGGGGCAAACTCAAGGCGGATATGGATGCCGGGACCTTTCTCGACGTGGTGCGCGCCTCGGAGGAGACTACCCGCATCGTAAATAAAGTCTACGCATTTGCGGAGCTTTCCTTTGCAGCCAATACCCAGGACCAGAACGCGCAAAGCCTGGTGGGACGCGTCCAGCAGTTCGTCGCCGAGATCCAGAACCGCACATTGTTCTTCGACCTGTGGTGGAAGGAACTGGATGAAGCCAACGCGGAACGCCTGATGAATGCTGCGGGGGATTATCGCTATTACCTCGAAGCTATGCGCCATTTCAAACCCCACACGTTGAGCGAAGCGGAAGAGAAAGTGGTCAATCTCAAGACGGTGACCGGTTCCAATGCGCTCATCAATTTATACGATTCCATCACGAACCGCTATGTCTTCAAAGTAGAGGTGGATGGAGAAGTAAAAGAACTTACGCGCGGCCAGTTGCAGCCCTACATCCAGGGACCGGACCCGGATCTGCGTGCCCGTGCCTACCAGGAACTTTACCGGGTCTATGGGGAGGAGGGTCCCATCCTCGGGCAGATGTACCAGACCCGCGCCCGGGACTGGCATAACGAAAACATTACCATGCGGAAATTCAACACGCCCATGTCTGTTCGTAACCTGGCGAACGATGTGCCGGATGAGGCAGTCAATACCCTGCTGGATGTGACAAAGAAGAACTCCAGGATCTTCCAGCGCTACTTCAAGATGAAAGCCAAACACCTGGGCATGGACAGGCTGCGACGCTACGATGTGTATGCACCGGTCGCCAAGTCGGATAAAGCCTTCGAGTTTGGCGACGCCGCCAGAATGGTTCTGGAATCGTTCAGCGCCTTCGAGCCGCGTGTGGGCGAGCTGGCGCAGCGCGTCTTCGACCAGGATCACCTCGACAGCGAAGTGCGCAAGGGCAAGCAGGGCGGCGCCTTCTGTGCGTCCATCAACCCGGAGATCACGCCGTATGTCCTGATGAGCTTTACGGGCCGGGCGCGTGATGTGGCAACGCTGGCACATGAACTGGGTCATGCCATCCATGCCATGCTGGCGTCGCATCACAGCACGTTCACCTTCCACTCATCGCTGCCGCTGGCAGAGACTGCCTCCACCTTCGGCGAAATGATGCTGACCGAAAAGCTGCTCGCCGAAGAGACCGACGAAGCTGTGCGCCGCGATATCCTGTTCAAACAGATGGACGATGCCTTCGCCACCATCCTGCGCCAGGTCTATTTTGCGATCTTCGAACGCGACGCCCATGAGCTGGTGGTGAAGAAGAACGCCTCGACAGACGAGTTGTGTGCGCTATACATGGAAAACCTGAGGGAGGAGTTCGGCGAGGCGGTGGAGTTGAGCGAGGAGTTCAAATGGGAGTGGGTCTCCATCCCGCATATCTATCACACGCCGTTCTACGTCTACGCCTATGCCTTCGGTCAATTGCTGGTGTTCTCGCTGTACCAGCAGTTCAAGCAGGAAGGCGAATCCTTCAAGCCGAAGTATCTCAAGATCCTGTCGGCTGGCGGGTCGGAAGCGCCCGAGCGGATCCTGGCGGAGGCGGGCATCGATATCCGCTCGCCGAAGTTCTGGCAGGGCGGCTTCGATGTGCTCAACCGCATGGTGGATGAGCTGGAGAGGTTGTAGTTTTAAGTAGGAAGTAAAAAGGAAACAGGTAAACATTCTTTGTTTACCTGTTTTTGTTTGCCAGGCGGCAGGCACATGTGTCCGGGGCAAAATCCCCGGTAGAGATTTCCCGCCACGGATTCCACGGATTTTCAGAGAGCATGGGGTGCTTTTCCAAAAAAATCACAAAAGGAACAGTAAAGCGAAAGCGAATGAGCGGCGAAGGAAGGATATAGCTACCATACAGACACCATACAGACACCCTATAGGCAGCCTGAAGGATGGATGAAGGATGGATGAAGACAGGT
>Ga0105104_10000968_pt1 | contig 22377 bp, 14 predicted proteins | sample PPLLaktember2015_3_FD_87034 | JGI IMG/M metagenome (GOLD analysis project Ga0105104, IMG submission 87034) | Freshwater sediment microbial communities from Prairie Pothole Lake near Jamestown, North Dakota, USA - PPLs Lake P7 Core (6) Depth... | ecosystem: Environmental > Aquatic > Freshwater >... | reverse complement strand
CGTGATTCGCCGCGGCTCGATCTTCACCTCGACCGACAACACGGTCTCGGTCCCCGGCTTCACACGGGTGGACGGGGCGATGTTCGCAACGATCTCACGCCGCCTGCGCGCACAGCTGAACGTGGAGAACCTGTTCGACGCGCGCTACTACGCCTCGGCGCACAGCAACAACAACATCATGCCGGGCGCCCCGCGCTCCGCACGGGTGTCGCTGACCGCGCTGTTCTAGGAACGGTCGAGGGTTGAGGGTTCAAAGTTCAAGGTCCCGTCACGGTGGCAACCTGCCTCGGGACCCTTGCCCCTTAACCCTCAACCCTCAACCCTCACCCTTCAACTCTCAACCCTCAACCCTCACCCTTCAACTCTCAACCCTCAACTCTCAACCCTCAACTCTCACCCTTCAACTCTCAACCCTCAACTCTCGACCCAACGGTCGAGGCCCCGCGCGCTGCCAGCCCCTTGGCCGTTTCCAGCCCAATCCCCGAGGTGGCGCCCGTCACCACGCACGCTTTTCCGGTCAGGTCGTTCATGAACCGAGGCTGATCCGCCGGGAGCCCAAGGCCCGAAGCCGGGAGCCGGACGGGGGCGCTCGTGATTCGCGCGCCCACGCTATATGATGTAGCGACTTCCGGCCCTCGGGCCACCGTTTTCAGGAGTCTGCCCATGCCGTCTCGTGTTCGATTCCCGGTGCTTGTCTTCCTGCTTGCCTTCTCGATCGTGCCGCCCGCGCTCGCACAGGTCCCTGCCGGCGCGACGCCGCCGGTCGTCACGGCTGCCGACTACGCGCGCGCGGAGAAGTTCCTCGCGGCGGCGCTTACGCCGCTCGTGGTCGGGGGAAGCGTCACGGCCGCGTGGCTGCCGGACGACCGGTTCACGTACCGCAACACCACCGCCGCCGGCGTCGAGTTCATCCTGGTGGACCCCGTGAAGAAGACACGGGCGCGGGCGTTCGACCACGAGAAGCTGGCGGCCGCCCTCGGCGCCGCAGCCGGCGGAACGTACGAGCCCGCCAAGCTCCCGTTCCAGTCGATCGAGCTGTCGGCTGACGGGAAGATGGTCTCGTTCGACGTCGAGACGAAGCGGTGGTCCTGCGACGTCCAGGGCACGAAGTGCACCAGCGCCGGAGAGGCACGGGCGCCGCAGGCGACTGGCGGCCGGGGCGGCCGGGGCGGTGCTCGAACGGCCGCTGTCCCGTCGCCCGACGGCACGCGCGCGGTGTTCATCCGCAACTGGAACCTCTGGGTGCGTGACGTCGCGACCGGCCAGGAGAGAGCCCTGACGACGGACGGCGAGGAGAACTTCGGGTACGCGACCGACAACGCCGGGTGGGCGTCGAGCGATCGGGCCATCGTGCTCTGGTCGCCGGACTCGAAGAAGGTGGCCACCTTCCAGCAGGACGAGCGCAAGGTCGGCGAGATGTACCTCGTCGAGACCAAGGCGGGTCACCCGGAGCTTCGGCGGTGGAAGTACCCGCTGCCCGGCGATGCGGAAGTGGCGATGCTTCACCGGGTCGTCATCGACGCGGAGTCGGGGAAGGTCGTCCGCTTCCAGATGCCGCCCGACTACCACCGCGCCATGCTGGGCGACAACTTCAGCGTGGGCGACATGAAGTGGAACCCGGAGGGCACGCAGCTGGCGTTCGTCTCGACCTCTCGCGACCACAAGAAGGCGACGGTGCGCGTGGCCGACACGGCGACCGGCGTGGTGCGCACGGTGTTCGAGGAGACGGCCTCGACCCACTTCGAGTCCCAGGGCGGGTGGCAGGTGCTGTGGGCGAGCAGCGAGATCGTCTGGTACTCGCAGCGCGACGACTGGGGGCATCTCTACCTCTACGACCTTGCGACGGGCGCCCTGAAGAACCAGATCACGACGGGCGAGGGCCCCGTGACGCAGATCCTCCGCGTGGACGAGAAGGCGCGGACGGTGTACTTCGCCGCCAACGGCCGCGAGGCCGGTCAGGACCCGTACTTTCGCCACTTCTACCGCACCGGCCTGGACGGGAAGAACTACGCGGCGCTGACGCCGGACGCCGGCGACCACGTGATGCAGCTTTCTCCGTCGGGCCGCTTCCTCGTGGACACCTCTTCGACCTGCGAGAACCCGCCGGTCGTCGTCCTGCGCGACGCCGCCGGCCGCCTGGTGATGCCGCTGGAGAAGGCCGACATCTCCAAGCTGCTGGCCGCCGGGTGGAAGCCGCCGATCCCGTTCAGCGTGAAGGCGCACGACGGCAAGACGGACATCTACGGCATGCTGTTCCGCCCGACCAACTTCGACCCTTCGAAGAAGTACCCCATCATCAACAACGCCTACCCGGGGCCCCAGTCCGGCAGCGTCGGCAGCCGGTCGTTCACCGCTGCCCGCGGAGACAAGCAGGCGCTGGCGGAGCTGGGCTTCGTGGTCGTCTCGATCGACGGGATGGGCACGCCGGGCCGCTCCAAGGCCTTCCACGACGCGTACTACGGCGCGATGGGGCGGGACAACACGCTGCCCGACCAGGTGGCGGGGATGAAGGAGCTGGCGCAGCGGTACCCGTGGATCGACATCGACCGCGCGGCGATGTGGGGCCACTCGGGCGGGGGCTTCATCGCCGCCGACGCCATGTTCCGGTATCCCGACTTCTTCAAGGTCGGCATCTCCGAGTCGGGCAACCACGACCAGCGCATCTACGAGGACGACTGGGGCGAGCGCTACCAGGGGTTGCTCGTCAAGGGCACGGATGGAACGGACAACTACGCCCCCGAGGCAAACCAAACGGTGGCGAAGAACCTCAAGGGCAAGCTGCTGCTGGCGCACGGGCTGATGGACAACAACGTCCCGCCCTACAACACCCTGCTCGTCGTGGACGCCCTGATCAAGGCGAACAAGGACTTCGACCTGTTGCTCTTCCCCTACCAGGCGCACGGCTTCGGGGTGGACTCGAACTACATGATGCGCCGGCGATGGGACTACTTCGTGAAGTGGCTGCTTGGCGCCGAGCCCCCGAAGGAGTACGCGATGCAGCCGCCGCAGCCGCCAAGGTTCCGGCCATGAGAATACCCAACTTCGAGATGGAGCGCATGCAGTCGACCTGGGAAAACCTGGTCGACTACGACATGAGCGAGAGCGGCGTCCGGCCCGTGACGCTGCGCGAGCTGGCGGCCATGGGCCTCGACCTCGAGGCCGCGCTCGACATGCCGCTCGGCTACAGCCAGTCGAACGGCACGATCCCGCTCCGCACGCTGTTGTCGGGCATCTACCCGGGCGCCACCCTCGATCACCTCGAGGTGACCAACGGCACGTCCGAGGCCAACTATCTCGTGGCACTGGCCGTCCTCGAGCCCGGCGACGAAGTCGCGGTGGAGGTGCCCAACTACATGCAGCTGCGGGGCGTGCCCCACAGCCTCCACGCGAGGGTCCGGCCGTTTCGCCTGCGGCCCGAGTGCGGCTGGGAGCCCGACTGGGACGAGTTCGAGCAGGCGGTCAACCCCAACACCCGCCTCCTCTACCTCTCGAACCCGAACAACCCGTCGGGGGCGGTCCTCTCCGACGCCGCCATGCGCCGCATCGTCGCCCGCTGCGAGGAGACGAACACCTACCTGATGGCGGACGAGGTGTACCTCGGGGCGGAGCTGGACGGCGAGCGGACGAAGAGCTTCTGGGGCATGAGCGACCGGGTGATCGTCACGAGCGGCCTGTCGAAGGCTTACGGGATCCCCGGCGTTCGCATCGGGTGGATCGTCGGGCCCCCGGCGCTCGTCGAGACGTGCTGGAGCCAGCACGACTACCTGACGATCGGCCCGAACAAGCTTTCGGACCTCGTCGCAAGGACCGCCGTCGCGAACCGGGAACACCTCTACGCCCGCACGCGCCAGCTGCTGTCGGCGAACCTGCCGCTCATCGCCGACTGGGCCGAGGGTTTCGGCGACCTTCTCGAGTTCAACCGGCCGCGAGCCGGCGCGATGGCGCTGGTCCGCTACCGTTCGGCGGTTCCGAGCTTCGAGCTGTGCGAACGCATTCGAACGACGCAGAGCACCCTGGTCGTGCCGGGCGTTCACGTCGGCCTCGAGGGATACCTCCGGATCTGGTACGGCGGCCGGCCGGAGTACGTCGCCGAGGGGCTGCGGCGCATCGGTATCGTCCTGGGAGCGCTGCGATAGGATCGGGCATGCCGGCGTCGCTCAACCTCGCGGCCATCGACCTTGGCGCCGAGAGCGGGCGCCTGATGCTGGGCCGCTTCGACGGCGAGCGGTTGTCGCTCGAGGAGCTGCACCGGTTCGACACGCGCCCGGTGCGGGTGCCCGGCGGCTTGTTCACCGACGTCGCCTGCGCGTGGCGCGAGATCCTGGCCGGCTTGTCGGCGGCGGGTGCGCGGTGCGGCGGCCGCATCGACGGCGCCGGTGTGGACACGTGGGGCGTGGACTTCGCCCTGCTCGACCGGGGAGGCGGACTCCTTTCGCTGCCGCACCACTACCGCGACGACCTGTGCGAGGGGATGCTCGCGGCGGCGCTGGCCGCCGTCCCCCGCGACGAGCTGTTCGCGGCAACGGGCGTCCAGTTCCTCCCCTTCAACAGCCTGTTCCAACTCCTCGGGCTTCGCGCGCGGCGGCCGTCGTTGCTGTCGGCCGCCGACCGGCTCTTGTTCCTTCCCGACCTCTTCACCTACTGGCTTGGCGGCGAGCGCGCGGCGGACAGGACGATTGCGTCCACCTCGCAGTGCTACGATCCGATGGCGGGTGGATGGGCGCGCAAGCTGCTTGAGCGCCTGGCGCTTCCCGTCGCGCTACTGCCTCCGTTGCGCGAGCCGGGCACGGTCGCCGGCGTTCTGCGGCCAGAGGCCGCTGCGTCGTCGGGACTTTGCGCGGCGCCGATCATCAGCCCCGGCGGACACGACACCGCGCTTGCGGTGGCGGCCGTGCCCGCGCGGGACCCGCGATTCGCCTACATCAGTTCCGGCACGTGGTCCCTCGTCGGCACCGAGCTGACCCATCCGATCCTCGGGCCAAGCGCCCTGGAGGCAGGTTTCACCAACGAGGCCGGGGTGGCCGGGACCACCCGCTTTCTCAAGAACGTGTGCGGCCTGTGGCCGATCCAGGAAAGCCGTCGCGCGTGGGAGGCGGCCGGCTCGCGATACTCGCACGCCGACCTGGCAGCGCTCGCCGAGGCCGCGCCGTCATGGCAAGCCGTCATCGACGTGGACGCCGCCGCGTTTGCCCGCCCGGGCGACATGCCCTCGCGCATCCGCGAGTACTGCCGCGCCACCGGCCAGCCGGTGCCTTCGACCCCGGGAGAAATCGTTCGCACGGTGCTCGACAGCCTCGCGCTGAAGTACCGCCAGGTTCTGCGCGCGCTCGACCACCTCATTGGCCGTCACCTCGATACCGTTCACATCGTCGGCGGCGGATCCCGCAATCGATTGCTCTGCCAGTTGGCGGCGGATGCGACGGGACGCCTGGTCCTGGCGGGACCGGTCGAGGCGACGGCCATGGGGAACGCGCTGATGCAGGCCGTGGCCCTCGGCCGTCTCGGTTCGCTCGCGGACTTGCGCGAGGTGGTCGCGGCAAGCGCGGAGGTCGCGCGCTACGAGCCGCGTGCGGACGCGGCGATGGAAGAGGCGTACGGTCGGTTGGAGAAGCTCGTCGTGGCTGGTGGCGAAGAGCAGGGCTGAAGCCCCGCTCCGACCGATGAACCAAGCCTCGGTGTGGCTGACAGTGACACCTGGGCTTTGAGACTCCGGTTGGGACAAGCCTTCAGCCCTGTGAGCGAGCTCCAGCCTCCGTGTCGCTGGCAGTGACACAGGGGCTTGAAACTCCGATCGGGAGAGGCCTTCAGGCCTGTCTATCAGCGAGCAGGAGACTCTATGGAGACTTTGACCAGTACCGTCACCGGCGCGCTTTCCCCCCGTCTTTGCGGCCGTGTGCCGAAGATCGGGATTCGCCCCGTGATCGACGGCCGGCGCCGCGGCGTCCGCGAGTCGCTGGAAGGACAGGTCATGGCGATGGCTCGCTCGGCGGTTGAGCTGTTCGAGCGCGAGCTACGCCTGGCCGACGGACGCCCGGTCGAGTGCGTCGTGGCCGACACGTGCATCGGCGGCGTGGCGGAAGCGGCGGCATGCGCTGAGAAGTTCGAGCGGGAGGGCGTCGCGGTAAGCCTTACGGTGACGCCGTGCTGGTGTTATGGCACGGAGGTGATGGACACCGACCCGATCCTCCCGAAGGGTGTCTGGGGGTTCAACGGGACCGAGCGGCCCGGGGCCGTCTACCTCGCGGCGGCGCTCTCCGGCTATGCGCAGAAGGGCCTGCCGGCGTTCGGCATCTACGGCCGGGACGTCCAGGACCGGAACGATGTGTCGATCCCCGACGACGTGCGAGCCAAGCTGCTGCTGTTCGCGCGGGCGGGCCTCGCCGCTGGTGCCATGCGCGGGAAGTCGTATTTGAGCGTCGGCGGGACGAGCATGGGCATCGCCGGCAGTGTCGTGGACGCCGATTTCCTCCAGAGGTACCTGGGCATGCGCTCCGAGGCCGTGGACATGTCCGAGGTCCTCCGGCGCATCGAGGAGGGCCTGTACGACCGGGAGGAACTGGACAGGGCGCTGGCGTGGGTGAAGGCGCACTGCGAAGAGGGCGAGGACCCGAATCCCGAGCCCCTGCGTGCGAGCCGCGAGCGGAAGGACGCCGAGTGGAGGACCTGCGTGCAGTCCGCGCTCATCGTCCGCGACCTGATGGTCGGCAACCGCCGCCTGGACGAGATGGGGTGGGGCGAGGAAGCGCTGGGGCACAACGCCATCCTGGCCGGCTTTCAGGGACAGCGCGCCTGGACCGACCACTGGCCGAACGGCGACTTCCTCGAGGCCATCCTCAATTCCAGCTTCGACTGGAACGGCATCCGCCAGCCCTACGTGGTCGCCACCGAAAACGACTCTCTGAATGGCGTGGCGATGCTCTTCGGGCACCTGCTCACGGGTACGGCCAGCGTCTTCGCCGACGTCCGCACCTTCTGGAGCCCCGCCGCCGTGTCGCGGGTGACCGGGACCGCGCTCGAGGGCCGGGCCGCGGGAGGTGTGCTGCACCTGATCAATTCCGGCGCGGCGGCGCTCGACGCGACCGGCCGGTTGAAGCGCGGCGGCGAGCCCTGCCTCAAACCGTTCTGGGAGATCGAGCCGGCGGAGGTCGAGGCGTGCCTGCGGGCGACGAAATGGTGCCCGGCGGTGCGGACGTACTTCCGCGGGGGCGGCTTCTCGAGCCAGTTCGTGACCGAGGGTGAGTTCCCGGTCACGATGCTCCGCGTGAACCTCGTGAAGGGCCTGGGGCCGGTCCTCCAGCTGGTGGAAGGCTGGACGGTGGACCTGCCGCCAGCGGTCCACGAGACCCTGGCCCGGCGGACGGACCCCACGTGGCCCACTACTTGGTTCGCGCCGAAGCTGACGGGCGAGGGGGCCTTCGCGGACGCCTACGCGGTGATGGCAAACTGGGGCGCGAACCACGGGGCGATGTCGTACGGCCACATCGGCGATCAGCTGATTGCTCTGGCCGCGATGCTCCGGATCCCGGTGAGCATGCACAACGTCGAGGCTGGGCGCGTGTTCCGCCCGGCGGCGTGGAGCGCCTTCGGCACGCGCGATGCCGAGGGCGCGGACTACCGGGCGTGCGCGGCATACGGGCCGGTCTACGGATAGTGGATTGTGTTCAGTGGCCGGTGGCCGGTGAATCACGCCGTCACGCGTGACTCGTGTGATCTACTGACCACTGACCACTGACCACTGCGAACGGAGCCTCTTGATGCTGCTGCTGCAAAACGCCGAGATCTACACGCCCGCGCCGGCCGGGCGGGCGGACATCCTCGTCGCCGGCGGCCGGATCGAGCGCATCGCGGCCGGCACGCACGTGGAGGCCAGCTACTGCGAGGTGGTCGACGCCACCCGGTTCCTGGCGGTGCCCGGCTTCATCGACTCCCACGTCCACATGATGGGCGGGGGTGGCGAGGGCGGGTTCGCCACCCGAACCCCGGCGCTCTCGCTCTCCGACGCGGCGCGCGGCGGCGTCACCACCGTCGTCGGCTGCCTCGGGACCGACGGCGTGACGAGGAGCCTCCCCGGGCTGCTCGCCGCGGCCCGGGGCCTCGACGAGGAAGGGGTCAGCACGTTCATCTACACCGGGAGCTACGGCGTGCCGGTGGAGACGATGACCGGGAGCATCGAGCGCGACCTCCTCTTGATCGACAAGGTGATTGGCGCGGGAGAAGTGGCGCTCTCCGACCATCGTTCCTCGCAGCCGACGTTCGACGAGATCGCCCGGGTCGCGGCCGAAGCGCGCCGGGGCGGCATCCTGTCGGGCAAGGCGGGCGTGGTGAACGTGCACCTGGGAGACGGCCGCCGCGGCCTCGAGATGCTGCGCCGGATCGTGGCCGAAACCGAGATCCCATCGACGCAGTTCGTTCCGACGCACATGAATCGCAACCCCGCGCTCTTCGAGGAAGGCATCGAGTGGGCGCGGTCGGGGGGCGTGGTGGATTTCACGACCTCCACGACGCCCGCCTTCATCGCGGAGGGCGAGGTGAAGTGCAGCGCCGGCTTCAGGCGGATGCTGGAGGCCGGGGTGGACGCCGGGCAGGTGACCTTCACCTCGGACGGCCAGGGGAGCCTGCCGGACTTCGACCAGCAAGGCCGCTTGCGCGGCCTCGAGATCGGGCGTGTGAGCGGCCTCTTCCCCGAGGTTCGCGAGATCGTCACGCGCGAGAAGCTCACGCTCGACCAGGCGCTGCGGGTCATCACGGCCAACCCCGCGAGGATTTTGAAGCTCCGCGGGAAGGGCCGGCTCGAGGCCGGCGGGGACGCGGACATCGTCCTGCTCGACGCGAAGACGCTGGACATCGCGTGCGTGCTCGCCCGCGGGCGGTGGCTAATGCGGGACGGGGAGGTGGTGGTGAGGGGGACGTTCGAGTGATCTGACACTTGGCAATTGGCTACTTGGCAATTGACCATCTGAAATCGGCCAGTTGGCAAATGGTCAGTTGCCACCTGACAGCGCGCAGCCTCCGCCCCGACTATGAACACAGACACGCGCAAGCCCTTCTACACCCGCCTCACCATGCCGCACACGCTCGTCGTCGTGATGCTGCTGGTCATCCTCGTGCTCGCGATGTCCTGGGTCGTCCCGTCGGGCGAGTACCAGCGCGTGCAGGTCCAGACGAGCGAGGGCATGCGGACGGTCACCGTCGCCGGAACGTACCAGCAGGTCGAGAAGGCGTACCTCGGCCCTCACATGGTGCTCGAGGCGCCGATCAAGGGCTTCCTGGACGGCGCGCTGCTGATCTGCTTCCTGCTGATGATCGGCGGCAGCTTCGCGATCTTCCAGGAGACGGGCGCGGTGGAGTTCGGGATCCGCGGCCTCACCGGCGCGCTGACGCGGCGGCCGTACCTGGAAGGCCTCGTCATCCCGGTCTTGATGACGATCTTCTCGCTGGCGGGATCGATCTTCGGCATGTCCGAGGAGGTCATCCCGTTCGTCATCATCTTCATCCCGCTCGCCCGGCGCCTCGGTTACGACTCGATCGTCGGGATCTCGATCCCGTTCCTCGGTGCCGCGGCCGGATTTGCCGCCGCGTTCTTCAACCCGTTTACCGTGGGCATCGCGCAGAGCATCGCAGGCATCCCGCTCTACTCGGGCCTCCTGTACCGGCTGGGGACGTGGGTGATCGGCACGGCCGTGATCATCGGTTACGTGATGTGGTACGCGCGAAAGGTCAAGCGCAACCCCGAGATCAGCCCGGTCCGCGACATCGATTTGCAGCGCGAGGCGGTGGACACCGCGTCGGCGGGCGAGGTCGGGTGGGACGCGCGCCACCTGGCGACGCTGTCGCTCTTCGTCGCCTCGATGGTGCTGCTGGTTGTGGGCGTCCTGCGGTGGAAGTGGTACATCGACCAGATCGCGGTGCTCTTCTTCGGCATGGGGATCGTGCTCGGCTTCGCGGGCGGGCTCGGCCCGAGCCGCGTGGCGCGCACCTTCGTCGCCGGCGCCCGCGACATGGTCGGCGTCGTCTTCATCGTCGCCTGCGCCCGCGCGCTCCTGGTGATCGCGCAAGAGGCGAAGATCCTCGACACGATCCTCTTTGCCGCGTCGAACTCGCTCTCCGTGCTGCCGCACGGCATCATCGCGCAGGTGATGTTCCTCATCCAGTGTGTCATCAACTTCTTCATTCATTCCGGCACGGCACAGGCGGCTCTCACGATGCCGATCATGTCGCCGCTGGCGGACCTGGTGGGAATCACCCGGCAGACCGCGGTGTACGCCTACCAGCTCTGCGAGTTCATCAACCCGATCCTGCCCACGAGCGCCGTGACGATGGGGGTCCTGGGGGCCGGGAAGATCCCGTGGGAGCGATGGGCACGCTGGTTCCTGCCGCTGATGCTGATCCTCGTCGTCCTCAGCTTCCTGCTGCTGATTCCGCCCGTCCTGATGTTCGAATGGCGCTGAGACATGCACAATGCAAGATGCAAAGCGCAAGATGCAGAATGCGGACGTGACGGGAGCGTGAAGGGAGCGTGCTCCCCACGCTGCGTTGTCGAGCCGATCTCACGTATGACAAGGACACGCACCTGGATCGTCGCGGCCCTCTGCGTCCTGCTGTCGGGCCTCGTCGTCGCGCAAGCGCCGAAGACGGCGCCCGCGCAGCACTTCGTGTGGCCGGGGGAGACGGAGGCGCTTCCGGCAGCCGCGGCTGCCGCGGTTGACGCCATTCGCACGCCGGCGCTCGCCGCCCACATCGCCTTCCTGGCGTCGCCGTCGCTCGAGGGCCGCGGCCTTGGGGGACGAGGCCTGGAGGCGTCTGCCGAGTACGTGGCCGCCGCGCTGGCCGTCGCGGGCGTCCAGCCGCTTGCCGCCAGCGGAGGGTCGAATCCCGCCGCCGCGTACTTCCAGCCAGTGTCGATGCGCGAGGTGCGCGGGATGCGGGGCGTGGTGTCCATCACGGCCCGGGGCACGGGCGCCAGGCCGGTCGAACGCGGACGGTTCGTGTCCGCGGTGGACGCGCTGTTCCCGGAACTTCCGCCCGCCGTGCTCACCGGTGGATTGGTCTTCGCCGGCTACGGCATCCGCGAAAGCAGCCCGGCCCGTGACGACTACCAGGGCCTGGACGTCCGGGGCAAGGTCGTGGTCGTGCTCGCGGGGCTACCGGCGGGTGATGAGTGGCGCACCCCCGAACTCGTGGCCCGCTACGCGGCGGAAGCCGTGCGGCCGCGTTTCGGGGCGAAGAGCGCGCTCGCGGCTTCGCTCGGCGCCAAGGCACTCCTGGCCATCGAGGGGCCGGGGTTCACCAGGATCCTCGCAGCGGCCCTGGCGGCCGCCCGCGCGTCCGCCAAGGCCCCATTCTTCGTGCTGGCCGAGGGGGCGCAGCAGCCCCCGGTCATCCCGGTCATCCGCCTCTCAGCCAGGGCTGGCGGCACGATCCTGGGGCCGTCGGCCGCGGGCGCCCCGAGGGCGAAGCCGCGCGAACTGCCCGGGGTCGCGGCCACGATCCGCATCTCCGGGCTGGAGCGCCCGCTCACCGCGCGCAACGTCATCGCCGCGATTCCCGGCTCCGACCCGAAGCTGAAAGAGGAGGCGCTGGTGATTGGCGCGCACCTCGACCACCTCGGCCAGTCGGGCGGCAGGTACTACCCGGGCGCGGACGACAACGCGTCGGGCGTCGCCTCGCTCCTCGAGATTGCCCGGGCGTTCGCGGCGAGCCCGCAGAAGCCGAAGCGAACGGTCGTCTTCGCGTTCTGGACCGGGGAGGAGGAAGGGCACCTGGGGTCGGAGCACTACGTGCGGCATCCCCTCTGGCCCCTGGAGCGCACTGCGGTTTATCTGAATCTCGACATGATTGGCCACCCTTGGACGAAGGCCGAGATCGAGAAGCTCGTGTCGGAGACGAAACTGCCCAGGGGCGAGGAGTTCCTGTCGCGGGTGAAGCCGGAGGACTTCGTCGAGCTGGGCGTGGCGGAGTGGGCGCCTGATGTTGCCGAGGTGCTGGCGCGAGCGGCCCGGGGCACCAACCTGGCTCTGCGCCTCGACCGCACGGACGGGAAGAGCGGCGGAAGCGACTACCGGGAGTTCGCGCGGCGCGAGTTGCCCTGGGTCCGCTTCTTCGGCAACTACTTCAACGGGTATCACGAACCGACCGACACGGTGGAGACACTGGACGTCGGCCAGGTGCGGAAGATGGCGCGGCTGGCACTTGCCTCCGCGTGGATGTTGGCGGATCGGTAGCGTAGACGTTCCCATGAGCCTGCTCTTCTCGCCCATCCGTCTACGCGGCCTGGAATGCCGCAACCGCGTCTTCGTGTCGCCCATGTGCCAGTATTCGAGCCGGGACGGCATGCCCAACGACTGGCACCTGGTCCACCTCGGGAGCCGTGCCGTGGGCGGGGCCGGGCTCGTCATGACGGAGGCTGCGGCCGTGAGCCCGCAGGGACGGATTTCTCCGGACGATCTCGGCATCTGGTCCGACCCCCACGGAGAGGCGCTAGGACCGATCGTCCGCTTCATCAAGGGCCAGGGCGCGGCCGCGGGGATTCAGCTGGCTCATGCCGGGCGCAAGGCCTCCACCGCTGCCCCGTTCAAGGGCGGCGCGGCGGTGCCCGAGGGCGAGGGGGGCTGGAAAGCGGTGGCGCCGAGCGCGGTGCCGTTCGGACCGGCCTACCAGACCCCGCACGTTCTGACGCCCGACGAGATTGAGGGCGTGGTCGCGGGTTTTGCCGCGGCGGCGGTCCGCGGGCGGAACGCCGGCTTCGACCTGCTGGAGATTCACGCCGCCCACGGCTACCTGCTGCACCAGTTCCTCTCGCCCTTGAGCAACCGCCGCGAGGACGCCTACGGCGGCAGCTTCGACAACCGCGTCCGCCTGACGGTTGCGGTGGCCCGACGCGTGCGCGCCGTGTTGCCCGACGGGCTGCCGGTGCTCGTGCGTATCTCGGCGACGGATTGGGCCGAGGGTGGCTGGACGCCGGCCGATTCAATCGAGCTGGCCCGCCGGCTGAAGGCCGAGGGCGTGGACATGATCGACTGCTCGAGCGGCGGTCTCGTCCCCGGGGTGCGGATCCCCACCGCGCCCGGCTACCAGTCCTCGTTTGCGGCGGACATCCGGCGGGAAGCGGGTATTGCGACGGCCGCCGTGGGCCTGATCACGAGCCCCGAGCAGGCCGAGCACCTCCTGGTGAGCGGCCAGGCCGACGCGGTGCTGCTGGCGAGAGAGATGCTGCGGAATCCCTACTGGCCGCTGATGGCGGCGCGGCGTCTGAAGGACGATGTGCGGTGGCCGGAGCAGTACGAGCGGGCGAAGTGACGAGCACGGCGGCCTTCGACTTCGCTCGGGCCACGGAAGCCGTGCTCCGACCGGTGCACCCGGGGCTTGGACCTTCGGTAGAAGCAGGCCTTCAGGCCTGCCCCTCTGCGGGGACACTGACATGGATCTGCAGCCGTTCGTCGAAAGCGATCACCGGCGACTGATGACGGCGCTGGAGGAGGACTACTGGCACCTGGGGCGCCAGCTTGCGCGGAGGGACGTCGACATCGAGGCGCTGACCGCGAGGGCGGCCGCGTTTCGCGTCGCCGTCCCCTCGTGGGGCGTGGCGACCGGCGGTACCCGCTTTGGCCGCTTCGCGGGGCCCGGGGAGCCGCGGGACGTGTACGACAAGATCCAGGACTGCGGAGTGGTGCACGCGCTCACGGGCGTCACGCCGCGCGTCTCGCTGCACATCCCGTGGGACCGTCCCGAAGACCCCTCGGCGTTGCGCGAGCGTGCCGCCGCCTGCGGCCTCTGCATCTCGGCGGTGAACTCCAACACCTTCGAAGACCAGCCGGGGCAGCCGCGCTCCTACAAGTTCGGCAGCCTCGCCCACACCGACGCCGCCGTTCGCGCGCAGGCCGTCGCGCACAACGTGGAGTGCATCGGGATTGGCAGCCAGCTTGGCGCCCGGGAGCACTCGGTCTGGATTGGGGACGGCGGCAACTTCCCCGGGCAGGTCCACGCCCGCCGCGCCCTGGAGCGCTATCTCGAGAGCCTTCGGCAGGTCTACGCGGCGCTGCCGGAGGGCTGGCGGCTGTTCATCGAGCACAAGCTGTACGAGCCGGCCTTCTACTCCACCATCCTCAACGACTGGGGCACCAGCTATCACTGCGCGCGCGAGCTCGGGCCGAGGGCCTGGTGCCTGGTGGACCTCGGGCATCACGCGCCGAACGTGAACGTCGAGATAATCGTCGCGCGCCTGATCCAGTTCGGGAAGCTGGGCGGCTTTCACTTCAACGACAGCAAGTATGGCGACGACGACCTCGATGCCGGCTCGATCAAGCCGTTCCAGCTCTTTCTGATCCTCAACGAGCTGGTGGACGCGGAGCGGGACCGCGTGGACGGCTTCGAGCCGTCGTATATGCTGGACCAGCCGCACAACGTGACCGACCCGATCGAGTCGCTCACGGTGAGCGCCATGGAGGTGCAGCGCGCCTACGTCCAGGCCAGCCTGGTGGACCGCCCGGCGCTCGACGAGTGCCAGGAACGGAATGATCCGATCATGGCCCTCGCAGTCCTCAAGCAGGCCTTCCTGACCGATGTCTCGCCGGTCCTCGCGATGGCGCGCGCGAGAGGCGGCAGGCCGATCGATCCGGTCGCGGCTTACCGCGCAAGCGGGTACCGCGCGGCTGCCGCGGCGGCGAGGAATGAGAATTGAGAATTGAGAATTGAGAACACGAGATGAGTCAAGCGGGTCGAGTCGTGACGCGGTCGGCGGTTGAATCGATCGTCCGCGCGGTGTTGACCGCGCCGGGCGCAGGACCCACTCCGCTCGCGGTGGAGGCCGGCCAGGCGGCCCAGGCCGCCTTCGAGTCCGCCGCCGCCCGGGCGCTGAAGCAGGAGATCGTGGCAGCCGGGCGCAAGCTCTGGGAACGGCAGTACGTGGACGGCAACGGCGGCAACATCAGCGCCCGGTTGAGCGAGGAGTGGGTGTTGTGCACGCCGACGCTCACGAGCAAGGCGGACCTCTCGCCTGAAGCCCTCTGCCTGGTGGACATGGACGGGGTGCAGGTGGCCGGCCGCGAGAAGCGGTCCAGCGAGATCCTCCTGCACCTCGCGATCATGAAGACGGTGCCCGAGGCCCGAGCCGTCATCCACAGCCACCCGCCCCATGCCACCGCTTTCGCGTTGGCCGGCCGCGTGCCGCCCGACGCCATGCTCGCCGAGCACGAGGTCTTCGTTGGCCCGGTCGCGTTCCTGCCCTTCGAGTCGCCCGGCACCCAGGCCTTCGCCGACACGGTCGTCCCCCTGGCTCACGACCACAACACGATCCTGCTCGGGAATCACGGGGTGGTGACCTGGGCCGACACCGTCACCCACGCGGAGTGGTTCGTCGAAGTGATGGACACGACCTGCCGGATCCTGATCCTCGTCAACCAGCTCGGTGCCACGCCGGCCGCCATCCCCGAACCCGGGGTGCGGGACCTGCTCGCCCTCAAGCAGCGGCTTGGTCTGCCCGACGCGCGGTTCGGTCGCCCCCCTGCGCCGCCGCCTTCCGCCTCCGACCTGGATGCCCGCATCCAGCAGGTGACGGAGGCGGTCCTGAAAGCGCTCGAGTAGGACGGCCTGAAGGACGCCGCTGCCCTGATGCATCGGTCGGAGCAGGGCTTAGCCCGGCTTAGCCCTGGCTTAGCCCTGCTGGCCCTGCTCGACGGAACTCGGTAGAGCCGGCTCGCGTCTAGACCTTTGTGACCGCCAAACATTCAGCCGTCGTCGCCCTGCTTGCCGCAGCCCTTGCCCTGCCCGTCCATCTCCTCGCAGATCCTCCGGGTCCCAGGCCGAACGATTCGAAGGCACGCGCCGAAGCCGGCCCCTCGCCTCGCGAGCGAGTCCCGATCGTCCTGCTCCGGCGGAGCGCGAAGAAGGCCCCCGACGGATCGGGCGCCGACGTGCTGGTGGGGGCCGATTCCGCGAAGGACGACATCGCCAGGCAGGTGGAGGCGATGATGTTGCGTCCTTCCGGGTTCTCGCAGCTGGTCCTGCGCCTCGATCGTTACACGAAGCAGTACTTGCTCGAGGATTCCAGCCTGCCTGCCGGACGGAGGGCCGCGCTGGAACAGCCCGCCTACCTGTTTCTCTCCGATCGCCAGGGCGGCTTCCCGGCCGAGCACTTCTGGCTCGAGCAGGCCGACGGGACGTTGAAGGAAATGCGGGACGTGCCCTTCGTGGACACGGTGGTGGACGGGCGCGACCTGGATTCTGGCTCGATCGACGGCCCCGAGCAGATCTACGCCCACGAACTCGGCCACCTGATCATGGCCGCCCTTGCCGGCACCGCCCCACACAAGGCGTCGTCCGCCATGCACTTCATGACCGTCCGGACCGACCCGTGGTATGCGTTCACCGAGGGGTTCGGCGAGCACTTCCAGCCGATGGCGCTGGACCACTACCGCGGCGAGGTGCCGGCCGCACGCAGGAACCCGCCGCCGTCCGACCTCGAGCGGTTCTGGCAGCCGCGCTTCGCGAGGGAGCAGGTCGAGGGTTGCTGGATCTGCCCGGCCAACCTGCGCTTCGTGTGGTGGCACGGGCGGGGCGAGCAGCGGATGAGGGATGCGCCGCTGCGCGAAAACCTCTTCGTGCACGAGTCGACTATGCCGGCGGCTCTGGCGGGGGACGCCCGGCCCCCGACGGAGGTGCGGATGTATCGCGACGTGATCCCGCCCTCTGCGGGCGGGCCGCTCAAGAACGCGTCGCAGATGCTGTCCAGCGAAGCGGTGATCGCGACGCTGTTCCACCGCCTCGCTTCGAGCGAGCGGCTGCGCGGCGCCTACCGGGAGCCGTCCTTCTACCGCCCCTTCCTGCGCGGAGCCCAGAGAGATGATCTGGACCGCCTCGGGCCACAGGCCGTCATCAATCCCGTCGAGAACGTGTACCTGAAGCTGTTCGACGTCCTCCATCACGGCTTCCAGTGGAACGACGCGCCGGCGATCTCGTTCGTGTCGGCCTGGGCCTCCCGCTTTCCCGAGGACGCGCCCGCCGTCTACGACGTGTTCCTTGACGTGACACGGGGCGTGACGGTCGCGCGGGGCGCCGCCAGCGCGCACCTCACCGCCGGCTATCTGGCCGGCCTGCGCGAGCAGCTGCTCGCAGGCACGGCGCGCCTGGACGGCAACCTCGGGCATCCGCTGTGGATCGTGAGCCCCGGGATGCAGTTCGGCATGGGCCTCTACCGTTACGTGCCGCTGCCGCAGTCGTTCACGCTCGACCTCAATGCCGCTGACGTTGCGGACCTTCGCGCCGTTCCCGGGGTCTCGGCTGCGCTGGCCGGCGCGATCGTGCGCGAGCGGAACGCTCGGGGTGCCTTCGATTCGGTCGCCGCCCTCGCCGGCGTTCCGGGGATGACGCCGGAGTTGCAGGCGACCTTCAAAGCCGGGTTCGACAGGATGCAGGAGCGGTTCCGGCGCGCGGCCGCGCGCACCGAGCAGCGGGCATCCAACCCCACGTGGATGATGAACTACCTCGTGCTCATGGTGAAAGGAGCCTATTACGCGGCGGCTGCCTGGCAAGCCGCCCGCGCGCTCGTGGTCGCCGGCATCGGCTACCTCTTCGTCATGTGGCTCGCCCGACGGATGGCCGGTGAGCGTCCTGTTCCGCCGGCCGGCAAGCGCCGGCGGGTGCGCCGCGGCCTCGCGGCGCTGACGCGCGGGGCCGCCGTCGCGGCCGCGCCGCTGGCGGTCAGCGCGATCCTGTACTCCCGCGGGTTCTTTCCCACGCCGGCGAGCATGGCGGCCATCGGCGTCGCGCTGGGCCTGGCGGCCTGGGGAATCGACTCGGTGCGACAGAGTGGCGAGCGCCGCCGAAGCGTGACGCTGTCTCGCGCCGCGGCGCTCGTCATCGCATCTGCAATCATCGGCGCGATGTACTGACGGGAAGACAGAGACCGATTCAGCTTTCGGGATTCCCGCGCCCGATCCAGCTCGCGATCGCGTCCTGTACGCTCGCGTACACCGCCTCTTGCGACCGGCCCGGACGCGGCCCCTTTCTGACCTTCAGCGAGTGATCACCGTCGTCCACCACGAGCAAGTCAGTCTCGGCACCCCACTCCGGCAAGTGTCCGCGCAGCTCGTCGGGTGTGCCGAACGTGTCGCGGGAGCCCTGAACGAAGAGCGCAGGCACGCGCACCGCGGGCCAGTGGGATACGCGGAGCTGCTGCGGCCGGCCGGGGGGATGAAGCGGGTAGCCGATGAACACCAGGCCCGAGACTCCGAGAGCGGAGGCCTCCGGACCTGCGGCGACCTGCGAGGCGATCCGGCCGCCCATCGATTTGCCGCCTATGAACAGCGGCCGCGTGGGAAGCCGTTCGCGAACCGCGGTGATCACGAGGCGCCAGCAGGCTTCGAGGACGTCGTTACGATCCGCCACCCGGCGTCGCTGCTCGATGTAGGGGAAGTTGAACGTCGTCACTTCGACGCCTCGGGCCGCGAGCGCACGCGAGAACTCCACCATGAAGCCGCTGTCGTGCCCCGCCCCGGCGCCGTGGCCGAGGATCAGGCAGGGCGCCGCGATGAAATCAGCCTCGTACGCCCGGACGGACACCTCCACCAAGCCACCGGCCGAGGGCACGGGGACTTTGAAGTCGCGTGGACCCATGCAGTCATTCTAAACGGGGCAGGCCGGAAGGCCTGCCCCGACCGAAGATCCAAGCCCCGGCGTTGACGACCCTTGCATCCTCCCCCCTGCTGAGCCGACAATGCGCCGACCCCCGAAGCTCCAAGGAGTGTGCATGATGCGGGTTCCATCCGTGACCCTCTCCCTGACCGTGGCCACGCTGCTGATCCCGGCCTTCGCGCGACCGCAGTCGATGCCGGCCCCGACGATCGAGCAGTACCTCCGCCCGGGCGTGCCCTACGAGCTGGTGGCGGCAAAGAAGGCCGATCGCATTGCGTGGATCGCGTACGAGGCCGGGGCGCGGAACGTGTACACCGCGGCAGCGCCCGGCTTCCGCCCGGTGAACCTCACCCGGTTCACCGGCGACAACGGCATCGATCTCACGGGCCTCAACATCTCCGATGACGGGGCGGTGGTTACCTTCGTGCGCGGGCACGCGCCGAATCGAGACGGCTGGGTGGCAAACCCGTCCAGCGATCCGAAGGGCGCCGAGCGGGCCGTGTGGGCCGCCCGCACGGCGGAGGGCGGCGCCTGGCGCCTGGGCGAGACCACCACGCCCGTCCTGTCGCCCGATGGGCGGTTCGTGGCCTTCGCCAAGGACGGACAGATCTTCCGGCTCCCGGTGACGCGGGTGCCGCCGGCCAACGGGATCGACAAGGGCGAGCAGCCCCTCGTGAAAGCGTGGGGGAGCAACGCCGGGCCAGTGTGGTCGCCCGACGGCACCAAGCTGGCCTTCGTCAGCAACCGGGTGGACCACAGCTACATCGCGGTCTACGACCTCCGCGCCGGCAAGCTCCAGTACCTGGCGCCGGCCGTCGACCGCGACACCAGCCCGACGTGGTCACCTGATTCCCGGCGCGTGGCGTTCATCCGCCGGCCTGGCCTGCCTTTCGGGTTGCAGACGCAGGCCGGGTCGGGCGGCATCGGCAATCCGGCCGGGCCAGGCGTCGGATCCGCGCTCGGGGGCCGGGGCGGCGGCGGGCAGGGCCGGGGCGGTCAGGCCCCGGGCGGACAGGAGTCGGCCGCCACCGGGCGGCGCGCGACTTCACCCGGCTTGAACATGGCGTCCTTCCGGGGAGACTACTCCCATTCGTTCTGGGTGGCAGACGTCACAACCGGCGAGGGCCGCGAGTTCTGGCATGCTGCGCCGGGTGAGACGCGGTTCCAGTCGGTCAACACCATTGCGTGGGCGGGACCCGAACACGTCATCTTCCAGGCCGAACCGGAGGAGTGGATTCGCTACTACTCGGTGCCGGTCGCGCCTGGCGGCACCGCCACGCCGGCGACCCTCACCGCGGGTGACGGCATGGTGGAGTTCGTCTCGCTGTCAACCGACGGCCGGACGCTTTACTACTGCACGAACGCCAGCGACATCGAGCGCCGCGACATTTGGAAGGTCCCCACCGCCGGCGGCGACGCCGTCCAGATCACCAAGGGAGACGAGGTCGAAACCTACCCGGCCGTGCTCGCGTCCGGCCGGCATATCGCGGTGCTCAGCGCAACCTGGCGCCGGCCGCAGTCGGTCGCCCTCGTCCCGAACGGCGGCGGAGCGGAGCGGGTGATCTACCCGCCGCTCGGGAAGGACTTCCCGGCCGCGGCTCACGTGCAGCCGCAGCTGGTCAACGTGAAGGCGCCAGATGGCCTGGAAGTCCACAACCAGGTGTTCCTGCCGCCGGACCTGAAGCCCGGTGAACGGCGGCCGGCCATCGTCTTCGTGCACGGCGGGCCCGTGCGGCAGATGGTGCCCGCCTATCACTACCGCTTCTTCTACCACCTCGCGTACGGCGTCAACCAGTACCTCGCGCACCGCGGCTACGTGGTCCTGTCGGTCAACTACCGGAGCGGCATCGGCTACGGCAAGTCGTTCCGGACCGCCCCAAACACCGGGGCCCGCGGCAACGCCGAGTACCAGGACGTGCTGGCCGCGACGCGGTACCTGCAGGGACGCGTGGACGTGGACCCGAAGCGGATCGGGATCTGGGGACTCTCCTACGGCGGCCTCCTGACGGCCCAGGCCCTCGCGCGCAACTCCGACACCTTCGCGGTCGGTGTGGACATGGCCGGCGTCCACCTGTTCGGGAACTCGCTCGACCCCGAGAGCGTGTCGTACCAGTCGTCGGCGATCTCGCAGATCGGCAACTGGAAGTCGCCCGTCCTGCTCATCCACGGAGACGATGACCGCAACGTCGCGTTCACCCAGACGACGGGTCTCGTCCAGCTGCTTCGCGCGCACAACGTGGAGCACGAGTTGATCGTCTACCCGGACGACGTGCACGACCCGTTGCTGCACACGCGGTGGCTGTACAGCTTCGAACGAACGGTGGAGTTTCTCGGGCGGTTCCTGCAGCCGGCGCCCGCGGCGACACGGTGACGCGGGCGAATGCAAAATGCAAAATGCAGAATGCAAAATACAGAATGCGGGCCCTCGGCGAACGAGCCGTCGTGCGGAGCCTGGCGAGGGAGCCGATGGGCCCATTTCTCCCGCGACCCGAATCACGCTCCTCTATGTGGCCGTCATGGCAATGACGATGACGCTGCCCGCCGGCTCCCAGACACGCCTGATGACGGCGACTGACGTGCCCAAGCTGCCGTCGGCGCCGCCGACGGCCGTCGTGCACTACGGTCCGCTGCCGCAGCACGTGGCGGAGCTGCGGGTTCCGAAAGGGAAGGGCCCGTTTCCCGTCGTGGCGATTCTGCACGGCGGGTGCTGGGGCGAGTACGCGGACATCACGTACACGGCACCGCTCGCTTCGGCCCTCACAAAGGAGGGGTGGGCCACCTGGAACCTCGAGTACCGTGGAGTGCACCAGGAAGGCGGCGGCTGGCCCGGCACGTTCGAGGACGTGGGTCGCGGACTCGACGCGATTGCCGAGGCGGCCTCGCGATGGCCGGTTGATCCCGCACGGGTCGTGGCGATCGGCCATTCGGCCGGCGGGCACCTGGCACTGTGGGCTGCCGCGCGGCCCGGGTATCCGAAAGGCAGCCTCTTCCACGCGAGCCGGCCCCTGCCGCTTGCCGGCGTCGTGTCGATGGCGGGTATCGTCGATCTGAACGCGTTCTACGAGTACGGTCGCGACCCGTGCGGCGACCGCGAGCGGCGCCTGATGGGCGGCTCACCCGCGCAGCAGCCCCAACGCTACGCGCTCGCCTCGCCGCGCGAGCGCCTGCCGCTTCGCGTGCCGCAGCAGTTGCTCTGGGGGGCGCTCGACCGCATCGTTCCCGGCCGGCTCTTCAAGGACTACGAGGAGGCGGCACGACGCGCCGGGGACCGCGTCGAGTCGGTGACTGTCGAAGGCGTCGGCCACCACGAGTTCGGCGCGCCGCAGGGGCCGGCGTACCACGCGATTGTCGAAGCGATCAGGAGGCTGTTGAGGTGAAGAGGTTGACGATCGTTTCGCCGCGCGGCGACTCCTTCCGCGGTCGACCCTGTCGCGAAGGGCGACTGCGATGGCTGCGAGCCGGAGCCCGGAGCGGCAGGGTCGACCGCGGCCTTCCGAGGGATCGGCGGCGATCGTCAACACAAGTGAGCATCGGTACAGCGGCTATGCGACCGTACCCTGAATCCTGAATCCCGAATCCTGAATCCTCGTTTTAGTACCGATAGTGCCCGGGCTTGTACGGCCCGTCCACCGGCACGCCGACGTAATCGGCCTGCTCCTTCGAGAGCGTCGTCAGCCTCACGCCGAGGTGCTCGAGGTGCAGCCGCGCTACTTCCTCGTCGAGGTGCTTCGGCAGCATCGTCACCTGCTT